>JAESGQ010000163.1_pt1 | contig 19881 bp, 17 predicted proteins | sample 9266251 | NCBI WGS metagenome assembly JAESGQ01 (sample SAMN17056778, study PRJNA650883) | algae metagenome | isolation source: Kaiparowitsia implicata GSE-PSE-MK54-09C and co-occurring heterotrophs from... | place: USA: Kaiparowits Plateau, Grand Staircase Escalante National Monument, UT ... | reverse complement strand
CACTGGCAAAAGTCATCGACATGACAAAATTAGGATTCTAGACTAAGCCTGGGGTGGTTAGATGAAGTGAGAATTAGGTACTTTCAACTCTATCTATTCCGCCCCTCCTTATCCCGAACTCACGTTAATCTTGTTAAGATACTCGACAAAAAAACGCCGAAGCTTGTATATCAAGCTTCGGTGCAACATTTCAACTATTCGAGGGATGATCGATATGGGCTTGAGTGCATAGGCGCTGAACTGAGTAGGGTGACGCTCAACAGCGTTGCCTTATCTCACGCCGAGAATCAACCCCTTAATTGAGGTCTTGAATATCGGCTCGACAGGCTTCTAACACATGACGGTCAAGCGCACCCAACTCCTCCAATTGGTAGAATCCCTCAATTGTAGGAGGGACAGCTTCGCCAGAAGCAGAAGCAACTGCGCCCGTTTGGTCAACGGCTACCTGATAGGGATAAACATCTCGCTCGTAGGAGTCAATGATATTGAGGGCGAGCTGACGAGGCTGCACTTCGCCATAGAAGCAATCGAAAGAAGACTGAGGCATATAGAACGCGCCTACAATGCGATCGCCCTCCACATCTAGCACCATATAGGCTGAGCCCACTTGATCAGCTTCAGTAGACTGACCATAGAGGTAGGTACCGTCTGGCATATGCTGACTAACGGTTAAGGGTGTAGACTCCTGTGCGTGAGATGAACCGTTAACCGAAGCAACATTAGATGATTCATGAGAGACTGCCGACAATGTTCCAACTAGAGACAGTCCTATCGTCAGGCACACCGCAGTGCAAGGTTTTTCTATGAAATCAAATAGAGATTTGAATAAGTGAGACGTATAGTTTTTCATAAATACTGTTGACCTCCCCTGGAACAATAGCGGACTGAGTAGAAGCGATGCAATGGTTGACTGAAGTGCGTTTGGAGATGCCCTTATCAATCAGTGTAAGTGGTTTCATGGCTCGACAAGGACGACGTTACAACTCTTGAACTCTATAGTTACTTTAGAGTTATGGAACTAGGTTGAGAGCCATAGAAGCTGTTGAGTAGATACAACAGCAGCAACAACGATTTCGGAAACCAGGGTGTTTTTCTAGCTTATCTAACGCATCACGATGGTTATGTTCAGTTAAGTTTTGGTGATATATAACCCAGGTAAGCTCTCGGAAGCCCATTAAAGTTTTAGGACAGAATCTATGGCTTTCTGGACTGAATGAGCACAAACCTATGCCGCTAATTGAATTTTCTCCGAACTTAATGAAATAGCTTGTGATCTAAATCAGTTTCGTCAGTGATGCACCCTATTCGTGCATTGCTATTCCTCAAATGCATCGTTGTTTAATCTGATCTTATTAATTCATGAGTAAAAAGGGCTCTGTCAAAAGAGGGGACACTTCTTCAACTGTCAGAGAGAGATCGGGAACTCTGACCGCCTCGCTGAGGACGCGGCCCTGTATGCAGAGCTTCTACGGTAGAAAGTCTGACCGTGGATTAAGTCACGCCTAAAAATGTCTAAAGATACATGCCTGTGGCACAAGAGCTAACCTAAAGTCGAGGTTCAGACGTTGAGCGCTTTGGATCAGTAGATCAAACGCGAAGAGATCAAAGGAGAAGCTGTATGAAAAGGCGATCGCCCCTTGACACTCACTGCACCTTGAATCAAGCCGTTTCCGCCGAGGCCTTCTTAAACGCGACTAGAGCCTAGCAGATGACGTAGGGCATAGTCGGCAGCCCTTCTATAACTAATGCAAGGTAATGCCAACTGCAAATGCCAACTGCATGACCCAGTTTGCTGCACGAATGCTGAACGAATGCCCAAAGGGGGCGCAAGACCAAATCCGCTGATTCTCGCACTGCCAGGTTCTACCCTAGGGCAAAGGACAGTTAACCGCTATAGCAGGATGGCATATTAGATTGATTCAGCTATGCTTTTGTCACACAGTCTGGCAGCATTAAGCTCGGGTTAGGTTGAAGGTTTAGTCTTGTTTAGATGCTTCTCATCCCTAATAGGATGAAGAGGGAGTGCTGCCCTGAAGTCAAGCATTTGCCCCGCTGCAGGCTGCCGTAGCTATTACGGATTCAGTGTGAGGTTAACCCTAGCTATTTTGGCCTTATCGCGCTAGCTGATCTATCCAGCCTGATGTGTTGGAGGTAGATCTGAACTGTAGGATGCACCGCCTATGCCACGGCACGCCCAATCCACAAGCGAGCTCATCACCACGCCTGAGTTGCTTTTGTGGACGATGTTGCGAATTAAGATCACTGTCTCGTTTGGGTTTGGGCATTCTAAATCTATTGCATATTTATTGCATGTAGTTTGTAACCACTATGCTTGCTCTAATGCCTCATGGTTCTTGTTTTTTATGGAACCCTTCCTTAACTACACTTCACGCGGTATCAGACGGGGTGATTGCGATCGCCTATTTCTCGATTCCGATGATGTTGTTTGCCTATCGGCGCCATGCAGCAGAGCAAGCCCGACCCGTCTTGCTCCTGTTTGTGCTCTTTATTTTGAGTTGTGGGGTGGGGCATGTGCTGCAAGCCTGGAACATTTGGCATGCCAACTATTGGGTCGAAGGCGCAAGTAAGTTGATGACGGCATCGGCTAGTGGTTATACGGCAGTTGTGCTTTACAAACAATTGCCGACCCTGTTGGGGACGCAGCAGGCACTAGAGGTGTCGCAGGTGCTGGCAACAACAGACTCGCTCACAAATTTGGTTAACCGTCGGGGAATAGATGAGGCGATCGCCAATGGGCTACACCTCTATAAATCACACCACATTCCCCACACACTCTTATTCCTTGATCTAGATGATTTCAAAGCAGTGAATGACACCTTTGGGCATTTGATGGGCGATCGCCTGCTGATAGAAGTGGGGAAGGTGTTGATGTCGAGCGTGCGATCGCTCGATACGGTTGCACGATTGGGCGGGGATGAGTTTGCGGTGCTGCTGCCGGGCTGTATGCTACCCGAAGCGCTGGCGATCGCCCACAAACTGCAAGCGGGCATCAGGCAGATTCAGATTCAGCAAGAGGGTAAATCACTGTATGCACCCCGTGTGAGCGTCAGCATTGGCGTAGCAGAAGCCAACGCTGATACCACACCATCATCGTTCTATAATGATGCCGACATCGCGCTGTATCACTCTAAAAAAGAGGGGAAAAACTGCGTAGCTTGGCAGGATGGAAACAATGTGTGCAACTCACCGGCCTAAGGAGATCTGCTGCTGCAAGAACACTTGCACAACTGCCCACACCTGATCTACCACACCAGGGTCGCTGGCATTGAACCAGCGAATCGCAGGATCGGCGCGGAACCAGGTGCGCTGGCGTTTGGCAAACTGGCGGGTATGCAGCACGGTTTGGGCGATCGCCTCAGCGAGAGAGCAGCGACCCTGCAAGTGATCCCGCATTTCGCGATAGCCCAGGGTGTTTAGCAACGGCAAGTCGTCTCCGTAACGCTGGCAGAGCTGCCGCACTTCATCCACAAAGCCGAGCGCTATCATTTGCTCAGTGCGGATTTGGATGCGCTGTGTCAGAGGATCTAGCTCCGGCTTTCCATCACGGTCTTGGCTACCCAAACCAGAACTATCCCATCCCACATCTAGTTCACCGTTTGGCTCAATCCTGTCTGGCTCAAGACAATCTAACCCGATCTGCAGGATGGGATAGGTCGGTGGATGTTCGCCCTGCTGCTGCGACATGGGTATTCCACTGATATAAAACACCTCCAGCGCGCGCAGCGTTCTCACCTGATCATTGGGGTGAATGCGATCGCCCGCTGCTGCATCCACTTGGCACAGCAGTTGATAGCGCCAGGGTTGATCTAGCGTTGCCAGTTGAGCCCGCAGAGTCGGCTGGGGCGGCACTTGGGGAATCACCATGCCACGAACGACAGACTTGATGTAGAGTCCGGTGCCGCCTACCAACAGCGGCACCGCTGTCCCAGCAGCATGAATGGCGTGAATCAGCGCTTGCGCCTGCTGCTGATAGGCTGCGACAGTCAAGGTTTCAGTCGGCTCGCATAGGTCGATCAGGTGGTGGGGCACGAGCGATCGCTCCAGCCCAGAAGGCTTCGCTGTGCCAATGTCAAAGTCGCGATAAACCTGACGCGAATCGGCGCTGAGAATGATGCAGGGCAGGCGCTGAGCTAGGGCGATCGCCAACCCTGACTTGCCGCTAGCCGTAGGGCCACAGATAGAAATGAGAACAGCAGGCAGCACCGAACCCCCGTCAATATTGCTAGAATTAAGATCAGAATATAGTACACGGGAACTACTTTCCAAGCCTATGGCGAGTTGTCTGATCTGGGGTCTACTTAACGCTCGATCCCATGACAGGCTCATGCTCCGCTTAGAAAAATCGCCCAGTTCGGCAAATTAGATCTATAAATAGTAGGGCCTAATGGGTGGGACTGCCAGTACGGCTCAAGCAGCGTAGCCTCAACCCATTGAGACGTATCGGTTCTAGCCTTCCTCAAACCAAGGTTCTCAAGCAGAATCCCTTTAAGCCCATGTTGCTAAGCTCATTGAGTTCTTGAACGCAGGCGTTGTCGTGTCGCTAAATCTGGGTTCTAGGATGCGTGCTAAAGAGTGCGGAATTGGAGGTTAGGGATGGGGCGATCGCCCCATCCCTAACCTCCAATTCCAACCCCCAAACTCGAGTCTTACACAAGAAACTTATTCAACACATTGCACTCCCCAATCAAACGTTATTCTAAACCCCTCTAAAATGGCTTCTAAGCCTTTTGTGCTATAATTTAGGGTATATTTCTTGTTTTGTTGGGCTTCTCAGCCTCAGGGCAAATATAGGAGTTTCTATCCATGACATCCAGTTACGGTGCTGACCAGATCCGCGTCCTCGAAGGATTGGAGGCCGTGCGCAAGCGCCCCGGTATGTACATCGGCAGCACCGGGCCTCGAGGGTTGCACCATTTGGTTTATGAGGTCATCGACAACTCTGTTGATGAAGCGTTGGCAGGCCATTGCACAACCATTGACGTCACGCTAAATGCAGACGGCTCCGTGACCGTAGTCGATGATGGCCGAGGGATTCCCACAGGCATCCATCCTAAAACTGGGAAGTCGGCGTTAGAAACCGTGATGACGGTGCTGCACGCAGGCGGTAAGTTTGGTGATGGCGGCTATAAGGTATCGGGGGGGCTCCACGGGGTAGGCATTTCGGTTGTGAATGCCCTATCTGAGTGGGTAGAAGTCGTCGTTTCGCGCGATCGCCAGCAGCATTCCATGCGGTTTGAGCGCGGGTCAACCGCGGGTGAGATGCGGGTAGAAGAGCTCTCGGATGAGCGTACCGGCACGATGGTCACCTTCATGCCCGATACCCAAATCTTTACCACTGGTATTGAGTTCGACTATGTGACGCTAGCGGGTCGGATGCGCGAACTAGCGTTTCTCAATGGCGGCGTGAGAATTCAGTTTACCGATGCCCGACTGGATCTGCTCAAAACCAAAGAGCCCAAAGTCGAAACGTATTTTTACGAAGGCGGCATTCGGGAATATATCTCCTACATCAACCACGATAAGCAGGCCATCCACGAAGAAATCGTGTATGTGCATGGAGAGCGCAACAACATTCAGGTAGAAGTAGCACTGCAGTGGTGCTCTGATGCCTACACCGACAACCTTTTGGGGTTTGCCAACAACATTCGCACGATAGATGGCGGCACCCACCTGGAAGGGTTAAAGGCGGTGCTAACCCGCACCATGAACACCATTGCCCGCAAGCGCAACAAGCTTAAGGAAAGCGAATCAAACCTAGCAGGCGAAAACATCCGCGAAGGCTTGACCGCCGTGATCTCGGTAAAGGTGCCTGACCCCGAGTTTGAGGGGCAAACCAAAACCAAACTCGGCAATACCGAAGTTCGAGGCATTGTTGACTCTGTGGTGGGCGAAACGCTGACCGAATACTTAGACTTTCGCCCTGGGGTGGCCGATGCCATTTTAGAAAAGGCGATTGAGGCGTTTCGGGCGGCAGAAGCAGCCCGCAAAGCGCGTGAGCTGGTGCGGCGCAAGTCAGTGCTGGAATCGTCAACGCTGCCGGGGAAGCTGGCCGATTGTGCGTCACGAGACCCCAGTGAGTCAGAAATCTTTATCGTAGAAGGCGATTCAGCCGGGGGTTCAGCCAAACAGGGGCGCGATCGCCGGTTTCAGGCTATCCTGCCACTGCGGGGCAAGATCCTCAACATCGAAAAAACAGACGATGCCAAGATCTACAAAAACACCGAGATTCAAGCGCTGATTACAGCGTTGGGATTGGGAATTAAGGGTGAAGAATTTCAATCAACGCAGTTGCGCTATCACCGCATCATCATCATGACGGATGCGGACGTAGACGGGGCGCACATTCGGACGCTGCTGCTCACCTTTTTCTATCGCTATCAACGCCCCATGGTAGACCAAGGATTCGTCTACATTGCGTGTCCGCCGCTTTACAAGGTAGAACGTGGGCGCAGTCATGCTTACTGCTATAGCGACCGAGAGCGAGATCAGGTCATTGCTCGGTTCCCAGACAATGCCAAGTACGATATTCAGCGATTTAAGGGATTAGGGGAAATGATGCCCCAGCAGTTGTGGGACACCACGATGAATCCCGATAGCCGAACCCTAAAGCGGGTAGAAATTGAGGATGCAGCAGAAGCCGATCGTATCTTTACGGTGCTGATGGGCGATCGCGTCGCGCCTCGCCGTGAGTTTATCGAAACCTATGGCCCCCGGTTAAATTTGCAAGATCTAGATATCTAAGCAGAGAACCCGAGTTCAGCGCTGTAGCTCCATAGCAGTGTTGCTCTAATCCCTGAAGCCCCGAGCTTGATGCGCGCGATCCTCGGGTTGGAGCCTGAAGAGACAGCTAAAACACTCAATAATTATCTCTGGGGTGACTGCACCATTGATGATGCCGCGTATGACGTGAGCGATCGCCTCGCGATATCCAACAGAACGCTTATGCTCGTGCCATCCAGCGCAAAAGCAGATGATATCGCGCCGTAGCTCAATGCATTCTGGGAGAAGGATAGTCGCCATGAGTGAGACCAATAATCTAGCATCGCTTGCCAGTTCTATTCAGACCATTACCTCTCCCTTCCGCACGCACCTGAGCAATCTGCATGAGCGCTATTAAAGCTTTATCACGCTGGTCAACTTAACCAAACCCCCAGTTCGACAAATGCCTAAACACGGGCAGCAGAGGTTTGCGTTGTTTCAGCCTCGCTGCACAAGGCTGAAACAACGCGATCAAGCTCATATTTTATTCAGGAGGTCAGACCCCAACTAGGCGGAGCCCAACGAGTGAGCTTGAATTTTAGCAATCAATTTAGCGATTTGTACGGAGTGCATCTGCTGGATAAAGTTCTTATGATTTAGTATGAAGGACGAATGAAGCAGTCGAGATACACTGACCTTTTGATGATCGCTGGAGCTGACAGTCATGGTTTGGCAACTCTGTGTCCAATTTGCAAACGGGTCTGAGCGGGTGTTGCAGTCCTATAAAAGCCAAGATGCGGCCCTAAATCAAGTGGATGCAATTTATGCAGCAGGCTACCCGATGCATGTCGCCTATGTCGTGCGTCAGGCTTTAGTCGAATCCCTAGCATCCGCCGCATAGAATTAAAAGAGTTCAGTTTTTTGAATTCTTATATGCGCACCTACCGACACTTAGATACGATTACCGGGTTTTTCATAGCGGTGTTGCTGATTTCCAACATCGCGTCTACTAAAATTTTGACGCTTGGGCCCTTTACGTTTGATGGCGGCACTCTCGTCTTTCCCCTCAGCTACATTTTCGGGGATATTTTGACGGAGGTCTATGGATACGGGCGATCGCGCAAAGTGATTTGGCTGGGATTTCTCTCGGCGGCACTGATGTCGGCTACATTCGCGATAGTCGGCGCGTTGCCCCCAGCCAGTGACTGGGAACTGCAAGACGCCTACATGAGCATTCTCGGGCAGACGCCGCGAATTGTGTTGGCAAGTTTGATTGCCTACTGGGCAGGCAGCTTCTCCAATTCGTTTGTGATGGCAAAGATGAAGCTGTTGACCCAGGGCCGCTGGTTATGGACACGCACCATTGGCTCAACGCTGGTGGGGCAATTGATAGATACAGCATTGTTTGTGGCGATCGCCTTTACAGGCACCGTGCCAAACGCTGTGCTGTGGGCCATCGTAGTCTCGAATTATGTGTTCAAATGCGGCATGGAAGCCGTGCTGACACCCGTGACCTATGCCGTGGTGAACTGGCTCAAGCGACAAGAACACGAAGACTTTTACGACACGGAGACAGATTACAATCCGTTTCGTTTGCGAGGCGCAAGATAACGTGGCCTATGGGGTTTATATGGGGTTTAGAAGATAACTAAAGGCTCCATAGACTCCATAGATAAGCAGTGTCTTCCTTACAACCCCACACACGGTTGGCTCTTTCTGAAATGCTTTGAGGATCGGCAGGGGAATCGGTGCAGCGGGGCGATCGCCACGTTATCGCCACGTTTAGTTGAACGAGCATTCTGCTGCTGCTGTCTCGAGACAACGGTGATACGCCCTAACTGTCAGATGAAGTCTGCTCTATTAAAGTTTATGTTGACCCAAATATCTTCATTTACAGTCCCTGCAATAATAGAGTCACCCCCAAAGCCATGAGGTGACTGTTCATGGATTACTTTGATTTAGGGCGCTATGCTCGGGCGATCACAACGACTTCACCTTCAGCCCAACGTTGGTTCAACCGAGGTCTCATCTGGATCTACGCTTACAACCACGAAGAGGCGATTTCTTGCTTTCAGAAGGTATTGAAGGATGATCCTGAATGTGCCATGGCTCATTGGGGCATCGCCTATGCCATTGGGCCAAATTACAACAAACCTTGGGAAGCATTTGAGGAAGAGGAAAAGTCCACTGCTGTCGAAATCGCAAAAAAATCGATAACCCAAGCGGCTACCCTGAAAGATAAAGGGACACCCATTGAACAAGCCCTGATTGAAGCCATTTCCCATCGTTATCCAGAGAACCCCGCTGTTGAAGATTTTGCTCCCTGGAATGATGCCTACGCTGATGCCATGCGTAGCGTGTATCAAGCCTTCCCAACGGATCGAGATGTCTGCAGCCTGTTCGCTGAGGCCCTGATGAATAGAACCCCTTGGCAGCTCTGGGATCTGCCCTCAGGGCAACCCGCCCCAGGGGCAAGTACGCGCGAAGCTCTGACTGCTCTCGAAACGGCTTTTGAACAGTTGGAGGGCGCGTGGGAACATCCGGGATTGCTGCATATGTACATTCATCTTATGGAGATGTCGCCCCATCCTGAACGGGCACTGCTGCATGGCGATCGCCTCACGACCCTGGTTCCCGATGCGGGGCATCTATTACATATGGCCACTCACATTGACGTGCTCTGTGGCGACTATATGAAGGTCGTATCTCGTAATCAACGGGCGACTCAAGCGGATAAAAAGTTTGTAGAGAAAATTGGAGCCGATAACTTTTACACCCTCTATCGCCTGCACAACTACCACTTCACGATTTACGGAGCGATGTTTCTGGGGCAACCCTCTGTGGCGTTAACCACATCAGATGAACTGATGGCCGCCTTGCCAGAGGATTTTTTGCGTCCGATGGCTGACTGGTTTGAAGGCTTTTTGCCGATGAAGCAACATGCCCTCATCCGCTTCGGATTATGGGAAGAGATCCTGGCTCAGCCCCTGCCCAAGGATTCTGAGTTGTATTGCGTAACCACAGCGATGATGCGCTATTCGCGTGCGATCGCCCTCGCTAATCTTAAGAAACCTGCCGAGGCGGAAGCCGAACGAGTCCTCTTTGATGCGGCTTATCAGCGTGTTCCAGAGACCAGAATGCTCTTTAACAACACCTGTCGCGATATCCTTCGCGTTGCCGAACAGATGATGTTAGGTGAACTGGACTATCACAAGGGCAATTATGGCAAGGCATTTGAGCACTTGCGCCGCTCAGTGGAATTGGATGATAACTTGCCCTACGACGAACCCTGGGGCTGGATGCAGCCCACCCGTCATGCCTTGGGTGCCCTGCTGCTAGAGCAGGGGCATTACGACGAAGCAGAAGCCATCTATAGAGCAGACTTGGGGTTAGACAAGACATTGAGCCGGGCTTGCCAGCATCCCAATAATGTTTGGAGCTTACAGGGTCTCCACGAGTGTCTGAGCCATCGAGACGAAACGGTTGAAGCGGCTCACATTAAATTGCAGCTCGATAAAGCGATCGCTCTTGCTGAAGTTCCGATCCGGGCATCCTGCTACTGCCGACACAGAGCAGCAGCATAACCTCTGGGTAGAGTCCTCCAAGTCTCTATTGCAGTGATGCCGCCTCTCCATATGACATCAACCTATAAATCCGACGGCTATCCCACCGCTTCCCCTTACCTAGAAGATAGACAGGGCCAATCGCACCGTTTGATTTCTTATTACTACCTGAGTTCGGGATAAGCTCGAACCCCTTAACCCGAACTGGCGTTATTGCTATCTTTGGTGCTACCGAACTGTGCCGGTTCCCCAACGCCCAGGGTCAGGTGATTCACGCTGAAGTGCGCTTGGTGGATCTTGGGGTGAGCTATCAGACCAAAGCCGTCCCAGACATAAAGGGCGAAAGGCTTTTTGCCCCCGCTTATCACGTTGCCATTCGGGATGGAGTTTAATCATTCATCCCTTAGCTACAAGGCTATCCACAAAAGATACTGTAGGATCAACGCGATATTCTATTGCGCCCCATTCATTTCACCGCATCCCTAGCCAGCGTTTTTTCTTTGGGGCGATCGCCCTTGAGCTCAGCATCCGCATTGATTCACGGTAGGATGCAGCCTAACCAAAATCCTAACTACTATTGGTCTTGCTATGGATCAGAGGGGCGTCTATACCTAGGTCTAGGCCGCACTCGTCTCTATTCCTCACTTTTTTCTGGATCACCCATTCATGACACAGTCCCATGCAACAGACGGCTGCTGGCATAATCTGCCAGTCGATAAGGCGATCGCCCTATTAGAGAGCGATCGCACCCAAGGGTTATCCACTGCAGAGGTGACAGAGCGCCAGTCGCGCTACGGCCCCAACGAATTGAAAGCCGCTGCAGGTCGGTCATCTCTGGCGATCTTGCTCGATCAGTTTAAGAACATCATGCTGATCCTGCTGATCGTGGTCGCCATTATTTCCGGCGTGATGGATTTTCTTGACCTACGGGCAGGCGTCATCGAAACCAACGATGTTCCGTTTAAAGACACAATTGCCATTCTTGCCATTGTGGGGTTAAACGGCGTGCTGGGCTATATGCAAGAAAGCCGTGCCGAAAAAGCCCTGGCAGCTCTGAAAAATATGGCCTCGCCCAAGGTGCGCGTTACCCGCAACGGCACTGTGCAAGAAATCGACTCTAAAGCGCTGGTACCTGGTGATTTGATGCTGTTAGAAGCAGGGGTGCAAGTGGCGGCAGACGGTCGTCTGCTCGAAAGCGCAAACCTGCAAGTGCGGGAGGCGGCGCTGACGGGCGAAGCCAATGCGGTCAACAAGCAAGCCGATCTGAGTTTGCCAGAAGAGGCGAGTTTGGGCGATCGCCTCAATCTGGTGTTTCAGGGCACAGAAGTGGTGCAAGGGCGCGGCAACGTGCTGGTGACCCGCACCGGCATGAAGACCGAACTGGGCAAAATTGCCACGATGCTAGAAGGGGTGGAATCTGAGCCCACGCCCCTACAGCAGCGCATGACGCAGCTCAGCAACGTGCTGGTAGCAGGGGCGCTGGCGCTGGTGGCAGTGGTGGTGATTGGCGGGCTGCTGGCCGCAGGCTGGGGGCAGTTTCGTGAGTTGGTCGAAACCTCTCTCAGCATGGCGGTGGCGGTCGTGCCCGAAGGCTTGCCGGCGGTCATTACGGTAACGCTGGCGCTCGGCACCCAGCGCATGGTGCGGCGGCAGGCACTCGTACGCAAGCTGCCTGCTGTTGAAACGCTAGGCTCTGTCACCACCATCTGCTCGGACAAAACCGGCACCCTCACCCAAAACAAAATGGTGGTGCAGGCGATTCATCCCCCCAGCGGGTCTCTGCAAGTGAGTGGCAACGGCTATGCCCCAGAGGGTGAGTTTTCGCAGCATGGGCAGTTGGTTTCAGTCCTCGAGCAAGGGGAGGTGCGATCGCTCCTTTCTGCTTGCATTCTCTGCAATGACGCTTATTTACAGAAAGAACAGGGCGACTGGGTGATTATGGGTGACCCCACCGAAGGCTCGCTGCTGGTCGTAGCGGCCAAAGCGGGGATTGATCGCCACCGCCTCGCAGACGCCGTTCCCCGAGTGCTGGAGTTTCCCTTTTCATCAGAGCGCAAACGCATGAGCGTTGTGGTGAAGGCCGGGGCGCAGCAGTCTGAGCAACGTTCTGAGCAACTCCCCGCCGATCTGGCCGCGTTGCTGCCCGAGGTCGCCCCCTATCTGCTGATCTGCAAAGGCTCGCCAGAATTGGTGTTAGAACAGTGCGACAGAGTATCGATAGGCGATCGCCCCCAACCTCTTACCGCTGAGCAGCACCAGCAGATTCTCGATCACAACAACCATCTGGCATCCCAGGGGCTGCGGGTGTTGGGGTTTGCCTATAAGCCGCTGTCAGAGTTGCCTGCGGAAAATTCTGAGAATCAGACCGAGGAAGGCATGGTGTGGCTGGGGTTAGTCGATATGTTCGACGCGCCCCGGGCAGAAGTGCGCGAGGCGGTCGCCCGCTGCCGCACCGCAGGCATTCGTCCAGTGATGATTACGGGCGATCATCAGTTAACCGCCCAGGCGATCGCCCAAGCGTTGGGCATTTCTGATATCGGTGACGAGGTGCTCGTCGGGCATGAGCTAGAACGCATGACCCAAGACGAACTCGAAACCCACGTCGATCGCGTCAGCATCTACGCCCGCGTGTCTCCCGAGCACAAGCTGCGGATTGTGCGGGCCTTGCAGCGGCGCGGCAAAGTCGTCGCCATGACTGGGGATGGCGTCAACGATGCCCCGGCTCTGAAGCAGTCCGACATTGGCATTGCAATGGGCATCACCGGCACCGATGTCAGCAAAGAAGCCAGCGACATGGTGCTGCTTGACGACAACTTTGCCACCATCGTGGCAGCGGTGGAAGAAGGCCGCGTGGTGTATACCAACATTCGCCGCTTTATTAAATACATTTTGGGATCAAACATTGGCGAAGTTCTCACCATCGCCGCATCACCGCTGCTGATCCCAGGGCAGGTGCCGCTCACCCCGCTGCAAATCCTGTGGATGAACCTCGTGACTGACGGCCTGCCTGCCCTAGCGCTAGCCGTAGAACCCGCTGAACCCAATGTGATGACCCAGCCGCCCCACCATCCCAAAGAGAGCATTTTTGCTCGGGGATTGGGGAGCTACATGGTGCGAATTGGGATAGTGCTGGCAATCATTGCCATCACCGCAATGGTGATCTCTTTCCGCTATACCCAAGCCAACGTTAGCGACACCCTCAGCCCCGACCGCTGGAGAACTATTGTGTTTACGACCCTCTGCATCGCCCAAATGGGGCATGCCTTGGCTGTGCGCTCCAACACACGGCTGACGATAGAACTCAATCCTATGAGCAATCCCTATGTGTGGGCCTCTGTGGTGGTGACCACGCTGCTCCAGTTTGCGCTGATTTATGTCGAACCGTTGCGAACCTTCTTCGGCACGCAACTCATTAGCCCCCTCGAGCTGCTGATGTGCCTGGGCTTTAGCTCCCTCGTCTTTGTCTGGGTCGAGATGGAAAAGCTGTTCTTGCGCTGGTATTGGCGGCGGAAGGAGATCGGGTAGTGTTGGCCACTCTTTCTGACTCGGCGATGGGGTAGACCTGCGGCAAGGGCGGGCACCGAAGTCAATTATTCCCCAAAATCATCCTGGTTAGATCTCCCCCAAATCCCGCAGGCATGATAGGTTTGCGAGATGTTTTTACAGACGCTTCACCTCCGCCAGTTTCGCAACTATCGCGAGCAAATCGTGCAGTTCGACGCGCCCAAAACGATTCTGCTGGGCGACAATGCCCAAGGCAAGTCTAATCTGCTAGAGGCCGTGGAACTATTGGCGACGCTGCGATCGCACCGTGTCAGTCGCGATCGCGATCTCGTGCAGGAGGGCAACCCCGAGGGGGTGGTTGCGGCTACGGTTAAGCGTGAAACAGGTGTGGTGGATCTGGCGCTGCTGCTACGGGCTAGCGGTCGCCGCACGGCGCGGCTCAACGGGCAAACGCTAAAACGCCAGCTCGATTTTTTGGGTGCGCTGAATGCTGTGGAGTTTTCCTGCCTAGATTTGGAGCTGGTGCGAGGCGGGCCGGGCGATCGCCGCACCTGGCTTGACACCCTGCTGGTGCAGCTCGAACCCGTCTACGCCCACATTCTCAGTCAATATTCCCATGTGCTAAAACAGCGCAACGCCTTACTCAAGCGGCAGAATGGCGACGACTCTAGCAACCCCAACGGCATGGAGCTGGCCGTGTGGGATGCCCAATTGGCCGCACTGGGCACCCGCGTCATTCGGCGGCGCGCCCGGGCGATCGCCCGAGTGGCCCCCCTAGCGGCTCTATGGCACCGCAACATCAGCGATGGGCAAGAAGAGCTGGTGATTCGCTATACGCCAAATGTGCAGGCCGAAACGGCAGAAACAGATGATCCCCACCAGATTCAGCAGGCATTTTTAGCTAAAATTCAAGACCGGGCGATCGCCGAACAGATGCAGGGCACAACCCTCGTCGGCCCCCATCGCGACGATGTAGACTTCAGCATCAACCAGTCACCCGCCCGCCAGTTTGGCTCTCAGGGGCAGCAGCGAACTCTCGTTCTCGCCCTCAAACTAGCAGAGCTAAAGCTAATTGAGTCCGTTATCCACGAGCCACCTCTGTTGCTGCTTGACGACGTGCTGGCAGAGCTTGACCTCACCCGCCAAAACAAACTGCTCGATACCATTCAAGATCGGTTTCAAACCCTGATTACCAGCACCCATCTGGGATCGTTTGACGCCCAATGGCTGCAATCATCCCAGGTATTGCGCGTCGTGCGGGGAGAGGTGATAAAAGCTGGGGATTAAAGATTAGGAGAGTCAGAAATCGGGGATCACGAGATAGCCACAAATCTCAGGCATCCAGATTTGTCATGGTATTTAACTTTTCTTCTGTCCCCTTCACTCGTTACAATGCAACTAACTACTGAATACTGCTCTAATACCTTCGCCATAATCATGAGTGTAGTTAGCCAGGTTATTCTCAACGCCGACGACGAACTCCGCTATCCCAGTCAGGGTGAGCTGCAGAGCATATCCTCCTTCTTTAAAACTGGGGAACAGCGAGTTCGCATTGCCAACATCCTGTCAGAAAACGAAAAGAAAATCGTTCAAGAAGCCACTAAGCAACTGTGGCAAAAGCGCCCAGATTTCATTGCGCCAGGCGGCAATGCCTATGGCGACAAGCAGCGCAACCAATGCATCCGTGATTTTGGATGGTACTTGCGCCTCGCCACCTACGGAGTATTGGCAGGCAATCAAGAACCCATCGAGAAAATCGGCATCATCGGTGTGCGTGAAATGTACAACTCGCTGGGTGTGCCAGTGCCCGGTATGGCAGAAGCCATTCGCTGTCTCAAGCGAGCCTCTCTGGCGCTGCTGAGTGATGAAGACGCCGCCGCCGCGACTCCCTACTTTGACTACATGGTTCAGGCGATGTCTTAGGGCGTGTCATCAATTCTGACCAAAACCCTTTCGGGCGTTGCATAATTAAGAGATGAGTTAGGGAAATCTGCGATGCAATGTCCAGAGTGTGGTGCTACCCATATCCGTAAGAATGGGAGGAGGGAAGGTAAACAAAATCACATCTGTGTAGCGTGCGGTCGTCAGTTCATTGATGCCTACGAGCCCCACCGAGGGTACTCAGACGAAGTCAGACGCGAGTGCCTCAAGCTGTACGTCAATGGCTCTGGGTTTCGAGCCATTGAGCGGGTCAAAGGGGTGCATCATACAACCGTGATTACCTGGGTCAAGCAAGTGGGTGAATTGCTCCCCGATGCGTCCGACTCTGAAACAACCCCAGAGGTCGGTGAACTGGACGAGCTAGAAACCTTTGTGGGCTCAAAAAAACAAGATTTGGCTGTGGACGGCCGTTGACCACTTCAGGACAGGGATTGTGGGTTGGGTCTTGGGAGACCACAGTGCCAAGGCGTTTCAACCGCTTGATCGGTCGCTGTGATAAAGAAGGGGGCCGCGCTCACCACACGCTCAGCAACTCCGGCCGCTTCGACTGCGGTTAGTTCGGGTTCTAGATGCTATAGGACTGTGCAGCTCCACGCGATTAATTGCTCCAGTGTCACCACATTAGAGGGGATGTCGGACGGGCTAAACGCAACCATAGTTAAGATTCCAAATTTATTGCGATTCAATTAAAGCGCAATAATTAGGAACATTAGGCAAATGCCTGAAAGTATTAATATATTTAGGCTTTGGGCGTGTATGTTAATTAACGTCTGTCGCGTTCTAAGTCGATTAATGCCTTTTCATAGCACCATTGTTCTGATTTGTCGGGGTTGGCATCCATTAACTGTTTAACGATGCGTTTTGCGGCGTCTCTATCCCAATTGATAAATCTAGCAATGGTGGAATAATCGAGCGCTTGATTGTTGTTAGCTATCTCAAGTTTGGGTTTTGACGCATTGCGAGGGTCTGACCGTTTGATTGCAGTTCCCAACTGCGGCCCCATATCGACCCACTCAACGATGTATTCAGCGGTGTCTGATTCTGGCTGTGGTTGGGGGTGCTTAATGGTTGCGGGGGGTGGGTTAGGGGTTTCTCGCTGTGGCGCTGATGGTGTAGATGGATGGCTGATGGTGGGGTAGGACTTGAGAAATTCAATTTTGGCGGTTCGAGCCTGGGTGAAGCGAGGCGCGATGTAGGACTGATGCTGGCGCTCGATTTCTCGGTAGAGTAACCAGGCAAAAAACAGCGCGATCGCACTGAACGTAAAAAATAAGAGCGGCATGGGAATCCTATAGAGTGACTGAAAAAGATGCCCCGAGTGCGATCGCACTCGGGGCATTTTCATGATTCCCGTCTTTGGCCCAAACTGCACCCGGTTTGGGCCAAAAAAAACGCCCTTCAAAAGGGCGTGGGGAGCTTTCACCGTGTTGTGTGGATTAGACTGCGGTCTTTATCACTTGTTTCTCAACAGTAAAACCGATCCGTCCTTTCTCTTGCAGATGCTCTAGCCGTTTAATGAGAGGTTGGGCGCGGCGTAGGCTAAGAACATCCATGATTGTCGTTACATCTATACGATCGCACGCCCAACAAAGCCCCCAGAGCAATCTGTATGTGTCGGCTTGTGCGCGGCACAAACCCTCTACATCCGGTAGCCTTGGCGGCATTTCAACGATAAATTGAACGTGAGGGGAAGGAGTCGTAATTGTGAGCTTCATTTAATCTTCCTCGTCATCATCGTCTGCCTCAATTATGCGGATCTCGGTCTTATAAGACAAACCGTACCAATCGATCGTTTCTTCCCGTGTGGATGCAGTCAGTCCATCACGCGGGTACTCATGATAATCGTCTTATGAATCGCCCCACTGTGCATCTTCATCATCATCAAACTCGGCCTCTGGGTCTCCGGCTGCGGAGACGGAAAAAGTAGCGCGCTTAATGCGGTCTGAGAACCCTTAGGGGTCGCTTGGCGATACTGGCATCAGCCTTCCCCTGAAACGAAAACATCATGCGGATGAGGTGGTTGTTTTCAACGAGGAAAAGCAGTGAAGTAGTTTCACCCTCCAGTCCGGTCAGTGAGCGAGGATACCAGCCATCGGGCGAAGGTTGTCCGAACACTTGTTCTATAGGAATAGCATACCGATAGAATCCTTGATCGTCTATGCCACCACCCAAATGATTCACCCAGGAAAGGCCTTCATGAGTGATCACCGGCGGGCGCGCAGATGCGAGCTGGGCCAGCGGGGCCGCATAAACAGTCAGCAGCGCTGCCGCCAAAATGTGACCAGCACCAAAGCCCCGCAGTGTGGGCAGGTGCCGATAGATGTATCGCCTCATTTGTTGTCCCTCCCGTCACGGTTGGGACTGCTGATGCTCAGTTGTTTAATCAGCGCGTCTGCCATCTCGACGGCGTGAATGGCGATCGCCGTGCAGTTGTTGCCGGGGAACTCCCGAATCAGGGCCTGTCCGATCCATAATTTAGATAAGCCTCCGTTTTTAGAGAGTGGGGGTCAGTTGCAGGGCGTCGGTCGCCAAACTTGTCGCCCTGCAACGTTAAAAAGAACACTGAAAGACGCGGGGGTGAGCTTGACAGCAGCCCCCGCGTTTTTAGGTTTTATCAGAAAAGCTGTCAGGCAGTTCTTCGAGTGATTTGCCGAGCAATCTACAAAGTTTCTTGGTATCTGCAAGGGTGAATTTTGGTTCAACCTTGCCGTGCTCCCAATTCCTTACAGCCTGCTCAGACACACTGAAGGCATCTGCCAAAGCCTTCTGAGTTAGACCTACCTCAAGTCGTAAAGCCACTAATTTGGACTCCATATTTGGGGTGTCTCTTTTTCCCATTATACCTCAACTCCTGTTGACCCTAGTATAAGTTGAGGTAAGATTACCTTATCCTCAAATTAATCAGAGGTAAAAAACATCTACAGGTGGATGGGCCGGGAATCCTGCCCCCCTGCGGATGTCCAATTATCTCAGTTGAGGCCAAATCTACTTGGCCTTAAATCAAGCGGTGTGATTGATTTTTCATTTCTAAGGGAGTGAATCAGGATCTAAAGCCAATCGGGTCGCTACAGGTCACCTGCTCAGACCCTTTAAACGAGTTCGCGTGACTGACGTTCTGGAATAGACAGGATGGCAGCCCGGAAATAGACGGGCACAAAAAAACGGGGCGCGCCTGGGCGCACCCCGTTAAAAACCTAAGTGAACAGATGTCCTATGAAATCAATAGTAACCGTGCCAGAGCTAGATCGTTCAACCGCGGTTGCGGCCATCATGCGGCCCTGCGACCCAGACGCGATCGAGGGGGATATGACCGTTTTGCTTGAGTATGCCGATCGCAGTCAGGAGCTGCTGAGAGGGGAGGAAGCCGCTGATTTTTGGCAGATCTATGGATGCCGCCATCCATAGATCTGCCAAGCTACACGACACACCAATAAGGGAAACGGGGGGCAGATCGCCAGATCTGCCCCCCACTTGTTTTTATTCTTATGCCAATCAATACAACTCTAACCGGGGGCATCCCAGAAATTCAAGACAAATTTTTGAGCCTTTGGCCTCACCGGTGGGACTGGCTGCATTCAGCGCACCCACGCCCCGGCGATAAACCACAATGGCACACCGAGGGGCGATACCCTTTGAGCGATCGGGGCATTCTCGACGGGGGCCGGTTGCTAGGGGTGAGGTTTGGGAGCGAAACCAAGTATTTGCTTCTTGATATCGATGCTGGGTCACCTTATCACCCAGTCAAGGGCGATCGGCTGGCGATCCATCGCATCCGAGCAGCACTTGAGCGCCTGGGCCTGTGCGAGAGCCTCGCGGTCACTAGCAGTTACAGCGGTGGCATCCATCTTTACTTCCCCTTCGGCATTGAGATAGAGAGCTGGGTGATTGCCAGCGCTGCGGCTCACATGATGGCATTGTCAGGCATAACGGTAGAACCTGGAACCCTCGAAATTTTCCCCAACGTTCGCACGTTTGAAGACGGTAGGCCGTCGCTGTTCAATGGTCACAGGCTACCGCTGCAACCCGGTAGCTATAGCGCTACGCATGTACGTTAGGACATTCTTTAAAGGCAGCATCAACGCAATCACGAAAGTTATCAAACTCATCCCATCGCTGTCGCATCCAATTCTTCAGCACACTCCACCAGTGTTCA
>JAESGQ010000162.1_pt1 | contig 20402 bp, 20 predicted proteins | sample 9266251 | NCBI WGS metagenome assembly JAESGQ01 (sample SAMN17056778, study PRJNA650883) | algae metagenome | isolation source: Kaiparowitsia implicata GSE-PSE-MK54-09C and co-occurring heterotrophs from... | place: USA: Kaiparowits Plateau, Grand Staircase Escalante National Monument, UT ... | reverse complement strand
AGATTGAACACTGGTGGAGTGTGCTGAAGAATTGGATGCGACAGCGATGGGATGAGTTTGATAACTTTCGTGATTGCGTTGATGCTGCCTTTAAAGAATGTCCTAACGTACATGCGTAGCGCTATATTGAGCAGTAGACCCCTCTGTTCTGATGCCAATAACTGACTACCGAAGAATCTCGATTAACGTCAGTTCGGGTTAAGCAGAAACAGGCAAAGCGGTATCCATGAGCAGAGAAGGCTTCTTGGGTTGGTGGCAGTCGGCGATCAGTCGGCAGACTCAGTTGACCAAGCAGTTGACCGGAGAACGATGACGCGAATGCTCAATCTGAGAACTGTTGTTGAGCTGGTCGATCACAGATTCAATCACCGCTCGTCGGCGCAGCAATAGCTTATCAGCCAGCCCCATCAGACGGGTCTTCCTGTTTCGTGTGAGCTTGGTGAACAGTGGGATGCCAGAGTTCTGCCAGAGCTGGAGGGCGAGTTTTTGGGAAACATAGCCTCGGTCGCCAAACACCTTCCCGAAGAGTCGTTGGAGGAGTTGAGGTCGAGGCTTACGGTCATCGGTATGACCGTCGGTATGACCGGGAGTCAACTGGACGTTGAGGAGTTCCCCTCGCTCATGGATGACCAAGTGCAACGTGAAGCCAAAGAACCAGTCTACGGAGGTGTTGCCTCGAGCCGCTAAGGGGTTGAATACTCTGTGGGAGGCAATCCGACGATTGTGGCAGACCTTGATGCGGGTCGCATCACTGAAGCTGAGACCCGTACACGTGCCAAAGCACTGCCGCAACTAGGCCCATACCGGGATGAGAGTCGAGGGTATCCATTCGACAACGCGGTTGTAGCTGACCAACCCTGGAAAGGCTTTACGCCAATAGCGACCAACCAATTGAGTATAAACCCACTTGAAATCGCGGTAGGCCGACTGATGGAAGGCAATCAAACTCGTCATCATTTCGCTTCAGCACAGGCGACGCGACCGCTGCCGCATCTGTAAGCCGTCCCCTAACAGTGGCTGCTGCCACGGGGGTTCAAACCACTGGCAAAAGTCATCGACATGACAAAATTAGGATTCTAGACTAAGCCTGGGGTGGTTAGATGAAGTGAGAATTAGGTACTTTCAACTCTATCTATTCCGCCCCTCCTTATCCCGAACTCACGTTATCTAAGCTTGTAACGCTGGCTCCCCCTTCATCCCTCTAAGCTCCGAAACTGCCGCACAACATGGCACTTGGGCTCTCAAAAATAACTTTTGTCAGTCAACCAGCCATCCGAGTTCCACACGATGAGTTAGTTGGCATAATCCTCAACTGAGGACGGCAAGCCTGTCATCCTAAGCCCGTGGGAAGAAGAGGGCGATCGCTAAACCCGTATTGGCTCCTGTTCCATCTCAGGCTTGTATTGCCCCATACTGGCAGCGCTGTTGAGCTTAGCGCGGCGATAGAGCAACTGCTGCGCCGCTCCAATTTTAGAATCATCCCCAGCCCAATGATTCAGCGCAGTTTGCTGAATCGCGCGAGCATAGGAAAACGTGACTCGCCAAGGGCACTGGTCGCCATAGTCTGCATTCATTCGATTCAAGTGTGCCGACGCCTTTTCGTTCGACTGCCCACCCGATAAAAAGGCAATACCAGGCACCATCGCTGGCACGTTAGAGCGCAGGCAGCGAATCGTCATTTCTGCGACTTGCTCAACGCTGGCTTGAGTGGCACAGTCTGCACCTGAGATCACCATGCTAGGCTTGAGGATCATTTGATCCAGCGCCACCTGTTGCAGCCGCAGTTGGTGAAATACTGCTTGCAGCGTCTGGTCAGTGACCGCATAGCTAGTTTCAAGACTATGATCACCCGTAATCAAAACCTCTGGCTCGACAATGGGCACCAGCCCTCCCTCCTGACATAGAGCGGCATAGCGCGCTAGCCCGTGCGCATTGGCTTCTAAGCAAGTAAGACTAGGGATGTCGTCGCCAATGGTAATCACCGCTCGCCACTTTGCAAAGCGCGCACCCATTTGGTAGTACTCAGCAATGCGATCGCGCAACCCATCCAGTCCTTCCGTCACCTTTTCGTTAGGGCAACCCGCCAAGTCCTTAGCGCCCGTATCCACCTTAATGCCAATCAAAATGCCCGCATCCTTCATCACTTGGGTAAAGGGCACACCCGACTGCGTCGATTGACGAATGGTTTCATCGTATAAAATGGCACCGCTAATAGCCTCGCTCAAGCCTGGTGTCGTTAAAATTAGCTCTCGATAGGTTCGGCGGCGTTCTTCCGTGGTAGGAATACCCAGCGCAGCAAACCGCTTATTGCAGGTGCCATTGCTTTCATCCATTGCCAAGATGCCCTTGCCGGGAGCCACCATAGCCTGAGCTGTTGCTCTCAGTTCGTTAGCATAGGTACTCATCTGATTACCTCCTTCCAGGGGCGGAATACATCCCTCTCATTATCGCCAGACCCTCGCAATAAATCGACCCACCATTGATAGAGATCGGGTGCGAATGGTCTGGAAAATATTTTGTAAAGGACGACTCTCCTCTTGCTGGTTTGCCCCCATCACCATGCAAGAAACAAAGACCACTAAATAGCCCGAGAAGATCTGAGTTCTACAACCCAGCCCTCCTCGGGCTAAACAGTTTGATCCTCACAACTCACTTGAACTTGCGATAGGCGATTTCTCTAACTTAGCGTTGATCCCTGATCAATGCACTATTGCAGTGTGCCAACCTCAGATGCATCGGGGGGAAGGCGGTCTTCTAAGGGCGGCAGGTAGTCATCTACAAACACCTCATCAAGGCTGGGAGTTCTCTCTAGGCCAAACCCAACCACTGTTTGGTCAATGGTTTGCTGCAAGCGCTCAGGGTCAACCGTGCCCAACCCTAAACGTTCTACTTCTTCATTGAGCAGCAAATCTTCTAGAGCAATTTGCAGGCGCAGCTTTTCGTCCTCTCGCTCCATCAGTTCATCCCCAGCGGCTATTACGCTCTCTAGGCCAGCTTCAGGATCTCGCAGCATGTCTTGAATACCGCGGAAGTAGGCGCGCATAAACGCCTGCACAATCTCTGGATTTTCTTCTAAGTAGTCTGTGCGGCCCATCACCACGTTGCCGTAGAAGTCCAATCCATTGTCGGTGTAGTAAAAGATATTGAGGTCATCCATGGACTTACCGCCCTTGAGCAGCGACGGCAGCATGGAGTAGATGAAGCCACTGATGCCTTCGACCTGACCTTGCAGCAAAAAGCTTTCGCGCAGACGGGGCTCCATCGTGACCCACTCGACCGACTCGCCATCCACGCCGACTTCTTCTGCTAGCACTGACCACAACCGCCGAGGAGCGTCCCCTGCGGGGGCACCCAGGGTTCGGCCTTCAAACTCATCGATGCTGTCAATGCCGCTTTCTGCCAGCGTTACCAAAGCAAAGGGGGCTTTGTTATAGGGCACTGCCACCACTAGCAGCGCATCGTCAGGGTTGCGCTCGTTGAACTCAATCATGGAATACATATCGCCAAAGCCGAGGTCATACTGGCCGGCGGCAATTTTGCTGGCGGTATCGGCAGACCCATAGCCCCGCTCAAATTGCAGGTCGATGCCTTCTTCTGCAAAGTAGCCCCGCTCTAACGCCAGAGTGAGCGGCGCATCAACCCCCTGCAGCAGCCAAGACAGCGTAAAGCGAACAGTGGTTAGCGACTTAGGAGCGGGAGCGCTAGCAGTTTGAGCTTCAGAGGTTGCGTCTTCGGAAACAGGCGGCGTTGCAGATTGCGGCTGACAGGCGGCAAGCCCTAGCGCAGCAATCAGGCTGAAGCCGTTATACAAAATTTGGCTAGGTAGAGAGCGATTGCGGAACGAATTGCGTTTCATATCTCAGACTCGTTGATGAAGGTTCAGATTCAAGATTCAATTGTGTGATGGCAATTGTTTTAGTATTAAAATATTGGGCGTCACTGGCGCTTATTTTTGTATCTTCAGGCACTTTTGTGTGAGTTTTGACTGAATTTAGTTAGATTCCTTTTGCACGCTGCAATCTGCTCAATAATGGTTTAGAGCTGTGGTAGTTTCCCAGCGTCTTTCTATCTATTGAATTGCACAGCCTAAAGACCGTGCTGTTGGTTGTGGGAGCTTAAGTATAAGGGATGATGGAGGGCGATCGCCCCCTCGTTCTGAACGCCACTGCCTACTCAAATACCAAGCCGAAACACTTCGCATTCAAGCTTCAATTCAGCTCTGCGCTCTGCTGTACTAGAATTAAGCCAATCCGAAGTTTATCTTATTCCATCGTTAGGCTCCATCTATCCTCGTGCCAGCCCATGTCATCCCATCCAATTCATCACCAGTTGGCCAGTTTAATTGAGCAGACCGACGCGCTGCAAACGGGACATTTTGAACTAGCTAGTGGGCTTCATGCGAGCCGCTTCTTCCGATGCATCAAGCTATTTCGAGATCCTGGGCGATCGCACCTGCTATTTGATCACATGGCGGCTCGCTTCAAAACCCAACCGCTTTCCCATGTGCTAGGTGCCAATGAAGCAGGCAGTATTTTGGCCTTTGAAGTAGCCAAACGGTTGAATGTAGAAGTGGCGATCGCCCGTCAAAAAAACGGCATCTATTCATTAATTTCAGGCTTTGAATTTCAGCCTGAGCATCAAGTTTTAATCGTGGATGATATCACAACGACAGGCGGCACCGCCAAGCAGTTAATTGGATTAGTGAATGCAGCCCATGCCACGCCAGTTGGCGTTGGCTTGATTGCCACTAAGGGGCTATTTCAAGTTGAGTTGGGATGCCCCACTGAGGTTTTGATTACGCTTGACGGCATGGATGCGATCGTCCCTTCTGACTGTCCCCTCTGTCAGCAAAATATTCCTTTGATACTCTCCTAATTGTGTCTAAATAAATTTTAGAAAAACCTGATCTGCGCGACTGTTTCATCAATTCACTTAACTCTGAATAGACCTCAGCTTATTCCCACTGGGTTCACAAAACTGAGCGAGTTCAGCTATTTTTCCTTGTCTCATAGTTTCTTCCCTGTAGGAATGATTAGGTTTTTTGCTGAGAGAGCATCATTCGTTCTCGCCCCAAGGCGACAATGCCCGCCACCACCAGAAGCATTCCAGCCATCTGCCGCCCCGTCAGCATTTCTTGAAGCGACACCCAGGCGATCGCCGCCGTCAGCATCGGGTTGCTCACCGCAATAATCGCCATCAGTGCCGCATTTACCAGATGAATGCCCACGTTGTAGAGCAGTTGTCCCGCTAGGGTAAGCAGCGCGGCCACAGCGCTAATGATCCACAGCGGCGTCCAGGCATCGGGGGGCACCTCAAACCGAAACAGCAGGAGGCACAGCACTGACCACCCCAGCATCACGATGAAATTGATCAGCGTAAACGGCACAGGATGGATGTCTTGGAAGCAGGTTTGCGCCAGCAACCCCTGCGCTGAATAGGCCAGACTTGCCCCCAGCGCAGCCAAGATTCCCAACAGCGCGCCGGGGCTGCCGTCGGCCTGCAGCACCGGTGCCACCAGCACGCTTCCCACCATGACCACCACCATAACCCCCACTCGCAAAGCCGTTGGGCGATCGCCAAACAACCGCCAAGACAGTAGCCCCGTTGTCACTGGATGGGTAAAGAACAGGACTGTTGCAATTCCCGCAGGAATAAAGGCAATGGCGATGAACAGCAGCGCCAGCGCTAAAAATAAAAAACTGCTGCTGAGCACCGCACGGGTCAGGAGCGATCGCGCATCTACCTGCACCACACGCCGCAGTGTTTTCCAGGAATTGGGATAAAGCGACGGCGCGATCGCCAGCATCACAGGCAAAATCAGCAGCGAGCGAATTTGCAAAATCAGCAGCGAATTCCCCACACTGGGTTCTACAAACCCACCCCAGAGAAACTGCCCCAAAATATTGCCCTCGGCAAACATCACCCGCAGCAGCACATTTTGTGCTGCCAGGCAGAGCGACCCAATAATGACCACTAAAAACCCTGTCATGTGTTCCTTAGGTGACGCTGTGAGGGGCGCAGGTGCAGCCTTCTGGGAGGTCTGCTTCTGATAGGCAGGGAGCACCCGCCGGCATAAGGACGCCCGGCACTCCCCCAATTGGCTGGTTTGCGGCTCGATTCAGGCGGCGTCTTGTCAGACTTTCGGAGCCGCCCTCGATGGAGTGCAATGAACCAGATATAGTCATGAATTGGCTGTTAAGTGTTGCAGGTACTGTACTTCATCGAATCATATATGATATATGAAAAGAGAAAGTATTCAATGTTTCAAAGCACTAGCTTACGTCGTTTCATCGGTCGTGCGCTATGCAGGCAGTCTGATCGCCGTGGCTAGGTTGTTTTAGCCCTAGATGGTTGCCACTCTCAATCTCTTTCATGCAGCTAGGAGTTACGAACCTTGACCGCAAAACTACCCTTGCCGCCTGTGCAGGGCATGGCACGCACCACCCAGGCTAGCGTCACCCACTACCTGCGCCAGGCCATTTTGTCGGGCGATTTGCCCCCAGGCACCCGCTTAGTGCAGGCCGAACTGGCCGAAGCCCTCAAGGTTAGTGTGACGCCGATTCGCGAAGCTTTGCGAGAGCTTAGTACAGGCGGATTGATCGACCTCGACGCCTTTCGCGGGGCCGTGGTGCATACGCCAACCCTGCATGAGTTAGAAGAAATTTTTGAAATTCGCGTGGTGCTGCTGCCTCTCAACATTCGCCAGGGCGTGCAGGAAATTACGCCTGAGGCATTGGAGCGCGCCGCAGTATTAGCAAAGCAGATGGAAAAGGAACCCGATCAGCTCACCTGGGTTGGCCTCAATCGGCAGTTTCACGAAGTGCTGTATCAGGCGCATCCCAATCAGCGGTTGCAACAGATCTTGCAGCAGTTGGCGGATGTGGCTGACCTGTATATCAACCTGTCTTTTGCTGACAATCCCCTTCAGCGGAGCTCTGCTGACCGAGAGCATAACCTGTTGGTAGAGGCGTATCGTCAGCGAGATAGTGACCAAGCCGCCGCGATCGCCGTAGACCACATCAACTCTACGCTAGAGGCCGCCCGCAGCGTTCTGCATGGCCATCGGGGCGATCGCCATCGGTCGCGCTAGTTTCAGATCGCCAACCCTCACTGCGATTTCTCACAAACCCCTGCACACTGCATCAGAATTCAGTTCTAGTCCTACCTACTATCACTTTCTATCACCATGACGCACGCTCAACCTGATCGCCCTTGGCTCGACGTGTCTGTATTTCGCGTGCCGATGACTGCACCCGACGATGTGAGTGGCCTGCGCCAACTGCTCGACAGCGACACCCTCAAGGCCGACGAGATTGTGGGCATCATAGCCCAGCCCGAGGGCTCGGGCTATGCGCGGGGCTATGCCTCACTCTGCATGCAGCTAGAGTTAGCGCCGCGCTTGGGTATTTCGCCAGAGGCCGTGTTCGACCGCATCCCCATGATGATGATTGGGCTGTGTGGCGGGCTGATGAGTCCTCATTACACCCTCTTTGCGCGGCGGTCGGTAGACGCACCCGACACGCCGCCCGCAGAAAGCCGACTTACGGTTGGCATTGCCGATACACGAGTGCTGCGGCCTGAGGAATATGGCACACTGACTCAGGTCGAGCTAGTGGCGGAGGCCGTAAAAGGGGCGATCGCCCAAGCCGGTATCACTGACCTGGCCGATGTGCACTGCGTTGAAGTTAAGTGCCCCGCCATGACCCCAGCACGGCTGGCAGACGCCGCTCAGCAAGGAGCCCCGGTGGTTAGCACCAACTTGGGGCAGGCCAGTTCAATGGCAAAGGGTGCCTGTGCGCTGGGCATTGGGCTAGCGCTAGAAGAAATTCCGCCTGAGAAGCTCAATGCTGATGTGATTAACCGCAACCGAGCGCTGTATACCAGTCGAGGCTCTGTATCAGCGGGGGGAGAACAGTCGGCCTGCCGGGTGATGGTGATGGGCAACAGCGATCGCGCCGTGAGCCGTTACCGAGTCGGGCATGGGGTTATGCAAGATCAGCTTGACACAGCCGGAGTGTATACTGCCCTAGCCTCCGCGGGACTATATGCCCAATCTCCGCTGACTGCCGCTCAGCAATCTCAAATTGTGCAAATGTTCGTCAACTGCGGGGCCGATGCAGTCGGTTCAGTGCGCGATCGCCGCCATACAATCCACAGCGACTTCTTAGCAGGCTACGCAGGCATCATGGCTAAGGCAGTCGCCAATGCAGTGGTCGCCTCTGTGGTTGGCGACTCTATGATTCTGGCCTCTGCTGGCAACGAGCATCAAGGCGCACCCGGCAGCAACCTAGTGGCCGCCATTATAGAATGTATGGACTAAATCATTAGCCATCGGCCACATTTTTTCATCATTGTCCACGGTAATGGAACATCAAGGGAGCTGATTTCAGCGCAGCTACAGACTCAAAGTTTGCCTATTGCCTGTACTCTAATGATTTAGATACTGCTACTATTCGGGCACGCGTTGAACCGAGAGTAAAGAAAAGTCATTTGTCCTGTTTGGGGAAGGACGCTTGATTCTGAGAGTGCCGTGAGTCAGCGTTCTACGGTTGTTCAACAGCAGCGCTAGATACCCCGCCCCGAGTGCAGTTCGTCAATAGGTTCAATCCTGGGTTGTGTTATGAATCTTGGCCTCCAGCCCAGTGCCGCCGAGCAGGCACTGCAACCGCCGCTTATTCTCTTTCTCCACATTCCCAAAACTGCGGGGAGCACCGTTGATGTGGTGATGTATCGGGAATATGGAGAAGACGGTATTTTTTGGTGCCATCCTGACCCCAATATGGTGGGGCAGACGCCAGCCGATTTTAACAAGCTGCCCGAGCATCGGCGACAGCGCTACCGCGTGGTCAAAGGGCATTTTCCGTTCGGGTTGCACCGCGAGATTAAAACGCCATCCACGTATATCACTATTCTTCGCGATCCCGTTGAGCGTATTATCTCGCACTACGCCTATGTGAAGGAGCGCACCGATCACTATTTGCATCAGCGGGTTCAGGTTGAGAAGCTGAACCTGCGCGATTATGTGCAGCAAAAATTATCTGTTGAGTTAGATAATGGCCAAACCCGAATGCTGGTGGGCGATCGCGGTTGGGAACCTAAATTTGGACAGTGTCCTAATGAATTTCTCAACATCGCTAAACAAAACCTATACACACACTTTGCCGCCGTCGGTACCACTGAGCGCTTCGACGAGTTGCTGCTGCTATTGAAAGAACTGTTGGGCTGGTCGCTGCCATTGTATGAGCGTCGCAAGGTTTCACAAAATCGACTGACGCGCGATCGCATTTCTGCCGATACCCTAACCGCAATTCAATCTGCCAATCAGCTGGATCAACAACTGTACGACTATGCTAGCCAGCGCTTAGATGAATTAATCCAAGAGCACATCCGCTTCTTTCCCGCAAAGCGAACTGCGTTTAAAGTACTCAATCGTTTATACATTAACTGGGTAAGCCGCGGTAGACCTTCAGCCAGACTATTGCAAGCCCTAAAAAGGCGGAGGAAACCACCGCTCTCAAAATAGTGATTTCGGATGTTTGACATCTATATAAAATCAGCCTCAATAACCTAGCACTAGGGCACCTCGAAAAATCCAGATTTTCCTGGGAGTGACAACGTGTTATCAGGGGTTTCAGCCCTACAGAATCTCCGCAAAGGCAATTAATCGAGGTGCCCATTAGTCTTTTTAGCCAGGATAATTTGAGTTCTTATTCCGCAAGGGTTCTACCGATTTTTCTGGTATCAAAGCGAAGGATATTGCGATAGATGATCAAGAGCAGAAGGCTTAAATTCGCTCTACCTCTATAGAGTGATACAAAGCCTATCTTTTATAATCAAGGTCATTCTCCTGATGGATTGCTCACCCCTGCTAATCTTGTTAGTGTAAATATGTGGCTAAAAAAAGTAATGCTTAACTCAATGTTGGCAGGTTGCTTAACGAAGAGTGCCTGCAAGCAATGAGTTTTTAGCAAGTTTAGCTACATTTTTTCATCCCAATGAGGTGACAACCATGAGTATTGAAGATCGCGCCAAAGCTACAGCAAAAAACGTCGAAGGTAAGGCTCAAGAAGCTCTCGGAAAAGTGACTGGCGATCCCAAAGATGAAGCTGCTGGAAAAGCCAAGCAAGGCGAAGCTAAGGTTCGTCACACTGCTGAAGACGTAAAAGACGAAGTGAAAAAGACTATAGACTAGTCATCACTTTTTAATTGCTAGCTCAGTAAAAGTTGGCGGCGCTTCCTTGAGATGCGTCGCCTTTTTCTATTTTCACGTTTATAAATCAGCAATGAATTTAGTAATTTTTCAATACATAACTAACCTGAGTTCGGGATAAGCTCAAACCCTCTTAACCCGAACTGACGTTAACTAGGTTTAGAATAATCTCAGATTCTAGAAAAACCGTTTTGTAATTTTGTTTTTAGAGCGTTCTTTTCTCAGTTCACAACTCTCTTATTGAATCAGTCCTAAATCATCGCCTAAGTATTATCCTATTTATTTGTGGTCAATGTCTGAATTTCAGTTCATATTTCGACCTGCTCTGCGCCAATATCTCTCTCTGAAATATGTAAGGCATCAAGAATCTAAGTGGTTAGACGTGCTCTTAAGCTGAAGTCAGCCAATATTCTTTAGATGTACTGCACAAAGTAAAGGCATAAAGTCAACCAACATGTATTTGTTCTCCTTAAACTATCTTTTAACTGCACTAGTGAATGTAGGTAAGTTTTCAGTTTCTAGATTTATGGGTTTTAGCACAAAGGCTAATCCAGTCAAGGCTGCCAAGGTCTTCACACGGCGAAGCTTCTATCGATCTGTTATCCACTATCCCAGCCGCCAATCTAATAATTTCTGGTTCTTCCGGGTATCTGGTGGCAGGCCGGGCCTATACCTATACATAGCAAGGCTTTCAGCCACTCTGGTGAAAGCAAAGTGTATCTGTTGTACGACTTCAGCCACAAATCCAGAAGAGCCTAATTTCTACACATTGAGTCACATGAACGAAAATAGCCCTCCTCTTGCAATCGTTGCTGATTAGCTACATTCCGCTGCGTATGTGATTCCTATGAAAACTCGCATAAAGGGTGAAGAAGCGCTCCGGTGATCATGTCCCGGAGCTTTACGAGATCATTACAATTGTGGCTATTTATGTCTCCCTGTTTTAGCTAGGACTATCTGACAATTGATGATTCTGTTGGTTTACGGCACCCTGAAGTTAAGCAAATTGAAATCCGGATAGATTGCATGAAGTTTGTATAAATTTTTCTGGCTTGAATCTACTGGATTGAGATGATACTGTTAATAGCTTAGGGTGAGGCATTGATGCAATATATCGCTTAGAGAGGCAGTCGGTTCTTGTTTATCTGCAAATTGACTAATATCAATGGCATAAAACAAGCAGTACGCTAATCACTCAACTGGTTTGGAGCGTTAGGTTAGTCAACTGCTTGTAGCTAGCTTAGAATTTGGCTCTGGAGGTTTATCAACGACTCTAAGCGCTGACACAAGTACCAAATTTGATGAAATTCTCGAAGAGTGTAGCGGCATTACAATCAACGCTATGGTTTTTAATGGAGTGCTGAGTCCAACTCTGGTTGCGAGAGAGTAGATCTGAATCAGGCGATCGCCATCACTCAATGACCATTGCGATGCATCCACACCTGCAATATGGTGCAAGATCAAGTCAGCGGGCTAAGGGCCTGGTTAAAAGTCCGTTACGTCGTCTAGCTACAGTTTGGGTTTCTTCCTACCCCATCCATACACAATGCTCGCGTCTATGACCGTCCCCACTGTCTCAGTCATTATTTGCACCCATAACCGCGCAGATTGCCTTGATGCGGCGATCGCCAGTGTTTTGCAGCAGGTGTTTGAGGCAGACTATGAGGTGATTGTGGTCAATAATGCATCTACCGATCACACTGAGTCTGTGCTGCAGGCCTATGACGATAGTCGTCTGCGGTATCTGATAGAGCCAACCTTGGGCCTGTCAGTGGCGCGGAATACTGGAGCCGCTGCCGCCCGAGGAGACATTTTGGCCTACTTGGATGATGATGCGATCGCCCCACCGACTTGGCTGCACTCTCTATACGAAGCCTTTCAATCCCATGATCAAATGGCGATCGCCGGAGGCAAGATCATCTTGCAGTGGGCCACTTCCTCCCGCCCCCCCCAGTGGCTATCGCCCACATTAGCCAGCAGTTTGGGCGCCTATGACTTAGGAGATGCCCCAGTGTGGATTGAGCAACCGGGGCAGACGCCACGCGGCGCAAACTATGCCCTACGTCGTCAGGTGTGGCAGCACAACGGCGGCTTCAATTCAACCCTAGGGCGGATTGGTGAAACCCTGCTGTCTAACGAAGAAACATTAATGACAGAACAGGCGTTGCTGGCGGGCTGGCAGGTTGGCTATTTCCCGACGGCATGGGTATGGCATCGCGTGACAGAGGCCCGTCTGAGCCATGCTTGGTTTCTAAATCGGAGTTGGTGGCAGGGCATCAGCGACTATCAGCGTGAGCGGCTGACGGGTTTATCCCGCCAACGTCAGTTCGTTCGAGGAGTCGAGCGTTTGCTGCGAGGAGTGTATTATGCTCTGAGAGATATTTGCAATCCAGCTCAGCGGTTTGACCATTTGCTCTATGCTTACGGTCAGTTGGGCTACTTAAGTCAGGTTGCATTGCAGGGAGTTCCTCGGATCGTGCTAAGACAACCCGCGAGTAACGTGGTGAGCTGAACTGAGTAAATCTATGAACTCGACGCCCGCAAAAATTCCAGTCTCTGTGCTCATTCCCGCAAAGGATGAGGAACTGAACCTGCCCGACTGCCTTGCTAGCCTAGCGCTAGCTGACGAGGTATTTGTGGTGGATTCTCAGAGTGGCGATCGCACATCCCAAATTGCCCAAGCGTTTGGGGCCACCGTGGTGCAGTTTCATTTTGATGGACATTATCCCAAAAAGAAAAACTGGGCACTAGATACGCTCCCCTTCCGCAACGAATGGGTGCTGATTGTGGATTGCGACGAACGCATTCCGCCCGAACTATGGGAAGACATTGCGATCGCCATCCAGAATCCTCGCTACACCGGCTATTACTTAAACCGCCGAGTCTACTTTTTAGGACGCTGGCTGCGGCACGGCGGCAAATATCCTGATTGGAACCTGCGCCTCTTCCGCCATGCTGAAGCCCGTTACGAGCATCTGGGCACCCAGGGCGTGGCCAATACCGGTGACAACGAAGTGCACGAACATGTGATGCTGCGCGGCGTGGCGGGCTACCTGCGCCACGACATGCTCCACATTGATGAACGAGACTTATTTCACTGGATTGAACGACACAATCGCTACTCAAACTGGGAAGCCCGAGTGTACTACAACCTGCTCACTGGCATGGACGAGCGTGGCACTATTGGCGCGAACTTGTTTGGCAGTATGGCCCAACGGAAGCGTTTCCTCAAAAAAATCTGGGTGCAGTTGCCGTTTCGGCCTCTACTGCGGTTTCTCATCTTTTATGTAGGCCGTTTGGGCTTTTTAGACGGCAAGGTAGGGTTTCTCTATGCTCGACTCATGAGCCAGTATGAGTTTCAGATTGAGGTCAAGCTCCAAGAACTGCTGCAACGCCACGGTAGCAACGCTATGGCTCTAGAAACAAAGGCTACCGATGCGGCGTCTTACCCCCCATCGCGGATTAATGACAAGTATGCGCCGTCCCCATCAGGGCCATCTAGGGGTTTCTCGCTATGGTGATGGGATGAAGCATTGCTTGCAGGTTTCAATGGCTTAAACCAAGGTTATTTTTGTGAGTGCGATGGGGCAGAGTTCTTACAAAAACTGGGGCTGACTCAAGCTACTACCGTGACTTAAGCAATAACTGCTCTAAGCATCATGTGGGATTGATGCTAAATGCCGGGCTCAAGCGCATCCTGAAAGGGAGCACTACTGCGAACAGTTGCAGTCAAGAATAAAACGGGTATTCATGAGCCTGAATCAAGAAGAGATACAAGAAGATATCGAAGTGGCTAGATTGGCTAAAGCTTGTGAGAACACACAAGAGCAACCTCCATCGAAGTCAACCCAATCCACTGACACCTTAGGCCCACTGGCGACGAATTCTGTTTCTAGCCATCGACCGGCAGTTGATCGACCGGCGTTGGTTGATCTGCGCCGCTATGACCAGTCAGGCTTTGACCGGGGTCGTCCCGGCTGGTTGATTTTGCTGTGGTGGCTGGTGCAGGCGATCGCCTTTCCGGTTACGCTGCATTCTATGAATGGCCTACGCTGCAACCTATTGCGCCTGTTTGGGGCCACTATTGGGCGCGGGGTGATTATCCGCCCAACGGCACGCTTCACCTATCCCTGGAAAGTAACCATTGGTGACTATAGCTGGATTGGGGACGACGTGGTGTTCTATAGCCTTGACACCATTCAGGTGGGAACCCATTGTGTGGTGTCGCAAAAGGCGTATCTTTGCACAGGCACCCACGATATTCAAGACTCAGCCTTTGGGCTTGTGACTGGGGCGATCGCCATTGGCAATGGAGCATGGCTCGCCACCGACTGCTTCATTTCTCCCGGCGTTTACATCGGTTCAAATGCGGTGATTGGTGCGCGCAGCATGGTGCTGACCGACATGCCCGAGCAACAGGTCTGCTGGGGGTCGCCCTGCCGCCCCCGCTATCCCCGCCGGATGCGAGCTGAGTAACCTCGGGTCAGGACGGGTTTTGAAGCACCGCACGGCGCACTGTTCCTCCCAGCCCCTGATTCATTGTCTAGGCTTTCAGGCGTTAGGGCGTGTCATCAATTCCAACCAGATGCCTTATGCTGTGACCGTTGCCACGCCCGACCCAAAAACCAGGCTAGGGGCTGTGACTGTTGATTTCTGGGATATCAGAGGCTAATTGATGACAGCCCCTAGCAGCCGACCGACTCAATGATCAAACACGTTGGAGTATTGCAGCAAATCCAGCGTCACCAGCGTCGGCAAACAGCTAAAGCATTCATAGGCTAGCTCTAGCCGCTCTTCTCGTTCCAACATCGTAATCAGGGTTTTTCGCACGCTGATCAAGTAGCGCACGTCATTCGCGGCATAGTGGAGTTGTTCATCGCTCAAGTTTGCCGCATTGCCCCAGTCTGAGCATTGAGCACTTTTGTCAAGTTCGACCCGCTCTAGCTCCATCACCAGATCTTTTAGCCCGTGACGAGGGGTATAGGTGCGCGCCAGTTTGCTGGCGAGCTTGGTGCAAAAAACTGGCGTCGTAAAAATATCCAAGTTGTAGCGCAGGGTCGCAATGTCAAACCGGGCAAAGTGAAATATCTTCGTCACCGATTCATCTTCAAACAGTCGCTTTAAGTTTGGGGCTTCCGTTTGCCCTTTGAGAATGCGCACGACGGCCACATGTCCCTCGGCATCGCACAGTTGAATGAGGCAGAGGCGATCGCGCCAAGGCAACAGCCCCATGGTTTCGGTATCAACGGCGATCGCCTCCCCCGATTGAAACGCGTCTCGAACCTCATCAGAGACATCGCCATCAAACACCTGAAAAGGTTGTAGTGCCATATCGCCCCAGCCGTCCTCACGAATTAGCGCCGTCGGATAAAAATTTGGGTAAAGTATACTCGCCCATCGGTTGTATGGGAGGCCCCAATGCCCGTCACATCATACCGCCCTTCCAGATTTTGACGATGACCGGGACTATTAATCCAACCCTGCACAGCCTGCGCCCCAGGCTCTCGAAAGCCTTGGCTAAACGCTACGTTTTCTGATGCATTGCTGTAGGTCACAGTCCAGCCAATCTCTTGCACCCGCGACTGAAAGCCGTCATGGCTGAGCTGCCCTTGGGCCGCCATCGCATCACTATGGAGTCGAGCCTGTCGCGTAATCACCGGATCGAGCTCCAGCGGCTCTAATCCGCGCGTTTGACGATAGGCATTGATTTGTTCAAACACAACCCGCTCTTGTGAGGTGAGGCCCAGTTCTGGGCGGCTGGTTGCCACAAGTTGCTCCGAGGGGGGTGCAGCCGCACTATCAGTGATCGAGAGCGCTCGGGCCTGCTCTAAAAACGACGACCCGCCCCGCGTCGCGAGCAGTAATACCCCACTACTCAGGCCCAACAGCATCCAACGATTCATACATTTAACCCCAAAGTCCTATAGCTCTTCTGATGGAGTTCGCTGGCGATTTGTGCCCGCAGTTAACGGTTTTTCTAGGGCGATCGCCCCACAGTACCATCCATTGCTACCCATTTAGATCAAGATGCTTGATGGCGGTCTGCACATCTTTGTCACCTCGACCAGAGCAGTTGATTACAATGTGGGGGCTCCCGTCTAGCTGAGGACAAAGGGTTTCTAGATAGGCGATCGCATGGGCGGTTTCGAGCGCTGGGATGATGCCCTCTAACCGCGACAACTGCTGGAATCCTTCCAAGGCTTCAGCATCAGTCACGCTGTAATATTCAGCCCGTCCGGCATCTTTCATGTAGCTATGCTCTGGCCCCACACCGGGATAGTCCAACCCTGCGCTAATTGAATAGGGCTCAACCACCTGACCATCGTGATCTTGCAGCAGATAGCTCATCGCCCCATGCAGCACGCCCACCCGTCCCCGCGTCAGCGTCGCGGCATGCTTTTCAGAATTGACCCCTTCTCCCCCGGCTTCAATCCCAATCATCCGCACGCTGGCATCCTTCACAAATTCATAGAAGAGGCCCATCGCATTAGAGCCTCCGCCCACACAAGCCAGCAAAATATCGGGCAAACCACCCCACATGGCCAGACTTTGCTGCCGCGTTTCTTTGCCAATCACCGACTGAAAATCGCGCACCAGCATGGGATAGGGATGAGGCCCCGCCACCGACCCTAATATATAGTGGGTCGATTCTACATTCGTCACCCAGTCCCGAATTGCCTCAGACGTGGCATCCTTGAGTGTGCCGGTGCCTGCCGACACCGGGCGCACTTCGGCGCCCATCAGCCGCATCCGAAACACATTGAGCGACTGCCGCTCCATATCATGAACGCCCATATAAATGATGCAGTCGAGCCCAAACCGCGCACAGACTGTTGCAGTCGCCACGCCATGCTGCCCGGCCCCAGTTTCGGCAATAATGCGCTGTTTGCCCATGCGCTTGGCCAGCAACACCTGCCCGAGCGCATTGTTAATTTTGTGCGCGCCTGTGTGGTTTAAATCTTCACGCTTCAAATAAATCTGGGCACCCGTGCCATCGGGGCGGGCGTAATGTTCTGTAATCCGCTCCGCAAAATACAGCGGCGTTGCCCGCCCCACATAGTCTTTCAGCAATCCCTGAAACTCTGCCTGAAACTCGGCATCATCCCGATAGTGGTAGAGCGCTTGCTCTAGCTCGGTGAGGGCAGGCATCAGCGTTTCTGGCACATACTTCCCGCCAAATTGGCCAAAGCGCCCTTGGGCATCGGGAACAGTGCTGGGACTGGGTTGAGAGGCAGCGTGGGAGGGGGAAATGGGGGTGATGGTCACGGCGATCGCACAGTGGGTAAACGGTATAGCCCCTATTATACGGGCGAGGCCGAGCGGATCTTGACGAAGGCGGTGCTCCAGCAGACGAATCCCGCCAAAAACATATCAAAAAGTGGGATAAGATTTCGGGTGAGTTGCCCAGTGGCTTATTCGTTGATGGCAGGTTTTATGACTTCTCCTATAGCCGTTCCCCAATCGCCAGACACCGCTTCAGTTCTGGGTTTGCCGCTGCATCGCATGGGCGACTATAGCGGCTGGCTGACTCAGCAGCTCAAGGATGGACGCGGCGTGCATGTGGTCACGCTGAATGCGGAAATGGCGATGCTGGCGGAACACAATGCAGACCTGGCCGCAGTGATTCGGGGTGCAGAACTGGTAATTCCCGATGGGGCTGGCGTGGTGCTATGTCTGCGCGTTCGGGGCATGCCTGTGCAGCGCTGTCCGGGGATTGAACTCGCAGAGGCGCTCCTGCAGCATTTGGGACAGGGCAACACTCCCCAGTCCGTATTTTTCTATGGCGGCGCACCGGGGGTGAGCGATGCGGCAGCCCAGGCCTGGCGGCAGCGCTTGCCAGAGTTGGCGATCGCCGGAATCCAGCATGGCTACCTTTCCCCCGACGAGCAGGCGGATCTAGAAAAAACACTGGAGCAGCAGCAGCCCGCTTTAGTATTGGTGGGTCTGGGCGTACCACGTCAGGAGTTTTGGATTCGCGACCACCGCCACCTGTGCCCTAACTCGATATGGATTGGCGTGGGCGGCAGCTTCGATATTTGGTCTGGCACAAAGGATCGCGCACCGGGGTGGCTACGCAATAACCATCTAGAGTGGCTCTATCGGCTTTATCAAGAGCCCTGGCGCTGGAAGCGGATGCTAGCCCTGCCCAAATTTGCTTGGAAAGCGCTCCGCTACGCTGATCGATAATGGAGCGTTAGCCCAAATGCCGTGCCCGAGCGCGGAGTTCTAACCAAACCCCCTCCCTATAGAGCGAAATGCACTTTATTTCACGGATTCTACGCTACCAGTAGCGTCTCATGCGAGAATCGTCATGGTTTTTGATGAAATTCGTGATTCAGATTGCAGAACTGCAAGTATGATTGACTGGTTTGCAGATCCATCGCTCATCGCGACACTTCTATCAATCTTGGTTTTTGTCATTTTTGGGTAACGAGACGATATGACATCCCTGAGCGATCGCCCTCCAGTTATCACGACCCCGCGCCCGTCAGCGTCCCAAGCGGCATCCCCCACAGCCCGCCGACGCACTGCCCAGGCCATCGTTAAATTGCAGCGGGTCAACAAAACCTATGCCAATGGCGCAATCGCGCTAAAAGATGTCAATCTATCCATCAACCGGGGCGACTTCTTATTTATTACTGGGCCTTCGGGAGCTGGCAAATCGACGCTGCTCAAGCTGCTGTATGGCGCTGAGCGCCCCACGAGCGGCAATGTTATGGTGCATGATCACAACCTGGCACAGCTCCGGGGCGATCGCCTCTCACTGCTCCGGCGGCGTATCGGCGTTGTGTTTCAGGACTACAAGCTGATTCCTCGGCGCACCGTCTCTGAAAACATTGCCTTTGTGCTGTGGGCACAGGGGTGCAGCCGCAAAGAAATTCACCGCCGCCTGTTGCCGACGCTGCGATTGGTCGGGCTGCAAGATAAAGGCGATTGCTTCCCTGATGAGCTGTCGGGTGGCGAACAACAACGGGTGAGCATCGCACGAGCCATCATCGGCACGCCTCCCGTCTTGCTGGCCGATGAGCCGACAGGCAATCTAGATTTTGACAACTCTTGGCAGGTGATCAAAATCTTGAAAAAGCTGAACGACATGGGCGTCACTATTATCATCACCACTCACGATGAGCATCTCGTGCGGATGTCGAACCATCCCGTGGTGCAAATCCGCAATGGACACTTAATCACAGTGGTTTAGACAGGGGTCTAGCCACTGTTTAACAGGCCAGGATATCCAAAAGAGGATATTAGGCGTTGCTGAATTGAGGTACGAACTTTCAAAAACAGCAACCTCGCTTTCCCCCTAAATCCTCCAACATTGGGGGACTTAGAAGACTCTTGCTCACCCAGAATTGGGGGTTGGAGGGGCACATCATCCCTGCGCTAAGAAACGCCGAATATCAAGACTTAGAGGCGATTAGAGCTATTGCGATTCCAGCACTTCGATCCGGTCGCGTAGCTCAATCACCAGCGTCGCCAATCGTCGGAACGCCGGGTCTTCCGCCAAAGCAGACTCATCTCCTGGGGTGCCTGCCGGTGGACGCGTGGGAGCAGGCGTACCCGTTGCGCGACTCAGCCGAACCACCTGCGTTTCTAACTGGCCGATGCGCGCCCGCAGCTGAGTGCTTTGAGACTCTAGGCGGAACACGCGAGAATCTAACCCAGGAGATTGGGCCACACTGGGCGATGCCAGCGGCAGCAGCACGCCCAATAGCAAGCCCATGAGGATCAGACCGAAACTCCAAAACCAACGCTTCATTTGCTTCATTGCTGTATGACAGGTGCGATCGCCCCAGAAGGCTCGCAGCCATGCCTTCTTCTAAAGATTCCTGGTCATGTCCTTCATGTCCTATTGTAGGGAGCTGTTTTTTCCCTGACGAACGACGACCAGAGGGTAAAAGCAAATTGCAGAGTGTGAAGCCTGTTTGAACTTCAAGGGTAAAAGCAAATTGCAGAGTGTGAAGCCTGTTTGAACTTCAACGGGACATCTGGAGCATCTGCTCAGCTATTTTGACGCAATTGTAAAGATTTCGTTACATCTTCGATTTAGCTGGCAGAATAGTTGGTGATGCGTCAGGTTAATGTGGGATTGGTAGAGTAGAGAGGAACCTCGGCTGGAAACAAAGTGATGGAATGCCCTCTGTGCGGTCACAGTAAAGCTCATAAGCATGGCAAGATGCCCAACGGTCAT
>JAESGQ010000161.1_pt1 | contig 20788 bp, 21 predicted proteins | sample 9266251 | NCBI WGS metagenome assembly JAESGQ01 (sample SAMN17056778, study PRJNA650883) | algae metagenome | isolation source: Kaiparowitsia implicata GSE-PSE-MK54-09C and co-occurring heterotrophs from... | place: USA: Kaiparowits Plateau, Grand Staircase Escalante National Monument, UT ... | reverse complement strand
TGAACACTGGTGGAGTGTGCTGAAGAATTGGATGCGACAGCGATGGGATGAGTTTGATAACTTTCGTGATTGCGTTGATGCTGCCTTTAAAGAATGTCCTAACGTACATGCGTAGCGCTATAGCTACTCAAGTTGGATGACCGAATTTTGGTCAAACGCCTGCAATATGTTGCTGAGAAGACAATTCGAGTTCTGAGTGATAGTGTGGCTTATGAAGCTTTCTCCCTCGTCTTGCCGAGCCAAGCCAGTGGATTAAGCCTTATGGGTAGAGTTATTTGGGTTGGCCACAAATTACATCTCGTATGACCTTTGTGATAGTTGGCATTTACTTGCGGAGGCCTGTCAGGCTGGCTACTATTCCTTCTAATTCTGCCAATCTAAAATTTTCTGCAACGCAGCATCGGCTTCTGCCTGTGTCACCTTAGGCAGTCGATTCTGAACATAGTCTTCTGAGATTCCCGTTTGATTCGCAAACTCCTCCTCAATGCCATCTAGCAACTGAGGATGGTTGTAGGTGACCTGCCAGTCACGATCCCAAAAGATGCGATCAGCCAGCTCATCAATGCAGTTTTCCCATTCCAGCGAGTCCTCACAGTCCACCTCAATGGGCAGAATGTCCTCCTCCTCCTCAAACTCAGCTTCTAAAACCTTGAGCATTCCCAGGGCGTTCAGTGTTTCCCAGATCAGCCTTCGCCAGTAAAACGGATCGCCATCCTGCTTAATACAATCAGCGAAGGCGATTTCATCCTCCACCCGTTGGGTCAACCAGGCGAAAGGGAAATAGGCTGCCGCTTCTAGCACATTGGTGAGAGGTGGCACCGGCACCTCGGGCTTGAGTAACGCCTCCAGGCACCGATGCCACAACACCACCCGTTGCTCAAAGCTGGCGCTGTCGAAGATGCGGTCTCCAGTGATAACCTCTACATTGTCGAATTCAACCGCTTCCTGGCTGAACTCAACCGCCGACTGGAGAATGTGCAGGTAAAACTTAGCCTCTGCCCCCTCCAGCACACGCTTGCCAAAATTGGTGTTCCAGGTCATGACGGATAGCGCTCCTCGACAACTACCAACCCCTAAAAGAACGTGGGCACCTCAATCTGACTAATGAGGCCAGCATAGTGCTCCAACAGAACTTTAGGATCATGGCCGGTCAGCTTGGCCACCTCAATCACCGACATCCCCTTTGCCAGCATGTGGCTAATGAAAGTATGCCGGGTGTTGTACTGGGTGCGGTACAGCCCGTTTTCTTGAGTCATGCCGCACTTCTTCAAAATGCTCTGCCAGGCCCGATTGAGGAAGTTCGTCGCATCAATCGGTTTCCCCTTGGGGCTGGGAAAAACCAGCATATCGGGCTTATAGTCTTCAGGGCGAACGGCTAATAACAAGTTCTGTAGGTCACCATTACACGGGAAGAACCGAGCCCGATTTGTTTTGGTAGCTTTTCGCAGGCGAGCCGTGCCAGTGCCCTTACGTACCAAGGTTTCGTTAAAGGTAATCCCGGTACAGTCATGACGGATATGCTTCTACTGGAGACCGATGGCCTCACTGGTTCTACAGCCCGTCATAAACAAGAACCGCACATAGTCAGTGTAGTGAGCGTAGTAGCGATCGTCGCGAGAGGTACCGATAATCTGCTTAATTTCCGCCTCACTAAAGGGAGGAACTTTGAGCGGGGGCACCGGGTGGCACATCTCCGTCAGCCCGGTAAACGGGTTCTCCCAGCCTGCGTCCACCAGCTTATTCTGCTGCACCCAATTGCCAAAATCATTCAGGATAATCACCTGTTTCTTAATGGTGGCGGGAGAAGCACTTTGCAGCATAAACGTGACGAACTCTTGGGCCTCCCGGCGGCCAAGGATCTTTCGCCCGAAATTGCGCACCTTTTTGGGAATCGGGTTGTACATGCTCACGATGGTGAAGGGGCTCTCTGGCCGCTGCCCCTTATCGTCTACAAACTCATCCCAGTGCTGCTTAAAGACATCGGTATAGCTCTGAGATGTCTCAGACCCAGCTGCAACCACTGGAAGTGGATCCTCCGGCTTGTATTTTTGCAACGTGGGGTCAAAATTGCCGCTCAGCATGTCTAACTCGATCTGCTGGGCCTTTTGCATTGCGACCCTGCGGTTGATGATGCTGTCTGGCAAGCCAACCGACAGGCAGTAGCGCTGACTCCAGTGACTCCACCGCAACCGCAAGCGTTCGGAATAAACTTCGACTTTAACTTGTCCTTTAGCCATAGTTCGGAGTGGGGGTAAAGTACATCGCCTGCACCCTTGCCGTTATCTAAGGTTATTCCAGACCCCATCAATCCGCTTTTCGTGCCCGGAGGTTTATACCAATTTCGTACCAGTTTTTACCCCCAAACTGCCCCAAAGTGACCCAACGTCACGGTCACTTTGCCAAAAAGAAATTAACACCTTGATGGCTGAATCCCTTTCTGGAAGAGCGTTTGAGACTGAAACACTTGAAAGCGGGTGATGGGACTCGAACCCACGACATTCAGCTTGGGAAGCTGACGTTCTACCACTGAACTACACCCGCAATCCGTATAGGATAACACTTCTGGATTCTTGTTCAACATGGCCGCCCTAAACCAATACCCTCAGAGTAGTATGGCTACCCTAAGTCAACTCAAATGGACTTCTCAACTCTCAACATGCAGTCTGAATCTGAAGCTCTATTCCTAAAAACTCAGAACGTAGGTCTGTCTGATGCGATCGCCCTTCAAAATTCTCTATACGATAATCGCTAGGGCGATCGCTCTACACCCCTAATCTTCTTAGGATTGAGTCAATCAAGCTTTATCAATTGTGCATCAGGACTAGTTTTGAAGCGCAGCAGCAATATCGTTATACCCAAAACCAAGTCTTAATTGGCGACCCCTGAATATCGAATCTCAATCTTGAGGCCAAGCTTGAAAGATAACCCAATCGTAAAATTTAGCCAGCAGAGTTTTTGCAACTTTGATCAATTATGGATCATTTTTTGCTGGGAATTCATGGAATTTAGTCCTATAATTTAGGACTTAAATAGGGAACTAATAGACTAAGTCTCAGCACCAGGAAATAAGGATCGGTCTCCTCTGAATATTTGAGTTAAAGCGGCGTGCGGTATTGTGTCTCTAGCCAAAAAGTGCGGTTTCTGGACTTTTACCTGCGTAAAGTGATTATAAAATTGACCAAGTGCAAAGCAATTGAGTATAAAAAGAAATTACGGTCTGATCCCTAACCCACCAACTACTTGTAAGAATCAGTAAAACCATGGCCGACACTACCACTGCCCCTCTAACGGGGAAAGCGCTACTTCAGAAAGTCAAAGAACTTTCCCATCTGTCTTCGCGCGAAAAGGCGAAGCGCTGCGGTTATCAGACCATTAGCAAGAATAAGCAAGCCCGCGTTAATTTGGCTGATTTTTATGCAGCTCTGCTGGCGGCTAGGGGTATTACGCTAGATAGCGGTACAGACAAAGATGGTCGAGGGCGAGAGCCGACCTATCGAGTGAGCGTGCATAAGAATGGGCAAATTGTGATTGGTGCAACTTACACGGAGAAAATGGGACTAAAACCAGGAGACGAGTTTGAAATTAAGCTGGGGTATAAGCATATTCACCTGGTGCAGCTTGATAAAAATAAAGACCATGAAGACGACGAAGACTAGTTAATCCCCTTGAAAAGGCAAGAGTTTTTGCAGTTGATATGCTCACTAGGCTCAATAACCGCTTTCTATATTTGGCGTTACGTACTTGTGAGAGTGGAGTCTAGCCTCCAAATATGGCCTAAATAATGGTAATAATGGCGATCGCCTAATCCCAAATCTGTCCCAACTGTAGAACTGCTGAATGGGTCGCTACTGGTTAGACACTAATAAAAAGCAGCTCTAGGTGGGTTTCGAAATATGTGCTGCACGCGCGAATTGCTTAAATAGATGTCCCCCAGCCTAAAAGTTGCGCTAACGCAATATCTCCCACAAAAACGGCGCTGTGCTAAGCACAGCGCCGTTTTTGTGGGTATTAAGTTTCGGCAGTAGGCTGTTAAGCCCTGATTAGAACTCAATGGCTGGCCAGTCAGTCTCGCGGTAATAAGTAGACATATCTTCAAACTTGCGAAGCTCAGCTCGATACAGCTCAATGGGTGGCAAGCTGCCTGCATCTAGAAGGCCAAGGTTAGCGTTGTTTAAAGTCTGACTGAGCGCGTCTCGGTCTAACTCAGCGGGAATTGTGCCGAAATAGCCCAGCGTAATATGAGCTGTCAGATGATATTGCTGGTCAATGCCCAGCCCCATCAACTCATGATCTTGATAAATAGCGCGGCGCAGCGTCACCACTTTTTGGTAGGCCTCTTCATCTTTTGGAGCTAGACATACGCTAATAGATCGAGTCCGTAAGGTGATGCCCAAAATTTGCCAGTAGGCAGGAGTATTAGATTTGAGGGCGGGCTGCGATCGCTCAAAAATTTGGCCAATGCGATCGCGCAGGTGTGGCTCAAATTTGGGATCAGTGGATGCATCGCGAAAAGTGCTGTCCCAAATTAAATCAGCCAGAGTCATGTGAAAGGTTTCGGGCGGCACTGGAACAATCATCTGTTTAGGCAATGCCGCCATCAACTGTTGCTGAATCTCACGCAACCGAGTATAGAATGCCTGATTTCCAGGATCCTCTGCCCAGGGTGGCGTAATGACAGAATATCCAGGAAAACTGCTCGCCTCAAATTGGCCATCTCCTCGCTGCTTAAACTTAGGAGATGCCTGAATATGCTGCGCTTGAGTATTAAGCGCTTCGGGCAATGTGAGCCTTGCGACTCGATTGACATAGACCTGAAATGTATCGTCCAAACTAGTCGCCTCGCAACGAAAATGCGTTGGTAGTCCCATACATGTCAGCAGGTTGGGCCATCCCAAGGCGTTGACCACAAGACCCCTGCTGATGCATTGCCTCTCATTCAGGAGAAGAACCACAAAGGGAATGAGCTGAATGCCTTAGCTCAACGCCCCAATTAACCCCCAGTAGCCCTTCCCTTCTACAACGCAATAACTCAGAGAATAAGATAAACGCTAGGTGCAGATCCCGCTAGTAGGGAAAATGAGCCAAGCGCAACCATGCTATCAACATTTTCTTAATGTAGCGGCAATTGGGATGAAAAGACCCTCATACTCATTACATAAACCGAGTCAGCTGCACTCGATATCGCTCTTTCTTCGTAATGGCAATATCGCCAATTTCCAAGCGCCCCTTACCCCGAATGGCCACCAAATCGCCCGCTTTGAGGGCATGGCTCGGCTGAGAAATATCTTTCCAATTCACGCGCACATCGCCACTGTTGATGAGGTCTACCATTTTGCTGCGCGACATGCCAAATCCAGCAGAGGCAACTGCATCCAGCCGCAGTGATGCTTCTACGGTGGTCATTTCCTTTTTCTTGGGTTCGCGGATTTTAAGGTCGCTGAGGGGAATTTGCCGTGTTTTAACCGGCACTGAACGCACTTGCCTCAGGCTCATTTCCAGAAATTCCACGAGGTCAGGCGCGACCACAACTTGGGCTCCGCGCTCTCCCAGCACGATGATGTCGCCTGTTTTTTCGCGGACAATGCCGGTGCCCAGCATCGAGCCAAGGAAGTCGCGGTGGGTGGCGGTGTCAAACAGGAAGTTGCCGCTGATATCTAGGGCGGCGATCGCCACCTGAGACTCTTCTAGCGGCAGCTCGCTGCGGGCGATCGCCAACCGTTTGCGCTCCGCTTGAGGATAGCCGCCCCAGGCCAACAGGCGAATATCCGTCAACCGGGTAAACATCTGCTGAGCTTCCATCAGCTCTGGCGGCGAGAGAAAATCACTGTAGACAACCTCCCAGGTTTTGAGCGCTTGCTCAGCCTGATCAATAATCCGGGCGGCAGTGTCTCGGTTGTCTAGTCCTTTGAGGAGTTCGTCTCGTGGCAACATAGCAGGAATGGACGGGGTTGATAGGGGGAACTGAAGCGGCTAAGTTAGACAATCGGTTAAATCAATTTGGTTCGCCAAGGCGATTCGCCGAGCTTGAGGGGGCTTCCTCACCCGTGCGCCGATCCGCAGCTTCTGCCGCAGCTTCGGAGGGGGCTGCTAGGATCTAAGGTAGCGCCAAGTTCAATACTGTATAAACCAACCATTTTACGTTGCCTGTTATGTCTCTGGATAATTTGCGTGATTTATACCAACAGGTCATTTTAGAACGCTACAAAAAGCCTCGCCATCGGGGCAAGGCCGACCCGGTTGACCGCTATCAACGGGGCCACAATCCCTCATGTGGCGACACCATTGAGCTAACCCTGCACCTGAGTAGCCCCGAGGGCGATGCAACCGATCCGCTGTTGCAGCAGATTGAAGAGGTGAAGTTTGATGGCGAGGGCTGCGCCATTTCAATGGCCTCAGCCGATTTGATGGCCGAGGCCCTGCGGGGAAAAACCGTGGCCGAAGCGTTGGATATGGTGCAGCGCTTTCAGTCGATGATGCGGGGCGAGGCCGAATTCCCGAAAGATTTGCGAAAGCTGAATGTGATGCAGGGCGTCGCGCAGTTTCCGGTGCGGATCAAGTGCGCCAACTTAAGCTGGCATACGCTCAAGGCCGCGCTAGAGTCGGCTCAGACGGCGGAACCCGTTGGGTGGTGAGCAACGAATAGAGCGTGCTAGGCCGTCGGCATTCCCCCTGTGTCAATGGATTAGCGCGGTTCACGTAATGTTCTGTTAATGTGAGTATTGCTGACTACAGATTGCCCGCGAGCGATCGCACGGGATTTGCGATGGGATCTACGGTAGCTTCTATCCTCCCATTGGACGGTTGAGTGGAGAGAGTCTAACTCCGTCTTTTGAACCCGTTGAACGGCCACAATGTCAAATAATTTGAGTGCAGGAGCATTGGTGATGGGAGTACCCTCCACAGCAGATTTTTTAACCTTGGCGCAATGGGTGGGCTTGGGAACTGTGCTGTGCGGGGCGATCGCCGCACTGGGGTTCATCTTTAAATGGGGCATTCGGTTTCGTTTTGTGGGCATTACGGGGTTTATGGGGGTGCTCACTGTAGGGCTGTTCTCCCTCAGCCTGTTTCCGCTGACGCGGTCTGTTGTGCCGGGTGCAATTCGCTTCTCAACGGTGTATGATTCTGGGTCAACTCAGGTGGTGATCGCGGTGCCCCCAACGATTACCGAAGACCAGCTGACGGCTACGCTCCGGCAGGCTGCTAGCGACTTGTTTTCGCCGGGGCGGTTGGGGCGCGGTCGCGACCAGCTCCTCGTTCGAGCCCGGACGGTGCTGCATCCCGAAGATGGGGTGTCGCAGCCTCTCTACTTGGGAGAGGTAAAGCGATCGCTCTTTAACCGCGATGATTCTGAGATGGCGATCGCCCTTTACCGCAGTAGTCTAAAGACGCTCTCGGCAGCGGTAGAGCAGCCTCAAGGCTAAAGCTAAACGCTAGGGGCTGTCATCAATGAGCCTCTGATATCCCAGAAATCAACAGTCATAGCCCCTAGCCTAGTTTTTGGGTCGGGCGTGGCAACGCTCATAGCATCAGGCGTTTGGTTGGAATTGATGACACGCCCTAAAGCCTGTCACTAGAATTTCTCGACATCGAGAAATCTTGACCCAACAAACATAGAGTTTTAATCGAGTCCGTTCGCTCCCTACTGGCCTCACAGGTTTTTTACTCTCGATTCCCTTCAACTCATGGCACACTCACTCTCCTCTGCGGCTGATTTGGCGACCTCGTTGATCACCACCACCCTGGCACCTGCGCGGGTGATGCGCGGGGCGGGCGCGCTGGCGCAGGCGGGTGGGGCGATCGCCCAATTGGGCCAACGTCCGTTAATTGTGGGGGGCGATCGCGCCCTGGCCGCAGTGGAGCCATTTTTGTCGCCCGTGCTAGCGCAGCATGCATTAGAAGCCGCTCATGTGCGCCACGGCGCCGACTGCAGCGAAGCCAGCCTAGTCCAGCTCCGGCAGGCGGTAGCCGATCATCAGGCCGATGTCATTGTGGGCGTGGGCGGCGGCAAAGCACTGGATGCAGCCAAACTGTTGGCGTATCAGAGCACGCTGCCCATCGCGACCCTGCCGACCTCAGCGGCCACCTGTGCCGCTTGGACGGCCCTCTCCAACGTCTACACAGAGGCTGGCGCATTTTGCTACGACGTCACGCTAGCTCGCTGCCCCGACCTGCTGATTCTGGACTATGACCTAGTGCAGACGGCTGAGCCGCGCACCTTGGTGGCTGGAATTGGAGACGCCCTAGCAAAGTGGTATGAAGCTTCGGTGAGCAGTGGGCATTCTGACCAAACTCTGGTAATTGCCGCCGTACAGCAGGCGCGGGTGCTGCGGGATATTCTCTTTCAAAAGGCGGGCGATGCCATCTCGCAGCCTGGGGGGCACGCTTGGCGCGAAGTGGTGGATGCATCAGTGCTGATGGCGGGGATGATTGGCGGCTTGGGTGGGGCGCAATGTCGAACGGTGGCAGCTCATGCGGTTCACAATGCGCTGACTCACCTGCCCCAGTGCCACGGCACGCTGCATGGTGAAAAGGTGGCCTATGGCATCTTGGTGCAGCTGCGGCTAGAGGAGCTGGTGCAGGGCAATGGACTTGCGACGACCGCACGGCAGCAGCTGCTCAAGTTCTTCTGGGAGTTGGGCCTGCCGACTCAATGGGCCGATTTGAACCTGGGCAGCGCTACGCTAACGCAGCTAGAACAGGCTGCGGTGCTGGCCTGTCAGCCCCAGTCTGATATTCATCGCCTGCCCTTTGCCGTGACCCCGCAGCAGTTGCTTGCGGCGATGGTTTCAACAACGGCACCGGTCGCCGATGGGCGGGGTGCAGACCGAAGTTCTGGATCTGTTTCGGGTTCGCCATCGGAGGTGGTGTCATGACGCTGGACTGGACAAACCGCCGTGCCGATCGCCTGCGATCGCTCCCTCCCTATGTGTTTGCGCGACTGGATGAACTGAAGGCGCGGGCGCGCGAACAAGGGCTTGACCTGATTGACCTGGGCATGGGCAACCCCGATGGCCCAACGCCCCAGCCGATTGTGGATGCGGCGATCGCCGCCATGCATGATTCGCGCAACCACGGCTATCCCCCCTTTGAGGGCACGGCTAATTTTCGCAAAGCGATTACCGACTGGTACTATCGCCGATATCAAGTGCCGCTTGACCCCGATGGGGAGGCGCTGCCGCTGCTGGGGTCGAAGGAAGGGCTGACCCACTTGGCGATGGCCTACATCAATCCGGGAGATACGGTGCTAGTGCCAAGCCCTGCTTACCCCGCACATTTTCGAGGACCGGCGATCGCCGGAGCCGATATTTATCCGCTGGTGCTCAAACCTGAAAACAACTGGCTGATCGACCTAGCGGCCATTCCCGACGCGGTGGCGCAGCAAGCCAAGGTGTTGTATTTCAACTACCCGAGCAACCCCACTGCGGCAACGGCACCCCGCGAGTTTTTTGAAGAGATTGTGGCCTTTGCCCGCCGCCACGAGATTTTGCTGGTGCATGACCAAGCCTATGCCGAACTGGCCTTCGACGGCTTTCAGCCCACCAGTTTGCTCGAAATCCCCGGAGCCAAAGACATTGGCGTCGAGTTTCACACCATGTCTAAAACCTATAACATGGCGGGCTGGCGAGTGGGGTTTGTGGTGGGCAATCGCCATATTATCCAGGGGTTGCGCACGCTCAAAACCAACCTAGACTACGGCATCTTTTCGGTGCTGCAAACAGCAGCAGAAACGGCGCTGCAACTGCCAGATGTGTACCTGCATAAGGTGCAGGCCCGCTACCGGGCTCGCCGCGACTTTTTGATTCAAGGGCTGGCCGAACTGGGCTGGGATGTGGCGAAACCTCTTGCCACGATGTATCTCTGGGTGCCTTGCCCGCCCGGCATGACCTCTGCAAACTTTGCGCTTGAGGTGTTGCAGCAGACGGGGGTAGTGTTCACCCCAGGCAGTGCCTTTGGTGACGGGGGTGAAGGCTATGTGCGCGTTAGCCTGATTGCCGAGTGCGATCGCCTGGGTGAAGCGCTCCGCCGCATGAAAGATGCTGGCATTACCTATACCTCGGGAACTCAGGCCTCGGCACCTAACTCTCAATCTCTCATTCCCAACCCCTAATTCCCAACCCCTAAACCCCAATGCCCCTTCAACAGCACCAGGGCATCTTTGAAGCGCGCGCCTTTACCCGCCCCGCGACAGATCAGACGTTGACCTGTGCGGTGTTGATCGTGGGTGGCTCTACGGCGGCTTATACGGCGGCGCTGGTTACAGCCCGTGCCAAGCTAGAGGTGTGCTGGGTGATGCCCACTCAGATTGTGGGCGGGCAGTTCACCACGCAAGGGCTGCCCGCCTCAGACGATGGCGAGTTGCTAAAGCACCGCTCTGCCACCGGCATCACCGGGGAAGCGTTTGCCATTTCGATGGCGCAGCGGCAGTTTCGCGATCGCCAGCGCCAGCTTCAACCTGTGCAGGGAAAAATTGTGTCTAATCCAGGGGGCGGGTGGGTGAGCCTGCTGTGCGCCAGTCCCATTGTGGCGGCAACAGCCTTGAATGAGGCGATCGCCCCTTACCTAGACGCTGGCAATCTCCGGCTGATTCCCCAGGCAGAGCCCACCCAGGTGCTGATGGAACCCACAAATACGGGGCGGCAGCGGGTGGTCGGCGTGCGGTTTTGGGATGCGGGACGATCGCTCTCTTTTACGGTGCGGGGGCAGGTGGTAGTCGAAGCAACGGATTTAGGGGATGTGTTAGAGCTGGGCAACATTCCCTCGCGGGTCGGGCAAGAATCGCGGGCCGAGAGCGGGGAACAAATCCTGCCGCAGCATTCTAAACCCGAGTGCCAGCAATCCTTCACATTTGGGGCCGTGGTGGAATGGGTGTCGCCAGGGCAGCACGTGCCCATCGGTGCACCACTTGGCTATAACCGCCAGCCGTGGCTATTGTCGCAGCAGTTTGAGGATCGCTTTTGGTCGAAATCTGGCGGCAAATGGCAGGCCGCGCGGCATTTTCTTGCCCCGTTTGGCATCTTTCGCTATCGCCGCCTCGTGCGTCAGGCCCTCTCAGAAAACACCGTAAGCCGGGGAGATGTGACGGTGCTGAACTGGGGTGAGCACCAGCATGGTGAAACTGAGGAGTGGCTCTGCGGCAACGACTATCGCCTAGGCGAACTGGTCGGCGTCAGCCGCGAAGAACGGCAGCGGCATCTGCAACAGGCGCGCGATCGCGCCCGTGCGTATGTTCACTTTTTGCAGCAGCGGGGCACCTCCCTTAAACCGCGAGGCGACCTCACCTGGACTCCGGACGGCATCGCGCTAGAGCCCTATATTCGCGAGGCGCGGCGCGGCATTGCCCTCACCACAATCCGCCATGAGGATGTCGCTAAAATCTTTTACCCGAATCAGGCCCGCGCTCGCACCTTTCGCGATAGCGTCGGCATTGGGCAATACCACTATCTCGATCTGCACGGCAACGATCGCCCCGGACATGCTAGCTTGCCCGGCGACAACGTGATGGCGCTGCCCTTCACCCTATCCCTAGGGGCGCTGGTGCCCCGCGACACTGATGGACTGGTGCTCTCTGCCAAGAGTTTGGGCACAACCCACATCACCAACGCGGCCTATCGCATGCATCCGGTAGAGTGGGCCATTGGGGAAGCCAGCGGCTATTTGGCGGCGCTCTCGGTGTGGACGCAGCGGCAGCCGCGCGACATCGCCACCCAACCTGCGCTAACCCGCAAGTTGCAGGGGCTTTTGACCCGCAACCACATTCCCATCGTCTGGTTTGATGATGTTGCCCACGATGACCCCGATTTTGAGGCGATTCAGGTGATGGCGGCGGCGGGCATCATTCAGAGCGAAAGCCTTGCCAATCTGCACTTTAACCCTGAGGGCACTGTCAGCCGCGCGGCTGTGGTGACGGCACTGCGCCATCTGCTGAATAGTTCTCCCGTCACCCCAAGCACGCCAACTTTTGTAGATGTGCCGCCTGACTACTGGGCCTATGGCAATATTGAGGCGCTAGTTGCGGCGGGCATTGTTGCCGGAGTGGGGCATAGCCGCTTTGCCCCCGATCGCCCGATTACCCGTGAGCACCTGTCATTTTTGGTGCAAAATGCTCGACCTGACGCCCATAGTCGCGCCTTCGCCAATCTCTCAGGCGATCGCACTCCATTGCGCCGCCGAGAATTGTCGCGAGCGTTCTATGCCCTCATCTCTGATTAGTTTTGATTAGTGCCAGCCCAGCACATACAAAACTGACGGTGAAGCAGCCTATCAAACGGACTCTTGGTAGCAAGAACTAATGCGGAAAGCCGGGACGTGGGCGCCGTGGGCGTCACATCCTGGCTTTTTCTATTGATCTGTTCAGTGCGATCGCACCAACACCGTCATATACTGCCCGTCGATAAACGGCGCGGGAATAATCGGCGTAAACTGCGCTCGATCCGTCGCCACCTTTTTCACATACAGCTCATTCATTAAGTGGATCACCTGGTCTCTCGTGCCGATGATCCAAATCTGCGCGTTACTGTCGCCCTGGTGCGATCGCACCAGAGCCTTAATCTCTGAACTCATGAGTTTTTACCTCGCTAATGAGATGTATCGAAGAAACGCGCTTAGGGACGTGGTTGACCCAACCACTTGTCAGCATTAGCGAGGCGCTTGATAATCATCAAAGCCTGGCTCCTGCCTACTCCAGGAGTCAGGTCAGCTGGTTAGGTAGTGCGTCAACACTCCTAATCAGCGCCCAAAACCCCAAGCGCGCATATAGGTGTCACCGGAATCCAATTCCGGTAGCTGGAAGCATAAAACATTTGATCTAAAAACGCAAGACCCACCTGCTACCGTTTTCCATAACCTTCACGACTGCGATCGCACCTATCCCCATTCCAGCAACCCCCACTCGTCTTGATCATGTGGCTGCACAACCGACGGGGGTTGTACCATGCATCTGCTGATCTCCATGAGGAACCTGAAAATAGGCGGAAAGATTCGCGCTATTTAGCTTAATCGGCGTACTATACAGAAAAAGTCTGCATAAGTAATAAATCTGGGGTGCTATGCCGAATCGTTCTGCCTAATAACCTATGACGGGATCTTAGGCAGAAAATTTCAGTCTATTAATAGTTAGGCGCATGTAACAGTAAGTTTTCTTACACAAAGGAGTACTTTTGAGATGTCCTATTTAGTCGAATATGATTCGATACCAGCATCCGATGTATCTCAAAGGGTTGGAGTTGTATCTCGTTGGATTCGAACAGATGCGCGACCATTTTTTGCTGAGTTGCGTGAACGGAGACCCATTTTCTTTACCCCTGCCTTTGCTTTTGTAACGAAATACGAAGATGTATTGGAGGTATTAAGTCGTGACGACATTTTCTCGGTGCGGTTGTGTGGCTCCAAGATGGATGAATCTGTCGGTCCCTTCATGCTTGGTCGTGATCGCACCACAATCAACTACCATGACAAATCGCTAATGCGTCTTGTTTTGGCGCAGGAAGACCTTCCCCGTGTTCGTGAGATGGTTTCCCAACTTACCGAAGAGGCGGTTGCAGAAGCAAGTTGTGAAGGACGGATTGAGTTAGTCAAAAATGTCGGAAGAAGAGTCCCTGTAAGGTTGTGTGGTACATACTTTGGTTTTCCTGGCCCTGATGAAGAATCAATGTTTCGTTGGTCAAAAGCAACACAAACACACTTCTTCAAAAATTTGACGGACGATCCTGAAATTCGTCAAGCTGCTGTAAGAGCAGGGCAAGAGCTAACTGCATATCTTGCCGGACTTGTTACTGCGAGGCGTGAGGTAATCGCTACTACAAGTGATACTAACCGTGATGTTCTTACACGTCTCCTTATGGCGCAAATACCTGACGGTCTCGGATTTGAGGATGACCGTCTCATCACTAATATTGCTGGGCTACTTGTGGGAAGTGTAGAGACTACATCACAAGCTGTTGTGCAAGCTCTAGAGCAAATGCTCTTGCATCCAGGTATACGCGATCGTGCTATTAAAGCAGCAAAAGCGAATGATTGGGCAGAGTTTGATGGCATAGTTTGGGAAGCTCTACGATTTAATCCAATTAATCCTTTGGTGTTTCGATACACAGAGACTAATACGGTTTTGGCTGAAGGTACAACGCGAGAAATTGAGATTGTTTCAGGAACAATTATCTTTGCCTGTACTGCTTCAGCTATGTGGGACTCTAACTTTATCGCTAATCCCGACCACTTCCGTGTTGGAAGGGCAAGTCATAGCTACATTCACTTTGGATACGCAGCACATGAGTGCTTAGGTAAATTTGTGGCAAGTGTAATGATTCCAGAGATAGTACGTGTTCTCTTCTTGCACAATGTGTCTCTAATTGATGGTGCTGAAGGCAAAATTGACTTTGAAGGGGGACCATTTCCAGAGCGATTTGTTGTTGCTTTGGAAAAATGAGTTTTCAACAGAAATTCTATACAATAGTGTTTTCATTAGCCAATGGAGGCTTCTAATGGGAAGAAGTACAGAAAGAGATGGTTTACGAAATCAATTAGAAACTTTTGCATTAACCAGTTTTTCACCAATTTGGAAATTTATTCAAGGAGTTCCTTTTCTAGAGCAGCAGGTTAATAGGTTTTTAATTAACAGTGCGGTTTATAAAGCACGCGTTAGACCTCATCCATTTAGTTTGCTGGGGCTAGAATCTACAACTTCTGCCTATTCATCATGGGAATCATTGACCGATCGTACATACACTGCTAGACACTTGCCACCAGCAGAACCTGCATACACTGCATCGCTGCCAGACATAGAAAAAGTTGTAGATGTTTTTCGACGTCCATCGAATAACGAGCGTCTCTCCCTTAAATCAACACTACTTTTCAGCTATTTTGCTCAATGGTTTACAGATGGCTTTCTTCGTACCGATCGGAGAGATTTTCGTAAAAATACGTCTAATCATGAGATAGATCTCAGTCCACTTTATGGACTTAATAAAACTATCACAGAAGCCCTGCGGGAAAAGGTTAGAGGAAGGCTAAGGAGCCAGTTGATCGAGGGGGAAGAGTTCCCTCCATTTTACTTCGATGAAAACGGGCAAGTGCGCCCTGAGTTCGTCAATGTTCCTCTATTTTATGAGGATAATTTGCCTGCGGAGCGTAAACGTAAGCTTTTTGCGATGGGGACTGAGCGTGCTAATGTCCAGATTGGCTATGTAATGTTGAACACACTGTTCTTACGTGAACACAACCGAATCTGCTCTATCTTAAGAGAGAGTCATCCTGATTGGGATGACGAACGCCTATTTCAAACAGCTAGAAATACTGTCATTGTTATGATAATTCGGATAGCTGTGGAAGAATACGTCAATCATATCGCTCCGTATCACTTCAAATTTCGTGCGCAACCACAATCTTTTTATGATCAGCGTTGGTACCGAAATAACTGGATGACTATAGAGTTTAACCTTTTGTACCGATGGCACGGATTAGTCACTGACGAAGTATTAATTGCGAATGAGATGGTAGCTGCTGAAGAGACTTTCTTTAATAATCAACTTCTTATCGATCGGAGTATAGGTCCACTGTTTGGGGATGCGTCATTACAGGCGTCAGGAGATGTTGGGCTATTTAATACCCCTAATATCCTCATTGAAACAGAGCGAGCAAGCATCCGTCTGTCCCGGTTGGCTCGGTTACGAAGTTACAATGAGTATCGAGAATATTGCAATTATCCTAAAGTCACTGATTTTAATCAAATCTCTGGGGATTCCGAAATTGAAGCTGCCTTACGAGCACTTTATGGCGGGGATGTAGATAGAGTTGAACTATACGTTGGTTTATTTGCTGAAGATGTGCGCCCTAGCTCTGCTTTGCCTCCTCTCATCGGGCGAATGGTTGGAATTGATGCGTTTTCTCAAGCTTTGACCAACCCTCTTCTATCAGAACATGTGTTCAATGAATTTACTTTTAGTGCTGAAGGGTGGAAGACAATTAAGGATACTAATTCCTTATCAGATATAGTTCATCGGAATTTAGGTAATGATAATGGTCAATATTTTGTGTCCATGACTCAAAAAGCCTGGGCTAATACTTAATTATTGAGCTGTAAATGATATGGCATTGCCTAACAACCCGCTTGCACCCGACCGCTGAAAGGTTATCTGCGACGGGTGAAGCGGAACGTTAGCTACTACAATCAATCGGCAATTAGGGTGCTGTATGTACACACGAATTGTGAGGATTTGGCAAAGTCCAAACAGGTGGATTCTTCTCCTCGCCGCAACCATTACAGCTGGCTTCTTTGGTGCGGCTGTTACCTTATTCGCGAAGTATTACCGAGCAGCCACTCCACAAACTCCATCGTCGTTTTATACACCACCCCAACCCCTTCCCCAAGATGAGCCGGGCAGCATTATTCGTCGAGAAACTCTGCCGAACAACCTGCCCGAAGGGGCGCAAGCCTAGCGAGTGATGTACTTATCGACTGGTCGTGAAGGGCAACCCCTGGCCGTTACTGGAACCGTTGTTGCCCCAGAGGAAACAAGTGCTGAACCCCGTAAAATCATTGCCTGGGCTCACGGCACGACGGGCATTCGGCCAGAATGCGGTGTCAGTCATACTTCAGATCCTTACCAACAAACCCCGGCCATTGAGCGGATGCTAGCCGAATGATTTGTTGTGACCATTACGGATTATCCAGGATTAGGAACTCCCGGCACTCATCCCTATATGTTTGGGCCAGTCGCGGCGCAGAGTGTGCTCGATTCAGTACGGGCAGATCGCCTGTCGTTGAGGTTAGTGCAGGGGATGAATTCGTCGTGTGGGGAGCATCCCAAGGCGGCAATAGTGCTCTTTGGACTGCTCAGATGGCAAAATCCTATGCGCCTGAGCTGAAACTGCTGGGTGCGGCTGCCTCTGCGCCAGCAACTAACCTGCGCGATATTGCAGAGTTTAATTTAGACAAGCCCGGTGGGGGGATTTTCTTGGGATATGTCTTTGCCGCATGGGATGTGGTTTATCCAGACGTGAATCTAGATGCAATTATCAAACCAGATGAGCGTGACATGTTCGATCGGATGGTTGAACCATGCTTTACGGCCCCAGCAGGATTCCTTCCCATCATCAATACCTTACGGACCCCAGAACAATACCTGAGTGTGGATATTCTCAAAACCGAACCCTGGAGTGCACTGTTCGAGGAAAATACGCCCAGTGAACCCATTGAAGTCCCTATTCTGATTGCCCATGGTACCGCTGACCCACTTATTCCGGTGGAGTTAAGCGAAGCCGAAGCCATGCGTCGCTGCGAGGCTGGAGAGGATGTGCAGTTTGCTCGTTATCCCGGTTCGTCCCATGATGCTCGTGAAGACACCGCGGTGTATATCCTCGGCTGGACAGTCGATCGCTTTGCCGGACGCCCCACATCTTCGAACTGTGGGAATTGAGTTGTATGAAGCTAGCAACCGCAATGCATCGGGATATCTCAATATGGCCGATTAGCAGTAAGGGCGATCGCGCGTCTGGGTAACCTAAAACAATGGGTATCCCCAGGAGGCTGTCGCATGAAACCTGCATTACAGAAAGGGCAACTCACAACTTGGAAGGATGAGGAGGCTTTGGTTTCATCAAACCAAAGGATGGTGGGAAAGAAGTTTTCTTACATGTCAGTGCCTTAAAGGGAGCAGGTCGTCGCCCAAAGGTTGGGGACACGATCCTATACGAGCAAGTCGCTGAACCTAATGGAAAAATACGTGCTGCTAGAGCCTCTATCCAAGGAGTGGTACCCCGATCTTTTTCAGCTAGGAGGAAAAAGAGAAAAAGCAGTTTGCTTGAAACTGTTATTAGTATGGTAATTCTAGTTGGGATTGCTCTGTTTACAATGCAGTTTGGTGGTGGTCATTCTCCTTCGCTAATCACATCTATTACACAGCCTGGATGTGTCATCAAAGGCAATGTTTCAATTGCAACAGGAAACAAGTTGTATCATCTTCCGGGTATGGAGGATTATGCATCAACTAAGATCGATCCGGCACACGGGGAGATGTGGTTTTGCACAGAGTCAGAGGCAATTACTAACGGATGGCGTAGAGCACCCAGGTAGCGACAACCGCCTAACACGTCATGGCAGTAGACGGACGCAAGCCGCTGGGGCTTGGTTCGAGCTTATCTGTCGCCGCTGCGTTTTGCTGTTAGCCCTCCGAGTTATGCGTGAGAGCCAGCGAAAAATATAGATAAACATGAAATCTAAGATAATCTTGCGTTTTTTATCTTGACAATCAGAGCTGGCTATGCTTCGATTCAATTATGCAGACGAATATTAATACCTAGATGTTCGTCTCATGGGCACTATCTCTAGTTCTCACGTCAATGCATGCCCAGTATTCTGGCCTAGCGTTCACCTGAGATGAGAGACTACGTTTCAGATAAACGCTGGTTCAGCATACTAGATATGCGCTGGTGTGAGGCCTGGAGATAGTGCGCTTGAGACGTCTACCAGTAGGTGGCAAGTTAGTAATTTCCCCACGGAGTGGGAATTTTGCTACTTGCTTTTGATGCTCCGATGCTATTAACCTATAGCCAAGGAAATTCAACATGACGCCCAAGCAAAAACGAGCCAAAAAGGCTCAACTCATCAGCGATTATGGCTTACGTTGTTGGTGGTGCGATTATTGCTTGCCCGAGGAAAAACTGACCCTCGACCATCTAAAACCTAAAAGTCGAGGTGGTTCAAACTCCCTAGAGAATCTGCGACTGGCTTGTTTCCCATGCAACAACTCTCGTGGGAATAGCCTCTATCCGCCCAAGCGGTTGTTCACACTAAATCAGTCTTTAATTAATGCAGTGAGGGGAAAATGCACAAACTCTTAATGTTCAACGATGAAAAGCTTCTACGCAGATCTCTAACTCACCGCTCGTATATTAATGAAAATCCTGGAGAAGGTGGAGATAATGAGCGGCTGGAGTTCCTAGGTGATGCAATTCTCAATTTCATTAGTGGTGAATATCTTTATCAGATTCATCCTGAAATGGGAGAAGATGAGATGACACGACGACGAGCAGCGCTTGTGGATGAAAAACAACTTGCTAGATTTGCTATTGAAGTTGGATTGGATTTTAGAATGCGACTAGGGCAAGGTGCAATCCGTGAGGGAGGTTATCAAAATCCAAATCTTCTTAGCAGCACTTTTGAAGCCGTAATTGGGGCTTATTATTTAGATAGCAAGCGAGATATTGGAGCACTCCGTCCTTTAGTAGAACAGCTATTTGATTCTGTGCCAGAAGGCGTGATGATAGTTCGCTCAAATATAGACTCAAAAAATAAGTTTCAGGAACTTGCACAGGCAAATGGGGCAAAAGTTCCTCCGAAATACATCACAGAAAAATTAGGCGGGGCAGATCATGCTCCAGAGTTTTTTTCTAGAGTTTATGTGGATGATAAACTCTATGGCGAAGGTCAAGGTCGTAGTAAAAAAGATGCAGAAAAACAGGCTGCGGAAGATGCTATTGCTAAGTTAAAAAAACGAGGATTTCTGTGATGAAGATGAGGGCTAACAATCCGCTTGGAGCAAACTATCGAAACTTGCTACTGGGGATTTAAAAGTTGTCGGTAGCCGCTCAACTGGAACGTTAGGCATCCCATTACCCCTATCTGCCCATGCTCTCACCGGAGGTTTTACATGCCGCTCATCGCAGTGTTCTTTGCTGGCTAGCAACGGTTGACGAAACGGGTCAACCCAATGTCTCGCCGAAGGAGATCTTTGCGCCGTTTGATGCGGAGCACATCGTGATCGCAAATATTGCGTCACCGAGGAGTGTGCGAAACGTAGTGCTCAACCCCCAGGTGTGCGTCAGCTTTATCGACATCTTCGTTCAGAAGGGCTTCAAGATCATTGGGACAGCCCAGAACGTTCGTAGACAGGACGCCAGCTATTCGCATTGGGCGGCCCCACTGCAAGCAATGGCGGGGCCGCGCTTCCCAATCCACAGTGTTCTTGTAGTCCAGGCCCAGGCGGTTGAGTCGATCGTGGCTCCTAGCTATCGGCTGTATTCGGCTGAGACAACGGAACAGTCTCAAGTGGAGTCAGCGATGCGCACCTATGGAGTGCGACCCACCTAGCCGAAACCTGAGACGCACACCATGAGCCCTGCCTCCATCGATCTATGGATTAGCGCTTACCAATTAGGCGATCGCGCAGTTGTTTAATGCGATCGCGCATCTTAGCGGCTTCTTCAAACTCTAGGCGCTTGGCGGCATCTTTCATCTGGGCTTCGAGCTTGCCGATCAGATCGGGAATATCGTCCAAGGAGAGATCATCGGCTTGTTCGCAGATCTCTTCTAAATCTTGCGCATTGATGCGGCGCGAGACATCCAGAAATTGCAGAATAGAGTTTTTCTGCTTTTTGATGATGGGCATGGGCACCATGCCGTGGGCCTCGTTGTACTCCATCTGGATAATGCGGCGGCGTAGGGTTTCGCTAATGGCGCGTTCCATGCTTCGGGTGAGGTTATCTGCATAGAGAATGGCCTGCCCATGAATGTGGCGCGCGGCGCGCCCAATGGTTTGAATGAGCGATCGCTCAGCCCGCAGATAGCCTTCTTTATCTGCATCCAGAATCGCGACTAACGATACTTCGGGGAGGTCAAGCCCCTCCCGCAGCAGGTTCACCCCCACTAGTACATCAAAGTGTCCCTCCCGCAGGTCTTGCAAAATCTCGATGCGCTCAATGGAGTTGATTTCGGAATGCAGGTAGCGAACGCGCACCGATCGCTCCTGAAAGTATTCTGTTAAATCTTCAGCCATGCGCTTGGTCAGCGTGGTGA
>JAESGQ010000160.1_pt1 | contig 21615 bp, 19 predicted proteins | sample 9266251 | NCBI WGS metagenome assembly JAESGQ01 (sample SAMN17056778, study PRJNA650883) | algae metagenome | isolation source: Kaiparowitsia implicata GSE-PSE-MK54-09C and co-occurring heterotrophs from... | place: USA: Kaiparowits Plateau, Grand Staircase Escalante National Monument, UT ... | reverse complement strand
CTGTTGAGCAAGACTCTAACAATGATTTAGGGTTAGATGGTGGTGCTGATTTTTGTCTGCAGCAAGATACCCGTCACGTTATGCGATCTCATAACAGGCTTGACATTTAAGATAATCGCTTTCCTCTCAGAAGTCGGCATTTGCTGCTGCCCGGCTATCCGAACCACGTAAGCCGCATAGTTTATGGCCTCCTTCTTCCCCTGGTTGTCATGAATCAATCTCACTGTTTCACTCCCTGCCACCAGCATCAGCGTCACCTCTTTAGCCGAACACCCATCTCGCAACGCTCGCTGGGCCACCCGCAACTCCAAACTCGCCGCCGGTAACCCTGCTGAATACTGCTCCCACCGCGCCAAAAGCTGCTCCCTCAAATTCACCTTTGGCGGTTCCAGGTCATCTACCCTTTGCTGCCCTCGTCCAACCGACCTTCCAACCGCTCTAGCGACTCTATCAACTGCTGTTGCAAGGCCAACTCGGTCTTGAGCTGCCCGTTCCAACTGCTCAAGGCCGCAATCAACAGCCGCAACTGCTCCTGCAAGGTCGCCTGCGCATCGGAGGAGGTCTCGTCGCTGACGATACGCTGCAATTGCTCGACCAAGCACTCCAATCTCTGGTTCCAGTGCTGCGGCCACATCGCCAACTCCTCGCCCAACGTCTGGATATGGTCTTCGAGGTGGAGCACCCGCTGCGTATTCACGCATATCTCGGCCCGCAGCGGCTCTAAGCTGCTCTGCAACACGGTTTCCAACGCGCTCTCCCACTGCTTTAGGGTCAACGCTGGGGATGGGTTCTGGTTGCCGTTCTTCCCGTTGTTCATGCTGTCCATCGGTTATCACCTGTTGAGTTAATGGCACGTAGTCACTCACGTTCTCCTTGGCCCGTGACACTTTTGCCAACCGCACCAGATCGGCCTGGCTGGTGGTGTACAATATCACTGCCTGCTTGGCTCTAGAAATCGCTACGTAAAATGCTTCTCGATTCGTGGTCTCTCCCAGCAGGGCTAATACCTGCTCCGCCGTCTTGCCCTGGCTGCTGTAGGTGGTGCTCACCCAGGCGTAGTCGATGTATTGATTACCGCTGAGATCAATAGTTGAGGTTTTGCCTTCGGCATCCTGAATCGTCACTGTCCCATCCGCCTCCATCTCCGTCACCACAAACCCCTGCCCATTACGGATTCCGGCTTTGGGGTTGTTACGTGTCCATTTGAGGCGATCGCCCACCGCTACCTGAATTGATTGCGTTGTATAAACGGTTTTGCGCGGGCACGCTGCCGGATTGATCGACAACACCGATCCACTCGGAGTCTCCAGCACCACCTGCTGAGTCTCCAGATTCACCGCGACCACCCGGTACTGTTCCCCCCTCCGCAACCCCTGTTTCCGATAATCCTGAATCGGCACTAGCACATCGCCTGGTGCATAGGCTTTGAGATAGCTGGCCTGAGCCGTAGTCAAATCCTTCCGACGCAAGCTCTGCATCACAAAGCCATCCGCGCCCAGAGCCCCTTTATCCTGCAAGCCGGATCGCATCGTCTGGGTCAGAGCCAACCGCTCCATATTCGTCCCTGCCAGCACCAGCGTGCTCTCCCGCTCCTCTGCCGCCAGCGCCAAATAGTCTGCCGCCACCTGCTGAATTCGCTCATGGGTTTGAGCCCCTTCTTTGACGTAGCCCGCCTGGGCCAAAATTTCTATGCCTTCACTGACCTGCCCCTGGGCCACCAACTCCACGGCAGATCGCAGCACCCCATTCTGCTGCCGCCGATGGGTCTCCAGATACGCCGTCGTCATCCCGCCCGCCTGCAAGCTTTTGAACGGGTTACCCGCTTCCACAGCTGAGAGTTGTCGAGTATCCCCGACCAGCAACACTCTGGCCTGCTCCAGTGTCGCCCGCCGCAATAGAGCATGGGCATCCTTCATGCTCAATAGTCCTGCCTCATCCACAATCCAGAGCGTCGGCTGGGTTGCTTGATCAGAGGTATCGGAAACCAATAGGCCCGCTACGGTTGTGGTCTCAATCCCCAGCGACTCTCCCAAGACATGAGCCGCTTCAGCGCTAGGGGCCAACCCTCGGATAACGTACCCCTCTTCCTGGGCCAATTCTTTCAACACACTCAGGGCATAGGTCTTGCCTGCTCCCGCTACCCCCTGCCACGCCATCACCGTATCCGGCGTAGTCGCCGCCATCTCCACCGCGTTTTTCTGCTCCGGGTTTAGGGAATAGCTCGTCAGACTATCCAACTGGGTACCACTGGGGACAATCGCACCCACCTGCCCCCGCCCATGCTGCATCAGACGGATCGTGTTGAGTTCCAGATTGAGCGCCGTCTGGGTGGTGAACTTGCCGTCGGCGACTCGGATGAGTTCAGGACTCCCCACAATGGCTTGTTGAATGGCCTCAAACCCCTGCGCCCCCAGCTCGTGTTCAAACACAAAGCGTTCCAGCGTTGTCCGCCGAAACACCGACTCCCGCTCCCCGCAGTGCTGAATCGCGGCGTCAATTACGGAATTAGTCGATGGTTGATCGCCCATTGCTTGGATAGTGCCCTTCGGCAACTCCGGCAGTTCCAGCCCCTTCAACTGAATCAGGGCATTCCACCCTCGCTGTAACAGCCCCTCATCTACCTCCTTGGGCTTCCGCTTTCGAGACACCAGGGTCGCCGTCTCCCGCATCGCTCGGTTATTCTCAGAGCCCGTCGCCTCCCATTCCTCGATCAGCTTCAGAATCTGCTGCCGCCGGGTCGAAAACGCCTTCAGCAGTTCTGGCGAATATCCCGCCAACTCAAACTGCCCGTGGGCCTTGGGTTCAATCTGATAGCCCTGCTGCCTCAGCGCGACGGCCAACTCATTTTGGTAAATCTGCCCCAGAAGCTTTTGGTTGGCGATCGCCGCCTCATTACTCAAACTAAACCACCGTCCATCCGCCAACTGCGTCGCATTCATCACCACACAATGACTATGCAGTTGCGGCTCCGCCTCCCGACTGGTGGAATGGGTGAACACCGCCGCCGCAATATTCCCCGTCGTCACCTTCGTGCGCCCGGCCTCAGTTGAGATTCGCGTCTGGGCATAGCGCTCTTCCAACACCGCCAGCGCCTTGGCCACCGCCTGATGATGGGCCTCCAACACCCGCTCGTCCTGCTGCACCAGGGCTGCAATGCTGACACTCTTGGGGGCGCTGAAGGTAAAGTCGGTTGCTGACCGGCGCTTTTCCGGGTCAACCACTTTTCCAGTTAAGGATTGTCCCCCTGGATCCTGCCCAGAAAGCATCTGGCGGAACGCCTGCTGACTGACGACTCCAGCCAGACCCAACGATGCAGCCCCTTTACCCACCCACTTGGTCGGATGAGCGGCTTCCTCGGCAGAGTAATAATCCTCTTTGGTGTAATAGGTCTCCGCCTGAGCAGCGGAGAGGTTGCTCGTGGAAAGCATGGAGAAGCGAGGTTAAAAACACGACGCCACCCTGGAGCGAAAGCGGCAGCGTCTTCAAAAGCGGTAGAAACCCTGGTGGGAGGGCCGTTGCCCGGTTTTTGCCAAAACCTTGGCGTACTGTGTGGCCTCTCCGCGAAGCCCCCGATAGGGGCGCAGCATCCTGATACACTTCAGCATAGCGCACTTATTCAGCACTGACTCAGCTCAAACTCAAAAAGTCACGTTATGATCGTGATTAGTCAGCATGACGGTCAGGGTGTCACGATTTGGAACGTTTTGGCTCAGGCTCTCAGGCCCTAGTCCCTACATTCTTTTGGAGATAACAGTATGGTTTCCCATCCTCTGACGGTTTTGGTGGCGTGCGATTTAGGCAAATCGGGTGGCAAGTTTTTCTACAAGTTGGCCCAAGGGCAAACCCATCCTCTGTGGATGGCAGCAGAAGTGGCCCAACGATCTGTAACGGGGATAACTCAACTCAACCAGGGGGGTAGACCCCAGGACAATGCTTGGTTTCGAGTTGGGGATGAGTTGACCGTTGTTGGCAAAGTGGCTCAAGCGTTTTTGGACTACAACAGCTTTAAGGAGGATAAGTCTTTGAAGGCGGCGGAGCGGATCACGGGAGTGCTGGGGGCGATCGCCACGATCGAATCTCTCCCCGCTCGATTCGAAGCGATCGTTTGGGTACTGCTGCCCATCAACGAATTAGCTACCCGACAGCGGATTTCCTCTCGCCTGTCAGACCTTTGCCAGGGCTTCCGTTTTCAGGACGATACTGATTATCGGATTGACCTCAAGCTCAGCTTTCGCCCTGAAGGCTATGGCATCTATGTTCAGCGCAAGGCGCAGCTTCAGCAGGCAGGCATCGCCATCGCCCAGCGCACCACCTGGATTGAGATGTTGGGGCACCGCAACGGGACTCAACTAGCGTTTGAAACCGGGACGCTCAATTCAGGAAAGTCCACTTCTAAGTTTCCTGGCTTCTGGGAGTCGTTTGAGAAAGCGGCCAATGTAGCGGGGGTTTCGGTGACAGAATACGACGTGCTGCTGAGCGCATTGGAGACAAGGGAGGCGCAGCAGTATTCGGTGGCCAAGGGAACCACGGTGGATTTCTCTGAGGCCATGGCCCAGGTGGAAGCGGCGTACCTGGACAGCCTGGAGTCCCACTTTACCGATCACCTGCTGCCCAGTTTGGCAACTGGCAAGGGCGATGTGGTGTTAGCGGGCGGGGCCGCTTACCTGATGCAGGAACCGTTGCGGCAGTTCTTTGAGGAGCGCGGGTTGGCGTCGCGATTGTCTTTCGCCTGGGAGCACCAAGAAGCGTTGACCCAGTTGGTTAAGGCTCAACTGCCGGAAGCGGTGGAATTGCCCTCTTTGCCCATGCGGATGACCGATAGCTTTGGTCTGTTTCAGGCCTTGTTGGGTGAGTTAAATCGGATGAGGGTAGCCTGATGTCAGATCAAAATGAAGCGGCTTTCGAACGGGTGAAGTTTGTCTACAATGCCCAGTTCCCGGCGGCGACAGCGGTGGTGCTGAATTACCTGCTCCACAACGCCCACTTCACCAGTCGCCAGGGGCGACAGCAGGGAATGGATGCCATGATGGCCTTCTACCGTCCTCTGGCGGAGGAGTTCCACGGCGAGCGTTCGGTCTCGGAGATTCAGGAAATGGCTTGGCATTGTGTGGAGCGGTTGGTGAAACAGATTGCGGATCTGTGCGATCGCTACCACATTGCTAATCCAGTTACGACTAATGTCGGTGCTTCAGCTCCATTGGGCAGCACTACTCGACTGGAGGCCATCTTGGAGGAGTTGGTGGTGGTCGTTAGAGGCGGAGGGGTGACAGCCCTTCCGGGCCGGTCTTTTACCATCGCTCCTCCAAACCCTGCACTAGCACCAGCACCAGCACCTGTGGATATTGAGCAGGGGGTAGCGATGGATGGCAATGAGCTAGGCGACCTCGGAGACATCCTCAACGAGTAAAGTCAGGCTAAGCGGGGGTTAGCGACGGATACTGATTCTGCATCTCTATTCCACCCCTGTCGCTATTGTTAAGCGACAGGGGTGAATTCCCACGAACCAGATTAGCCATGCTGAGATATTATTAAGTATTGCAAATTGATCAGCATTGCATCAGCTAGAGCATTGCTGACTCTCCTAGAATGGCAACATCAGGACGGTGTAACCCAGAACAATAGTCAGGGGCTGCACCACAACGCTCTACCAACTCTGTTTCGGGCTTTGTCTCTGTTGTTAACCCAGGAGTTGGGTGCCATGCTTCTTTTTGTCAATAAGCGAACGGCCTCAGAGCGTCTCAACCTCAGCGATTCAACCCTGAAGAAATATCGCCTTCAGGGCGAATGGATTGAGGGCATCCATTGGGTGCGGATCAACAGCCGCTGTGTCCGCTACAACTTGGAGTTGATTCAGGATTGGCTGCACAATCGAGGCAACCCCAATGCTCACCTGAGGGCCATCCAGACTTATCAGCAAGGTCTTTTGAGCAATCAACGGCGAAAACGGCAATAGTCTTGTAATGTCAAATCAAGACTTGGCTTGGGATGCCGGGTTCCGGCAGTGCTGTGGAAGTTTGGACAGATCCATTGCACAGAGACAAGCCTACCTTAAACATCGGTAGGCCGAAGTTTATCCATCTTCAGCTTGTCTAGATAGCGATCTTCAATCACCTTTGAAGAATTACCCACCCACCGGGCAATCGTGGTAGACGAGTGCCCCGCTAATGCCTGCAGGGTGATGAACGTATCTCGGCAGTTGTAAGGGGTCATCGTGGCCCCATCTTTTTTGTGCAATCCCAATGCAGTCGTCACGGTTGACCAGGCTCGTTGGTGGAAGTTTTTCTCGCTGATGATGCCACCTTTAGGAGCACAAAACACTAAATCCGCTGGCAAGCATTCGTCAGGCTTGATCGATTGCAATAATTGCTGCAATCGCACAGGGCAGGTAAACCAGCGTCTGACACTGGTTTTGGTTTCTTCGCGGCGTTCCTTCTTGCCGGACACTTCCACAATGCTTTCGTGGAAATGCACTTTGCTACAATCATTTGCTATGCTGCCCCAGCGTAAGCCAATCGCCTCACAGGGGCGGCAACCTGTCCAAAACAGGAATTTCACGAAGGGCGCATAGTGCTGATACGTCATGCCTTTGCCCTGGTGATCTTCAAATGCTTCGATAATGCGATCGCGTTCCTCCACGGAATATGCCACAGGTGGCAGCGGCTTAGTGGGATCCAAAGCATGGTACATGCCGTGAAAAGGGTTGCTCGCCACCAATTTATGCTGAATACCCCAATTGCATGCCGCTGACAACTGCATTAAGGTGCGGCGAGCCTGGGATTGGGTGGTGACTTTGAGCAGTTCCTGGCGAAACTTTAGCGGGTTTACCAACCCATCTGTCTTACACCGACCAATGTGAGCGGTGACGGGGTTGTAGGTGCCGTTGATCGTCTTGGGAGAGGCATTAGGGGTTAGGTACTCCACGTATCGCTCCCAGAGCGCCAGCAGCTTTGACCCTGATTTAGCTACCTTGCCAAGTGACCCAGAAATGGCCTCAGGGCTACGAATCTTGTACTTCTGGTAGGTTGGGTCAAACTCACCGTACTCGATGTCTCGCTGCACCTCGAAGGCTTTGTCTTGGGCTGCCTTTCGATTAAGCGGTGTGTTGGATAGGCCCAGCGATACAAAATGGCGCTTCTCCTCATGGGTGAAGACTAGCTGTAACCGGTTGTTGGAGCTACGGATTGTGACGGAGCCCGACTTGGCTTTTCGATGCCTGCGTGTGGTGGTCGAAGTCATGGCGCTTCCCCACTGGAAATCGAGGATTGAGCGCATTGTACTTTATCTCAATCTTTATCTCAATCTGGATGCTAAACCTGCCTAATTACCCCTAAAAATGCCCAACACGGTTTGGGCATTGGCTGAACCATAAGCCCCGAAACCCTTGTCACGACAGGGGAAACGCCTGTCTCAAATAGAAGCCGGTGATGAGATTTGAACTCACGACCGCTCGATTACGAATCGAGTGCTCTACCACTGAGCTACACCGGCAATTAGCTTTTGATTATAACATCGAGGCATGGCCGAGATGAGCAATTTTGAACCATGAGATAGATGGAGTCTAGCAACCTCCATCTATCTCATGGGAAATCCTGCTGTGGAACAAAGCAGACTCGTTAGATGGCAGTAGCCAGACCGCTGCCGACATCCCGTGACGGTAGCGATAGCCGCTGGGCGTTTTGGATGAGCTGAGCCCAAAGTTCGCTACCTCGAGCGCCTGTGGCTTCGGCATAGAGGGCCGCGATACCCGCTACATGAGGCGTGGCCATGCTGGTGCCGCTGATGCTGTTGTATTGAGTCGGCATTGGCCAAGAGGAGTAGACATCAACCCCAGGGGCGGCGAGATCAATTTGTCCGGCGCTGCTCTTGATGCCGCCGTTAGAAAATGGGGCAATTCGCAAGCGAGAATCTAGCGCACCAATTGCCATAATAGACGGGCAATTGGCGGGATGGCTGACGGGGAAAATCAGCCCCACTTGCCGCCAGCTATCGTTTCCAGAAGCGGCGATAATCAAGCTGCCACGACGCAATGCCCGCTTGCCAACTTTTTCGTAGACCTGAGAATAGCTCTGCCCGGGCAAGGTTCTGGCTCCGAGGGACATAGAAATGACAGCACACCCGTTGGCGATCGCCCAATTAATGCCCGCCAAAATGCCCCCGTCAGCCCCACCGCCTGCATTACTCAGCACCTTGCCCGAGTAAATGTAGGAGTTATAGGCTACCCCATAGCGGGGCAGAGACGCTGGGGATTTGGAACCGCAGGCGGTGCCAATACAGTGAGTGCCATGGCCATTTTCATCTTTGGCGGCTTCCCCTTCAATAAACGAGCGATTGGTAAACAGCCGTCCGTTGTAATCGGGATGGGTGGGATCAAGCCCGGTATCAAGTACCGCCACCTTGATTCCAGAACCACTGTAGGCAGACGCGTCAGCTTTTGTGGCTTGTAAGCCCCAGGTAAACGCCGCCATGCTGTCGGGACTATCACCACTCCCCCCATCCGCAAACTCCATGTCTGGATCAGCTTCCATAAGTTGATCGACGAGCTTGTTCACGGCATCGCGATAGCCTTTGAGGTACTCAGTCGATATGCTAATTTGACCCGTAGCTGCCATATCGGGCAGACCGGGCAGCCGTTGAGGAGTCATATCCCCAATGGCATAGACCACACGTTCAGGTTCTATCGTGACCAGACTAGACGCACCACTCGCAGCAGCCTGAAGCGATTGAGCCTGCTGCGGTTCTAGCGACACGACGGCAATGCCCAGCTCATCAAACACGATGGGAGTTTCTCCCAATTGGTCAGCGGTGGGCGCGCTCTCTGAAAAATCTGCCGAGTGAGCAAAGTTGCTGACGCCTGTGGCGTTGGCAATCAGGTTCATGCTTGCCCCTGCGGCATCATCGCTGTCATCATTGAGCACTACTAGAAATCGGCCAGTGGTTTCTGGCTGTGAGATAGGGGGAAAGAGATTGCTCATGGGGGTCTTGTCCTCGTATGTGGTTGTTGTAGGGCACCATTCCTCATGAGTCTACTGGTCGAACTGAAGAGATTCCGCAGATGGCGACATTTTTTTAATCTGAATCTACCCCGTCAATGTTGCCGCTTTCCGGATCAGCCGTTAAGGCGTGCAATTTAGTTCGCGATGCTAAGTCTTATGCCTTCTGTGCGGCGTCTTAGGAATGGTGGGGAATTTTGGACGCTTTTGGGGCAGCTAAGCCGCCCCAAAAGCGTCCAACGGCATCAGTCTTAACTGCGGTGGCGTCCGGTGAATTCGGCTGAACACACCCTAGGGCGCGTCATCAATTACAACCAAAACTCTTGTGGGACAAGCCCTGCCGCGCCCGCCTCAAACAACAGGCTAGGGGCTGTAACCTTTGATTCTTGGACCATACGCGACTAATTTATGACAGCCCCTAGAGCAAGTGTTGCAGGGATGGATCGGCTTGAATTTGCTTTAGCACTTGCTTGATTTCTTGGGTGCGGTGTTTGCTAACGGCTAGCGTCACGTTGCCATCTCGCACGATCACCACGTCCTTTAGCCCAATGGTAACGATAACGTCGTCATCATTGGTGGCGTAGAGCAGTGCGCCCTCGGTGTCGAGCCCGACATGGCGAGCCAGTTCTACATTGGGGCGATCGCCCTTGAGCAAGCGTTCGATGGCGTTCCAGTCGCCGAGGTCATCCCAAGGAAAGTGAACGGGGATAACACAGGCGCGATCGGTTTTCTCCATCAGGGCGTAGTCGATGCTTTGCTTGGGCAGTTTGGGATAGGCCAGTGCGCCGTCTTTTTGCAGCGGTTCCAGTACATAGGGGGCGTGGGTTTGCAGTTCGCTGAGCACGACTCCGGCTTGGAAGATGAACATGCCGCCATTCCAGCTATAGCGACCGCTGTCGATAAAGGACTGAGCCGTGGCCTGGTCTGGTTTTTCGGTAAACCGGCTTACCTTAAAGGCCGCCTGTCCGCCAAATTCTCCTACGGGCTGACCCTGTTCGATATAGCCATAGCCTGTGGAGGGTAAGGTGGGCGCAATGCCAAGGGTGGCGATCGCCCCTTTCTGCTGCGCTAGGTCTGCGGCAGCGCTTAGGGTTTGGTGAAACCCTGCTAAATCGCCAATCCAGTGATCGGCGGGGAAGAACCCGATAATTGCATCATCGCCATAGCGTCGGGAAATTTCGAGGGTCGCCCAGGCCACTGCCGGAGCCGTGTCGCGGCCTTCGCTTTCCACCAAGAGGTTGGCCTCTGGCAAATCAGGAAGCTGCTGCTGCACGCCCTCTGCCAGATGTGCCGCGGTAATCACCCACAGTCCATCCCAATTTCCTGCCACGGGTAGAAGCCGATCGGCAGTGACCTGTAGTAAGCTGCGATCGCTCCCATCTAAACAGAGAAACTGTTTGGGGCGCAGTTTGCGGCTCAGTGGCCAAAACCGCTCTCCTTTTCCCCCGGCCAAAATTACTGGAATCATGCTGCGATAACGCCTACTCGACTGCTTCGACATCCTACAAAAGGGTTCCCAGGTGCTCCAAGTCTACCTCAGCCTTTTCATGACATCTTTACTATTTAACGTCAGTTCGGGTTAAGAGGGTTTTGGGGCATCGCGCGACGCGCGATGCCCCAAAACCCTTAATGTGCCGTGCGCGTCGCGCACGGCACATTAAGGGTTTGAGCTTATTCCGAACTCAGGTTATTTATTGGGGATGGGGAACAGGGAACAGGAGATGGGGGTCGTTGCGTTGGTTTATCTAGGTAATCCGTTGAGAGGCAATCTGTGAAGACGGTGGTTGATTGAATGAGGTGAGGCGCACGTGCGGCAGGCAAAATGGCGAAAATGGTGGATGCTGGGGGCGATCGCCCTGATGCTGGCCATATTGGTGGGACTCACGCCTGCGCGTCATTGGCATCAGTATGAGGTGCTGCTCGATGATTTGCAGCAGGCCGGATATTGGGGCATTGGCCTGTTTATGCTGGCGCATGCAGTGGTGACGGCAATAGGCGTGCCGGGGACGCCGCTGGCGCTGGCGGGCGGTGCCGTGTATGGGCTGGTGTGGGGCACGATTTGGTCAACGTTGGGAGCCACCCTGGGGGCGATCGCCGCGTTTTGGTTGGCGCGCACTTACCTGCGTCAGTGGATGATGCGCCGCATGGGGAACCACCCGCTCGTGCGGCGCATGAACGGAGTTACCGACCACAACCCCTGGGCCACTATTCTAGTGCTGCGGCTAAATCCGCTAGTCCCGTTCAACTTGATCAATACCGTGATGGGGGTATGTCGCATGCCGCTGTGGCCCTACTCGGTGGGCACCGTCGTGGGCATTATTCCGGGAACTGCTGCGTTTACATGGCTGGGGGTGAGTGGAATGCAGGCGATCGCCCAACAGCAAATTATGCCGCTGGTGATTAGCTTCGGCGGACTGCTGCTGCTGCTGTCGCTGCCCACGTTGCACCAGCGCTGGAGCGCAAGATCCTCAAAGCGGGGTAAAAAGACTGGGTGAGGCGATCGCCCGCAATGCGTGCCCATGCCGCCGTTCATGCCGCCGTTGATTGCAGTGTCCATAATAGGGATCATCACAGTGCGATTACATCAACGGCGATCCCGGCTCTGCCCATAAAAACGCCAGCGGATTGCTCATGGTTTCTGCAAAGCCCAGAATGCCGCGATCGCGATGTTCATAAAGCAGAGTGCCGTGCGCATCAAACAGAAAGGTGCCGCCCCGCTGGGTGAGATAGGCCGAGTTGGGCACATAGGTCTTCCAGTGGCTCAGCACTTCGGTCATGTTGCGCAGTCGCAGCGTCGCCAACTCAAACGGACGCTGGAACCCTGATCCCCCTGCTCGCTTAAAGACAGACCCCTTCAGCGGCGGCAGCGGTGCAGCGTTCACGACTTCCTCATCGCCAATCAACTGCGGGGCCTGGCGATCGCCCCGATACCCACGAAACACCTCCGCCAACGTTCCCGGACTGCCGACCCCGGCACACATCAGCATCAGGTTTAGCCAGACCGCTTGTGACGCAGACAACCCCGGCATTTTGAGCAACAGCCCCCGATAAAGCCCCAGCTGCTGATGCAGCTCTGCGGTTGGGTCGATGAATAGGTGCTCGGCAGGGAACCCGGTATAGGTGCAGAATTGCAGGCCAGAGGAGCGATCGCCAATGCCCACCGCCCGCACGGTAATGTCTGCCTCCTGCAATGGCTGAGCAGAGCGCTGCACCCACCAGGCATATTCCAAACTGTCAAAATCGCCCAGTTGAGGCAGCACAAGCACCAGGGCGCGACCCGACCCAGCGCGCTCCATCAGCGGCACCCGTTGCCCATCGCTCACCCGCAGCCGCTGCGTTTGCAGAAATAGGTCGTAGAGAGTCATAAACCTGCCTAAAGAAAGAGCAAAAACGGCTCTATTCCCAAAATCATAGTACTGATGCCGCGAGGGCGATCGCCAGTTCATAATGCGGGGAAGCGAGGGCCAGCCCTTTCGTCCCCATGCTGCATTGCCCCCCTTTCTCCCCCCAATTCTGGGGGGAGACCGGAGCTCAAAGTCCCCTAGGCTTGGGGGATGTAGGGGGCGATTAGCACTGTGTTCATGTCTCAGATGACTTATGTGTGCTTAGTAGCCCCTCCTTGGGAAAAGGCTAAGGTAAGGGCAGATCGGGTAAATCCATGCCAGGATTCAGCAACGCCTCAGCGCTATTCCCATTAGGACTACCTAATCTGTGCTTACTAATGGCCCACATAATGACCCACGGATGGCATGAGCATCGGCCTTCTACTTGTAGCGTGACTGCGAATGCAGACTCCCCGAGTTTTTCCCAAATATTGTTCCACACGCGATGCGGTCTATGCCGTGATGTTGCTGCTGCTTTGCATGGCGCTGTTTTTTTGGCAGTTAGATGCCTATAGCCTGTTTAATCACACCGAGGCCAAACAAGCCGAAATTGCCCGCCAAATCTGGGTTCGCAACGATTGGATTACGCCGTTTTACGATGGGGCCATCTATTTTGATAAGCCGATTTTGCTCCATTGGCTGATTCGCGTGGGCTTCTCTGTATTTGGGCTGGGGGAATGGGCGGTGCGCGTTCCGTCTGCGTTAGCCGCTACGGGATTGGTGCTCTCTACAGGGCTATTTGCGGCGCGATTTACCACCCGGCGAACGGCCTATTTAGCCGCCACTATGCTAGCGGCCAATCCTGCCACCTTTGCGCTGGGGCGGCTAGGGCAACATGACATGCTGCTGGTGTTTTTTCTGACTGCTGGGCTGTATTGCTGGTATATGGGCTATAGCAGCGGCAGCCGATGGGCCTATCTGGCATATTTTGGGTTGACGGCGCTAGCGGTGATGTCGAAGGGGCCGTTGGGTCTGGGGTTGAGTGGGCTGGCGATCGCCCCATTCATCCTCTGGGTGGGGCAGTGGCGCGACCAGTGGAAAACCGTTCCCTGGGGGTGGGGTCTGTTGGTGTTTGGAGCCGTTGCGCTGCCATGGTATGCCTTGATGTTGCAGGTGAATGGGCAAGAGTTTGCCTACAACTTTTTCATTTATAACAACGTCACTCGCTTTGCAGAGGTTAACCAAAATCAGGCTGGCCCTTGGTTCTATTATCTGCCGGTGTTTGCCATCGGCTTTTTCCCTTGGGTGGCGTTGGGGCCAGTGGAGGGGGTGCGGTGGGTTTGGCGATCGTGTCAGGTCAAGGCGATTGGCGAGTGGCGGCGCAAATCACCGCGAGAGCAACTGCCGCTGTTTTTGCTGATCTGGGTGGTGTCAGTGCTGCTGTTTATGAGCGTGGCCGCTACAAAACTGCCGTGGTATGTCTATCCTGCTTTTCCTGCGCTGGCGATTCTCTGTGCCCAACACTGGGAGCACCATATACTGAAACCCAGTCGGGGGCGATCGCTCAATCTATATTGCATCAGCCTTGTGTATTTGCTCACTGCGGTGGGGTTTGCCTGTGTGCCCCGCATCTTCTCTAATGAACCCGTGGTTGACCAGATTGCCCAAACGGGGACGATCAGGCTGTGGGTGGCGATGTATGCAGGGGCGGCGATCGCCCTTGGGGTGTGCGCCTGGCATCGGCACGTGCTGGGGGCTTGGGTGGTGGGGCTGCTCACGTTTAGCGTGACGGCGATAACGCTGGTTAACCCGGTGATGCCCCTGCTCGATCAGCAGGTGCTCAGTGGACGGTTTATTCCAATAGCGATCGCCCTGCAAAACGAAACCTGCGCCACCTGTGCCCCCACAATCCCCGCCACGCTGAGAGTCGGCGACCCCAGCCTCAATTTCTATAGCCAAACCGATGCCATCCAACGGTTTGACTATGCATATCAACTGCGGCTTCAGCTAGGGCAGCTCGTCGGCCCTCAACGGCTGGCGCTAGTGACCAAAGACGATGCTCTGCAGCGAGTCGATCTAGACCTCAGCGGTTACGAACCGGCCTATGTGGCCCAAGACTTTAAGCTGTTTATCTTTTCGGCCAATAGCGATCTGGCTTTGCAGACCATCTCAACCCCGCGATAACCCGCCCGCTCGGTTGGCAATAGCGGGCGATCGCCCTGCTCAAAACCCCTCGCCCGCACTGGACTGCTGTGAGCGCCCATCTTGGCCCTCATCCCCTCAGTCCCCCTCTCCCAAAAATGGGAGAGGGGGAGGCCAGATAAGAGAGGCCAGACAAGTGTTTCCGGCTCCCCTTCTCCCGTTCTGGGAGAAGGGGTTGGGGGATGAGGGAAAGCCCTCCCTAGAAGATGCATTTAGGATGAGGGCTGTTGAGTATTAGCCAGCCGTTCAGCGATGCCGCATCGGAGCAGACCGCAGCCAATAGCTAAACACCTCACCCTGAGCAGGCGTTAGCACAATGCCCGAAGGCGGAATAGCAATCAGCCGACTCCACACCGACTGCTCCGCATAGTGCAGCAGATGCAGGCGGTGGATGGTGGCGCGAACGCCATCGGGTGAGCCAATGAGCAGGTGACGCAAGGAGTCTCGACCGGGTTGCGCGGGGGGCTGTTGAATCAGCAGCGGATTCTGTTCGCCCGGCTCGTCTAAAACCAGGCGATGCAGTTGTGGAAAATACATGGGATTCCTCCGAAGGGATGGGGTAGGAATCCCAAAAATTTGGCCGCCCCAGACCTTTGCAGTTCGGGACGGCCTAGAATTGACTCTAGCCGTCGAGACTGGGTACTCAGTCTTGAGGGTTAGCCGCTGGTGGGTGTTCGTAGCACTCGCCAGTGGCGCTTAACCAAATTTTTGGGAAGACAAGCTGCACACAGTCAGCTATGAGAAAAAACGTAGCGCATTTGGAGATCTTGCGCCAGTCTTACTGGTCACGAATTGATGCGATGTGCAACTTTACCGATTCCCCCTCACCCTAAATCCCTCTCCCAGAGCGGGAGAGGGACTTTGAGCCACTCTTGCACCCCTTCTCCCTACCTGGGAGAAGGGGTTGGGGGATGAGGGCAGATTGAAAGTTGCACATCACGTAATTGGTTACGAAGTGTAGAATTCCTAACCGTGAGAACCGCAGCAGGTCTTTTGGAAATGCAGGGGGCTGAAGGTAACGGGTAGGGCGCTGAAGCAGAGTTGCGAATATTATGGGGTAGATCAACTCGAATTTCCTCCCATGGCCGGATTGCCACCCGACTCTACACCTACCACCATCGAGACGGTCTTTGATCTGCTCGACAAAAAGCTAGTCTCTCTAGGGGTGCCGGGAGCATTGAGCGCTGTGGGCATTGCCAACGTTCACGCTCGCCAGTGGAATGATGCCATCTGGTGCTTTGCCGGGGCGCTGGCAGTGTGGCTGGCGATCAAAATCGGCAAAAAGCTGGCCCCTGAGATTGATCAGGGGCTAGATCACGGCATCGCAGTGGTCAAACGGCTGCCCCACGCCCTGCGGACTGACTTTACTGGCCTCTACCTGCAACAGCAGACCCGCCTGTGCGAAGAATTCACTATTGAAGGGTTTAACCCAGACCGCACCGCCATTCCCCTACTCGAAGATGTGTTTGTGCCCCTCGACCTGAGTGGGGCGATTAGCAGCGGTGCATTAACTGACAGCGCCTTAATTACCGCTAAGAACCGCCGAGACGATTGGCAAACCGATCCCAGCCTGCGATCTGAAAATCTAGATATTTGGAAGCTGCTGGCCCGCACCCGCAAAGACCGCAAGTTTCGACAAATGAGCATTTTGGCCAAGGGAGGCATGGGCAAAACCACCCTGCTGCGCCACATCACCCTGATCTACGGCCAAGGCAAACACCGCCGCCATCGCGCTCCCACGCTGGTGCCCGTGCTGCTGCGCCTGCGCGACTGGGTCGATGAGCTAAACCAGCCCCAGCCTCTCAGTCTGCCTCAGTTCATCACCGAGTACCACATTCCCAGCCTGTCAAAAAATCATCCCCTCACTCCACCCACCGACTGGGCCAAGGGCATTTTGACAAAAGGCAACGCCCTAGTCATGTTCGATGGGTTTGACGAAATTCCCGCCGAAAATCGCCCTCAGATCAGCCGATGGCTGAGTGAACAAACAGCAGAATATGCCCAATCGGTATTTATTCTCACCTCGCGCCCAGCGGGCTATAGAGACTACACCGCCAAAAAGCCCGCCATTCCCATCTACGTCAACAAGTTCAATCCGGCTCAGCAAGAGGCATTTATTCGACGGTGGTACTTGTGCCAAGAGCGGTGCTGTCGTAGCGAAAAGCAGCACCGCCAAGCGAAGGAAGTCGCCCAAGAACGCTCCGGCAACCTCATCGCCCAACTAGAGGCCCGGCGCGACGAACTGGGCTATATGGCCGAAAACCCACTATTGCTGAACATGCTGGTGACCTTTCACCGCTACGACATCGCCACCGATCTACCCCGCCAGCGCCTTGGCCTCTACCAAGGCATTTGCAAACTTCAGCTCGATGATCGCCCTCGTGCCCGGTTCATTCAAATGCTGCTGCCCTTTGATAAAAGTATGGCCCTGCTGCAATCCATTGCCCTGGGTATGGTTACTTCTAAAACTAAGCGGCTTACTATTCCCCATGCGATGCTGATAGGGTATTTGGGGCAACACCCTCTACTGCAAGCCGAAGAAGTTGACCCCGCCGACTGGCTCAAGCAAATTGTCGATGTAAGCGAACTGCTGGTCGAGCGCGAACCGGGTGAGTACGAGTTTCCCCACGCCAGCTTTCAGGGCTTTTTTGCCGCCACTTGGTTAGCCAAACCCCAAGATCAAGAAACCCTGCAAAAAAACGCCCAACTGGTACTGCAAAACTGGAACGACGCTCTCTGGCGAGAAACCGTGCTGCTCTATACGGCTCAGCTCACCCCAGGGCTGCTGAACCAGGTGATTCGCAAAGCCTGTGAACCCGGTGGCGAAGCGGCAGAACTCGCCACCCTGGCTTTGCAGGAATATCCCCGCCCCGAGAAAATTGGGAATGACTTAAAGGCACTGTTAGAAAGTTTAAAGGATGTTGCCCAAGACTCAAAATATCGAACGCTGGAAAAACTTCTAAAAGCTGGGAAGTGGCGCGACGCTGACGAAGAAACCTATCGGCTGATGATTACCACCGTGGGAAAGGAAGAAGAGCAGTGGTTTGAGCGCAAAGACCTAGAAGAGTTTCCCTGCGAAGACTTGCGAACCCTTGACCAACTTTGGGTCAAATACAGCAATGGCAAATTTGGCTTTAGCGTGCAAAAGCAAATCTGGCAGGAGTGCGGCAGCCCAATGACCAACAGCAAAGAATGGGACGACTTTTGCGTTAGAGTGGGGTGGAAAGACCAAACCTATCGTTCTATGTATCGCGAGTTTATATTTGACCTTATTAATTCTCCTCTAGGAGAATTACCCAATTTGTGGGATGTTGATGAGGATCTTATTTATTTCGCGCAGGGCGATCTGCCGTTTAACTTCTCTTCTCTCGCGCAGAGACTTGTGAAGTGTAGCACGAGCCAGTTCTAGGAGTTTCTTTAAAGCTTGTAAAGCACTACTTTTTACAGGGTTTTCCTATCTTTCAGCGATCGCTCACCTGGCACCACGGGGTTGCCCAGAAGCCCGGTTTTTTCAAAAAACCGGGCTTCTTTTTCAATGCGGCTGTCTTGACGCGTTCAGGCAAATCTAGATTTGTCGAGATGCATTAAAGCTCCAATTGTTGCATTCTGCGGATTAGCCAGAATGCAACAATTGGAGCGTTGGGGAGAGGCTCAACTTTCTAGTCTCGGCAAAGTTTTAACGTATAAGTCTTGACTTCAAAAATTAGCTGCGAACCTTAACGGTTATTTCTGCAACGCGCTGTCCTAGAACCTTAGCAATTTCTAGATCTTCGGGTTTCGGTTGCAGTTCCCCTTGTCCACCCGCAATGGTGGTAGCGCCATAGGGCGTGCCGCCCCGTGCTTCTGTATGAATCATGCCCGGAGTTGAATAGGGCACGCCTACAATCAGCATTCCTAAATGCAACAGAGGCACCATCATGGTCAACAGGGTGGTTTCTTGCCCCCCGTGAGTAGACGCCGTGGAAGTGAATACTCCAGCGGGCTTGCCTTCCATTTCACCCTTGAGCCAGAGCGCCGAAGTCGAGTCAATCAACTGCTTCATTTGCGCGGTCATGTTGCCATAGCGGGTAGGAGAGCCCAAAACAACCCCATCGGCTGCGCGCAAATCATCCACAGTGCAAATTGGAATATCTTGCTGTTGGTCTTGCACTTGGCGAGCTGCGTCATTTTCGTTGATCTTTTCATCAACCGCCTCGAATTCTTGCACTCGGCGCAGCATCACTTCAACATTCGCAACTCGTCTTGCCCCTTCAGCAACGGCCTTTGCTAAAGCCAATGTATGACCATACATTGAATAGTAAACAACTAAAACCTTCATTTCTTCTCCGCAATTTAGCTATCAATTCAGCCATCAATTCAATATTCATATCTCAACGCTCACTTTGAGATATGGTGCGAATTAGGCTAGCTTGTGACCTGCGGCTACAATCAACTGCTTAAAGGTTTCTTCCGATGCATCAGATTCAACCGTTACGGTCTTGGATGACGCATCAACGTTGACCGTTGCTTCTGGCTCAGACGTCAAGATAACTTTTTCTAGCTCTTTTGCAGATTCTGGGCTGTCTAGCGTGGGGACATTAAGCTTTAAAGACATAGCGAGGATACTCATTAGCAACATTAATTTTCAACATCAATTGTTGCGGCTATCACTCTAAATTGCATGACACAAAAGATAGATTTTTGGGCATTGCTGAATTGAGAAATAAATCTGGGTAGGGGCGCACGGCCGCCATTGGTGTCAACTGGTAATGTTCTAGACCTATGTTTTGCGACAGACTAGAAAAGTCCTGATACCCACCGTCTGCTTATGGTTCTCGAACCCATTTGCTGCCCTACTTATCACACCCCGAATGTCATCAAAGACGGCAAAAGCAATGAAGGCAAGCAGCGCTATCGCTGCCGCAACACCGAGTGTTCGCAGGCCTCGTTCATCCGTAACTACACTTGCCGGGGCTACTTGACTGAGGTTAAACAATAAATCAGTAATATGGAATATGGCGATGAATGGCAGCGGCATTCGCAATACGGCTCGGGTGCTGAAGGTTAGCCCGACGACCGTGATTGAGGAACTAAAAAACATCGGCATCTAGAGGCGGTTAATCGAGCCGTGTTAGAGCAGAAGCCAACGCCTCCTCCTACCGCCCTAATAGTGCGGGTAGAGGAAGCGGAAACGGACGAGATCTGGAGCATTGTGCAATCAAAGGAGCCGCAACGATGGCTTTGGCATGCCCTCGACTCTCAAACCGGTTCCTTGCTGGCCTATGTTTTGGAGCCTCTGGGCGATCGCTGGGTGCAGTATGGCTTTGGTGACTAGGATTACTACGCCCTCAACCGGCAAGATCTCTACCATGCGATAAAGGCCCTGATGTGTCCCTCCCCTGTAGCCCTCGGCTGGGGAAGAATAGAGTCTCTAAGAGTACGCCAAACCAATAATTATCCGTTAGGGCAGTGGCGTCAGCTAGAGATTTCTTGGGTTATGCCAGGTAGTGCTGTGGAGCTAACGGACACTGTAAAAGACCTTTTCAAAGAGACGGCAACACAACTGACAGGTACAGAGCGACGACAATCCATGGGGCAGGTTGTTCACGCGTTGGGGCCAAGTGGTCAAGCCGAAGCCGAATGGGAGTTGGGTTGGAACCGAGGCACGATTCGTAAAGGTCTGTATGAGCTTGAACACGGGGCGAACCAAGATGCCTTCAAGCACTGGTGATGTTCTAGACCCGTGGTCAGGGTTGCTAAACTGCTTAAGGCTTAGGGCATTCAGAATTATCATCCACATGTCTACAACACGACCCAAGCACTGGGGACGGAAACCGACAGAAGCCCGCCTGCCCAGTTGCTGGATGACCTTCGAGCGATTGTTGAGCCTTACACGCAGGCTGACCCCGCCTTAACGAGCCAGCGGCTGTATACCCGTCTGAGCGCGGCTGAGGTGAGACGCCCACTGATGGCCCAGAAGGGCGACAGCGACAGCGACTTACCCACGGTAGAAGTGATTCGACAGCGGTTGAATCAGACAGATCCATCGTGGGGTGAGTAACGCCGATAATGGCCCAGAGAATCATTCCCGACGCACCCAGTTCATGGCCCGATGAGTGGATCTAGCCCAGCGAGCGCAGGCTACAATTCAGGTGGCCTATTATCCGCCCTAGCACAGCAAATATAATCCTGTAGAGCGCACCTTCGGTTGGCTGGAGCAGCACTGGCGAGGCAGCCTGTTGGATTCGGTGGAACCGGCTACCCGGTTCGCTCAATCCCTCACCTTTAACGGCTAGGGGCTGTCATCAATTAGCCTCTGATATCCCAGAAGTCAACGGTCACAGCCCCTAGCCTGGTTTTTGGGCCGGGCGTGGCAACGCTTACAGCATAAAGCTTTTGGTTGGAATTAATGACACGCTCTAGCACTGCCGAAGCCTTGGCCATTTTTGACAGCCTTGCTCCTGTTGAAATTGACTTCATGATGGGTGCATGGAAAGGGGCCGGCATTCCCACTGAGCACCCGCTAGATGGCGTGCTAGAAGCCTATCACTGGCATGGCAAGTGGTTTGACTCTGCTGACCATGTCCATCCCCTTGTGTTCACAACCCTAACGGGTGACAAAGTCAGCGTTGATCCGGTCTGGTTTATGCCCGTCATGGGCTGGGTGGATCAGGTGCCTATTCCAAAATCGACGGTTATGGGGCGAATGTTTCAGGGATGTCTTGCCCTTGTCTCTACCCGTCGTTCCTGTGCGCGGTTGTGCTTAACGACCTATCGAGGCAAAGAGAGTGCAACCATGATCTATGACGCTCTCCCAATCCACGACATATTCCGTAAGGTAGATGAGAACACGGTGCTGGGCCTAATGGATTTGAAGGGAATGAAGCAGCCATTTTTCTTTATGTTGCAGCGGGAGTAGGGCAGGAGCCAACCCTGTTGAGCACAAGCCTTACATTCACTTCAGCACCACATCTGTATCTGTAGCTTTGAGAAGTATAGCGCTACGCATGTACGTTAGGACATTCTTTAAAGGCAGCATCAACGCAATCACGAAAGTTATCAAACTCATCCCATCGCTGTCGCATCCAATTCTTCAGCACACTCCACCAGTGTTCAATCTT
>JAESGQ010000159.1_pt1 | contig 21654 bp, 19 predicted proteins | sample 9266251 | NCBI WGS metagenome assembly JAESGQ01 (sample SAMN17056778, study PRJNA650883) | algae metagenome | isolation source: Kaiparowitsia implicata GSE-PSE-MK54-09C and co-occurring heterotrophs from... | place: USA: Kaiparowits Plateau, Grand Staircase Escalante National Monument, UT ... | reverse complement strand
GCCATCATCGGCGCTGCCATGCACAAGCTCATTCGCATTGTCTACGGCGTCTTGGTCTCCGCTCAGCCCTATGACCCATCCAAGCTCTTGCCACCTAAATCCAAGGCCGCGACCGCTTGACGGACTCGGGCCAACACAGTATCTAGGATGTCGCACGAAGTGTGTAAGTCCTGTTGGATTTGTGGGTGTGGTATTCAGGTGATGATTGTGTGCGTTACGCACAACCATGACCCAGTTAGAAATGCCGATTCGTGCGGAATCTCTACCAATATTTGTGATGACTAAATTATGGAGAACACCACAGCGTCAGGCAGCGTTCAGGGCTCACTGATTTGAGTGCATCCCAGTTTTGCCATTTGCCCACCCTTTAAGGAAAGCATGGTTCTAAATCCCCTTAGCCCTCCTTCAACAAGCTCAGGACATCGCTTTTCTCAAAACAGGAGAAGGGGAGCCTGACCTTTGTGAACCCAGAGATTTAACCCCAAACCATACCCAGTCTGCTAAATCAATTCCGTTCTCATTTCTCCTTCTGATCTCATTTCTTAGCCCCCACGAGGACACCATGAATAACAGCACCCAATGGCAAATCTACGCAGAGCTTGAGCAACTCCCTCCCGCAATCCGGCCTGCAGCCTTCATTCAGGCACCCATCACTCGATGGTTCAACCAACTGCACCGACTTCTCTCCTCACGGTTAATTGCAGGCGAAAATCCCCGCATTTGGGATGGGCATGATGCTGTCGGTACGCCGTGCCGCTTTGTCTTTGACCCCACAACTGGGCGCACCATGACATTCCGCACGAATCAGGAGTTTTTAGACTGGCTGCCTCGCCGCTTCTGTCAAGCCCAACCCATTAAGCCTCGGGACTCCAAGGCATAACGGCTTGAGTGCAGCATCATGCTTCGGAGCATGAGACCCATAGCAGTACTCCAAAAAACTTCACGATGCATCACAGCAGAATGTTAAATTCTATGTATGGCGGTTGCTATCGCGGTAGGGTCTGAGCCGCGTCATGAAATCCTTCTCCTTACAACGGTTTAAGGTTTGATGACACGAAGCATCTTAGGCTAACCCATCAACGCTGATCTGTAACCACTTAACCCACTTCTGCCTTGTTATGCGCGCAATTCGTTTTTTGTTGGGATGTATTTTAATGGGTTGGACGCTGATGCAGTTGTCGCTTCCAGCTCACGCCGCCAGTTCCGCTGCCATTCGTGCATTCGATGATGTGCAGCTTCGAACCAAAGACTATGCGGGGCAGAGCTTGGTGCAAGCTGAGTTTAGCGATGCTCGACTCGAAGGGGCATCGTTTGAAGGAGCAGACTTGCGGGGTGCGGTATTCAACGGAACGGTGCTGAAAAATGCCAATCTGCGCGGGGTCGATTTTAGCGATGGCATTGCTTACATTACTGATATGTCTGGTGCCGATTTGAGCGACGGAATTTTCACCTCCGCCATGATGCTCAAATCCAGTTTTAGAAATGCAACGGTAACCGGGGCCGATTTTAGCTACGCAATGCTCGACCGTGACCAAGCGATGCGGCTTTGTGAGACGGCTTCAGGTATTAATCCCGTGACGGGCGCAGATACGCGAGAATCTCTGGGGTGTCGCTGAGTTATTTAACTCGTGTGGTTCAACCTGAGGGGTTAATGCAGGTAAGGGAGCCTTGCTGTAAGCCAAAAAAGTATCTGCAATAGGACTTGCTCACTTAGTGCGGCGTCCCAGAAATCGTCCAACTGCGTCAGTCCTTTGCAAAACAGATTGTCTGATGGCATTGATTACGGTGCGGCCCGAGGGATTGTATTGTGAAGCGGGCGATTTTTTTATCGACCCATGGCGTTCTGTGGATGTGGCGCTGATCACCCATGCCCATTCTGACCATGCGCGGTCGGGGTCAGGGCGATACATTGCCACTGCTGTATCTGAGGGTATTCTGCGGCGACGATTGGGGGAGCAGATTACGCTACAGGGTGTAGCGTATGGCGAACTGATTCTGTTGGGCCAGACTCGGGTGTCGTTTCACCCGGCAGGGCATGTACTGGGCTCGGCGCAGGTTCGGGTTGAGCATGGGGATGAGGTGTGGGTGGTGTCAGGCGATTATAAGCGCTGTGCTGACCCAACCTGTGCGCCGTTTGAAGTGGTGCCCTGTACGACGTTTATTACCGAGGCGACGTTTGGGCTGCCGATTTATCGCTGGGCTAGCGGGCGGGAGACTTGTCGGCAGATATATGACTGGTGGCAACAGGATGGCGATCGCCCTTCTCTACTCTTTTGCTATGCCTTTGGCAAAGCCCAGCGTGTGCTGAGCGAGCTTCGCCATTTTACCGATCGCCCCGTCTATGTGCACGGGGCGATCCACATCCTGACCGAAATTTATCGACAGATGGGGGTGCCGATGGTGCCTACCATCCCAACATCTGAAATGCCCCGCAGTCACAAGTTCACCGGCGATCTAGTGCTAGCCCCGCCATCGGGGCATCGCTCATCGTGGATGAAGCGGTTTAACCAGCCGCAGACAGCCTTTGCCTCGGGGTGGATGGCGGTGCGGGGGGCACGGCGGCGGCGGGGCTATGAGCGAGGCTTTGTGTTATCTGACCATGCGGATTGGGCGGGGCTCGTCAACACGGTGCGCCAAACAGGAGCCTCGACGGTGTATGTCACCCACGGACAGTCGGATGTGCTGTCGCGCTATTTGGCAGAAACCTTGGGTATTGATGCACGTCCGCTTACAACGCTGTTTGAAGGCGAAGGCGATCTTTAGATTAGATGTGGCAGGTCAGGCTGAGTGCGGGTTGGGCTCAGTGTGCTTGCCGCTTTAGCACAATCAGCGTCAGATCGTCGTGGATGGGGTGCTGCTGCACATGCTGCTGCACATCTTCAACAATGGCCTGAATGACTTCTGTAGCGGGCAGATGCCAGGCGTGTTTGATGGTCATCATTAGACGCTCTATGCCATAGAGCTGGCGATCGCCCCCTTCTGCTTCTGTAATGCCGTCGGTATATAGCACCACCCCATCCCCCGGCGCTAGGGCAAGATGGGCCTCAGCGACAAACGCCGAAATATCGTCCACAATCCCGAGAGGATAGCCCAAATCTAACGTGTCTACCCGCTCGACTAGGCCCGACGCCCGCACCACTAGCACCTCTTCATGCTGACCATAGACCGTGAGCTTGCCGTGGTCATAGTCCAGCATCACCAGGGTCAAATTTTTGCCTGGGCTAATCCGCTGGGCGTTTTGATACACCATCTGGTTCAGCGCATTGAGGAATCGCACCGGATTAGGGACGGCCTCTGCCAAAAGCGCCCGCACAGCCGCCTGCACCATCAGCATCACCATGCTGCTTTCTAGCCCATGCCCGGTGACATCGCCAATGCCAATAATGGTGCGATCGCCCTGATGAATCACATCGTAATAGTCGCCCCCTAGCTCCGTCGCCGCTTCCATAAACCCAGCAATATCGAGATGGGGAATCGTCTGCAGCTCAACAGCACGCGGCAAAATCATCTGCTGCATCTGGCGTGCCACATCTAGCTCAGTGCTCATGCGGCGATTCTCGGCCTTGAGTTGCCGATTCAGGTGGGTAATTTCGTCATTGGCTTGGCGCAACTGGTAGGTGCGCTGCTCCACCCGCTGCTCTAGCTCTGCATTAACCGTTTCTAAATCTTGAAACGACTGCTGGAGTTGAGATGCCATTTGGTTAAACGAGGCAGATAGGGTTTCTAACTCAGCAATGCCGCGCACTGCCACCCGCTGATGGGGGCGATCGCCCTCAAAATAGCGCTGAGCATCAGTCGCCAAGGCTTGTGACGCTGACGTTAGAGACGAAATCGGCTTAGAAATCCAGCGCGCCGTCCAAAAGCCAATGCCCGTGGCGATCGCCACCGCCGCCAAACTTAACACCGCCGTATTGCGGTTTTGAGCATGAATTTGCCCCATAAAATCTGCCTCGGGCACCACCACCACAATCAACCAATCAATTCCGCGTGGGTCAGAAAACGGAGAGACCTGCACCAACTGGCGGTCATCAATGGGGTTAAGCGGGGTGTAATCCTGAAAATCAAACTGCAACTGTCGAGGTGCTTGAAGGCTAGCCAAATCACCCAGCGTTTCCATCAAGAACAGACCTGTGCCGCTCACTAGCGTATTTTGGCTATCGGTCATCTTTAAGCGATAAACCTCATCATTCTGATCTTCTAGCACCAGCACCTCGTCATCGGATGTTGAGCTAGATACCAGCGTGCCATCACGCTCAATAATAAACACCTGCCCCGTTTTACCCACCTGAAGCCCACTCAAGAACATATCCAGTTCAACAGACAGCAGAAAATCAGTCGCACACACCCCCAACAACGACCCAGATTCGTCATAGACCGGGTTACTCGCCGTGATTACGGGAAGGCGTGTATCAAAGTCAACATAGATGTCGCTCCAGGTTTCCTGCCGAGCAGATTGAGCCGCCAGATACCATGGACGGAGGCGGGGTTCGTAAGGGCGGCGCTCATCTACTGTCCGCAGATCGCCCACATTGCCCCGTTGATCTAGATCGTGATAGTGAAATAGATAGTCTGTACTCGGGCCACTGTACTGCAGCTCTAACACGCGATCATCTCGGTCATTTTCACGTCCGACCCCCATGAACGCACCGTCTGAGTCGTTCCCGCAGTAGACCAAGTTCGTTGTGTCAAAGATTGTGGCCTGTTGCCAAAAGATGAATGAGCTGGATAGGTCAGAGAGATCAATGCCGCTTCTAGCATAGGAATCAGCAACCACGGCATTGATTTGAAAGGGCACCGCCATGTAATTTTCGAGCTGCTGACTGACGCGTGCGGTGACTTCATTCCGCAACTGAGCTGCTAAGTCATTCACAGCCCGCTGACCGTTGCGAAACGAGAGGTAGCTAATCAACCCCACCGTGCCCAAAAGCTGCAACACAAACGGGACAACCAAAAGCATTCGTAATGGAATCCGCTGACCCAAAATGTTCATGAATTTGTGACCTTGTGCGAGTAATTACAAATGCGGTATCCATCAGAGTCGTCTTAAACGAGGGTCTGAAGCAATGGAAACTAGGGGGTTAGCTGGGCATAGAATTAGCACATGACAAGGCCGCTAGGCCGCTGCTCTAAGCGGTCGTTGTGCAGGTATCGGATTATTCATTGCTACGATTCTTTCTTCCTTAAACCCGCCAGCCAATCCGGTTGGCGCAGCTTGCACTGGGCAAAGGGTTCATCCTAACTGGCGAGCTCTATGGCGATGGCGGTGATAATGATCGCGATGGAATTTTGACCTAGTCTGATTTCAGCGGCGAAGGCGGTAAGGGTCTAGGGGCTGTCATCAATTAGCCTCTGATATCCCAGAAATCAACCGTCACAGCCCCTAGCCTGGTTTTTGGGTCGGGCGTGGCAACGCTCATAGCATCAGGCTTTTGGTTGGAATTGATGACACGCCCTAGTGTCGTTGCTGCTCTAGCCTCATCGTAGGCGGCGGCAGGCAAGAGATCACGAAGGTTGCTTGAGACAGGGGCAGAGAAAACCCGTGCGGATGAACGGGGTAGGGGGTTGGTTGGGCGATCGCCCGACTTATGATTCTAAGCAGCACCCGCCAACGTGCTCCACATCGAGAAAGGCTGAGGTGCCCTGCAAACCCCTCAACAGGCACGGGAGACACATTGGGAATCTTCGTAAATTTACTTGGATGCATAATACGAGACGCCAAGAACTGGGAACCCTACTTCTAGTAAGCCCGCAAATTATCGGATGATCGCCCCTAATAGAGGACTAACTCTACCAATCAACCCATAGATTTGAGAATGCAATTGTGACGGATGAACACCCATAATCAGAGCTAGCCTAGACCAGATAGCCTCTGTGAGAGGTGCTGGAAGAGCACTTTCATAAAGCGCTCTGTGAGATTGCCTAGATGACACATCTCCTTCGCACTCTCCATCTCTAGGTTCATCTCACGACATGAGGAGCGTTTGCCGCAAGTCAAGATGGTTGAAGGGCGATCGCCCCTGATGCTCCTCGTCCAATCCCTGAAGCTGAATACTAGTCGACGTATCGCCAATGCTTTTAATTGATAATAGGCATGCTATGAGCGCCTTTTCTCACCAGTCACGACCTATTATGAGCGATTCGCAGTTAGAGCCCAACCCGAGGGAAGATCCCCCCAATGAGGTGACGCAACTTCGTCGAGAGATTCATACCCTTCAGGAGCGCATCACAGACTTGCAGATCGCACTCACCACCATCACCGAACATGGCGACGTGATTGAGGCCGAGCTGCACCGCATGAATGAACGGCTTCAGTTAGAAATTGCCGATCGCCGCCGTGCCGAGGCAACTCTAGAAGCCATCGTTCATTTAATCTCGCGGCAAAAGAGTGATTTAGAAATTATTCTCGACACTATCACTGAACATGGGGATGTGCTGGATATCCAGTGGCTAGAGAAGGTGAAACATGCCAACTATTTAGCGACTTCCGACGGGTTAACGCAGATTCCAAATCGGCGGCGGTTTGATGAATACCTAGATCAGCAGTGGCGGCAACTGGCGCGTGAACAACTGCCCCTTACGATGCTGCTCTGCGACATCGATTACTTTAAGCAATACAACGATACCTATGGTCACCTGTTAGGAGATGACTGTCTGCGTGACGTGGCGAAGGCGCTTTACAATGCGGTCAATCGTCCAGGAGATGTGGTGGCGCGCTACGGCGGTGAAGAGTTTGGGGTGTTGCTGCCCCATACCCAAGCCGATGGCGCATTGCAGGTGGCCAAAAAACTAAAGCAGGCGATCGCCGATTTACGCATCCCCCACAGCCAATCGCCCATTAGCCCCTACCTGACCATTAGCATTGGCATTGCGTCGACGGTGCCTGAGCTAGGGCGATCGTCCAACACGCTGCTCAACAAGGCCGACCAGCAACTCTACAAAGCAAAGCAGCGCGGACGGAACCAGATTGTCGCTTAGCGCTGAACGCTTGGGTCAACACATCAACACAAATGGGTCTTGCAAAACCTGCGCACTACAAAAGATCCCCATGACTCAACCCCCTCAAGCGCGATAGAAGTCTCTTACCGCTATAAAATAACCGTTAGCGGCTTTCCTTCCATTGCCCACTTCCCTATCTTCTACCCCATGACTGATACCCTGACACCCCAACTGTTTGGAGAGACGCCGCACCATATCCCCGCCAGCCAGGAGTATTTGACCCTAAACTTTTCTCCCGCCTCTGGCCCGCGTCAGCAGCGGTGGTCAAACTACGGGCTATCGGCAGATTTTTTGGGCGATTACTTTGCCGCATTTTTTCCGGGGGATGCCCTGCCCGACAGCAAAATCAACCGGCGTGACAGCGTTAAAGCCACCGTGAGCTTCATTGCCAATGAGCTGTTAGAAAACGCCGTAAAGTACAACGCGAGCGATGTCAATCATCCCATCACCATCTCGCTCCATCTATACGACACGCGCATCATCTTCAATGCGGTAAACCATGCCACTCAGGCAGTTGTAGAACGGTATCGCACCTTTATCCATCAGGTGACCGATGCCCAGGTAGATTTAGACGACGTCTATGCGCAGCAATTAGAGAAAACTGCGATGGGGCATGGCGACTCTTGTATGGGGCTACTCACCATGATGTGCGACTATTCGGCTCGGTTTGGTTGGCAGTTTGAGCCGCTAGCGTCGGCACCAGAGATCGTTCGGGTCAGTGTGCTGGTGCATCTGGATGTATAGAGGGGGGGGGACGGCGAAACCTTCAGGGCAAATTGCACGATAAGTATCTAAACCCTGACGAGTTTCGGACTACCGTTAGGGGAGCGATGAACCGCCCAGTGGAGGGCTGAGCATGAACGCAGGGGGAGTAATGCAAGCAATTGAGACAGACGATTATAAAATTTGGTACGACCCGGAGGTATCCACGGTTTATTTTCGGGGGTTTCTGCGGCTGGATGGCATCGTTGAATATCAGCCGGTCATGGATTTGCTATTGGCAATTATTGAGCAGGCCGACGCCATTACGCTGCATTTAGGTGAACTGGAGTTTCTGAACAGTTCGGGGATCAGCATGCTGTCAATGTTTGTAGTGAAGGTGCGCGAAAAAGGCGACCTGGCCCTTACCCTGCACGGGTCTGAGCAGGTGCTGTGGCAAACCAAATCTCTTAAAAACTTGCAGCGCTTAATGCCTAAAATCACCCTAATACTCGATTGATTTAACGGGGCTTAGCCTAGGGTAGCTTAAGCTAAACCTAAGAATGAACGGGAAACGGACAGCCTTTATGGCGAAGATTAGGAAGCATTGGTCTTAAACCGGCAAGATTCCACAGTCCCCACTTCAGTCCCCACTTCAGTCCCCACTTCGATAATGCGCGATGGTCAATAAGCAGGAGGCTAGTCAGCCCGCTCAACCCGACAGTCGCCATCAGTTCGACCTTGAATTGCAGGTTGCTGAGCTGATGGCGCAGAATGCCCAGCTTAAGCAACAGGTGTCGGATTTGCACATTGCTCTGAGCACTACGGCTGAGCATGGGGATGCGATCGAAGCGGAACTGCACCACGCCAACCAACGCCTGCGCTATGAAGTTGACGAACGCACTCGTGCCCAATCAACGTTGCAAACCATTCTAGAAACCGTCTCTCGCGATAAGTCGGATCTAGAGCTGATGCTGCAAGCGACGGCTGAGCATGGCGATATTTTGGAATATCAGCTCTATACCCAAGCGGTGGAGACGATGCGCCGCAGCGAGGAGCTGTTTCGCGCCATTTCAGAATCTACCTCGGTGCTAATGATTTTGACGCAGGAGCCGGATGGGGCGATCGCCTATGCCAACTCAGTCTCTGGTAGCTGTTTAGGGCTGGCTGTGTCGCAACTGCTGGGCCAGTCGCTTCAGACTTATTTTGCAAACCCCGCCGATCATCAACTGATGCAGCACCTGCTGCATCAGCAAGGCTTTGTGCACAACTACGAAATACAGGTGCGTCGAGCCGATGGCGCACTGCTCTGGGTGTCTGCCTCGGCACAACCGCTGCGGCTAGCCGAGCGGGCAACCGTGCTGACCACGCTGTATGACATTAGCGATCGCAAACAGGCCGAGGCTGCCCTGCGGGCCTCAGAAGACGCGTTGCGCCAGCAAACCCTGGAGCTAGAACAGCGGGTAGAGCAGCGCACCGATCAACTGCGCCAGGCCGAGGCGATGTACCGCAGCATTTTTGAAAATGCGGTAGAAGGCATTTTTCAACTGTCGGCTCAGGGCCAGTTTTTAGCGGCGAATCCGGCGTTGGCGAGGCTTTATGGCTATGACTCGCCCGAAGAACTGATCGCGACCGTGGCCCAGGTGGGGCAGCAGGTGTATGTGCAGCCGCGCCGATGGGACGAACTGTCGGCCTATCTGAAAGGGTTTGACGAAGTAGAAGATTTTGAATCGCAGGTGCAGCGCAAGGATGGCAGGGTCTTGTGGGTGTCGGAAAATGTGCGCGTGGTTAAGGATATTGCGGGTCGGTTGCAGCATTACGAAGGCAGCGTTCGCGACATTACCGATCGCAAAGCCACAGAAGCTGAGCTGCACAAGCAGCGGATTCGCTCAGAGCGGTTGCTGCTGAATGTGCTGCCACAGGCGGTAGCAGAGCGCCTAAAGCGAGGCGAAACGCGCATTGCCGATAGCTTTTCTCGGGCTACGGTGCTGTTTGCCGACATTGCCAACTTTACCCATCTATCGGCGCAAATTTCACCCCGTGAGTTGATCGACCTGCTCAACAATGTCTTTTCGGCCTTTGACCACTTGGCTGATCGCTACAATCTAGAAAAAATTAAGACCATTGGCGATGCCTATATGGTGGTGGGCGGTATTCCCTCGCCCACACCAGAGCATGAGGCCGCAGTCGCGCACATGGCGCTGGGAATGCAGCGGGCGATCGCCCAATTTAAAACGCCAGAGGAGCAGCCCATCACGCTGCGAGTAGGCATTCACACCGGCCCGGTGGTGGCAGGGGTAATTGGCACACGCAAGTTTACCTATGACCTGTGGGGCGACACGGTGAATGTTGCCAGCCGCATGGAACTCCAGGGCGAGCCCGGGCGAATTCAGGTGACAGCTCCAGTCTATGAGCGGCTGAGCGATCGCTTTGAATTTTTATCCCGGGGGCCAATTGAGATTCGCGGCAAGGGCACCATGCATACCTACTGGCTGATGCAGGCCAGACCCGAAGAGGGATGAAGGCAAGGGCGATCGCCAATCCCATACCGTTCACAGTCGATGCCGCCTGCCCCGAGCCAAGCCGTCATGCCAACGCCCAGTTCAACGCCATCAGCTCCCAAACCCCTTGCGGAGGGGTTCTAGGGGACGTGCTTCGTCCCCTAGCGGGGGTTCGGGGGGCCGCCCCCCCGAGGCTTGGTTCCGATACCCATTTTTCTAACTCACCCGAGTTTGGGATGAGCCCAAACCCTTGATTTGCCCTGAGTTCAACGTCAGTTCAACACATTCCTAGACCTGTGCTGCCTGCATCACGAGCAGCACAGGTTAGGTCGGTTTAGCTGCATGTTGGCTCAATTTCGCATCCAGGCCAAAAGACTAGAGGACTCAGGATGCGGGGCGATCGCCCCAGCGCACCAAGGCCCCCCAGATAGACGGATCGATCCCCAAATGATGCACCACGGCCCGATAGAGCCAGATATTCCACAACGCCATGCAGCTCGCCGTGGCGATCGCCGCCCCTTCTATACCCATTAGAGGAATGCCGATCGCGTTAAGACCCACATTCAGCACAGCACTCGTGCCCATGGCGATCGCGCAATAGCGGTGATGTCCCGTCATGATTAGCAGATAGCCCACAGAGCCTGCGCCCACATTCACCCACTGCCCCAATACCAGCACCAGCAGCGCTCCCCGCGCTTGGGTAAACTCCGGGCCAAACAACGCCAAAATCGGCTGGGCAAACAGCATCAGCCCTAGCCCAACGGTCAACGCAACCGGAAACATCCACCGCGCCACAGTAGAGACCACATGCTGCAACCCAGCGCGATCGCCCGTGCTGTAAAGCGACGAGAACAGGGGCGCAGCGGTGGCATTCACCGCCATCAGCACAAAGCCGACCCAGTCCGCTGTTTTGAGCGCGGCGGCGTATAACCCCACCGCCGCTTCACCCGCCAAGCTGCCCAGCATGAGCAAATCAGTCTGATTAAGCACCACAAACGACCCATCGATAAACAGCAGCGGCAGCGCCACCCCCAGCCATTGCCGCAGGGCAAAAATCGGCACAGCGGCCTGAAGTTTAGGCGAGAGCGCGCGGGCCAAAAGCCAGAGCTGACCGATCAGCAGCACAGTGCTGGCGGCAGCAAGCAGGGCGATCGCCCCATCGCTAGTGACCGTGCCCCACCGCCGCAGCCCATACCCCCCCACCAGCAGCAGCAGTGGCACACCAATCAGCGAGGGCGCATAGGCTAAGACCATGCGCTGGGTCGCGCGGGTCATTTCTAGCTGCAGGCGGATGAGCGCTAGCAGCGGCATCAGCCATAGGCCTAGCAGTACCGGAGACGAGCGCTCTATATTCAGCAGCAACGCCAACCCCGTTGCCACGAGTGCCAAGGTCAGGCTGGCGATCGCCGTGCCCACCCAACTGCCCCACAGGAGCCCGCGCAGGTGCCCCCACTGCTGCTGCGCCAAGTACTGCGGCACAAACCGCAGCGCAGCACTGGGCAACCCCAACGAGGCAAAAAAGGCTAAAAACATGCCCAAATTTAGGACATATTCAAACCCGCCATAGTGCTCAACGCCCATCCACCGTGCGAGAAAGATTCTGGCAATATAGTCGAGCCCCAAGGCGACCACCTGCACCCCAAGCGCAGCACTTGCCCCCCGCAACAGACGTTTCGATAAACTGAGATGATGCCCCGATATCGGCTGACTCACAGATGCGCCCTCGATTCTGGTCTCTCGATTCTGGGATGGTGCGAGTGCGGTGCGGGCGATCGCCCTGAGCATTGGCGCAAGGACATCTCTGCTACGCTAACGCTGCAGCAGCTCGAGCAGGGATATCCCGTTGTCTCGTTGCAGAACGCCAGGCCCACCAGACACCCACAGTGAACCTATCCCAAACCCACTATGCTAAACCCCACTTCGCCAATTGCAATAATTGCGGCTACGGCTCCGCTGCGATCGCGCCCCTCCAACTATCCCGAACCCTTTGCCTCTCGGATGGCAGGCAGACAAAAACGTCCACTGGGCACTCTGTTTGGGCTGTCAAATTTTGGGGTGAACCTGACGCGGTTGCTGCCCGGAGCAGTATCGGCACTGCGCCATGCTCACTCTCATCAAGATGAGTTTATCTATGTGCTAACCGGCAGCCCGACGTTGATGACCCATGCCGGAGAGACACAGTTGGAGCCAGGAATGTGTGCAGGGTTCAAGGCGGGCAGCGACGATGCCCACCAGTTGGTGAACTACACGCAGGCAGAGGTCGTGTATCTGGAGGTGGGCGATCGCACACCAGAAGACCAAGTGACCTATCCAGACGACGACCTGAAGGCGGTATGGGTAGAAGGTCGATGGCAGTTTACCCACAAGGATGGCACCCCCTATTAGGGCTGATTAGGGCTGCTGTTGCCGAGAAGGTTCTAGCCACTAACAGCTTCTGCACCCTCTCCCCAGCACCCTTGTCTAAGACGCAGTCTTTATCTGGGATCGGGTGTCGCTAGGCGGCATACTGCATCCAATCTAGAGCCAATCCTGACTCCAATACCGTCACGCGTTGGAGAACCGGACGTATGATGGTTCCAATCTTATGGTTTCAATTTTTAGGACGCTGCACGATCGGTAACGGCCCTAAACAATCCAATGGCATGAAGCGAGGTGGGATGATGCAGCGCTGGCGACGCTATCAAGAAGAAATGCTGCCCCTGGTTCCAGTGGTGGGGATGGTAGCGGTATGGGCGATCGCCGCAGTGGGCTATAGTGCGCGCGTGCAGGCCCAAGGGTCGGCGGTGTGGTCGCAGCCAGAGACGGTGGCCAGTGTGGTAGGGGCGATCGCCCTTTGGCTATTTTGGGTGCAGTTCCACATTGCCCGCACGGTGCAGCGCTACCTCAACCTGCGCCCGCAGCGCATCTACAGTGCATCGCAGGCAGGCTATGTCACCCCGCGAGAGTTAGGGGTTGTGGCGATCGCCACAGGCTTGGTGCAGTTGGGGTTGGCGATTCCGCTAGGGTGGCGCTTGGTGGTGGTGCTCATGGGCATCTGGCTGTATCTCTGGCTGCTGAGCCGCCAGTTTTTTGCTGACCGCGTTATGGGGAAGGGCTGGCGCGATCGCCCGATGCCCGAGTGGATGCAGCGCGGGCTGCTGGGGGTGTGGCTGTCACTCTATGCAATGGCAGGGCACTGGCTGCTCACGGATAGCCTGCCGCGACCGGAGATGGCCGCATTTTGGGGTGTGGCCTTTTTGAGTGGGGCAGCGGCAGCATTGGTAACGGAGTGGGTGCCCGAAGGTCGGCGGCGACCCCGGGTGCCCACCCAGCCGCAGACGGTGGCGTGGCTCGGCACACTCTGGCTGATGGCGCTGGTGGGGCTGGGCGCGGCGTGGCTCGGGGATGCAGTGGCACTAGGGGCGATCGCCCTACTCCTCATCCTCACAGCGGCCATGATTACCGCCTGGCGGTTGGCCAGCGGGGGACGGGCGGGATGGGCGATCGCCGCTCGTCTCATTACCCACGGGGGAACGCTGCTGCTCTATGGAGCGCTGGGTATTGCCCCCTTTTGGCTGGCCGCAGTCTAGCGTCTCGCCTTTCGCCTGCAAGGGGTCTGTAGGGGCAAATGCCATTCCCCTGTTCAACCAAGGGCAACCCACTAGAATGTGGGATGAACCAACCCGGTTCAACTCACGTCTTTAAAGTGCAACACCCTGAGAAAACGCTGTAACTGGACTCAGCAGGTGCGGTATCCTGAAGGAATTGATTTTTTCACATTCTTGAGCGTTTACTACTGCCGCGCAGCATCTATCGGTAGGCAGTCGAGAGACGCACTCTAAAGACTCATGGCTCTGATTGTCCAAAAGTATGGCGGCACATCGGTTGGCACCGTTGAGCGCATTAAAGCGGTGGCGCAGCGGGTGCGGCGCACGGTGCAGGCCGGAAATTCTGTGGTGGTGGTGGTGTCTGCGATGGGCAAAACCACCGACGGCTTGGTGAAACTAGCCAACGATATTTCCAGCAGCCCCAGTCGCCGCGAAATGGATATGCTCCTGTCCACCGGGGAGCAAGTCTCCATTGCTCTGCTATCCATGGCCCTGCAAGAAGCGGCACAGCCAGCAGTCTCTCTCACTGGAGCCCAGGTGGGCATTGTTACCGAGGCCACCCACACCCGCGCCCGCATCCTTAGCATTGAAACCGACCGCATTCAGCGCCACCTTAATCGAGGCGAAGTCGTGGTCGTGGCGGGGTTTCAGGGCATCAGCAGCCTAACAGATTTTGAAATTACCACGCTGGGGCGCGGCGGTTCCGACACCTCGGCGGTGGCCCTCGCCGCGGCGCTCAAAGCAGATGCCTGTGAGATTTACACCGATGTGCCGGGGATTTTGACGGCTGATCCCCGTCTGGTGCCCGACGCCCAACTGATGCCTGAAATCACCTCTGACGAAATGCTAGAGCTGGCTAGCCTAGGGGCAAAAGTGCTGCACCCGCGCGCGGTAGAAATCGCCCGCAACTACGGCGTTACGCTGGTGGTGCGCTCTAGCTGGACGGATGACCCCGGCACGCGGGTGGTGTCGCCGCAGCCGCAGCCCCGTCCGCTGGTGGGGCTTGAAATTGCCCATCCCGTTGATGGCGTCGGGTTTGATACGGATCAGGCAAAGGTGGCACTGCTGCGCATTCCAGACCGACCGGGAATCGCAGCGCGGCTGTTTCGCGAGCTAGCCCAGCAAGATCTAAATGTGGATCTCGTCATCCAGTCCATCCACGAAGAAAACACCAACGACATCGCCTTTACGGTGGTGAAAGAGTCTTGCAATCGCGCCGAGGCCGTGGCAGCGGCGATCGCCCCCGCCCTGCGCACTACCCCTGATCCCCGAGCCAGCGAAGCCGAAGTAGTAGTCGATCGCCATATGGCCAAGGTCAGCATCTCCGGCGCGGGGATGATTGGGCGACCGGGCGTGGCGGCGCAAATGTTTGAAACCCTGGCAAAAGCCGGGGTCAATCTAGAGATGATCTCCACCTCAGAGGTGCAGGTGAGCTGCGCCATCGCAGAATCAGATTGCGATCGCGCCATTGCAGCACTGTGCGACGTATTTGCCGTGACCTCGTCTCCGACACATTTGGGCACTCGGGCGCAGGCCCAGTTGCCCGATACGCCCTCGGTACGTGGCGCAGCGCTCGATCGACAGCAGGCGCGATTGGCGATTCGCCATGTGCCCGACCGTCCCGGCATGGCGGCGCGACTGTTCCGCCTGCTGGCCGATCACATCATCAGTGTCGATATGATCATCCAGTCTCAGCGCTGTCGCTTAGTGGATGGTATCACCACGCGAGACATTGCCTTTACCGTATCCCAGGCCGATGCGGCGGCGGCCCGCGAGGTGCTGCTGGCAGAGATGCCCCAGTGGGGCTGTGGCGAAGTGGTAGTGGATGAGGCGATCGCCAAGGTTAGCATTGTCGGCATTGGCATGGTTTTGCGGCCTGGCATTGCCGCGCGCATGTTTGAGGCGATCGCCCAGCAGGGCATCAACATTCAAATGATTGCCACTTCTGAGATCAAGGTCAGCTGCGTGGTTGCTCAAGAGGATGGCGTTCACGCCCTGCAAGCCGTGCATGAGGCCTTTGGCCTCGCGGGCGATACGCGCATTGAAGTCTCGGCCTGATGCCCAGAGCCTGATGCTGATAATCTGAAACTCATCGTCTAGGAACGCAACCGTGGAAAACCTGCTGAGTGTGCTGTTGGGCATTAGCTTGAGTGCGGCGGTTGGGTTCCGCATTTTTGTGCCGTTTTTAGTGATGGGCATCGCAGCGCACGCGGGCAACCTGCAGCTCAGCCCAGAACTCGCGTGGATGGGGAGCACCCCAGCTCTGGTGATGTTTAGCATTGCCACGCTGATCGAAATCGCAGGCTACTACCTGCCGTTTGTGGATGAGCTATTGGATGTGGTGGCAACGCCGGTAGCCGTCGTCGCAGGGGTCGCCGCCACCTATGCAGTCACCGGCGAAATGAGCCCGATGATGCATTGGGTGACGGCCATTTTGGCAGGCGGCACCAGCGCCGGGCTCGTGCAGGGCATGACCGATGTGGCCCGCATCACCTCTACCGTAAGCACCGGAGGCTTGGGAAACCCGCTGCTCTCCACCATGGAACTCCTCTCAGCCTCCGTGCTGTCGCTGTTGGCGATCGCCCTACCGCTCCTCACCGGGCTAATTGTGATTGGCCTATTGGGATATGCGATCGCCCGACTGCTCAAATTCATGCGCCGTCGCCCAGACATGGGGTAATTGCAAGGTCGCCTCAAGAAAACACGTCACGCTCGGCTTTATCTGATTTGGATCAATTTGGATCAGTGAAGAGCACAGCACGCAGAATTCAGATGGGGAAAGCCGTTGTTAATCCTTCGCTAATCCTCTGGCCAGATGGGGAGAGCATTCACCGTCTCTATCGTTAGCGACAGATAGGATTGACCGCTGTTTTCTATCTCAGTCAAACCAAAATAGCCGCGATCGCCATCATGCTCATGGGGGCCAATGCTCAGGCCTTGGTAACGTCCATCCTGACGAGCCCGGTTAAAGGGCGAGGCAAACGTCCAGGGCCAGCGCGAGGGAAACAGAATGCCACCAATATTTTCAGTCCAGTCAGCTTCGCCCCGGAGATGAAACACCCGATCTGAAGACTTAAAGCCATCGGTGCCATCAAACACCCCGCCAAACGACACTACCGTGATATCGCTCAGCAGCGTTTCCTTTAACCATGGGGCAGCCCCTAGAGCGACCTGAGCACCCCCACTCGTCCCCATCAAGATCAACCGTAAGGGCTCCTCTCCAGTCCCATTATTAGGGAGAGGCTGGGCCTCATTCATTTGCTCCAAAATAGTGACCGCAATGCCCTGATTGTAAATTTCCCCATAGCGACCATCGGCAGAGATGGCCACCCGCCATAGGTTCCGCGTTCGCAAGATGATACGGGCTAACGGCAATCCCGTGTCAGATGATTGATCTACCTCCCACAACCAATCAAACAGGGCCTGTCCGCCAATATTGGCCGTCGAAGCAGAATAGGGAAACACCTCACGCACCACAACACAGCTCGGATGGGCTGCTTCAAGCTCATCCAGCAGCTCAGTTTCCCCATCGGCTAAAGCCTGATCAGATGTATTGCCGACACCAGCCAGAAACACCACATAACAACGACGGGGGGCTTCTGCATCAGAATTTTCCTGTTGCGCCTCCTGTAGTTCGTCTAGCCGCTCTTCTAAGTCGCTGCCCCCTTCCCCAAACCACCACGAGAGGGTGCTCACGGGGGCAATGGTTCCCCAAACCATAAAAAATAGGCCCAAAGACCCCATTAGCCTTGCCGTGTCGCCAATCATGCGACGTCCCAAGCTTTTGAGCAAACCAGTCACCGCCCGTTCCTCACCCTTCTCACCTCGCCCTTTCTAAATGCAGGACTTACGCACATTGTGCGGCGTCCTGGGAATCTTTGACGATTTTGGGGAGGCTATACCTCCCCAAAATCGTCCAATTGCGTAAGCCTTAAAATGGACGGCTATAGCCACACCCATTTGTTCACTCTCTCGATATGGCCGTCTGATTCCAAACGTGAGTTTGGGCTAAGCTCAAATCCTTCTCAACCCGAATTGAGGGTATTGAGGCGGGTTATGGCAAACCCGTTGGCTCTCGGTAGAGTTCCGTCATCGGATCAAGAGCCCAGGAAAACAGATGGGATTGCGGCAACTCCAAGTTATAGCTCTCGCTGATAGATGCATACCAGACAGGGCTACAGCACAGCGCAAACCTAAAAATGTTGATACGGTAAGAGAGATTGTGTTCTGTTTAGTTGTGTTCCATTTCACATGTTTCTCCCGAGGTAGCTGCTCGTGCCCCGTCGCTTTCGCCCTCATCACATGCGAGGGCATTCCACAAAACCTGAATCTGGTATGCGGATCGAGTCTGCCTTTTTTGCGATGCTGATGAGCGCTGTCGCAGGCGGAATTTTCGGCATTGCACTGGGCCTGAATTACGTCATTGAACGCACGCAAGTCTTGTCGAGCACAACCAACCCCTTCACCGCTGCATACATAGGCGCTATGCTGCTGCATTTTTTGGAAGGGTTTTTGGCTGTTGCCATATCTGTTGCTGTGATGAGCGCGCTGGGCTTTATCGTAGGAATGATGCTGCCAAAGCGGGTAGACCATGTTCGAAATGCGTTGAATCGCTGGTTGTAAACTAGCGGTGCTGTTGGTGCTGCAACACCACTAGTCCGGTTGCCACAAGTCTCTTTAAGAACTACGGAAAGATACATGAGCAAGTTGCGTTTGGGGCTAGAGTGGTTCTTAAATCCTGACCATGTGCCGCTGCTGGTGGGGTTAGAGAAAGGGTGGTTTGCGGCGGCTGGGCTAGAGTTGGAGCTCGTAGAACCGACGGAACACTTTGATGCGATCGCCGCAATGCAGTCGGGCGAGATCGATCTGGCGGTGACAGAGCCGATTCACTTGGTGGATGATCGGGGGAAGGGGCTACCTGTGGTGGGATGGGCGCGTTTTTTGCACACCAATGGCGGGGTCATGTATTTTAAAGGAACCCATATTGAGCGTCCCCGCGACATGGTCGGCAAGCGGATTCAGTATCCCGGTGCACCGGGGCCAGTGGGGATGGCGATCGCCCGCACCATGATCGAAAAAGACGGCGGGGTATATCACGACGGCGACCTAACCCCGGTAGACAACGGCTTCTTCCACACCAACGCGCTCATTGAAGATAAGGCCGATATCGCGACCCTCGTGTTCTACAACTTTGAGGTGATTGAAGCTCGCCATCGAGGGCATGATGCTGATTTCTTTGCGCTAAAAGATTGGGGCGTGCCCGACTTTTGCCAGCTCATCTTGATTTCGACACCGGAGGCGCTACGCCAGCGCCAGCCAGAGTTTCAAGCGTTTCTCTCCGTGTTGCGACGGGGCATCGACTTTATCCATCAGCACCCTGACGAAGCCCGCGACATCTATGACCAGCGCACTGGCGCATACTCGGGCGATGCCATTGGCAAAGCGATTTATGAGGCCACCGTGCCCTGCTTTACCCATGATTTTTCGATGGCGATGGACTACTACGATCGCCTACAGCACTGGATGCACGCCACCGGGCAGCTAGCAGACGTGCTAGAGCCCGGCGCGTACTGGACGAATGCGCTAGCGCTGTAGTTAAGCTGCTTATCCTTTGGTGCGCTTGATGTGATCCATAATCTGCTGCTTACGCGCTGGAGAACTGGTGGCGATGGTTTTGCCAAACTCTCCTTTGCTGCGGGCCAGATGTTCCATAATTCGCTTCTTGCGATCGCTCATATCAGCCATAGCGTTTTTGAGAGTGCTCCAAATAAAAGGCAGACCTAATCTTCTAGATCTCTTACATTATGAACGAATGTAAACGCAGGGGTGTCCCTTGTGGCCTCACCTGTGGCTCTACCCAAAGCGTTAATCCAGGGGAGAAACCGCCGCTAGGACGCTGCCATCACGTCTCCACTTCGGCTTGAAAAACGGCTGGGATCATTAGTAGGGGCTAAGTTGACGGAGCCGGTACGTCAGTTCATAGCGGCTGCGGCAAGGGCTGCCGTAGCCGCTTCGATAAACTCGCTACTGCCATCCACCAACCCTCGCCCAAACCATCCCCCGATTGGAGGGTTGACGGGCTTTTGCTACCTCTGCTACGGTTTGAGCAGTGTTGAGAGATACATTGCAATTTCATCCGCTCTGAGCGGTTTAATTTTGTAAGTGCCTATCCCTCGCGCGCCAATTTTTTACGGCCTATCCACAGCACCTCATGTTTAGCCCACGATTTTACTTTTACTGGTTTAGCTCGGTTCACCAGAGGTGAGTCCATTTTGTGATGGAGCCTTGGTGAACCGCAGAGCAGCCTCTGCGGTTTTTTTTGGTTAATTTAGTGGTTTGTGAATGCCTGTATTTGGCGTATTCCCTAGCCCTTGGGCTGATAACTTCATTAAATTCCCGCATTAAACTCCCGATAGTTTTTTCCGTCTCATTCCACTTAATTCACGCGCAGTTGCCATGTTGACCCCAGTTTGCTTTTTTTACGGTTACTTCTTTTGGCCCAGCACAACTACCGGGTAACTTGGTCGCGCGCGATGACACCAACCCGGAACCTCCCAGGCTCCGGGTTTTTTAATAAGGGCACCGCCACTCAACAGGCCAGCCGCTTTTATAACTTGTAATCGATCCCTATTCACTCATTACGACTCTGGAGAATGTTCATGCAGAAGGCAAAGCTCACCCTTAAAGTTGACCCCAGCCACCAATCGGTGGTGCGAATTTCAGACACCGTCACCGTGGGCGGACAAGATCTGTGGATTGTTGGTGGCCCCTGCGCGGTGGAAGGGCGCGACCAGATGGAAGCGGTGGCTCAACGGCTGGCGATCGCCCCCATTCAGAGCATTCGCGGCGGCGTCTACAAACCTCGGACATCTCCCTACGACTTTCAGGGCATGGGGCTAGACGGGCTGAAGATTTTGGCGGATGTGCGCGATCGCTACGGCCTGCCCGTCGTTACCGAAGTCATGGCAATTTCTCAAATTGAGGCGATCGCAGCCCATGCCGATGTGCTGCAAGTGGGCAGTCGCAATATGCAAAACTTTGACCTGCTGAAGGCGCTGGGGCAGACCCACAAGCCCATCCTGCTCAAGCGCGGGCTGGCTGCCACGCTAGAAGAATTTGTGATGGCAGCAGAATACATCATGGCCCACGGCAACCCCAATGTTATTCTCTGTGAGCGCGGCATTCGCAGCTTCGACAGCTACACCCGCAACGTGCTGGATCTAGGTGCCGTAGTGGCGCTCAAGCAAATTACCCACCTGCCCGTCATCGTAGACCCTAGCCACGCTGCCGGAAAGCGCGAACTAGTGCCCAACTTAGCCCGTGCCGCAGTGGCAGCCGGAGCCGATGGTTTAATTGTGGAATGCCATCCCCAGCCCGAGCAGTCGGTGTCTGATGCACGGCAGGCGCTATCTCTCGACGATATGGCGGCTCTGGCCCAAAGCCTAAAGGCGATCGCCACCGCCGTAAACCGTTCCATCCCAGCCGGAGTTGCCCCTGCACCCCGGCTGTCATTGGTTTAAAGGGAACCCCTAGCTTAAAACGCAGGAGGCCAGCGGTTGGTTAAAGTCCTTAAATAACGTCAGTTCGGGTTAAGGGGGTTTTGGGGCACCGCGCGACGCGCGGTGCCCCAAAATCCTCAATGTGCCGTGCGCACCGCGCACGGCACATTGAGGGTTTGAGCTTATCCCGAACTCAGGTTAAATAGGGTCATTAGCGCACTGCTGGCCTCCTTGATATTGCGATGTTATGGCACTACTGAGGCAGATTAGGACGTTATTGTAGGAGGAAAGAAGCGTTGAGATACAACTATGCCTGCTCCTTACAGTAACGACCTGCGCCAAAAAGCAATCGAAGCCTTTAAGGGCGGTGAA
>JAESGQ010000156.1_pt1 | contig 22358 bp, 19 predicted proteins | sample 9266251 | NCBI WGS metagenome assembly JAESGQ01 (sample SAMN17056778, study PRJNA650883) | algae metagenome | isolation source: Kaiparowitsia implicata GSE-PSE-MK54-09C and co-occurring heterotrophs from... | place: USA: Kaiparowits Plateau, Grand Staircase Escalante National Monument, UT ... | reverse complement strand
GTTTCCGTCCCCTTGCGGGGAAGTGGTTTGAAAGGCCCCTTAGTCTGAAAGCCTTATTCAGCAAGGGTCTAAAGAGATAAAACCACGGAGGTGCATTTCCTACGTTTGCTTTACCACCCAAACCACAAAAAAGCATTGAACGAACAGCCTAAAACCCTTGCAGGACAGGCTATCCACGGAAGTAAACAAAACTATTAGGTTTTCGAGGTGCCGACCACCTGCGTGGATTCATTACCCACACTCTACCGACAAGCCCCCATTCTGTCGAGCCTTTGTTAAAAAATGTACGACGAGGGCGGGGGTTCCGGCTTTGCGCTGCCAATCGTCTTCGTCTTCGCCATTGCCTTCGGCGGAATCCAATAGATTCTGACATTGTCTTCAGCCGGGTTGAGCCGACCTGCCATCTGCTGATAGAGCCGCTCCACCTCGGCCTGGGTCAAAAAGCATTCAAACACACTCTCTTGCACCCGCCGCCCGTGGCCCTCTAGCAGCTTAGAGAGCCGATAGCGACGGCGGTTGTTGGGAATGTCGTAGACGATGAGGGCGAGCATTTTGGAGTGGAGGGTGAAGGGTGGGGAGTGGATGGGTGGATGGGTGGAGAGGGGGGGAGTGGAGGGTGAAGGGTGGGGAAGTGAAGGGTGAAGCGAGTCACCCAAGTCCAAAGCAACGACGCCTAAGAAAGTGAAGGGTGAAGGGTGGATGGGTGAAGGGTGGATGGGTGAAGGGGGGGAACAGGTATCCTCTTTTGCTTTGTGCCTTGATCCTTTCCCATTAGGTGGCGCGGCGGAAGGGGATGTAGGGTGCATTGTCGAGCAGGCAGGCTTTGTAGCGGCGGATCTGGAGTTGGATGATGCGGCGGTAGGGGACGGGTTCGCGGGCGTCGGGATGCTGGAGGGGGGTCATGATGCGGTCTTCAAAGGCTTGCAGGTAGCGGCGGCGGGCGGTGTCGGTGAGGTAGACAGCGCCGTTGGCCTGGGGCGGCAAAAAGTCGTCGGGTTTGAAGACCTGCTGGTTGAGCAGCGTCAGCACCAGGGTATCGACAATGGGTGAGCGGAATTCTTCCATCAGGTCAAAGGCCAGGTGGGCTTCGTGGCGATCGCTCCGGTGCAGGTTGCCCAGGTAGGGATTTAGCCCTTCTAGGTGCAGCAGGCTGAGTACGTTGTTGAATAGCAGCATGTAGCCAAAGCTCAGCAGGGCGTTGACCGGGTCGGTGGGTGGACGGCGCACGCGGGTGGTGAAGCTAAAGTCTTTGTGGGTAATCAGCTGCCCCAGGGCAGGGAAATAGTGAGCGGCGATCGCCCCTTCATGCCCCCGCAACTGGTCGAGGCCGGTATCTGTGGCAGTGAGCAGGTCAATGGCGGCCAGGTCGCGATCAATCCGCCCCACGGCAGTTTCTACCAAATCGCTGTGGCGACGACGGTTGAGCTTGAGCAAGAGCTGCTTAGAATTCCACGCTTTGCCCCGTGCGATCGCCTGGGCGACTGACCACTGAAAGTCGAGGTCGTCGCGACGGGCAAACTGAGCCGCCTCGGCCCGGTGGTCGTCGTATTCCGCGCTCCACAGATGTCCGCGATAGGTGCCGCTCTGCGATAAAAACACCACCGGAATGTGGCGGCTGAGGCAGGCGGCAATGGTGGGGGTGGTGAGAGAGATATTGCCAAACACCATCACCTGTTCAACTTCGGTCATCGGAATCGCAACATTGGTGCGATCGGGCAGCGATAGCACAAAGCGCCCGTGCTCTTTTTGTAGCTGGGTGCCCTGCTGGGTGAGATAAAGGAGCGACATAGCTCAGATTTTGAAGGACGATAGCGAACTATCTCACCTTTCCCGCTCTGGGGGGTGTTACCTAGCCAGCAAAAGTACGGAATTTTTCCGTAAGAGTACGGATGATCTTAGGGGAAAGTAGGGAAAGACGGCAGAAGAATGACGGCAGAAACGGAGGGTGCTGGTAAGTCTAAGGCAGGCTTGGCAAGTGCCCAGTCTGCACTTAACGCAGCAATCCCTCAGAACCGAAGCGTTCAAATATTAGTGTTTCGCTGGTTGGTAGCATTCACCAGATCTTGAAACGAGCAACCTAAAATTTCCATCAACTGTTGAGTTTCAGCAAAGGTCAATCTGGGATCTACCACGCCTCGCTCCCAGGCGCTTACAGACTTTACGGTGACGCCCATCGCATCCGCTAGTTGCCGCTGGGTAAGCCCCGCCCGTTTTCGCAAATCGGCAAAGGTAAATTGATCATTCCCAGCGGACATACTATACTTTGAGGTGTACACCTAGAAGTTTATTTTTGACCTGGGGCATGTTGAGCTAAGCACCCAAAAGCCTGCTCTAGTGGCTTTTCCGTTTGGGTGTCTGTTCCGCTCGCCCTATTCTCAGTCTCTCATCAAACTTCCCTGAAACGGCTGCTTAGGGCCGTCAATTCGTGCTGGCAATTTTTTCCTACATTCTAGAGGGCACCCTATGACCTATCGCGACCGCCTCTATAGCTGGTGCATTGTGCGCCTGCTGCCCCAGCTTCAGCGGGTGACTGTGTCTCGGTTTCGCAGCCGCAGCCAAGCCGAAAACCATCTGAGGGTTTTGCGGCGACTCATGCCCGCTGCGGCCTTTGCCATTGTGTTTGACCCGCCTGCGCCCCCTCTGCCCAACAGCCAACCTCACCCTGCTCACGCCATTAACCCGTCAAACAGCCCTTCTACAGAACGCGTAACCCCCTCAGCAAAGGCTGGCACGGGTAACAGTGCCTGAGGAGCATCGCAAACGGTGGTCGGTTGGTCGGGCCAGTAGACAAATGCAGTCCGCTCGGCTGGGTCAATCCGCCACCCTATCTATGCTCCGTAGTTGAGTCAGTGACGAATATCTTCAGTTACGTTCGCTTGGCTCCGGTCTGGCAAGAGACGTTCGATAGTCCAATCGAGGGCGATCGCACAAACCTTGGCAATGCCGCCACTGTCTTTGCGGGGGATTCTATTCCACACAACCACGCTGATATCTGGAACGATGGAGCGATCGCCATAGACATCCGCAGGATGGCTTCCCGTAGGGTATATACAGCGCAGCTCTGTAAACGCTCGGGCGGTCTGCTTCGGTTTCAAAATCTGGTTGATCGCAGGGGCCAACTCGGTCTGAATGGCAGGGTTTCTGAGTTTAGTCGTCGTCTTTAGCCCCAGCAAAAACACTGGCTGTAGCAATGCTCAAGCTGCCGAGCTGAGCCGTGTCGAGGATGTCGGTACCCTGTAGCAGGCGACCTTCACCATAGCTATCCTCGTGCAACTCTAAGACCAACACTGTTTCTTCTTGGGGGTTCACAATCCAGTATTCTGGGATGCCCAAATCTTGATACTGCATCCGTTTGGCGACATAGTCGCGGTTACGCTGTACCTCCCCAGGGCTGACAATCTTCACCACTACCAGCGGTAGCGGCATGGCCAGGCGAATGGTGTTGCGGCGTTTTAGCAAGGCAATGTGCTCTTCGCGGATCAGGGTTAAGTCTGGAAAACGGTTTCTGGGTTCTCCCCGCACCTCTAGCTCTAGCCCGTGGCCGCGCACCCGTTGATACCCTACCAAAAGCGCAAATTGCAGCAGCAAGCAAGTGGCAATTTCAACGTTAAAGCCAGACTCTGGGGACACCTCAATTAATTCTCCGTTAAAAAGCTCATACAGATTTTCTGTCCCGTCGTCGTAGGACAAATACTCTTCAAAGCTAAGAAACCGTTGTTTGAGTTGAGCCATCGATGGGGAGAATCTAACAGACCTCGACCTGGAACTTTGCTCTCAGCATAGCCCTATCGCAGCAGTTGCAGAAACATTTCCATTGTCGTTTTTCCCTCTACCCTCCAGGAAGGGCAAGCCCTACGTTCTTTCTTCTAGTTTCCGTCCCCTTGCGGGGTAATGAGATTTGAACATTCTTCTCTTAAGCAACTTATGCGCTTAATTGAAGAAGCAGGTTTCCGTCCCCTTGCGGGGTAATGAGATTTGAACACTAAAACTAGTCAAAAAAACCAGCTAACCACCTCGGTTTTCGTCCCCTTGCGGGGTAATGAGATTTGAACTTTAGTTAATTAAAAATGGAAAATGACGGTGAAGCCAGGCGTTTCCGTCCCCTTGCGGGGTAATGAGATTTGAACACTACCGCATGCAACAACAGCCTATCGGGTTTTTAAGTGCGGTTTCTGTCCCCTTGCGGGGTAATGAGATTTGAACCCAACTTTTTTTGGGTTATTCATTTGGACGACTAAGTTTCCGTCCCCTTGCGGGGTAATGAGATTTGAACGTTTTCGGTCAAGCTCCAATAAAATAGGATGGATTGGTTTCCGTCCCCTTGCGGGGTAATGAGATTTGAACCGGGATCTTACGATCCCACGCTTAGACGCCCACATGGCGTTTCCGTCCCCTTGCGGGGTAATGAGATTTGAACCAGCAGGTGCGCCCGATGCCCTAAACCTACCAAGGTTTCCGTCCCCTTGCGGGGTAATGAGATTTGAACTGGTACTGTTGATCGGCAAACGTATGAGCAACGTGGTTTCCGTCCCCTTGCGGGGTAATGAGATTTGAACTAATGTTTGCTAAGGTGCATGATAGCTAGCTAACGCGTTTCCGTCCCCTTGCGGGGTAATGAGATTTGAACTCTCCGACAATGGAATCAGCTTACGCGTTTTTATCACGTTTCCGTCCCCTTGCGGGGTAATGAGATTTGAACGCGCTATTGGAGCTGGGCATCTCATAGGGAGGATGGGGAGTTTCCGTCCCCTTGCGGGGTAATGAGATTTGAACAGTTGCAGGCCAAATTGGAATTGGAACTGCTCGCGGTGGTTTCCGTCCCCTTGCGGGGTAATGAGATTTGAACCGGCACAGATGAAGACTGCCAAGACATCACTGATATTGTTTCCGTCCCCTTGCGGGGTAATGAGATTTGAACCGTTAGGATCGTAGACGAAAATGGGGAAACCCTGTGGTTTCCGTCCCCTTGCGGGGTAATGAGATTTGAACGAATTTGAATGCGTTTCGTACGAAACAACGGGTTTCCGTCCCCTTGCGGGGTAATGAGATTTGAACCGTAGACGCTGGTAATACAGACCTCGACCTAGGCGTAGTTTCCGTCCCCTTGCGGGGTAATGAGATTTGAACCCCATATCGTATCTGGCCCATACGCCGGATTATGTATGAAGTTTCCGTCCCCTTGCGGGGTAATGAGATTTGAACGCAGAGTGCACAATTGGATGGGATGATGTAATGCGTTTCCGTCCCCTTGCGGGGTAATGAGATTTGAACAAGCTGATGAAGCCCGCGCCGCTGTGATTGCTGGTTTCCGTCCCCTTGCGGGGTAATGAGATTTGAACCCCCTCGATCTGGAGACCTTGTGGGGCAAGGCTTTCAACACCCCAATTCTGAGGGGGTCAGCCAAGAGGTCAAATAATTGAGAATTGCTGTCATCAACCCACCCTCAAAGAAGGCTGAAACCCTTGCACGGAAAGGCATCTGAGGGGGTCAACGAAATAATGCGGTTTTCAAGGTTCGGCAGACCCCCTCAGAAAAGGGAGCTTTAAGTCAAGAGTAGTCGATTTACAGAGATTTGACCATAGAATCTAAACGTTCTGCAATATTTTGGTCGAAAAGGGAGTTTTCTGTAGTTAAAACTACCCTATCGAAATTTATATTGCCGCGAAGCGTTTGGATAAAACCTGTGCAAGTTGCTGATAGATAAGTCGTTATCGCCTCCTGTGCTGCCGTCTTTCTTGTCGTGGATACAAGGGAAGGCTGGATGGATGGCTTTCTGCCAGGGTGGGGAGAGCAAGTTTCAGCGCATCTTCTTCCCTTGTATCTTGCTCATTGCTGACAAACCATTCAAAGGCTTCTCCTTCGGGGGTTGGGTTGGGGGTGACTCGTGGATAGTGAACAGCGGCATTGTCTTCAAAGCCTTTGCTACAACGGCAAAAAGCAGCAATAAAAGGGATTCGCTCAAATCTTTGTCCTTTGCCGTAGGCACTTGTCACAGCCTTTTTGTATTTTTCAATACACTCCGCTGCGTCAGCGCTTTGGGTTGCCACGGGTATCAGCGATCGGTAGAACTGGTTCCAGTCGTCCCCTAGCCTTAGGTCTGTTTTCTCCCAGTTGATATCTAGCCAAACGCTGCCAAAACCCAGGGGCTTGCCGCCGCCTAGGCGGTGGTAGTGAATCTCTGGCGAAGTCAATAGCCATAGCAAAGCTCCCAGTTCAACGGAAGACAAATTGCTAACATCTACATCAAATTCAAAGTCTGTTTCAGGCTTGACCCAGCCTTCAATAGAACGATTTTGCTTGTCTAAGTTTTCAGCCCCATCTTGACGGGGTCTGCGATATTCTTGGTGGTGGCCCTGGTCAGAGATTTGGGTTCTATCTTCCGTGGGTTGATCCCAATAGTTCGCAGGCAACCCAGAATGATGAGGGTAAACCTTCCGCCCCCTCAAGGCTTGGTCATCATATTTGTATCCCTCTGCTTTATCGATACCCTCTTCTAGGGGTTTTCCCATGGCATCCTCTGCACCATAGAACCTGACTTGCTCAGGCTTAGGCTGTCCTAGAATTGCTAGGGGAACCGTTGCTCCTTCATCACCAAAGTTGTCGATGGCATCATCTCGCAAGCAGATAACGCTATGGACTCGCAAGTGCCCTTTATAGGAGCCCTTGCCCTTTTGGTTGACCCAGCCAAAGACGCGATCGGCGGGTGAAAGCTGATCAAATGCTGTGGCGGGCTTAAGGCTAGGATGAATAATTTCAGACGGAGAAAGTTCGTATAGGCCCCGAGAAATCATGACCGGGTATAAGTCTTGAATTGCCCCATTTTCGCTAACACGCGCATAGCATAGGGTGCCGTCATCAAGTTGCTTCTCGCTATCTCCTCCCGTCACCTGACGCGACCAACGGGCGGTGCCTCCCAATGCGGCTGGGCATGGCAATCCATTTTTAAAGTCAGCGTTATTCTGATAGCTTTCGATTAGCTGTCTCCAGCGTTTTTTCATCTTTTCAGATAAAGAAAATCTAACTTCTTTGTCTGTGACAAAGAAGATTCGCTCATCGTGCTTGTTTCTAATATTTTTATTGGTGATACAGACATAGCCCTCAAACTGACGCATAGGCGCGCCGGTTGGTTTGTGCTGCCCGTAGCCGTTTGGAGAAGTTGCCTGAGGTTGTTGTCCTAAATCTTGATCGTATGGAACAACCTTACGAACTTTCCAATACTCAAAAACTGTTCCCTTAGCAAATTTCTCAGCCCAAAATTTTACGCGTTGCCCGTGTTCAGGAAGCTGGCTGTTATTAGCCAAGGTGGTAGCATGGCTATCTAAATTGGTGCTGTTTTTATCCCATCGACGCAGCCAAGCCGCATACATCGGGTCTCCGCGTTCAGGTTTTCCACTATTGGATATACGCGATGTGCCTGGATGCAAATAAACCTGACCATTCTCAATTCGGGCCGGGATCATGGTCAACCCCTCTTTGGCAGGGAGGCGATAGGCTAACAACTGGTCATGACTTTCAAAAACCGAGAGCCTTGAATTGGTCACCGCTTCGTAGGCCGATCGCAGCATTCCCTTAATCGAGGTGGGCGGCAGGTAGGGTTTGCCATCAGCTCCAATGCGGACGGGAAAGGTTTTATGCCCATTGTCGTCTTCGGTCATCCCGGCAGCATCAGGAATCAGCAGTGGGGTAACAGTGGTGAGCTTAATAGCAATGCGACCCGTCCAGTGGTCGGGCAAGTAGCGACCGTGACCCACGGGCTTGCGATCGCCCAATTCACCCTCTATCCCATCACGGGGCAGCGCTGGCACAAAATTGTAGGGGTTATGAAACTTGTCTGGGCTAACTACTTTGGGACTATTTTCTGGCTGAGATCTGGCTACGACAGCGCTCGAAACTTTAGCCTGCACCTTATCCCACTGCTTGCCTAGTTCCCAAATTTGATAGGGGTCATTATTGTCATTGCGGTTGAACTCAATGTCTATATTATTTAGCGATTCTAGAGATCTCTGTTGCTGCTCCAGTAAGGCTTGAGACAGCCACTCATCCTTAACAGTTACCTTGACTAATTTTGTTTTTTTAATGTTCTGGCATTCAAGGTAAATCACCTGGCGCTTTTTCTTTTTGGAACCCTCAGTGATACAGAGTAGTTTTCCGGTTTCTACGGTCATTAGGCTACCTCCAGTTTCACCAGTCGTTCTTCGATCACCGCCATGTTGCCGTATTCATCACCATCGGCAACGGCCAGATATTCACAAGTTTTGAGATAAACCCGTTGGTCTTGCCCAAAACTCTGAGCCAAAGGAATGTCTAGCTTGCCGACGCGGGCATCGGCAAGGCGTTGCCAAGAATCGACACTGGGCTGGCTCCTGGCTCGCTCTCCCCAGAGTAGATACTGCTGCGACAAGCATTCACAGGCTTGAGAATCTATAGCCGTAAACTCGGTTAGGGACTGCTGAGCAGCTTCTGAAATCAGGGCTGCATCCCCCACTCCAGAAAGGCGGTTGAGCCAGCGCAGTTCGCAAACAGGATTAAACAGGCGGGCTTCAAACAGGTCGGTCAGGTCAACAGTGCGATCGCCAGCATCCCGAAGCGTGCCATCGGGGGCTAGCCGGGCCAGGGTGCAGCACTGGGGCGAATAGAGCAGGGCGATCGCACCATCTAGCGCCTCCTGACAGGCTGCGATCGCATCCATCAGAGACATTTGTCCATCAGCTCGGTAGCGATACAGGGTGATTTCTTGAGTAGTCATGCGGCCTCCATCTAAGAATCAACCCACTGCTGCCATGCCTGGGTCAGGTCATTCAACAGGGGGGCACCTAGGCTCTCTAGATCCGACGTAATAGTCTGTGCTCCCATCAGCTCATCTAGATCGCTGAGGCTGCTGCCGTGGGATGTCATTTCAGTTACCTCTACCGTGCCCATGCCGCGATTGGTGCCGTAGCCGATGGGGATTTTGCGGTTGGCAAAGTCTCGCAGCACTAGGAAGAGAAGTGCGATCGCAGGCTTGACCACTTGGGGATGATACCTACACAGCCGAGCGGCGTCGAGGGATAGTCCAATGGATTCCCAGGAAACGCCAATGGGCTCTAGAACGCTGTACAACATGCTGTCGGCGGCTCCGCCAGTCCAGCGATCGATGGCGACATGCATGGCAGGCTGCAATGTTTGAAACGGCTTGCTTCTGCCTCCCAAAGCTGTCGCTAAGGTTTTCTCAAACTGGGTAAAGGTATCATCCTTGGCTTTGGGGGTATTTCCTACCGCCGCCCAATCGCTAGCAGTCATTTCTAACGTGGCGTAGCAGTCATCCACCGCCAGGGCACTGATGTTCCCTTGAGAGCCGTTTTTACTGCCGTTCGGCTGATTCTTCTCAGCGGAGCCAAAGAGGATCTCAACCAGAGGAACTTGTAGTTGCTGGTTGAATTTTGTCTCTGAATCAACCTCTAGATAACACACAGTGCGGACAATGCGCTCCGCATGGGCGCGTAGCACCCCTTTGATAGAGCTGCCCGGAATCACGAACCGCACTCTCGAGTCTACCTGACTTAGTAGAGGCAAAATATCCACCGCAATACCATCACCCTCGGCCTTGACCATGACCGAGTCGCGGGGTTTCCACCCCAGGGTAAAGTCGAGGCGAGCAGGAGGCATGTAAGGAGCGCTTTTCTTTAACTCGCTCCAATCTTGAAGTTGGCCCTCGGCCAGCAGAGCCTCGAAAATTCCATCGGCACTGCTTAGATCTTGGCGTTGGATCTTGATGCCTGTAAGTTGAACCTTACCCAAGCCACGGGTTTTGGCTGCACCAATGCGGATGTCGCCACACTCCAGTGCTTGCAGCACCTGCCACAACTCGGCGGGGTCATGACTTTCTTGACAATCGAGGGTGATTTTGAGGGGAACGCTCACGCCTTTGGGCAAAATGGCGCGATTGTACTTAAACCGCTCGGCGGCGGCCCCGGTGTGGCGATCAATGCCTACCCCTTCGCGAATTTCGATGCGCTGACCTTTCTCCATGGCGATTTCAGCATCCTCCACCAAAATAAAGCTGGCTCCCCGGTCTTCGCTTTCGTGGTCGCCCCAGTAGTTTTTGACCTGAGCTTCACTGTTTGACTGCGCCATCCAGCCTCGTAGCGCACCGGCCATGCTAGTGCCGGGAATGTAGTAGTTGCCTCGGCCATTGACCGCTAAAGCCAGATCAGTGTCTACATCACCGCCGATGCCCCCGACATGCAGCGGGGTAAGGGCGGTGAGGGTGGCGGAGATTTTCCAACGGGTTTCGATTTGTCTGGCCATGGTTAAGCGGCCTCCCCATCATGAGTTTGGTTGTCTGCTTGCTCTTGGGCGTCTTCAAGCGATCGCTTGTGCGCCCGAATAACGGCATCGATCAGGGTTCGCACCGCCTCGGCCCAGAGGGCTGCGCGAATCTCCTGTTCGCCGTTTGCTGTGATGGTCAGCTTGGCCACAGTGGGTTGATCAAACCCCAAATGCGTCCACACCAGACCAAATTTTGTAGCTAACAGCCGAACAACAGCAATGCTGCCGTCTGGCCATTTACGTTCGCGGTTTTCTATGCTCTCCAGTGCCATCAACCACTGGGTAATGGGATTTTGAGCATTCTGTTCCTGAAGGCGGCCAACAACAGAGCGCAGGCTACCAAGCTGGCTCATGGATGGATGGCTTTTGGGTTGGTTGTCCTTGTCCTGGATAATTTTGATGCCCAGAATGCGCTCTCTGGCGGAGTCATCGTCGGCGATCGCAAACGCCTTTTGCTGAATCATCTCGCGCCAAGCCGCCCTTTCAATTAAACGGGCATACTCGAAAGATGAATGCCCCCTAGCAATGGGGGTAAGCCTGGTGTCAGGTTGAGGGGATGACGGCTCTTGGCGTGTTTTTCCTACCAGGGCCGTCATCAGCAGTGAGTCGTTAAAGCAGAGTTGGCCGTAGCCTTCAGCCCGGCGATCGCCGATGCCCCTGGCCTCAAGCTCAGCTAACTTTTCAGGCGTAGGCAGATCGCCCTGAATTTCGTAGACCGCACAGCTTCCCGCCTGAAAGCCCAGCATCGACGGGCGCGGTAAGCCCCAGCGCACCTGCCAAGATTCTGTACGGTGCGATCGCATCACCACTGATAATAGTTCGGCTTCGGAACGCTCCTGTAATTCAACCCCCATCTCATTAGCAAGAACCTTCCTAAAATCTTTAGGCGACAGAGTGGGGGCCAGACTATCGCCGCGCAGTAAGACATCCGACAAACACCAGACATACAGCCGCTGAGTGACGGTCTTGGTCGGCTGGCTTACTGGAGACTGGGCGCTGATTTGCACCACGCCGTACTGGTCTTTTTTCGATTGCCCAATGGACACTTGGCCGTTGAGTGCTTGCCACCAATTGCTAGAGGTCTTGTCTAACTGTTCTTTGAGAGCGCCAGGAAGTCGTAACTCTGCCTGCAAAGTGGTACCCGCCGGAATCGCCTGATAGCTATAGATGCCGCCCACCTCGCGGGTGGGTCGCTGTACCTTGTCCTGAATGGTGTTGTGGGTAAACAGCTCTAGAGAAACAGTTTCGTAGGCCGGTAGCTCAGCGCCATCCGTTGGCCCCACATAGCCGCTGCGCTCACTTTTGATTTGAGCACCATCAGGTTCCGGTTCTTCAAAGCGGTTGTAAATGCCCTGGCCCTTGCTCAGTCCCCCACTGGATTTTTTACTGAAGATACAGAGAGGTGTGGGACGACCGGCGGTGGCCTCAATGGCAATGGTGGCATTGGTGATCACTAGCTCGCCACTGGCGATCGCCTGACTGAGGTTGATATGCTCCCCCAGGGTTTTGTGCAGATAGCGCAGCAAGTACCGCCCTGGAATATAGTCTAAAGTCTGCACCACGTTGCCCACAGTGCGGGCCGGAATGACGACGGGGGAGGTGGTGGTTAGAGTCAGGGGAATAGCGTGCCAGGTCGAATCTTGAATAGGCTCTTTAGCGCTCGTCCTGTCCAGTTCTGGAGGATTCCATTGAGGCGGAACACCCACTTTATCGTAGTGAGCACGCAGCCATTCAAGCCATTCAGTCGGCTTGCTATCTAGCTCAATCTTGCACAGGCCGTTGCCCCGCCGCCGCTTACCGCCCAGGCGTTCCACCATCTTCGCTCCAGCCACCACCAGGGCATAGGCGGCTTTTTGCTGATCCTCAGTAAGTTGCACCTCAGAGAAATCAAGGGCGCAGTGGTTCGCTGTCAGCAACGCATCCATTCTGACCAGTTCTTCGATGCGAAAGCAGTCTGGCATAGCCGACCCTGTCTCTGGATCAATCGCTACCCCAGGCTTCATAAATGCGATCGCGGGCTTCAGCGCTGGCTTGGCCCTAAGCGCCTCCCGAAGAACTGCATCCAACCGAGCAGAGCGAATCTGAAGCAGGGCCGGACGAGGCATCTGTTCGATCTGTTCTTGGTCTTGATCCCGATTCTGAGGATCGAGTAGGGCGGGCTGGTCGCCAAACAGCAGGTTTACCCACTGGTGCCATGTTCCCCGTTCATTGCCCCTATCTAGAGCCAGAGCCACCTGTTCGCAGCCGTCCCGGAGAATACCTGTCAGGGTTTTAGCAGGTATGTAGGGCAGATCGTCCGTGTCGCGTTGCACAACACGGTCAATCTCACCCCGCCCGGCCCCCGCGCCCACATGCCAGTCGCTCTCCATCGAGATTTTGAGGGTGAAGTTTGTGGCAGGATTTAGGCTCATGGGTTTACCCCCTCTGACGATTGGACTGAGTTGGTTTTGGCGTTTTCTAAAAAGTCCATGGCTTCTAAGGCATCTAAAAAGGAGGTAACAAATACCTCGTCAGAGTCGTCAGTAGTGGCGTGGAAAAGAGAGTCCCTATTCTCAGATTCAGCAAATTTCGCCAGGTCGTAGCGCTGGCGAATCAGCCCATACTGGGCATCGGCAGCATCTTTACCCCTGAATAGGGCATCTCGCAGGAGGTGATATTGGCTGCTTGATAAGGGCGGCGGATGTTTCTCTTCTGTGGTGTTTGGGGTGGTCTGATCCTTGCGATCTCCCAGAGCTTTACCCTGCTTCAACCACTGGACGCGCTGGCTCAATGTTTCCCAGTCGTGGAGCGTAGCCCAGGCATATCCCTCTGCCTCCTCAAGTTGGGCCAACTTGCTGACGATGTAGGGCCGGTTATACAGCCGGGTCTGCGCCTCGGGCGTGAGCTTGGCTTGAATCGCTTCCAGGTCAATGCCGGTGGTGTCATAGAGAATGTGAAAGTCGAGGGCGGAGCAGGGAAAGGGGGGAGCATCAGGAATCTGGTCAGTGACCGGGCAGGTGAGCTGTTGCTTCACCTGTTTGGCTGAGCGAATCAGCTCTGCGGCGAGGCTGTAGGCCACCGAGAAGGGGAAGTGACGCTTGACGATCGCCACTCCGGCACAGGCGGAAAGCCGATCCACACCAAACGCGGCTTTCGCTATTGGTGCAATGCTGTTATGAGCTTTGGTTTGCTGCTCAAATGCCTGAAGAAACTCTCGGGTAAATTCCAGAGCGTAGTGCCCATCACAAACCACGGTGAGGTCGTCCCCGCCGAGGATAAGCGGCACCACTGGAACCGCCCCATCTTTTTTGTCTGCCGGGAACACCTCCAATGCCTGCTTGAATGCCACTTCTGTGCATTCATCCAGCGCCAGGGAAAATTTGCGATAGGTGTTGATGTAGTTGCGATCGCTAGTGTCGCTGCCCAGGTATTTCTCAAACTTGAGAAAAATCTTTCCCAAACCATTGCCATCAGCATGGACAATCCCTAACCAGGAGCGCGGGTCAGATGTGGCGTCGTCCTTCAGGAGCCTATTGGCAGAACTAGCACCAGAACCCTGATCACCTTTTTGCCTCTCGTCCACCAACTGATCAATTTGTCTCTTTAGGCGTGGATCTAGCTTTGCTAGGCGCTCTTTAGCCTTGAGAGCAAATAACCACTTAGCATGATTCACCTGGGAAATCGAGCGTTCTCTGTCGCCTTCTGGCACCAGACGGCTGGCTGGCAAACTACTGGATGCACACTCTGCCACAATCGGCAGCCGTAGGAAGCGGTTTTCTGAAGAGGGAAAGTGCGATCGCTCCGTTTCCAACTTGCGATGAACCTTCTGGATGGCTTTTGCCAGCGCACCATGTCTGCCCAGAGTTCCTACCTTTTCATAAACCCCGGCAATGGTTAACCCAGGAGCCTCAACCAATGCCCGGCGGGTCACCTCCCGAATGATGGATTGAGCAACTTCCTGAGTTGTAGTCAGGAACAACGCCTTCCCGGAGGCCGCAGTGAGAATTTCAACCGCCTGATCGGACTCTTCAATGGGGGGATTCTTAGCTGGGTCGAGGAGAATCTGTCTAAGTTGAGCAGCATTTTGCCAAACTTCAAAGCCCCGCTGTCCGGCGGGGGCTGCGATCGCTCCTAAAACCCACTGAGTGCCCGACCGATAGGTCAGTTCAGACGCGCCAATGTTTTCTCTTAGCTTGTTGGTTGAAAAAATATAGTCCTGATTGCTAGAAGTTTCAATAATGACGAGATATAGCTCGGTCGGATTTTTAGTTTCAGGCATGATGTCAAAGTTTTAGCCGATAAACCCCAGAGCAGGCTCTTTTACAGACTCAACTGCTCATTAGAGCTTTCCGGAAAGTCTCCAGGATTTGAATCCACGCCTCCCTATTTGAGCGGCAAAGATCGTCCTCATACTCAGAGAGATTGGGCAGGAGTTCTATGCGACCTAAGTTAACGATGATTGGCCCAAAACATCGTCAATTACCGCAATCTTTACAGAATTCGTAAGAAGACAGAACTCAAGGATGTAGGGCTCGGCCCGTGCGAAGCAGGCAGCAGGATGCAGTTTGCTTCTGTGCAGCAGTAGGCAAAAGGAGCAAACTTAAAACACTTCCCCCCTTCTCCCCATCGTCAGATTCCAGAACTGCCCTCAGCCCTTAAGAGTCGATCGCCATTCTCGACACTCCACCGCCAGGGGCAGTCCCAACTCAGTGGCTAGGGCGATCGCCCGCTCAAACGCAGCCACCGCCTGCTCTTCATTGCCCATCACCTGGTACAACAGCCCTAAATACTTATAGGCCGATGCTTCTATCGACTGGGCTCCCTGAGCTTGCAGGATGTCAATGCCAGCTTGAAAGCGGACTAGGGCAGCATCGTATTGGCCTAGCTTAGTCAGGGTTTCGCCCAGGTTCGCCAAGGTCAGACCCTCGCTCAACGGATCACTAATCTGCCGTGCGATCGCAAGTGCCTGCCCGTAGTGCTCTACCGCCTGCTCATACTGGCCCAGCTCACTTTCGGCATTGGCCAGGTTGCCCAGGGCGGCAGCTTCGGCCCGCTTTTCGCCGATCTGGCGGGCGATCGCTAAATCCTGCCGATGGTAAGTCGCCGCCTGAGCGTAGTCGTGCATTTCGTCGTAGACATTGCCAATGCAGCCCAGGGCCGCCCCTTCCCCAGCCACATCGCCCATCACCCTGACCAGCGCCAGGTTTTGGTGGTGGTAGTCCAGGGCTTGTTCGTGGTGGCCCAGTTGCCGGTAGGTATTGCCCAACCCTTGTAAGGCACGGCCAACGCCTGGGCGATCGCCCAAAGTTCTGGCCAGCTTTAGGTGCTTTTGGTAGCACTCTAACGCCGAATTAAACTGCCCCTGCGAGAGGTAGAGGTTGCCCAAATAGCCCACTGCGTTGGCTTCGCCCTGGCGATCGCCCACCTGTTGCGCGATCGCGATCGCTGCTTCGTAGCACTGCACAGCTTGAGGATTGTCGCCCACAGCACTGTAGGTATTGCCCAGGTTGCTGAGTGCCTGCCCCTCGCGAGTGCGATCGCCCAGTTCCTGCACAATCGCTAACTGCTGCTGTAATGCCTCAAAGGCCTCAACGTAGTCACCCAAGGCGTGGGCCACCACCCCTAAATTGCCGAGGGCTAAACCCATCCCTAACTGATCGCCAATGGCCTGGGCGATCGCTAACTGCTGCCGGTAGCAGTCTGCCGCCTGAGGATACTGGCCAATGGCGCTGTGGACGTTGCCCAGGTTGCCCAGGGCGTGCAGGGTGCTCTGGGAATGTGCCAAACTCTGGGCGATCGCCAGGTGTTGCCGGTGGTAAGTCAATGCCTGCTCAAAGTCGCCATTAGCGAAATAAATGTTGCCCAGACCACCCAGGGCGTTGGCTTCGCCCATGCGATCGCCAATCTCCCGTGCAATCTGCCGCTGCTGATCAAAATAGCGGGTTGCCAGCTCGTATTCCCCCAGGCTGTAGCAGGCGCTGCCCAACCCCGCCAGGGCGTTGCTCTCTCCCTGGCGATGGCCGATTTTCTGGGCCAGGGTCAGGTGCTGCTGGTGATGGGTTTTGGCCGGGTCGTACTGGCCCAGGGCGTGGTAACAGCTCCCTACATTGCCCAGGGCTGCACCTTCTAGCTCCAGGTCAGCTTCGGCACGGGCCAGGGCCAGGTGCTGGCGGTGGTACTCTAGCGCAGTGGCATAGTCGCCCTGCGACTCGTAGATGTTGCCCAGGCTGCCCAGGGCAATGCCTTCGCCCCCACGCAGACCAGCTTGGCGGGCAATGGCCAGCCACTGCTGCTGGTAGTCAATGGCGGCGGCATAGTCGCCCAGAGCGTAGCGAATTTCGCCCAGGTGGCTTAGCACCATACCTCGATCTACTGGAGTGCCAACGGTTTGGAAAATGGCAAGGCTGCGATCGCAGTATTCCTGCGCCTGTCCATAGTCGCCCTGGGCCTGGTGTACTGCCCCTAAAAATTGCAGCAAGCGCCCTTGCCACACTGGCTCTACATGGTCAACCAGCGCTTCATACAGCTCCATTTGCTCAGGCAAATAGCCCCACAGCTTGAGCTGGTAGTGCAACTGGGCCTGGGCGGGGGTATCTAGCTCATGCAGCATTAGGTGCAGCGCCCGCTGCCATTCTTCAATTTCGCAAAGGTGGTGAAACGCCTCTAGGTAGCCCCGCACCTGCTCCAGGTTTGAGCCTTCCGCCGGGGGATGGTAGCGGGTCAGCCAGTTGACAATCGCCTGCCAGTGGGTGCGGCGGGTACGGGGTTGCACGTGGCGAATGCGGGCGGGGTCAATGGCGAGGGCGGAGAGCATAGGGGAGAAAGGATGTAGGGCTTTGCCCTGGCAAAGAACCAGTCAGAATAGGCAAAGGAAACCTTACCCGTAACTGAGGTATCGAAAAATCTCCAAAGACAGCAGCAGCAGCTTCTCAACCTTCCTGTTGGCTTTGGGACAACCACTGTTCTAGATCTGATGCCTCTGTAAAGTCAAACAAAGCCTCTGCTAATGCTTCCAAAGCCTCTAGAGAAAGTTGGTTCACTTGGCTCTGCAACGCTTCGGGGAGTTCTCCCAGCTTGCGGGTCAACTGCCGAGAAACCAGCGAAAGAGCTTCTTCTTCGCGACCTTCTCTATATACACGAGTCTCTTGGATGGTGGTGAGTCCAAGCATAGCGGCTATTTCCTGGTATGAACGGTGGGGAAACGTATAGACAACGATGGTTTCTACCAATTCTACGATTTTTGCAATGTCGGCGGCAGGCTGAGACGATTGCTGCACTCGCTTGATGATGGCCTTTGCTGCCTCTGGCACGGCTTCGGATGGCTCGACTAACAATCGCAAAATGCCCAACCCTGGGGATAACTCCGAAACCTCCCCCAGATCATTCAGGTAAATCACCTGCACCTGAGACAAGGTGAGCAGTTCTCCAAAGGCTTCTGGCTCAGCCACCTCCACAGCTGGATTGGGGTAAAGTACTACCGCTTGCCACCGCTGTACCTGGGGATGCTGCCGCAGGTACAGAAAGACCTCCGCAAACAGCCGCCGATAGAGCAGGGGATCCTTTTGAAACTGCACTTCCAAAAATAAACGGATGCGTTGGGATTCTCCTCTGGGGGAAGGAATACTCCATCAATGCGGAATGCAGTCTGTTTAAGCTCGATAGACGCAAACCGATACCCTGTCGCCGCAGTGACGGATTCACCGAGCAGTTCAAATAACAGGGTGGGAGCTGACTGAAACAGACGGTAAAACAGCGAATCTGTCTTCATAGCGAGGCGATCGCTCCAAAGCATTCTGCATCCTAGCGCATCTGCAAGTACAAAAACACTAGCTCATCCCGTTGCATTATGCTCCTGTACCCCAGCGGGTAATGCGGTGAAAGTTTCTGTTCCCTTGCGGGGTAATGAGATTTGAACCGTGCGTTGTCGCAAGCTGCTTGCCAAACGGATCGTTTCCGTCCCCTTGCGGGGTAATGAGATTTGAACCCTAAGATCCTGGAGATTCACCCTTATAAGAGGGGTTTCCGTCCCCTTGCGGGGTAATGAGATTTGAACTGGAGCACGGGGATAACTATTTTAGGCTCTGACGGGTTTCCGTCCCCTTGCGGGGTAATGAGATTTGAACTTCGTTTGGAGCTACCTCGGTGCTGAAGCTGGGTGTTTCCGTCCCCTTGCGGGGTAATGAGATTTGAACAAGATGTTGCCGCTGTTATTCTAAGGTCGCATCAGGTTTCCGTCCCCTTGCGGGGTAATGAGATTTGAACCGATGGCAATGGCAGAATCGATAGACACGAACTGCTTGTTTCCGTCCCCTTGCGGGGTAATGAGATTTGAACTAGCGGGAAAAAAGTCGCAGTCGTCTGCGATTTCGGAAGTTTCCGTCCCCTTGCGGGGTAATGAGATTTGAACTCTATGTCTCAATCTTCTGTTGAAGAAAAATTCACGTTTCCGTCCCCTTGCGGGGTAATGAGATTTGAACCCCCTCGATCTGAAACCCTTATGGGGCAAGGCTTTCAACACCCCAAATCTGAGGGGGTCTAATCTAGGGCCAAATAATTGAGAATTGCTGTCAACAACTCCCCTGCCAACAGGGCTGAAACCCTTGTACGGAGCGGCATCTGAGGGGGTTGACGAGACTATGGGGTTTTCGAGGTACGCCAGACTCCCTCAGATTAACCGTCAAAACTCAAAGCGTCAACCTCTCAATGCTAGCGTTAACAATTCTTTTGGCCGATATAGGCCAAAATTTCTCGCACTACTCCACTTCTGCCTCGGCAGCTCACTAGCAAAACATCCCCCGACAACGCCCCCAGCTTCCTCAGTCGCACAATGCTATCGGTCTGTTTATGTCGCATGTAGCCTGTAATCAACACAATCAGGTCGCAGTCATAAATTTTGGCCTTGATGTTGCTCCGCCCAATGCTGTGCTTCTCAAACGGGGGCAACTCCACCCAGTGCAGCAGGCCATGGTGCTCCACTAGCTCATGTATCACCCCTCGCCGGGTCGAGTCATGCCCCCCGACTAGCGCCAGCTTGGTGCCAGACATGTCAACTGCTGTTAGCTCTGCCGGTAGCTTTTTCCCAGCGCTATCTTCCTGCGTAACCAACTGCGACCCCGTAGCCAAGGGCCGAGTCTCAACGGTGATCTCGGGCCAGTGGGCAGCTTCAACAGCAGACTGGTCTGCTTCCGCTACCGTCAGCAGCTCAAACAGTTCCTGCAGCAGGTCTTCAAGCTCCCAAATTTCAATTTGTAGATCGTCTCGCTCTGCTTTCATCTCCTGATAGAGCACCTGCAACCCTCGGTTTTCTAAGCTCAGCTGATGCTGCATTTGTTCCATTTGGTAGGTCATCCCATTGCATTCAGCCCTCAGTGTTGAAAGCTGACGCATTAGGCGTTGCTTTTCTCGACGGTCGGCCCCTGAAATACCCTTCACCAAACGCTCAACCGGGTGATAAAAAGCCCTGTGCAGTCGTCTAATCGGCTTGAAATAGCACATTAGTGTAGTCCCCCATCGACAGGTCGCACCCAAACAGCAGCATTGTTCATCAGCCGCTCTAGGGCTTCAAAAATGGTTCGATAGTGGCCAAATAGCTCTTGTCCGGCTTCGCTTTCTAAATACCCGCACCGAATGGCAACCTGCACCCAGGTCTGCATCTCTGCCGCCTCTGCCTGGGCATCGCTAAGCTTGGACACAAAGGCCTTGCAGTAGCGGCGCTTGCCCCAGGCTTCGGCAATGCTGGCGCACACCGACCGCGAGGCCGTCAGCGACTGCCGCGTTAGCAGCTCCTTCTCATCGTCTGGAAATCCTCGGGAGAGGTTATAAATATCCATCGAGCAGTTGAACGCCAGTTGGTAAACTTGAAGCTCTTGGTAGCTGTGAATGAATTCGTGCATGGTGGTTTTCCCTTTAGAAGTGAAGAGGAGAGAGTAGGGGAGTAGGGGAGTGGGGGAGTGGGGGAGTGGGGGAGTGGGGGAGTGGGGGAGTGGCCGGAGGTGTTGTGGATTTTGCGCTTGTAACTCGTGGCCTTGCTGCAAAAACTCACCCCCTCTCCCCATCCCCCCCTTTTCCCATCCTCCCTATGCCGTCGCCCGCCAAATCGCTCCCTCGCTCCCCTGCCGCCGATGGGCCGCTGCGGTGGCGTTTTCCATCAGTTGGTCAAGGGCGAGATAAATGCAGCGATAGCGGTCATAGAGGTCTTGGCCTGCTTCGGCAGTGAGATGCCCAGATCCAATAGCGCCTTCAATCCAGATCTGCATGTCGGCTGCCGCCAATTGGGCCATGCTGAGGTGATCAATCAGAGCAACCAAGTCGCGCCGTTTGCCCCAGGCGGCAGCAATGTTGGCGCGAACAGCACGGGAGGTCGCCAACAGCTTGTGGGCCAGGGGTAGATCTGCCTCTTTGTTAGATGGTTGAGTCAGGCGATAGAGATCGGCTGAGCAGGCAAAGGCCAACTGATACACCTGAAGGTCTTGAAAGCGGTGAACAAAGGTCTGCATAGTGAATTCTCCAAATCAAACAATAAAGGCGACATCGTCAACTTCTTGCTGGGGTTGCAGCCCCAAAACAAGCACTTTTTTGCGATAGCGAGGGGATAGCGGATAAAAGCGCACCTGGTCTTCTTCAGGCTTGATGTAGCGGCTGATCTTGCGTTGCAGCATCTCTCGCTGGTCGGGGTTCAGCACGCACTCAAACACCGATTTCTGAACCCTCATGCCGTAGCCTTCGAGGATGTGCGCTACTTTATTGCGGCGGCGATCGAGGGTGATGTCGTAGGTGATGAGGTAGAACATTACCCCTCCCAAGTCATCGGGCGATAAACCGGCTGCTCACCCATCAGACAGGCCACATATTCCCAAACCTGCAACTCCAAACAGCGGCGATAGCTGACCTTGTAGCCCGTGTGGGGATGGGTCACGCTCTGCTGTAGCTTCTCCTCCCAGTGCTTGAGGAAGCGCTTCATGGCGTCGGGGTGCAGGTACACTCCGCCGCGCTCATCTGGGGGCGTAAAGTCGTCTTGCTTAAAAATGTTGGAGTTGATCAGGTAGGCCACCAGAGAATCCACCGCAATGGCGCGAAACTCTTCTACCAGGTCGCACACCAGGGAGGGCCGGTTGGCTTGGGGCTTGTGCAGATTTCCGAAATGGGTGTGCAAACCTACACCCTCGACCATGGCATGCACATTCTGCGACAGCAACGTGTAGCCTAAGCTCAGCAAGCTGTTGACTGGGTCGGTAGGCGGGCGGCGGGTGCGTTTCTCAAACTCAAACTTGCCTTTCAGCAGCGAGGCATAGGCTTGAAAATACTGATTAGCCCCGGTGCCCTCGTAGCCCAGCATGGCCTCCACCGAGTCGGCGGTGGGCACTGCTTCCATTAACTCTGCCAAGGCTGCAATGGCCTGGGTCGCCTTCTCGGTTTTACGGCGACGGTTCAGGCGCAGCAGCAAAATCCGTGAATTGTGCAGCTTTCCCATAATGGTGCTAGCCGCCTGGGTGCGAATAAAGTCTGGGTCTTGAGACTTGTACACCTGCTGGGTGAGATACTCCAGCTTGGCCTGCCCGGTGGTTTGCAGTCGGCCAAAGTAGCGTCCCTTATTCGACAGATATAGCAGTGGAATACGCCGTTGTAGGGCTAGCCGCACTGCCCCATGAGACACGTTGCAGGCCCCAAACAGCACGACATGGCTAATCTGGCTGGCTGGAACCGAGCAACGCAGCTCCTGTTGGTGAAACACCTGAAACTGCTGGTGCTTTACCCGTAGATAGGCTCCTTGATCGGTCACATACAGAGTGGTCATACCGTCCCTCCAATATTCATCAGTGGATGATTTCGGAATGGGCTGGGGAGTTTTCACAATGCTGCACACCTTCGGCGGCCCCCACACCGCCTTAACTGTTTTCTGCCTTTTGCTTCCTGCCTTCTGCCTTTCTGGCGCTTCCACATCGCCCCCCCTTCGCCGCAGGGTTAATTCATTGTTTTAGTAGAAAATATATTCTATGGAGTAGTTCGATTACGCCCGTATCCAATGTCCAGTTCACTCATTGCCGCCCTTCAGCAAGTAGAAGATTTCCGTG
>JAESGQ010000155.1_pt1 | contig 23129 bp, 18 predicted proteins | sample 9266251 | NCBI WGS metagenome assembly JAESGQ01 (sample SAMN17056778, study PRJNA650883) | algae metagenome | isolation source: Kaiparowitsia implicata GSE-PSE-MK54-09C and co-occurring heterotrophs from... | place: USA: Kaiparowits Plateau, Grand Staircase Escalante National Monument, UT ... | reverse complement strand
CTGCTGGCAGAAGTCATCAATATGGCAAAACAGAGCGGCTAGACTATCCATAGAGGGGCCTGCTGATACTTGGTTTTCACCTTTCAGCTTACAAAGCCCCTCCTTTCCTTATCCCGAACTCAGGTTAAACTCAGGTCTGGTTCGGGTCTAAGCCAGGCTGAATTCATGCAGCCGCGTCGGCGCTAACGGTGCAGGCACAAACCCACTTTGGATGAAGTACGGCAAATAGATGTCTAGGAACAGATTCTGAATGGGGGGTGGTGCAATTTGCGTGCTGGACAGCCCAGCCAACGTGTTTTGGCAAGCATAATCTGGCGTGTTGACATACAGCTCCAGCAGGGTATGGCGCTGTTGATCTACCTTCTCGCACAGCAGCGGCAAGAGCGGGTACAGGGCATTTTCCTTAGACTGTTTGACCTGCTGCATTAATTGCTGCGTCCATTCTCGAAAGTTGACCCCCTTAAGGGAATAGCCACTGCGCTGTAAGAGTGCAAATAAATCGGCAATCAGTAAATCTTGCCCGGGTGGGGGCGTGAGGTGAAAGGTCTGGCCCAGTTGGGCTGGCTGTTGTGCTAGGTGCACGATCGCCCGACTGACATAATCTACGGGAATCATTTGCTCTTTGTAGCCCTCAAGCTGCGGAAAGCTGCCCAGTTGAATGCAGCCTTTGACCAAGCGCGAGATAAAATCCCCAGGATTATGAGCTCCAGTTTGGCTGTGCCCCACGATAAACCCAGGGCGGTAGATGCTGATGGGAAGGCCTTGGGCTCGGGCCAGTTCCATGCATTTTTCTGCGACCCATTTACTCTGAGCGTAGCCATCATCGAGATATAAAAAGTGCTCGCTCGGGTCAATGTCGGCGGTTTCTGGCACAATGGTTGCCCCGGTAAAGTGGCCGATCGCTCCAAAAATGCCCAGCGTTGAAATGTAGTGCAGCGGTTTGAGCGTTGTGTGACAGGCGAGTTTGAGCACTTCTTGCGTTCCCAACACGTTGGCGGCTCTGAGCACCGAATAGGGCCTCACAAAATCTACCCTGGCGCCGCTGTGGAAGATGGCATCGGCGATCGCCCCCAGTTTGTCAAATTGCTGAACCGATAGACCCAAGCGAGGCTGCGCTAAATCGCCCGGCACCACCACAATGCGCGAGAGGGGAACATCATTCCAGAGGTGATAGGTCTGCATGACGCTCTGGAGCTTTTGCAACCCCTGCTGCGGAGTGGCACAGCGAATTAGGCAGTGAATAGTGGCGGTGGTGTGCCGGAGCAGATCATGCAGCAAAAATGCGCCGAGATAGCCGGTTGCCCCTGTCAGCACAAGGTGGCGGGGTTCATTGACCCAGTGGAGCGATCGCCCCATGGCCCCAATGTCGGGATGCAGGTATACATCATCGCACAACTGCAGGGGCGCGGTAGAGCGGCGAGTGCCTCGCTGAGCCTGTTCCACAATAGTTACCAACCCCTCAACGGTTGGCGTCTCGTAAAACTGCCCTGCAAATACCTCTACCTCAAAGACTTCTTCCACATAAGTCATGAGCACAGCGGTGAGCAGCGAATCGCCCCCGAGGTTGAAGAAACTATCGTGAACGCTGACTGAGTCAACGCCGAGCACGTCACACCATAGTCGGGCGATCGCCTGCTCCATTTCGGTGCGGGGTGCAACGCCAGCGTCGGCACAGGTGGGCAATGGCTCTGGCAACTGCCGCCGATCAACTTTGCCCGTGGGTGAGAGCGGCAACTGGTCAAGTTGCATCCAGGTGGAGGGCACCATGTAGTCGGGTAGCGTGGTGGTCAGATGATGGCGCAAGGAGGGCACCACGGAATTGGTGAATGCACTTGACGTTCCTGCTGCGAGCGTGGCAGAAGCTCCAAACTGCGGCGCAATGTCTGGGCGTAGCACCACATAGGCGGCTAGGCGCTGGTGTTGGGCGCGATCGCGCCAGGCCGTGACCACCGCCTCCTGCACAATGGGATGCTGCTCTAGCACTGCCTCAATTTCAAATAGCTCAACTCGAAACCCTCGAATCTTGACTTGGTGATCCACCCGACCGACAAACTCTAAATGCCCATTGAGTTGCTGACGCACAAGGTCGCCCGTCCGATAGAGGCGATCGCCCCAGTCTGCCGAAAATGGATTTTGGATAAAGCGTTGCTCAGTCAGTTCGGGTCGGTTGCGATAGCCCCGGGCCACCCCCGCCCCACCGATATAGAGTTCGCCCACATCCCCCGCAAAAACGGGCTGCAGGTCAGGCGTGAGCACGTGGGTTTGCAATCCGGCTAGCGCTTGCCCGATGGGCAATTCGCCGTCTAGTCCATTTGCGGTTGCCGTCAGATTGCACAGCGTGGCAATCACGGTGGTTTCGGTGGGGCCATAGGTGTTGAACACCTGCACGGCATCCCCCACGTGGCGATGCCATTCACGAAACCGCTCTGGCATGGCCCGCTCACCGCCAATCACGACCAGACGTAGCGTCGCGGGCACTAGCAGGTAGGCGCGCGTCATTTCTACGGTGATGTGATGCCAAAACGCGGTCGGCAGCGACAGAGCCGTAATCTCCAAGGCGGTACAGGCGCGCAAAAAACTGGAGATGCTGCTGAGCATGGCCTCAGTCCGCAAGACGAGCGTTGCTCCCTGAATCAGGGTGCAGAAAATTTCTTCGACGGCTGCATCAAAGCTGATGGAGCAAAACTGCAAAACGCGATCGCCCGCGGTGAGACCATAGGCGACAGATGCATTCCAGGCGTAGTTCACCAGGGCACGATGCTCGATCATCACCCCTTTGGGATGCCCCGTCGAACCCGAGGTATAGATGATATAGGCCAAGTGCTCGGGCCGAGTGGGAACGTCGGGATTATGAGTCGGCTCTTGGGCGATCGCCGCCGCTGCTTCGTCTAAGCACAGTGCAGAGTCTAAAGCGGGAATAGCGGGAGCAGACGGAGCCGCCTCTAGCAACCGTGTCAGCAAGGGGCGGGTGGTTAGCACCAACTGCATTTGACTATCTTGCAAAATTCGCATCAGCCGCTCGTTGGGAAAGGCCGGGTCTAGCGGCACATAGGCCCCACCCGCTTTGAGGATAGCCAGCAGCCCAATCACCATGTCAACGGATCGCTCCAGACATAGCCCCACGCAGACTTCTGCCCCCACGCCTCGACGCCTCAAGGCATGAGCCAGTTGATTGGCGGCATGATTGAGGTCTTGATAGGTAAGTGAGCGGCCTTGATGCACGAGTGCAACCCGAGTGGGATGCTGGGTGGCTTGGGCTTCGATCCAGTGGTAAATAGCTGGATTTTGTAAGGCCTCAAGCTGTGGTGCAGATGCTGGAGCAACGCTGGGATCGGCGATCGCCGCCTCACGAGCGCGAGTGGGATGGGTCAGGTCAAGCTCAAGGTTAAGCATGGATGCATTCCGTGTAATTGAGTCGGGCAACAAACTGTGAAATCCACACAGACAGCAGACTCTCTCAGCGCTCGACGGCTCTAGCTGTCCTAAAGTCAGACCGCAGCGGCTGATCGGAGCCAAGATGCGCGCATGAATCTGCCACTCAGCACAACGCCTGAGCGGGACTCGTCGCCATGTGGCCTGCTATAGTGCGCTGTCGCCCTGCCTGTTGCAGGGCGCATTGCGGTAAGGGAAAAAACTTAAAGAGCCTACGGATATAGGCTGCGGAACTGGCGGGGGGCTATGGCAAGGGACAAGACCTGCGGGGGCAGGTTTTGTACTAACAACAGTCCACAACACTGAACCCCGATTAAACGATCAGTCGTCTTGATGTAAAGATCCCAAGTGCTATGGACTGGCGCAGTGAACTGGCGCAGTGAACTAGACCTATGGCTTAAACGCTTTACCCGCATAAAGGCTCCTGATTAGATTCCAGCAGGTCAGAGTTCAGCGATAGAGACATCTCCGTAAATGTGACCTGACTTCCATAAGACGTCATTGCCTGTGTACGTAGAGCCCCGTAGAAGAATTAAGAAATTCTACTTAAGGTATAGAATCGTTTACGCCTCAAGTCTACAGTAAAATTACTGACAGGCAAAATAGGCTTCACCGTATTTTTACGTATGCCGTTGATCTGTGATGATCAGGTGATGAGGGGTCGATTGGCTGATCTTGCAAAGGCCTATAATGCTTATTTTGAAAGGCTTTTAGGCTAAGTAATTAAGGGGGCGATCGCCCTAGATGTAAGCTGCTGAATGTTGGATAAGACTACTGCCGCTTCGGCTTGCAGCAAGGTATCCGTATAACCACGAGATGCGGATACGGAGGAAAGCACATGGGGCGGCAAAATGCCGACGCCAATCCACTGCCGCTGTGGCTGAGTCCGTCGTGCATTGATGGCGGTGTGCATATCGGCAACGGTGTCTCCGGCATAGACGACGGGCAGCCCCGGTGGGAGGTGATGCCGGGCCTCTACCTGGCGGACTGTGTCAAATAGCCCGGTTGGGTCGGGTTTGCCAGGGGCGTCTTCCATGGCTACGAGGATGGGCTGCTGCAGATGGAGCCGCTGTTCTAGCACGAAGGTGGCAGAGCCTCGGGTGGCTCCGCTAAAAAAGCCCCAGGGCAGTCCGTCTGCAGACAACGCCTCGAGGTAAGCCGGCTGAGCTAGCAGAGGTTCATTTTGGATATAGCCCGTCCAGTTGTCGCCGCGATAGCGGCTTTGAAAGAAGCGCACAACGGCTTCATACTCTAACGTGAGGTGCGATCGCCCGGTGCCGCGCTGTTCAAAGAAGCGATAGATGAGCTCGCGAGACGCTTCCCAATCGTTGTTCCACTGGCCTTCTGCCTTGAGCTGATCAATATCGGTTTGAGTCGGGCGATAGCCGCCCTCGGTAAAGTGCTCAACCGTATCTGCGAGGGCGCGACGATAGGACTGGCTGACATCACGAATCACGCCATCAATGTCGAAGATGATGATGGCCGTTGGGGCAGGAGCTGTGGGCATTTGGGGCGATCGCTAGAGAGAAACGTAGCAATCCTATCAGACTCTGCGGTATTGTAGAGGATTGTAGTGTTATTGAAAGCAGCCTAGGGCTGTTGTGGAGGTACGTTTGACGAGGTTTATCTTAAAAGTCCTCTGGCTAGATAAGGATGTGGCGCTGGCGGTTGACCAGGTTGTTGGTAAGGGGACGAGCCCCCTAACGTCATATTTCTTTTGGCCCCGCAATGATGCGTGGGAGCAATTGAAGTCTGAAATGGAAGGGAAGACCTGGATCACTGAGCCGGAGCGGGTTGATTTGCTCAATAAGGCTACAGAGGTGATTAATTACTGGCAAGAAGAAGGGAAGAACAAATCCCTGAATGATGCGCAAGCAAAATTCCCCGAAGTTACGTTTACGGGTAGCACCTGAGGGCGATCGCTCGCCGCGTTAAACCTCTCATCGACTTGCAGGGCAGATGTATCCACATCACATCTGCCTTGTTTGGTGATGGCTCACGCGTGATGCTTGGCTCTGCCTGCTGTATTCCTCTGCTCACAACTAAAGAATCCCTATACAGCATTGCTGCACAGGGATTCTTTGTTAGCCCTACCCGTCTGGTTTTTAGAATCCTTTTATAACCTTTTGTATAAACAGAATTCTAAAAACATCACGGTCTGAATCTATAGTGCTGAATCGACCAACGGTTGCGCTGGATGGCTAGACGGCCCCACCGGCTGCTTGCAGCCGAGCGCGTGCTCGTTTGTAGGCCTGCGTAGACGAAATCTGCTCGGAGCGATTGTCACCACTGCGAGCTTTTTCCAACCGAGCTTCGGCGTCACTAAAGGCTTGGCGGGCGCTGTCTAGGTCAATTTTGTCACCCCGCTCAGCCGCATTCACCAAAATCGTAACTTCGTCGTTTTCGATTTCGGCAAAGCCACCCATTAGGGCGATCGCCACCCATTCTTTGCCCGAACGCACCCGCATCACGCCCGTATCCAGCGCGGTCAACAGTGGCGCGTGCCCAGACAAGATTCCCAATTGTCCAGTAGTACTGGGCAAAATCACTTCTTCAGAACTGGCATCCCACACGGTTTTGTCGGGAGCTACCACGCGAATGGTTAGTGCCATAGTTAAAAAATCTGGTGTTACGTTCGTTGAGAATAAAGAGTCTAGGTGGAATAGGGATAAGCAGCGCTAGTTCATCCCCATTCCTAGCGTAAGGAGCAACCCTTACTTGTTCTCTTCTAGAATCTTCTCGCCCTTTGCCTTGGCCTCGTTGATGTCGCCCACCAGGTAAAATGCCTGCTCTGGCAACTCATCGAGTTCGCCTGCGAGAATCATCTTGAAGCCCTTGATGGTGTCTTCTAGCTTGACGTACTTACCGGGTGCCCCAGTAAACACTTCTGCCACAAAGAACGGCTGAGACAAGAAGCGCTCAATCTTGCGAGCACGGGCCACAATCAAGCGGTCATCTTCTGACAGTTCATCCAGACCTAGAATGGCAATGATGTCTTGCAGTTCCTTATACCGCTGCAGGGTAGACTGCACGGCGCGAGCGGTGTCGTAGTGGTCTTCGCCAACGATGTCAGGCTGAAGCATGGTCGAAGCCGAATCCAACGGATCTACCGCTGGATAAATGCCCTTCGACGCCAAACCCCGAGACAGCACGGTGGTGCCATCCAGGTGGGCAAAGGTGGTAGCAGGAGCGGGGTCCGTCAAGTCATCCGCAGGCACATACACCGCTTGGATTGAGGTGATAGATCCTTCAGTCGTAGAGGTAATGCGCTCTTGCAGGTCGCCCACGTCAGTCCCCAAGGTGGGCTGATAGCCAACCGCAGAGGGCATCCGGCCTAGCAGCGCCGACACCTCAGAACCGGCTTGCACAAACCGGAAGATGTTGTCTACAAATAACAGCACGTCTTGCTTGTTGACATCACGGAAATATTCCGCCATGGTCAAACCCGATAGACCCACGCGCATCCGCGCTCCGGGCGGCTCGTTCATCTGGCCGTAGACCAGCGCAATCTTTGATTCGTTGAGGTTCTCGGCGTTGATCACACCTGACTCAATCATTTCGTTGTAAAGGTCATTGCCTTCGCGGGTGCGTTCGCCCACGCCTGCAAAGACAGACACTCCACCGTGCTGGGTGGCGATGTTGTTAATGAGTTCCATCATAATGACGGTCTTGCCCACGCCAGCACCGCCAAACAGACCAATTTTGCCACCCCGACGATAGGGGGTGAGCAGGTCTACCACTTTAATACCGGTTTCAAACACCGATGGCTTGGTTTCAAGCTCGGTCAGCTTAGGGGCGGGACGGTGAATCGGCATGGTCTCTTCACGCGACACATCACCTTTTTCGTCGACGGGCTCACCTAGCACATTAAAGATGCGCCCTAGGGTGATTTTGCCAACCGGAACGCTGATGGGTGCGCCCGTGTCAAACACTTCCATGCCACGCACTAAGCCATCTGTAGAGCTCATGGAAACAGCGCGGATCTGGTTATCGCCCAGAAGCTGCTGCACTTCGCAGGTGACGGAGACGTTTTCCCCGGTTGCATTTTTGCCTGTGATCCGCAGAGCGTTATAGATCCGGGGCATTTGTCCGGTGGGGAACTTTGCGTCTATAACGGGACCAATAACTTGGGTAATAAAGCCGACGTTTGTTTTTTCTGCTGTGGTGACCATGCTTAGCGCCTATCGTCTAATCAGCGGTTTAAGAATTCAAAATTGACAGTTTTAACATATGTAAAATTGCCACTTTCAAGAGTATCACTAAACCTCACCCTAATTTGGCACATCCGCTAGATTGAAGACTCCACGGTGCTTCGCAACGGTTCTAAAGATTTTTGGAGTAGGGGATGGGGAGCGATCGCCCCTTCTCATCCCCTCTCATCTAGACCTCAACCCCGCACCCCACCCATGCCCCCGCGTCAGGCAACTGGGGATGACGCCCCCTTGCCTTCTATTGAACTAAATGAACTAAACCGGAGTTGGGCGGTGCCCTCAAACCCTCTTGACCCGAACTGACCTTGAATTAAAGACCTTGAATTAAGGGAACTAAGAGCCTTGAATTAAAGACAACGGAACTCAAGCTAAACTGATAGATTGGAGACCCGCGCCAATTCAACGCCGTGAATAGGTCTGTTGAATGGTGCTGAAGGGCTTGCCCTGAATTTTCTGAGACCGCCTAACGCTATCCTCTGACGTTTGAACCTACCATGACTCAGTCCGACCGCCGCTACCACATCACGACCTTCGGCTGCCAGATGAATAAGGCCGACTCTGAGCGCATGGCCGGCATTTTAGAGGATATGGGCTTTGCCTGGTCAGAGTCGCCCGATGATGCCAACGTCATTCTCTATAACACCTGCACGATTCGAGATAATGCCGAGCAAAAGGTCTATTCCTACCTAGGGCGACAGGCCAAGCGGAAGCAGAATGAGCCCGATTTGACGATTGTGGTAGCGGGCTGCGTGGCGCAGCAAGAGGGTGAGGCGCTGCTGCGGCGCGTGCCCGAAGTGGATTTGGTGATGGGGCCGCAACATGCCAATCGCCTCCGTGACCTATTAGAAGATGTGATGCAGGGGAGTCAGGTTGTTGCAACGGAGTCCGTCCATATTATGGAAGACATCACCAAGCCCCGCCGCGACAGTGCGGTGACCGCCTGGGTGAATGTTATCTATGGCTGCAATGAACGCTGTACCTACTGCGTGGTGCCTAACGTGCGCGGGGTGGAGCAATCCCGCACGCCTGAGGCGATTCGCGCTGAGATGGAACTGCTAGGGCAGCAAGGCTTTAAGGAGGTGACGCTGCTGGGGCAAAACATTGATGCCTATGGGCGCGACCTGCCGGGCAGCAAGGCGGATGGACAACACCTGCACACGCTGACAGACTTGCTCTATGTTGTGCATGATGTGCCAGGGATTGAGCGCATCCGCTTTGCCACTAGCCATCCTCGCTATTTTACCGAGCGGTTGATTCGCGCCTGTCATGAGCTGCCTAAGGTGTGCGAGCACTTCCATATTCCCTTTCAGTCGGGCGATAATGATGTGCTGAAGGCGATGGCGCGGGGCTATACCCGAGAGAAATATCTGCGGATTATTGATACGGTTCGCCGCTATATGCCCGATGCGGCTATTAGCGCTGATGCGATTGTGGGCTTTCCGGGTGAAACCGAGGCGCAATTTGAGAATACGCTGAGCCTGGTGGAAGCGGTTGGGTTTGATCAGCTGAATACGGCTGCCTATTCGCCTCGACCCGGCACTCCTGCTGCGCTGTGGGACAATCAGCTGTCGGAAGAGGTGAAGGGCGATCGCCTGCAACGTCTCAACCATTTGGTGTCGACTAAGGCAGGGGAGCGATCGCTCCGCTACACCAATCGCCTCGAAGAGGTTTTGGTCGAAGATCAAAACCCCAAAAATCCTGCTCAAGTGATGGGCCGCACCCGCAGCAATCGCCTCACCTTCTTTGATGGAGATATTCAGTCCCTTAAGGGCAGTCTCGTCACCGTTCGCATTACTGAGGTGCGCCCCTTTAGCCTCACGGGAGATGTTGTGGCAGCTACGGCGTCTGAGGCAATGGCGCTGACTCACTAAATCCTAAGCGCCGTGATCCTGAGCGCCGTATGGTCATTGGGTTGATAGCGTTTGTCACAAAATGTAAAGAGAAACACTTGTTTTCTCTAACGAGTTGGTTTATCCTTTGCGGTACCGGAATTGGATTCCGGTGACGAGTAACATGCGCGCTTGGGGTTTTGGGCGCTGATTAGGAGTGTTGAGACCACTCACTAACCAGCTGACCTGACTCCTGACGCTGGCAGGAGCCAGGCTTTGATGATTATCAAGCGCCTTGCTAATGCTGACAAGTGGTTGGGTCAACCACGCCCTAGGCGCGTTTCCTCTACAACATGCATTAGCGAGGCAACTACCATGACATCTGACTTCAATCCTCTGCTGCCCACGCAGCAGGGCGACAGCCGTTTGCAGATTTGGATTGTGGGGTCGCGAGACCAGGTGATCCACGCGATGAATGAACTCTACGTCAAGAAAGTGGCGACCGATCGGGTGCAGTTTACGCCGATTATTCCTGCGCCGTTTTCTGAGGGCAAGTTTATGTCGGTGTTGACGCGGTAACGCCGCCGTTAACGGCTAGAGTCTCGCCTTCTCTGCAAAGCCGGGGCTCTAGCGGCGATCAGAGCGTGAGGATAACGCGCTTTTACCGAATACTCTCCAGCATAAATTTTGCCAACAACAACATACCCTCATCCCCCGGCCCCTTCTCCCAAAAAGGGTTACTAAGTACACACAAGTCTTCCGACTGAGAATTAGCCCTGAGGATTCGCCTGGGTTGATCCCCCCTTAGCCCCCTTACGAAGGGGAATCGGGTCGAAAATCCCCCTTGCGAAGGGGAATTTAGGGGGATCTCAACGGATTTGCCATAGTCAGGGCAATTTGTGTGTACTTATGTGTACTTAGTAGCCCAAAAAGGGAGAAGGGGCGCTGGATTCAAAGTCCCTCTCCCACCCTAGGATTTAGGGTGAGGGCCAATGGGGTGGGAATTTACGCCAAGCGGTACTAGCTCCCAAACCCACCACCGCCGGGGGTTTCAATGATGAGCACATCGCCGGGTTGCAGCTGTTCTGTGGCGATACCGCCCAGTTCCTCCGTGGGGGTGACGGCGCGTTCTATGGCGTTGCGGCCTGTGGCGCCGGGTGCGCCGCCGTGTAGCCCAAAGGGGGGCACGATGCGGTGCCCCGACAGCAGGGTGGCGGTCATCGCTTCGCGAAACTGGAGGCGACGGATGACGCCGTTGCCGCCCCGGTGAGCCCCGCTGCCGCCGCTGCCCTCGCGAATTTGGAACTGCTCAAGCAGGATGGGGAAGCGCCATTCCAGCACTTCGGGGTCGGTGAGGCGGGAGTTGGTCATGTGGGTGTGGACGGCATCGGCCCCGTCGAAGCTGGGGCCAGCACCCGCGCCGCCGCAGATGGTTTCGTAGTACTGATGGCGATCGTTGCCAAAGGTGAGGTTGTTCATGGTGCCCTGCCCCGCTGCTAGCACACCCAGGGCTCCGTAGAGGCAGTTGGCGATCGCCTGCGAGGTTTCCACATTCCCCGCGACCACCGCCGCCGGATAGCGCGGGTTCAGCAGACAGCCCTCGGGCACCCGGATGCTCAACGGCTTCAGGCATCCGGCGTTGAGCGGAATGTCGTCGTCCACTAGAGTCCGAAAGACGTAGAGCACCACCGCCTTGCAGATCGCAAGGGGTGCGTTGAGGTTGCCGGGGTGCTGGGGCGAGGTGCCCGAGAAGTCGATCTGCGCGGTCTGTGCGGCGGCATCAATCGTCACTGCCACCTGAATTTGACTGCCGTCATCCAGCGGATAGGTGAACTGCCCATCCCGCAGCGCCCCGATCGCCCGCTGCACCGCCGCCTCGGCATTGTCCTGCACATGCTGCATGTAGGCTTGCACCGTTGCGAGCCCATACTGCTGCACCATCTGTTGCAGCTGCTGCACCCCGCGCTCGTTAGCGGCGACCTGCGCGCGCAGATCCGCCAGGTTTTGGGTGGGGTTGCGCGCGGGATAGTCACCGCTGGTCAGTTGCTCTAGCACTGCCGCTTCGCAGAACTGGCCCTGCGCCACCAGCCGCAGGTTATCGAGCAGCACGCCCTCGTCGTGGAGGGTGGTGCTGTGGGCAGGCATGGAGCCGGGGGTGATGCCGCCGATATCGGCATGGTGCCCGCGCGAGGCCACGTAGAACAGGGGCGTGTTGGGGTCTGCCTCGACGTAAACGGGCGTGATCACCGTGACATCGGGGAGGTGGGTGCCGCCGTTATAGGGATTATTGGACGCATACACATCCCCCGGTTGAAGCGGGAGATCTCGCATCAAGCTTTGGACGCTCTCGCCCATTGACCCCAAATGCACGGGAATGTGGGGCGCGTTGGCGACCAATTGCCCCTGTTGGTCAAAGATGGCGCAGGAAAAATCAAGCCGTTCCTTAATGTTGACGGAGTAGCTGGTGTTTTGCAGCGTCACGCCCATTTCTTCGGCGATCGCCCGAAACAGATTGTTGAAAATTTCTAGGAGAACAGGGTCGGGGGTGGAGACGGGAGGCGAGAGAGCCTGAGCGGCTGGGAGCGGGGCACCCCCCTGTTGGAGGATGAGGTGTCCGGCCTCGTTGATGACGGCTTCCCAACCGGGTTCTACGACGATGGTGCTGGTGGGTTCGATGATGAGGGTGGGGCTGGGGAGGCGATCGCCCGGTTTTAGATCCGCCCGCTTATACACCGGAGCCTCTTGCCAACGATCTTGCGCATAAAGCGGCACCGTGGCAATGGGGGTTAGCGCGTCTATTCGAGGCGGAGTCTGGATACTTTCCTCAGAGCGATTCGTTTTGCCAATCACTTCTACGGTGATCGCTTCGACAATGAGCGACTTTCTCGCCATCACAAATCCGTATCGCTGGCGATAGTGCGCTTCAAACTCTGCCGTCATCGCCGCTATCTCGCCCGCGTTCACCAACAGCGGTGAATCGGTGCCCTCATAGCGTATCTGAAGTTTGGCGATCGCCTCTATGGCCTCGTCCTCAAACCCTTGGGCTGTGATTTCCGCTCGACCGTCTGCGGTGAGATCATGGATCACAGTATGCAACAGGGGCATGAGGCTGTCGCTGAGCTGCGCTTCAATCGCCCGTTCGCGCATGGTGGTCACGTCCGCCAGCCCAATGCCATAGGCCGAGAGCACCCCGGCATAGGGATGCAGAAACACCTGCCGCATGCCCAACGCCTCGGCGATCGCACAGGCATGTTGTCCCCCTGCGCCGCCAAAGCAGCAGAGGGTGTAGTGCGTAACGTCATGCCCCCGCTGCACCGAGATTTTCTTGATGGCGGCGGCCATATTTTCCACGGCGATCGCCAAAAAACCGGCGGCAACCTGCTCGGGCGATCGCGCATCGCACGTCTGCGCGTGAATCTCGTCTGCTAACTCCCCAAAGCGCTGCTGCACCACCGTCGCATCCAATGGCGCATCCCCATCAGGGCCAAACACAGCCGGAAAAAACTGCGGCTGAATGCGCCCCAGTCTCACGTTGCAGTCGGTCACGGTGAGCGGGCCGCCGTTGCGGTAGCAGGCAGGGCCGGGGTATGCGCCCGCAGACGCAGGCCCCACCCGATAGCGCGCGCCGTCAAACCGCACCATGGAGCCGCCGCCCGCCGCAACGGTATGAATCGCCATCATGGGCGATCGCAGCCGCACCCCCGCCACCTCGGTCTCAAACACCCGCTCATACTCGCCGCTGTAGTGCGACACATCGGTGGAGGTGCCGCCCATATCAAAGCCAATAACGCGGTCAAACCCCGCTTGGGCGCTGGTGCGCACCGCCCCCACAATGCCCCCGGCAGGCCCAGACAAAATGCTGTCTTTGCCCTGAAACAGGGTGGCATCCGTCAGCCCGCCATTGGACTGCATGAATAGCAGCGGTGGGGCTGTGTCAGACTCTCCGGCCAGCTCTCCCGCAATGCGCTCCACATAGCGGCGCAAAATGGGAGACAGGTACGCATCCACCACCGTGGTGTCGCCTCGGCTTACCAGCTTCATCAGCGGGCTGACCTCGTGAGAGACAGATACCTGGGTAAAGCCAATTTCTCGCGCTAGCTCTGCGGTTTTTTGCTCGTGCTGGGGATAGCGGTAGCCATGCATTAGGGCGATCGCACAAGAGCGAATTCCCGCGTTGTAGGCATCCTGCAACTCTTCTGCCAGTCCGGTGACAAAGGGGCGAAAGGAAAACAACACCTCGCCTTGGGCGTCGATGCGCTCATCCACCTCGATCACCCGCTCGTAGAGCATCTCGGGCAGTTGGATCTGGCGAGCAAAAATGTCGGGCCGATTTTGGTAGCCGATGCGCAGCGCGTCGCGGAAGCCTTTGGTGATTAGCAGAACAGTGCGATCGCCCTGCCGCTCTAGCAGCGCATTGGTGGCGACCGTCGTGCCCATTTTCACTGCTGCAATCTGGTCAGCGGGAATTGGGGCATCGGCAGCCAGCCCCAGCAGATCGCGAATGCCCTGAAGCGGCGCATCGGCATAGCGATCGGGGTTCTCTGACAGCAGCTTATGGACGACGAGAGACCCGTCGGGACGCCGCGCCACAATGTCGGTAAAGGTGCCCCCCCGGTCAATCCAAAACTGCCACTGCCCAGCGGCAGCACGGCTATCCCCTGACTGATCGCTCGTCATCACACTGACCTAATCCCAATCTAATCCCAAACTCTAATCCCAAGTCGAGGTTCCACAGAAAACCTCTGGCCCGCTTTCTAGGATATTTGAAAAGGGCTGGGGTTACACGAATCGCCTGCTGGGTTTCGTCTGGTAGGTTTCAATGATGGTTACTTCACATCTTCGCTGATGCCTTCGAGAAAGGCGATCGCCCCTTTTGCCCAGGCATTGTTTTCAGCAACGTGTTCGCCAACTCTGAGGGCTGATTTTTTGCCGCCATTCTACAAACGTTGGAGGTTATCGACGTTTTCAAAGATTTTGACTGCGGTGACGTTGGGGAATTGGTTGGTTGTGGTGGGGCGATCGCGGTTCTGACTTTTTTTGATCAGCGTTCTTCGCCGCCAGGTAGGCTTGAAAGATTTCATCAGCTGTATTGCTCAGATTACTTGGCTAGGAGTTTCGGGTGGTTGATTGAAGCGATCAATAATTTCGCGAATTTCACTCGCTGCGAGAGTCGTTTCGTCGGATTTGGAATAGATTGTGACGAGCAGAACACAGATGTTGTCTCGCAATTGATAAATGACCCTATAGCCTGCACTTTTGCCTTTTTGAATGTCGCTATTTTTGACACGTACTTTGAAAACGGTGTATGTTGTACCCGAAATTTGATCGCCAGGACAGTTACCCCTTTCTAGATCATTGAACAGCGGTTGTAAATCAGACCGAATATTGCGATATCGTTTAGCTAATCTTCGAAGTTGTCCTTGAAAATCGGAGGTGACTAAGATTTGCATGGATGGAGCATCAGTCATCAATGCCATCCCAGAGTTCAGAGATGGGCTTTAAGTTGCTTTCTTTGACTTGTTGCAGGGAAAGTCGCAAATGGGCAAAGATGAGTTCCTTTGGATCGTCGTCAGGGTCGCTTGGAGGCGTGAGGATACCTCGATCGACAAGAAGTTGATAGAAGTCGTCTACATCCATCGCAATGACGTGTGCCGCTTGCTCGATGAGCAGGATGTTTTGCTGAAAGAGGGCGATCGCCACTTCTCGGCGCAGGTCTGATTCTGTGAGGGCAAGGTTGTCAGGCAGGTCGATAGTAATTTGCATGGTTTTGAGTCCGCTTAGTTTAATAAACGGTGTTCTGGGTTTCTGGGGGGGATGTTCATTGGAGTTCCTCTGGTTGGGTAATTTGGTCGCCGTGGACTTCATGGGCAAAATTGGCGATTGTGGCTCCTTTTAAATCATAGTTAACTTGATTGATTGTAGAGGGGTGATTGATTGTAGAGGGGCGATCGCACAGGAGCGAATTCCCGCGTTGTAGGCATCCTGCAACTCTTCTGCCAGTCCGGTGACAAAGGGGCGAAAGGAAAACAACACCTCGCCTTGGGCGTCGATGCGCTCATCCACCTCGATCACCCGCTCGTAGAGCATCTCGGGTAGCTGGCTCTGGCGAGCAAAAATGTCGGGCCGATTTTGGTAGCCGATGCGCAGCGCGTCGCGGAAGCCCTTGGTGATTAGCAGAACGGTGCGATCGCCCTGCCGCTCTAGCAGCGCATTGGTGGCAACCGTTGTGCCCATTTTCACTGCTGCAATCTGGTCAGCGGGAATCGGCGCATCGGCAGCCAGCCCCAGCAGATCGCGAATTCCCTGAAGCGGCGCATCGGCATAGCGATCGGGGTTTTCTGACAGCAGCTTATGGACGACGAGAGACCCGTCGGGACGCCGCGCCACAATGTCGGTAAAGGTGCCCCCCCGGTCAATCCAAAACTGCCATTGCCCAGCGGCAGCACGGCTATCCCCTGACTGATCGCTCGTCATCACACTGACCTAATCCCAATCTAATCCCGAACTCTAATCCCAAGTCGAGGTTCCACAGAAAACCTCTGGCACGCTTTCTAGGATATTTGAAAAGGGCTGGGGTTACACGAATCGTCTGACAGGTGGGGTGTATTCTGCTCTTGTCGCCTGCCCCCCTGATTGAGTGGCGAACCTTTTCCTGCAGGTTGAGTTATTGCCCGATCAACGTCTGAAAATCTATATCCTGGCGAATGTTATCAAGGTCAACATTGGTTTTTGCCAGATTCCAAAAGCCTGCATCTAAATCAATGGCTTGCCGCAAGTTCTCTAGGGCGGCTTTTATGCCTCTTTTGCTGCATGTGCGGCAAGCACACTGCAAAAACGCGATGCCCCTCGCCATTTAGGGAACTGGGTACAAGCTTGCAGTTGCACACTGATGCAGCAGCATAACGTCTTATTGTGCCGCTAGGTTGTTGGTGAGTCTGTGCTTTGAGGCGAATAGCGAGGCGATCGCCAATCTTTGTAAAGTACCCTTACGGGGAATAGCCAAATTGATAAACCTTTTGCAGAATAAAACTTGCTATTGAACTAGATAATCGCTAACCAAACCCCAAAAAAACGGCTGTGGAGATGTTTATCTATGCCCTGCCACATTCGAGAGGCAACTCTAAAAGATATCCCCGACCTAGAAACATTGCTGAAGGCATTCATGCAAGAAGCCTTTCAGAGTTATTGGGGAGGTACGGGGCAGAAGCTGGCACAAGATGGATTTGGTACTGAATTTCAAATGGTGGTTGCAGAAGCTAATAATCACCAGCTAATCGCATTTGCAGCCTGGGCCTCATCCTACGATGTGCACCACTGTATTAAAGGTGGCGAGATTATTGACATGTTTGTTGAGCCTGCCCATCGGGGACGAGGGGTGGCAGCCCAGTTAATTGTGGCGATCGCCACTCAAATTCAGCAGCAAGGTGGTGTGTATATCAGAGGGCAATCCGTTGAAAACCCCAGTGTTCAACGGCTCTATCAGCGGTGTGCCCACTATTTCCCAACAGTCGAATGTTATGTGTCTGGACGCGCTTTCCGGCAGTTGGCTGAGCTGTCAGGAAAAGAGATGCGCGATGTGGTGAAAAACCTGCCTGAGTTGGCATGGAACTACGAGCCTTGAACAGAGTGCATCTTGAGGAAAAGGAGAATGGAGTTATGTCAGCACAGAAACTGCTGGAGTTTGATGCGAAGCATCCGAAGCATCTACCTGATATTTTTCAGCCCGCCCCTATTCTCGTCAGCCACAGCGCTGCATGGAGCAATATTTCTCTAGAATCTCATTGTCTTCCACCGGGAGAAACACCTGAATTTTGCCTTGATCACTATGTAGTCAGTTTCAACATGGGGCAAAGACTCCAAGTAGAGCACGTTGTAGAAGGGAAATCTCATTCAGCAACTTACCTTCAAGGAACGGCTGTGATTTGTCCTATCCATAGTGCTCACTCTTTTCGTTGGAATAGCGAGCTTAAAACACTCTCTCTGAATTTGAAGCCAGAGTTGCTAAGCCAGAATGCCATTGGCCTATTAGGAACAGATTGCGTGGAGCTAATTCCACACTTTGCCATTCAAGATGGGCTGATTCAGCAGATTGGGCTGGCACTTCAGGCAGAATTGCAATCTTTAAGCGGCGGTAGTCGTTTGTATGCTGAGACAATGGCAAATACACTTGCCGTTCACCTCTTACGACATTACTCAACACAAAAACATCGGACTCTAGGCTTCAATGGTGGACTCCCTCAACACAAATTGAAATTAGTCACAGACTATATCAAAGATTATTTGGAGCGTGAGTTGAGTTTGAAAGAATTGGCGGCGATCGCCCAATTAAGCCAATATCACTTTTGTCGCGCCTTTAAGCAGGCAACTGGATTGAGTCCTCACCAGTATTTAGTAAAACAACGAGTAGAACGTGCGAAGCAATTGCTGCGATCTGGAAAGATGCGAATCGGTGAGGTGGCGATCGCCTGTGGCTTCACCCATCAAAGCCATCTTCACCGTCATTTCAAGCGCCTAACAGGGGTTACACCTAAAACATTTCTAAATTCATAAAACATTGCTCAACTGATCGCAAGATTGTGCACTAACCGCACGACTGTGCAGGACGTTGTGGCTGAGTCGATCTACAGTCAATGTATTCGTTGAAGAGTTAGGTCGTCGGAATGAAAATTACACTAGACCAAGGCACCAGAACGCTCAGTGTCATTGTTCCCGAAGATCAAATTTCTGATGAATTATTAGGAATACTTTCACCACTAACCACCAGGACAGCAGAGGGCTGTTTAGCCTGGAGCATTGGTTTCTCTGATGCGTTTAGAGCACCTAGCACTTCAAGCGGCAGCACGGGTGCAACCGAGGATGCACTGCTCGGCCCGGTTGGAGCGATCGTCGGACCAATTGCCTCGCAGGGTATAGCGTCCTCCGGCAGGGCTGAAGGCAAGATTCGAGGGACACTAATTCTAACTTTGAACAACTCAGCGATCGGGGAGGAATCAGCTTCTACAACACCAGGAACCCTCAGAGCGACTTTTCGCGCCTCAGATTTTTTACCAACTACCAAACGCTTACAAGACGAATTTGCTTCAGAACTGAATGCTACAGAATCTCAGCAAATCAGTTTAGGAAGCAACTCTGTTTAAACGCAATCAGGATACCACTTCATACCTCTATGGCTCTCCAGTAATGTTGGTGCATCGAATATGCCTACACGTCAGGTTGCTAACCCACTCTCGTAAGAAAACACAGCATTGCCCTCTGCACTGTATCTTACAAATTTGCTATGCCGCCTAACTATCCGATTGCATCCGATAGAACAAATTTTATCCCCGGCTATTACTGAAAGATCATTTGCCACGGGTGAATCGGGACGTTAGCTGGATGAGTTATCGGTAAGGTACAGCATCAACTATGGAAGTGGTTAATAAGTACCCATGGGGGTACTTATTAACGACGAAGTAAGTTCATTACGATTGAAGCATCCGAATTCTATGGAGGAACTATCATGGCTCGAGGCGATTTCAACTACATTCCCGTCAACCACACCTTCACCGCAAGCTCCCCCCTTTTTGAGAGAGACTTTCCTGTCGAGATCAGTGCCGGTCAGGCAGTGGTAGACGATGGGTATCTGCTAATCACGGTTAGAAGGGTTAGTTCGCAGGATCACAGAATTATAATCAACGGTACGGACCTGAGTGGTTTCGACATTCCGCTACCTCCCAGAGATTCCGAGGCCTGGCTGACGTATATGGATCGCATTCAGCCAAATGTTCTCCGTGGGGGGACGAACACAATTCAAATTATTCGAGTGGGGAACGACGACTTTGAGGTTAAAGACCTCGTCGTAAACTGGCGCGAACAATAGGGAAGCGCTGATTTATTCAGCACCTCCGGGCAAATGGATGCGCCGCTTGCAAATCGACCGCGCAAGCACTTGATTTGTCGTAAGCCGAGTCCGACGCATGTCCGGACTCGGCGTGCGCGGAATAATTCGTCCTACATTGTTCCGCAAGGAGACTGGGGGTCAGTGCGATCGCCGATCTTGTAGGGTGCATTACTGTATGCCTACACGCCTGTTTGCCAGCCCACTCTCGTAATCAGATTTAAGGCAACTTGATTGCCAAGCCCAATGCTCTGATTAGCCCCCATTCGGCTTTGAGGTCATCTGTTATGCCCGTCGCAATCGACACCAAAACTCCTGCAATTGCTGGACTACCCGATCTCTGGACGGAAACATTCGGAGAGCCTCGAATTTGTGTCGCTGTTTTAGATGGTTGGGTCGACCAATCCCACCCCAGTCTTGCAGAGGCCAACCTCACGCAACTGGAACCGCTCGTCCCAGCCATTTCTCCTCAGGGGGCAGCCGCCCAGCACGGTACCCAGGTTACGAGTATTATCTTGGGTCAGCATCATAGCTCACTCAAAGGTATTGCTCCCCAATGTCGAGGGTTGGTGATTCCCATCTTCACCGATGGCAAGAACGAGGCGATCGCCCCTTGCTCCCAACTGGATCTGGCTAGAGCCATCCTTTTAGCTGCCAATCATGGTGCTCACGTTATCAATATCAGCGGCGGACAATTAACCCCTAGTGGAGAAGCTGATCCACTGCTAGCGAATGCCGTTCGTCATTGCACCGAGCAAAACATCCTGATCGTGGCGGCGGCTGGCAATGATGGCTGCAATTGTTTGCACATTCCCGGTGCATTACCCTCGGTTTTGGCAGTCGGTGCAATGAATGGTGCAGGAATGCCGTTGGATTTCAGCAATTGGGGCGAACCGTATCGTACTCAAGGAATTCTAGCACTGGGCGAAAATATCCCCGGAGCGATTCTTGGCGGAGGGATCACCACCAATAGTGGCACGAGTTACGCCACGGCTGTTGTTTCTGGCATTGCAGCGTTGCTGCTGAGCCTGCAAGTGAAGCGAGGTCAAGCCCTCAATCCTCATGCGGTTCGAGATGCCATTTTGCAGAGTGCGATCGCCTGTGATGATGAACCTGCTCCTGACTGTCGCCGACTTCTAGCAGGTCGTCTCAATGTCAAAGGAGCGATGTCAATTATTGGTCAATCAGGAGAACCCATGAATGAAAACTTAGAATTAGCAACGATTCAATCTGCACCAAGGGAGGCCGCCAATCCGCCGCCCACCCAACCGCAAATCCCTGCTGTTCAAGCGGCAACCTACAGCCCCTCTGCTTTTGAAGTTGCACCCCAATCGGTGCAATCCTTGCCCGCATCGTCTCAACTACCAGATCAGACGAATCCTGGTGCGATAATGCCTGCCGCTTGTAGTTGTGGGGGTGGCAATGGCACACCTGCTCAGTTGGTTTATGCGTTAGGACAGTTAGGGTATGACTTCGGTACAGAAGCTCGTCGAGATTCAGTCCAACAGCACATGGAGGAAGGCGCAAATCCTCACGATCCTCAGCAACTGCTGGCATATCTCGACGAAAATCCTTGGGATGCAGCAGCCATTATTTGGACACTGAGCCTGGATGCGACCCCAATCTATGCCATTCAACCTCAAGGTGCTTACGCCGATCGCGCTTATGAACGATTAATTCAGTTTCTCAGCGAGCAGTTAACAGAAGGGGTTGAACGCATCTCAGTTCCCGGTGTAATCGTGGGGCAAGTGATGCTGATGTCAGGTCAGGTTGTGCCTGTAATTCTGCCAGCGCTTCGCTGCATGTATAGCTGGACAACTGGGGCATTAATTGAAGCGGTTTGTGGAAGTCCTCCGGCTGAGTCAGTGTCGGAACAGGATCGAGAAGCGTATGGGGGGCGATCACGCTCTGTAGTGAATTTCCTAGAGCGAGTTTACTACGAGCTTCGCAATCTCGGCATCATGCCGCAAGAACGAGCCATTAACTACTCAGCTACAAACGCCCTGAATGTAGAACGAATCTTCGAGTCTGCACTTCGGGATGAAATGGATCTCGACGCGATTGAGGTGGAACGTAGCCCCTTGTGTCGCCCAGATTCCGAGTGTTGGGATGTCAAGCTGACGTTTTTTAATCCCAGACGAGTGTTTGAACAAGCTCGAAAAGTGTATCGCTTCACAGTCGATGTGAGTGATGTGTGTCCGGTGAGTGTGGGAAGAGTGCGATCGTGGTTTGTAAGGTAGAAAGATTTACCTAATTTAAGGAGAAAATCAAATGAAATTACCAAATCAATCTTCAAATGTACAACGATTGAGTGGCGTCGCAGAAGCTTCTCATCAAGGTGCCTCTCCATCTCAATTTTCTGCTAATCCTCTCTACATAGAGCCTGATTATCCTCTCTACGTACTATCTAGCCTCAATTCTTGTTTAGTTAGCTTTGGTGGTGGTAGCTGGAAACGTCATGTAAATGCATGTCTCCAAGCTGCTGGCTTCCATGGGGTGGATTAGTTTACACAGCTGTGTTGGGTTGAACAGTGTGTAACTCCATTTTGTAGACTCTTCTGGATACCTGGCGATAAGCCAAACTTATGTCAGTCCTGCAAGAGTCTCAGTTCTTGCAGCGATCGCCAATCTTGTAGGGTGCGTTGTCCATCGGACAAACGCACCCACCTAGCCTAGCTAAATGTAGAAACTGATAAGGAAATATAAAAATGAAACTTCCAATTCAATCACCAGGCAACAGACATTCTACTCCTACAACAACTCTATTAACTGGTGTATTTCCTACTCAATTATCAAAACGCTGGTTGGCAAGCAACTTTAGATTTAAAATAGGTGATTTACCTACTAGTGATTGTTGTCTGATTTGTAGCCCTTGGTGTGACTGTTGTTACGCCTTCTCTGGCTTTGTACTCAACGAATAAAGCTCAACGGATAAAGATAGTTCAGGTAGAGTAGGCAATCACCATTGTAGTTCAACTACTCAACCTTAGTCAAAAATTACTCTTAAGGGTGCTGTAAAGTTTTGAAGGCAATACTAATAATGTTTCCATGGTAAGTAGGTGGCCGAAATTAAACTGAAGATACTTTCAGACTAAATAAGATTTCCAGGCTTACGGATCTTATATTTAATTTAAGTCACCTACTTGCTGACATGAAATCCTACAAATTATCGCCTCAATATCAACGCAAATAAGATTCACAAAGGAGACAAAAGTGAAAGCGATTAAATTGTTGTTTTTCGTTTCGACACTATTCATTTTGATGACAGTCGGAGGAGTGGCTGCTTCTCAAACTCTATCTCCAGGAGGAGACACCACTTCGTTGCCTGATAATAATAGTTCAGACACCTTGGAAAATCGATCTATTTTTTTTAAAATCCGAAATTGGTCTTTAGAAGGCAACACTGACACCGATCCAGATATCAATTTTTTAGGCACTACAGACAATCAGCCTCTGATTATCAAAACCAATGACACGGAAGCAATGCACATTACCCCAGATGGGAGTGTCGGTATTGGCACATCTGACCCGGTTGCAAAACTGCAAATTGAAGCAGTAAGCAATGAAGACGCGATCATCGTTCAGCCTGCCAATAGCGACGAACTTATGTTTTCAATTGATGCTGCGGGACGGATACTCACGGGGGAAGAACAAGGAGTTTCCTCCGCCAGAGTAACAATTAATGCGGAGGATGAAGCAGCTCTACGTGCTCGCATCAACGGCACAACTCAGTTCATGGTCGCTTCAGATGGTCAGGTTGGGATTGGCACAAGTGTCCCT
>JAESGQ010000154.1_pt1 | contig 23837 bp, 19 predicted proteins | sample 9266251 | NCBI WGS metagenome assembly JAESGQ01 (sample SAMN17056778, study PRJNA650883) | algae metagenome | isolation source: Kaiparowitsia implicata GSE-PSE-MK54-09C and co-occurring heterotrophs from... | place: USA: Kaiparowits Plateau, Grand Staircase Escalante National Monument, UT ... | reverse complement strand
CACGGAAATCTTCTACTTGCTGAAGGGCGGCAATGAGTGAACTGGACATTGGATACGGGCGTAATCGAACTACTCCATAGAATATATTTTCTACTAAAACAATGAATTAACCCTGCGGCGAAGGGGGCTTGCCGCTACCATTCCCTAATAACGAGTGCCGTATGGCCTGTTGATAGAGCAGCTCGCACTGCACCAATCGTGTCAACCAATGTAGCGGCTGCTCGACTTCTCAACCAACAGAAAAAGCCCATCCCGATGGAGATGGGCTTTTTCTGTTGGTTAAGCAATCTGTAACGAACGTGCAATAGCTTTATCCTACGGCAAGGAAGGACGAAGCAAGCCGGTTAACGGTAAGTATTACCGCGACCGCCACCGCCGCCCCAGCCGCCACCGCCGCCGCCACCCGAGGGGCGACGATCTTCACGAGGACGAGCTTTGTTGACTTTGAGATCGCGTCCCATCCACTCTGCTCCATCCAATGCTTCGATGGCGGCGTCTTCTTCTGCATCAGACGACATTTCTACAAAACCAAACCCGCGAATGCGCCCCGATTCCCGATCGATGGGAAGCTGAACCCGCTTCACAGTGCCGTATTCTGCAAAAACAGCCTGAAGGTCTTCCTGCGTGGCTCCGTAGGATAGATTTCCGACATAAATTGACATGGATGGACTCCGAAAAAAATTGACGAGACGAGGTACATGAGCTGGAGTCATGCCTGCCAGCAAAAATGTGGACAAACGTGCTAACCAAGCTGTGTATCTCGGACTAAGTTTAGCACGGAAAATAGGGCTGACAAGGGCGCAACCGTGCCGTGGTGCAGCGTAGACTGAAAGGAGTCAAAGCCTTGTGAGCTAGTTGTTTCGAGGGTTTGGTTTTGAGGATTTGGTTTCAGGGATTTGATAAGTTGGGGGCGCGGCATGTTTCAGGTAACTCGGCAGCGGTTGGCGCTGTGGTACACGATGGTGACGGCGGTGTTGCTGTTGTTATTTGCTAGCGGCTTTTATTGGTATGTACGCAGCACGTTGATTGAGCGTATTGATGACACGTTGAACCATGTGGTTGAGGTGGTGTCGCGATCGCTCGTTGTAGAACCTGCCAATTTGGGGGGCATGGCAGAGCCGTCGCTGCAGCTGAATATAGATGCCAGCTTTCGCGATGATGTGGAGACGGTAGAAGATGACCACATCGACTTGGAGTGGTTTGATGCGGCTGGAAGCTTAGTGTGGTCTACGTTTTCTGCGCCACTGCTGGTGCCGCTGCACGCCAACCCAGAGGGCGAAACAGTGCGGCTAGCAGGAGAGCAACTGCTGCGGCAGGTGACGCGACAAATTGAGCACCATCACGTACTGCTGGGCTATTTGCGGGTCAGCCATCCCTGGTTTGAGGTGACAAAGCCTACGCGCCAGTTGATTCGAGATCTGGCGCTAGGAACGGGGCTGACGGTGGCGGTGGTGGGGTTGATGGGTTGGCTGCTGTCGGGGCTGGCGATCGCCCCGGTGCGTGAGTCATACCAGCGGTTGAAGCAATTTACAGCCGATGCGTCCCACGAGTTACGCAATCCCATTGCGGTGATTCAAACTAATGTGCAGGTGGCGCTGGCAGATCCCAACCCAGATGTGGTGCTTCAGCAGCAGCAACTTCAGGTAATTGAGCGGCTCACTCGGCGATTGGGACGGCTAGTGGATGATCTGCTGTTTCTGGCGAGGCAAGATAGCAGCATGACGCGACCCCGTCAGGATATGGTGGCGCTGGATGGACTGCTGCAAGAAGTAGTAGAAGAGCAGCAGGCGATCGCCGCTGATAAGTCAATTCCGATCGCGCTGACCGTGGTAGACGCTGCGCAGTTGGGGGCGGTGGCGGGCGATCGCGATCAGCTGATGCGGCTGTTTACCAATCTCATTAGCAACGCGGTGCAGTATACGCCGAGCGGTGGGGCGATCACGGTGACGCTGCAAGCTGCTAAAGCTCATTCTGGTCAGCTTCAGGTCAGCATTCAGGATACGGGGGTGGGCATTGCGAGTGACGCACTGCCGTATGTATTTGATCGATTTTATCGAGTTGACCCGGCGCGGTCTCATGCCAGTGGCTCGGGCGATCGCACCCCACCCACACCGGGATCGGGGCTGGGCTTGGCGATCGCCAAAACTATCGCAGAACGCCATCAGGGTGAGATCCACTTAGAAAGTCGGCCCGACCAAGGCACGACCGTGACCCTCTTCCTTCCGGTTCACAATAGTCGTCAACACGGCGCTTGACGTGCTGGTTTTAGTCCCTTTTAGAATGAGGATTCTCAAGGGTTCCAATAGGGCATGACCATGCCACACTAGGGCCAACTTTGCTGTTTGAAGTCCTGCCTTGAAGCCCCGACTTGAAGCCCCGACTCAAAGCCCCGACTCAAAGTCTTGAGTAGTCTTCACCTTATGAGTGGAACCCTCATGATGCATATGCTTCACGGCAGTACTTGCCCTAGCCCAATTAATCGTTACAGGAGTCGCACTAGATTCGGAGTAACTGGGTAGCAATGGAACCGTAGTCATTAAACAGTCGCCACTAAGGTTTGGTAGCAAAAGCTGAACGTGGCCCACTGATACATATTGAGAGGCACCACATCAGAAGACACGTTGAGATTGGATTGCAAATCTTGCAGCACAGCCTGGGCTAGTTCTAAATCACTAGGGCGCTCGTCTTTACTGGCTTGCTCACGGCGCTGGGCGATCGCCCGCACCTGCTCAAACGGCGAATAGCTGACGCAGACAAAGCTACGGCTGAGCTGCGGCGACGACACTGGAGATGCCAGCACTAACGGTTGGTTAGGGGCGATCGCCCCATTCAACAGAGGTTTTAGGGTGCCGTCTGTCGCCCCATCTTCAGGCTGGGTCGGCAGTTGCACCGTTAACATGGTGCCGCTGCGAACCAAGTGCAGTAGCACTGCATAAACCGAGCGATCGCCCAAATTATGCAGCCGAAACTGAACCGATTCTCCTGCTGGCAAGGCGATCAGGCGATTGGCGGTGCTTCCTTCAGATCGACCCGGGTCGAGCGATCGCAGGGTTTCTTGCTGAGCAATGGGCTTGGTAGGAGTTTTGGCGGCTTCTAGGGCAACTCGCAGCCGCATTCCTGAAGCCGTTGCATTTTCAGTCAGGCTAAGCAGTTTTACAGCTTGGAGCGATCGCAACACAGGGGTCAATCGGTTTACCGCCGTTTTTACGGCTTCTTCATCAGAGGCAATCGTGCCAGGCACAGCAAGCTGAGCCGGATAAAATAGACCAAACCCCTGTTTCGTCGCGTTGACTCCCTTAGCCGGAACTGCCAGCGGCTCTAGCGTGCTGTCTGACAAAGAGGCCGCCAGCGTTTGGGCACGAGGTTTGAGCTTGCCAAATAAGAAGTCTGCCGATTGCTCTCCTGCGGAGACGGTCGCTACTTTTACGGATGAAAAAGCGCTCGTAGCATCGACGCGTTCAATTCGCTCTAAGTGGCTGTCTAGCGCCACTGTCAACCCGACAGATTTGGGCACCAGCCGCACTAGCTCTTGCACGGGCTGCCCAATTAAGTCTTTAACGGATGTGGCTAAGTCAGCCGGAAGGGAGGCAATCAGCCGCAGCCCATCGCGACTGCGGACTTGGAGTCGTTGGGTGCTGCCCGCGATCGCCAATTGGGCTCCAGCGCTATAGCTGGTGAGTGCGTGGGCCGGCAGCCCTCCCAGCCACACCTGCACCCGCCCATCTCCTGCGATCTGGGTAATCACGCCATCGGCGGCAGCCTGGTTGGGGATTGGACTGTATAAAGGGCGATCGCGCGCAGACTCCAAATCTAGCGAGGGCTGCTGTGCCCGAGTCGTCACTCGCTCTATCATTCCCGACGTGGCATTAAACGCTACCTGAACCGTTTGCGGCTCGGTCACTTGCCAAAGATATTGCGTTAGCGCATAGGTAAACAGCCCCGCCGCAAATCCATTCCACTGTCCCTCTAGCGCAAGCCCCCGGCCCGAGCCGTCAGAACTGGCGGCGCGCAGCCAGGCCCCGGGTAGCGCGTCGTTGCGCTTGCGGCGAGTCTCAGCAAGGGCGTTGCTTAACTGCTCCTGTAGCGCTTGCTCTTCGGCATGCAGTTGACCTGAGGGCACATGGGGGCGCGATCGCACCCGAAAGTTGCCCACCAGTGGCGCGCCCATATCAGCCACACCGGCATCAATAATTGCCGTAAAGTTTGAAGAGGGGAGCGATCGCCCCAACAAGAGCAACGTCTCTTCTGGCAAATCTCGAATGGTGGGCGCATCATCGCTGGGCATCACCCCGTCAAAGGGAACGAGGGTTGACACTTCAACTTGGTCGGCTCCTAGCCGCACGCGGCTGCCCAGCCCGCTAAAGTGAAATACCACACTATCATCGGGCTGAGCTTGATCAATTAAATGCTGCTGAAACGCAGTTTCGACGCCGACACGGGTAGATTGATCGTTTAGCAAGGTCAATATGTCGTCTTTCGCAAACCCAAATCTGTGAATCAGCAATTCTTGCTGGAGCGCGACATCACTCAGGCTGCCTAACAGCACACCCCCTCTAGACGCTGCAATATCGCTGACGGCTTCAGAATATTGGTTAATGCCCACGAGCAACGCCAATTTGCGGCGATTGGGTGCAGCCAAGGCGCGATTATATCGATCCGCAGTGGCCAAAAAGCTACCCTGGGAGATCCCGATCGCGGCGATCGCCCAGCCCAGGCGCTGAAAAAACTGTCTGCGTGTCAGTTCCATGTCTCTATTTCACCATGTAAACCGACGATTCGAGCAGTCCCTTTGGATATAGATCTCTATCCTACGAGGTAGAATGCCCACACAGGGTTTGAGTATCTCATTTGGGACAAAAGACCACACTTTCTCCAGCATCCTTAGACCCTGACATACCTGACTTATATGTTCAGCCCGACACATTCCTAAAACCCTGCTGAATTACCGATTTGCTTAATGGATGCCGGGCGATCGCGCATGCCTTTAGGCGTAGGGTGGGTAAACTAAAGTCTGGGTCTTGCAAGAGGACAGTACGAGATGCCATCAAAGAACCAGCTTCAAACCATACTCAAGGAAAAGTATGGGATCAACAAAAACATCACCCAGTCCCTCACCCCAGAAGACTGCGAGGACTTGTTGCTCCGCCTCAGCAATCAGCCCAGTGTCGAAAAGTTAATAGAGTCCTTCGTCGAGAAAAATGGCAAACTCTCGCAGAACAACCGCTATTTTGGGCAGCGTCGCAGCCAGGCCGAGAAGAAGTTTGAGCAGCTCGAGGCAGAATATCGCCAACTCGAAGCGTCAATTGCCAAACAAGAAGAAGCCAACGCAGCTCTGAGCACTCGCAAACAGACGCTATCCAAAGAGCATCAGGATCTTGAATCTCAGGTAGATAAGCTCACTGCTGCAAATCGGACTCTCAGCGTAAAGGTGCAAACCCTAACGACTCACAATGACGAATTAGTAGAAGCCAACGATCAGCTCAAAAAAGACAACAAAGATCTCAAAAATATTGTTGACCAAATTCGTCTACGCCTTGCCCGAGATACTAAAACGCTGCTGGAGTACGAAGACAGCGAAATCCGCAAAGCGCTCATCCGTCTATTCCGCTGGACTTTAGGATAGAGAAGCATTGCCATGGCAACTAAAAAGAGCCAGAAACGACTGTTTAGCGGCATGGGCTATCGCGATGTTCAGCGATCAAACTCTAGCCGCAAACATACGCTTTCTAAAGCTCAGCAGATCTGGCTCAAAGATAATGGATATCGGAATGTTGGCTGGGAGAATATTATTCAGCTCTATCAAAAAATCAATGATTTTCTATCCGGTTCAGACTCAGATGAGCCCACTTTAGAAGAGCTATTTTTGAAAGCCGATCAAATTGGCAGCAAATATCAAACTCCTGATGAGAGAGCCGCATTTGACCAAGCCCTTCAAACAGAAGTCGCCGCTATTTCAGAGGTGATCGACACTCAGTTTTCAGACACAGAAAGTGAATTCGTTGACTTTAGCAAGTCGTCACACTCATTCATGAATCAAAACACTAAAAAGAAGCGAAAAAAATAGTCATCTTGCCGTCCTCTTACTATCCACTGCCTGCTTTTGACATGTCTATAGAAAATGAAAAATCACTGCAAGAGCTTTTCCGATTAGCGGATAAAGCTGGAAATCGTCGCTATCACAAACTCACGAAAGTAGACTTTGAAAACTATCGAAAATTTGACCATTGGCGCTACATCAATGGTGATAGCGAGTGCGGCACCACACCAGAAAGTCGAGCTTGGGTTAAGGATAATTCAGATTATCATTGCCCGGTTTGTGACGCTCGCTATGGCTCGTCTCATGGTCGCAGCATTGATCACAAACTGCCCCGGGCTCAATATCCCTGGCTGTCGCTAGATTTTAGAAACCTATGGGTGATTTGTCATCGCTGCAATCAAGAAAAAGCCGAGCGGCACTGGTATGAATACGAACACTACATCTTCAATAACTATCCTGAACGATATCAGGACATTGCATTTGCTCGCCCTAGGCAGTTGTTGCAGCTATTGGGCTCAAAGCAAGGCTCTTGAGAGAGTGTTAAAAACCTATATATAGTCTTGATTGAAGCTACTACAGGCCTTCGTAAAGCTTTCAGCTTAGCTGCGCTAACACTTTTACGGTATCGCTGCTGATTAGTAGGGATTTTCTTTAACAGAAACCGCCTTAAGCCCCTGTTGCGAAGTGATCTGAACGTGCATCATCTGGTACTAATTGCCTGCCTAACCCGAACTGACGTTAAATAACCTGAGTTCGGGATAAGCTCAAACCCTTAATGTGCCGTGCGCGACGCGCACGGCACATTAAGGGTTTTGGGGCATCGCGCGTCGCGCGATGCCCCAAAATTCTCTTAACCCGAACTGACGTTAAATAGAGATCTTGGGCTGCGTTTGTTGTCGCTTGGGCTGCGTTTGTTGTCGAGGGAGGGTGATCAAAAATTCAGCGCCGTTGCCGGGGGCAGAGATGCACTCTAGAGTGCCACTGTGCTTGTCAGTCACGATTTGGTAGCTAATTGACATGCCTAGTCCCGTACCTTTGCCCACGGGTTTGGTGGTGAAGAAGGGGTCGAACAAGCGGGCAAGTAAGTGGGTAGGGATGCCGTTGCCGTTGTCTTTGATGCGAATTTGCACTTGGTCGAGACCCACCATTTGAGTGATGATATCAATGCGGCTAGGAGTTTGTTTGCAGTCTTCTCTAGAGCGGGCCTCATCGCGCTCTTCAAGCGCATCAATTGCGTTTACCAGAATGTTCATAAACACTTGATTAAGCTGTCCGGGGTAGCACTGCACGGTTGGCAGTGTGCCATAGGTTTGCACTACTTCAATCGAGGGGCGATCGCCCTTTGACTTCAGCCGATTCTGCAAAATCATCAGCGTGCTGTCGATGCCATCGTGAATATTGACTTCCTTAAAGTCTGCTTCATCCATGCGCGAGAAGTTGCGCAGCGACAGCACAATCTGCTGAATCCGCTCCGCTCCAATCCGCATAGAAGTCATCAGTTTTGGCAGGTCTTCCATCAAAAATTCAATATCGATAGCCTCGGCTTCTTGCTGAATTGCTGCCACCGGAGTGGGATACTGCTGCTGATATAAGTTGAGCAACTGCAACATATCTTGGGTGTAGTGATGCGCATGGCTGAGGTTGCCATAGATAAAGTTCACCGGGTTGTTGATTTCGTGCGCGACGCCCGCCACTAGTTGCCCCAAGCTCGACATTTTTTCGCTTTGCACCAGTTGAGTTTGGGTGCGCTGGAGTTCGCTCATGGCTTGCTCTAGCTCCTGCGCTTTGTCGCCCGCTTGTTTGTAGAGGTCAGCCTGATTGATGGCGATCGCCACTTGGTTCCCAATCGCTTTCAGCAGCGCGGCTTCATCTCTCGTCCAGTCGCGGGGGGCAGAGGTTTGGGCACAGGTAAACACACCCACTTGCCCAGCTTGAGTGTGAATCGGCACCGACAGCGCGGCCTTATAATGTAGCGCAATGTACAGTTCTCGCACCTGATCGTCTTCAATCAAGGTGACGTCATCCATTTGCACTAGGTCGGTTTGAAAGGCCAAGTCGGTGAGTGGCTTGATCTCGGCATCTGTAGCGCGGAACCCCAACGCAGGGGGAAGCTCGGGGGCGATCGCCTCACTCACCACTTCCCAATAGGGCATAGATTCAGCCGGATTATTAGCGTAGTACCAGACGTAGCGGCACACATCCACCTGCAATACATCACGAATTGCCTGGGTCGCCGTATCTAAAATTTGGTTGAGGTTGAGGGAACTGCGGATTTGGTGGGTCATCTGATTCAGCCGCTGCTCGCGCAGTGCCCGTTGGTGCAGCTCTCGCTCAGCGTGCTTGCGTTCCGTGATGTTGAACGTCGTGCCGACAATACGATACACCTGACCCTCAATGTTGCGTAGTGGATTGAGCGTCGTTACCCACCACGTGTCTGCTCCATGAAACTCATAGTGACTTTCGGAAATAATAGTTTTGCCTGTCTCAACGCAGCGCTGGTTGTTGCGCCGCATTTCGCCCCCTGCCGCCTCACCAAAAATTTCCTCGGGGGTTTTGCCGCTGATGCTGGCGCGAGTCTTGCCGGTTACGGCTTCAGTTGCCGCATTCCAACCCGCGTGAATGAACTCACCTGTTTCAGTCACATTCACCACAAAGATAGGATGCTCTACACCGTCATAGATACTGCGGAGAAATTCCTCCTTACAAATCAGTTCCGCTTCAGTGCGGCGGCGCTCGGTGATGTCGTGCATCACGGCGATCGCCCCTAACGTTTTACCCGCACTGTCATAGAGTGGGTCGGCATCACAGACGATATAGCGGGGTTTTTCACCTTTAACGGTGATCGCCATGCCTGCATCTCGCACTTGCTCGCCGGTAAAGGCACGCAATAGAGGAATGCGCTCCATCACCAAGGGCGTTACGCCGTCGCCTTCATACAAGTCGTATAGGTTCGCCCATTGATCGGGCGGCACCTCACGCGGGTCGCAGTTGTGCCACTCGCGCGCCGTTCGGTTAAACAGACGTAAGTTTCCGTCAGCATCACAGGCCACCACGCCATCTGCTGCCGCTTCGATCACCGCCTGGGTAAAAATTTGCTCGGCTTGCAGGGCGAGCTCAGCCAGTTTGCGCTCCGTGATGTCGTGGGCGATCGCATAAATCAGCTTCTCCGTTTTAAGGGGAAACGCGCGCCAGCTAAACCAGCGATAGGAGCCATCCTTGCAGCGATAGCGATTTTCAAAGGCAATGACCTCTTTTCCAGAGTCTAAGTCTTGCATGGTGTCTAGCGTCCCCTGGCAGTCATCGGGGTGAACAAAGTGCATAAACGGATGCGCCATCAGTTCTGCATCGTCATACCCCAGCACCCGACTCCAGGCAAGATTAAGCTGAATAAAATACCCATCCATGTTGGCCACACAGAGCGGGTCGGTAGAAAGCTGAAAAAAGTTGAGGAAGCGATCGCGTTCATAGCTCAGTCTTTCATAGGCATGCTGCTGCTCTGACAAGACCTGCCGTAAGCACGCCACCTCTTGCTGTAGGGTCTGCAAGTCTTGATCTACCGAGTCTGGAGCGAAGGTCATGACGGCCAAGAAAAACGACTTCATTATTTAAGAAGCCCAGATTTTTTAGTTAAATCTCAATTGTCCATCGCTTGTAGAAAATATTCATATTAGGATCGGCGATCGCCCCTTGATTCAGCATGGCGACCGACATGCCACCCCTAGAGCATCGTTGCTCAATTGTGCTAAACCTCAGACTAGACAAGCGTTTTACAGAAAAAGAGGATTCCCGGTTCCGATATCTTTCGGTATAAATGAATGGGCACATCGCCTTCAGACTTGACGCCGATTGCGTCTTTTCCCATTCGGATCAGACTCTTCAGGCAAGCACCACGATTCACGCATTCACTGAATTACACAGTCACCGATCTATATCGGATTCATACCCATCTATGCCCCAGCCGATTTTGTATGTTGCCATTACAAACCACGGGTTTGGTCATGCCACTCGCACGGCGTCGGTTGTGGCGGAAATTAAGCGCCGCTGCCCAGAGATCGTGGTGATCTTGGCCACCACCGCTCCCCGCTGGCTGCTCGAAACTTACATTCCTGACGACTTTATTTTGCGGCCTCGTGCCTATGACGTGGGCGTGGTGCAGAGCGACAGCATCACCATGGATTTGCCCGCAACGCTGGCGCAACTGCAGGTGATTCGCGATCAGTCGCGTCACCTGATTGCCTCAGAAGTCAGCTTCATTCAGCAGAATCGGGTAGGGCTGGTGTTAGCAGATATTCCTCCGCTGGCGGCGGCGATCGCCCATGCGGCCCACATCCCCTGCTGGATGATGAGCAACTTTGGGTGGGATTATATCTACCGCGCCTGGGGGGATGAGTTTACGGATAGTGCTGATTGGATTGCGGAATGCTTCAGCAAGTGCGATCGCCTGCTGCGGTTGCCGTTTCATGAACCCATGAGCGCGTTTCCCGTGGTGGAAGACATAGGCCTCACTGGGGGATCACCGCGCTTTTCAGCCGAGGCGTTGAGCCAGACCCTGAGGTTGACCGCGCCCCGCGAGACCACCGTGCTGCTCACCTTTGGGGGCCTAGGGCTAAACCAAGTTCCCTACCACAACGTGCAGCGATTTCCCGATTGGCAGTTCATCACGCTCGATCGCCACGCGCCGGATCTGCCCAATTTGCTCAAGCTCGATGGTCGAGACTACCGCCCCGTCGATTTAATGCCGCTATGCAGCAGAGTGGTGTCGAAGCCAGGGTTCAGCACGTTTTCTGAAGCCTGTCGGTTAGGGCTTCCCATTATTTCCATCACGCGGCGAGAGTTTGCCGAATCTGCCGTGCTGCTAGAAGGCATCCGAGACTATGCCCATCATCAGGTGATGGAGCCAGATGCATTTTTCTTTAGCGATTGGGACTTTTTACGCCAGCCCCTGCTCCCTCCCCGCAAAGGAACGACCGTGCCAGCGGATGGCAATGAGGCGATCGCCCAGCGCGTGATTGAATATCTTATGGGCTAAGGTGGGTTCGCCCACGAGCCTTGCCCCAGTTCTCCTGTTTCAAACAAACCCGTCCCAGCCGAATTACCCGGTCTGCGCCATGCCCCACATTCAAAAAGTCTTGAATCTGTCTACCTCGCCAAAGTGCCTGCACAAAATTACGGCGGATGTCGCGGATATTGTGGCTCGTTCGGGCGTTCGTACCGGCATGTGCCATCTATTTTTGCGCCATACCTCCGCTAGCCTGATCATTCAGGAAAACGCAGACCCCGATGTGCTGGCGGATTTAGAAACGTTTCTGGCCCGTCTAGTGCCCGAGGGCAACCACTACACCCACAGCACCGAAGGCCCAGACGATATGCCCGCCCACATCCGCAGCGTGCTGACGCATACGTCAGAGCAAATTCCAGTAGGAAACGGGCGGTTAATGCTGGGCACTTGGCAGGGCATTTACCTATGGGAACATCGCCGCCATCGCCATCAGCGAGAACTGGTGGTGCATGTGTGTGGCGAGGGTTAAGGGGTGCTGCCATCCGCTATTCTTGGGTCAATCGCTGTGCTGACGTCGTGTAAGTTCGATCGGGCTGTTTCAGCCCTCGCCCCCGTGAAACACCACCAACTTGTTCTGCCCGCAACGCGGGCAGAACCGCTCAGGGATTTGCCGAACTGAGGTTTCGTCCGTTTTAGATCAGTCCAAACTTTTGATGTGCTGTACTCGTTGCGTACAGCACATCAAAAGTTTGGGGGCACTGCGCAACGCACGGTGCCCCCAAACTCGTTTAACCCAACCGGAGGTTATTCTTGAACAACCGACAGCGTAAAGGGCACGCTGCCACCTTGGGCGCGATCGCCCACAAACACCGAATAGGTGCCCGGTTCCCACAGTCCCGAAACTTCGATGCGCCCATTAGACTGGCTGTGCGCCATGGCGCAATTGCTGCGACCGCCCGGGCCAGTGATTAGCAACGTGGTGGAGTTGCTTGCCTGCACCCGAAACCGCAGTGCCGTAAAGGACTCCGTCACGCGAATCGTTTGACTCGCTGCTCCTGGAATGTAGCCACAGGCGCTAGCCTGAGACGCGCCAGAGGTTCCCTGCACCACTACTTCGGAGGATAGCGGCGTTTGCACCTGGCTGAGTGCCGTAGACCCGACTGCAACGGATGTGGCGATCGCCATGGGTACGGCGAACCAACGATGATTGACCGAACGCAAACCAGACTGAAACCAATTGAGTGGACGCATATGCCACCCCTCACACAAGGATTATGCTTACCTCTGCATCCTATCCAGAGAAAACTCTCGTTCACAGAATATTGTGACAGTTCATACAGCGGACGCAGTGTGGCTGTGCATCAGGGCGATCGCCGCACGTTCAAACAGCACCACTCGCCGTTGCGCCACAGCGCCGCCACAAACCAGCCGTTGTCTTCTAACGTATCTGCCACGGCTTTGACCTGATCGAGCAGAATGCCACTGAAAATGGCCCAGGTGTTGGGCTGGGCGATCGCTTCCAAGCCAGGGATCAAGTCCACAATCACTTCTGCGAGGATGTTGCAAACAATCCCATCCACGGGCTCTGCCACCAAACATGCAACCCTCTCAACACTGCCCTCCGCCACCACAAGTTGTTCTGGATTGATGTGGTTTAACTCGCGGCTAACCTCAGTCGCGCCCACGGCCAACGGGTCAACATCCACAGCATAAACCTGACGCGCCCCTAGCAAGATCGCCCCAATAGAAAGAATGCCAGAGCCACAGCCAATGTCGGCCACCACCGCGTTGGTCGCAGAATCAGGCTCTCCCAGCCGCATTTCCAGCGCTTCTAGGCAAAGCTGGGTGGTGGGGTGCGCCCCCGTCCCAAAGGCCACACCTGGATCCAGCAGCAACACCAGCCGATCGGTTTGCTCGGGGGGAGCAATCCAAGCTGGATTAATGAGGAAGCGATCGCCAATTTCTTGGGGTTCCCAATGCTGCTTCCAAGTGCTTGACCAGTCTTCTTCTTCAATCAAATGCCACTGCACCGCAGGCACAGGCAACCCGGCACAGAGCATATCCTGCTTAAGCAGCAGCGCTAACGCGGCTAAATCTAATTGCTCCACCTGAAACTGGGGCAAGTAGGTGGTCACTAGCAGCCCAAAGTTGCGGCGCTCACTAGAGACACCCCGCGCCCCAAAGGCGTCAAGCCGCCAAAAGATAGCCTCTTCAGCAGCCGGATCGCCCAGCACTTGAATTTCCCACCAACTGCTCGCCAAACGCTTATCCCAATTCGATTGTCAATTCTTTGATGGTCAATTCAACCATGCTCTCGCGACGGGAGCCTATGAATTGAAGCAGCACCTAGACCGGCAGCGTCACCGTATAGGCATCGCGGATACCGGGCACCTGAAGAATCTCCTTCAAAATACCGTCTGGCAGCGGATCATCCAAGCTCAACACCATCACCGCATCGCCGCGCACAATCTTGCGCCCCACTTGCATACTGGCAATATTGACATTGAAACTGCCCAGCAGCGAGCCGATCTTGCCGATGATCCCCGGCATGTCACGGTGCAGGGTAAACAGCATATAGCGACTCGGCGGCACATTGACCGGGAAGTCATCCACTGTGGTGATGCGAATTTCGTGATCGCCCAGCAGCGCGCCCGTAACGGAATGTTCGCCTTGGCTGCCCCGCGCCGTGAGGCGCAGCGATCCCGTGTAATCTACGACGGTGGTGTCGCGGGTTTCGGTCACGCGAATGCCGCGCTCCTTGGCTTCGATGCTGGCGTTGACGTAATTCACTCGCTCTTGCAGCGCATCAGAGAGCAGCCCTTTCAGCGCTGCAATCACAATCGGCTGACCGTCGCTATTGGCTGCCTCACCCTGCATCCGAATGTTGATAGATTCGACACGGCCCCCAGTCAGCTGGCTCACCATGCTGCCGAGGGTTTCCGCCAGCTTCAAGTAGGGGCGCAGTTTTTCTAACACATCGGGCCGCAAGCCGGGAATGTTTACCGCTGAGCGAGCGGGCAGCCCTAGCAGCACATCCCGAATTTGCTCCGCCACATCGACCGCCACATTAACTTGAGCTTCTTCTGTAGATGCGCCCAAGTGCGGCGTTAGAATCACTTCCTTTCCCAACTCCCGCAGGGGCGACTCACCCAGTGGCTCTGACTCAAATACATCGAGGGCGGCTCCAGCGATGGTTCCGGCTTTGAGGGCAGCGGCGATCGCCCCCTCGTCTACAATGCCACCCCGAGCACAGTTGATAATGCGCGCAGTGGGCTTCATCTGCTTTAGCGTCTCTGCGTTAATTAAGTGATAGGTTTCAGGGGTTTTGGGCAAGTGCAGCGTAATGTAGTCTGACTCGCGGATCAGCATATCTAGCTCTACGAGCTGGCAGCCCAACTGCTCTGCTCGCTCACTAGAGAGAAACGGATCATAGGCCAGGAGCCGCATATCCATCGCCCGAGCCACCGTCGCCACATGGGAGCCAATTTTGCCCAAGCCGACGATCCCCAGCGTCTTTTTATATACCTCTACGCCAAGGAACTTGCCGCGCTCCCACTTACTGCCTTTGACCGACTGATTGGCTTCGGGAATATGGCGCGAGAGCGCGAGCATCATGGCGATCGCATGTTCTGCAGCAGCGATGGTGTTGCCCTCGGGCGAATTCACCACCAGAATGCCGCGCCGCGTGGCCGCCTTCACGTCTACGTTGTCAACCCCAACCCCTGCTCGCCCGATAATCTTGAGCTGTTTGCCCGCCTCAATAATCTCAGCGGTAACGCGAGTGCCCGAGCGAATCATCAACGCATCGTAATCTGGAATGATTTGCTGCAATTGCTCTGGCGGCAACCCGGTTTTTACATCAACCTGAGCAACCTGAGAGAGGATATCAATTCCCACTTGATCGATGGGATCGGACACTAAAACCTTTGGCATGATGGCAGGACGGGTAATCGACTAAGTAGGGACGTGAACAAGACGTAGCGCCAGCAAATGTCATGCGGCCAGCCGTAGGCCAACTGGGCAGATTTAGATGGGAGCCTGAGTCTCTTTGATCGGATGAGCAAAGATCTGAACCTTTGGATGGGAGGCCAACCCAAACCGGGCTCTCTACACCCAGACTAAGCAGCCAGAACCCAGCTTGCTAAAGACTCTCTGAATGGCCTGAGCTCTATCAATACACCAGAGCATGAAGCGTCCCTGCAACCCAAGCAAAACCCAAACTATCGCTCTGGAAGCCTGGCTGTTTCAACCCACAGAGGCAGCACGTCTCCCGCGATGGCAAAACCGCGCTACAAGAGGTCATTCTACTGCAAAGGGGCGATCGCCCTGTCTACGAATCAAAATGTTTTTGGGCAGACCTCGCTTGCCCCACCAACAGGTACGGCTTACCGTATCAAGACAAAAGTCGCAAATTATTGTTATATTTGTTTACATACAGAAACATTGTCTTACAGGAGGCCGTTATGGCTCTGCTAATTGCTCTATTTGTTGTGGGTTGGGTTGCTGCTGCGGTGCTGGGCACTCAGGTCTATTTCCGGGGTGAACAAACCAAGCCCATCCACGCACGCAACTGGCGCTCTGAAACCTTTGAGATGCTGGCTCAATCCATCACCGGTTCTGATGTAGACCACATGAGTCGCGTCCCGGCGTTTGTGGTGTCAGATGCCTACGCCAGCAAGACTCTTTCTAGGAACTAGTCGTCTGTAGCCCGATGGTCAGATTGAAATGACTAGGGTTTCGTGCATGCACTCATGCAGAACATGGGCATCCTAAGTCACAGAGGGTATGTGGGAACGCGCCAGAGATGGGGCGAAACATGCCAGAGAAACAACAACGTTTAGACTTCCTAAGTTAAGCTCCTCCCTGATCAACGATTCGGGGAGGATTTTTTTGGCGATCGCTACTCTTCAGATAGCCGCACAAACACTGCGCCTCGTTGCGCCGTGGGGTCGCTGCCATAGCTGCTCATGGTGAGCGATCGCACATGGTCAAACAAGGGCTTGGCGGCGAGTTCTGCTAGGCGCAGAATGGGCAGTTGGGCTTCGAGGGTGGGCCTGACTGCTGGCCAGTCGATATAGAGATAGCCATTGTTGCGCGGGTTGAGCGGGGCGATCGCCCGCTGAAATTCAGCATCCTTTAACAGCGGAGCTGCACGGGCATTCAGGGCAGCTTCCATGGCGTCTAGCGATGTGGCAAAGACCTCGTACCGATCCACTTGGGTGTGGACGCCCCGCACATCGACCTGCAACACATCCAGGCTTTGGCGGTTGCGGCGGCGGCGGGTGGTGTCGGGTGTGGTCAGCTTAGTCCACGCATAGGCTGTTTGGTCTGCTAGCGTTACTGGGCCAGTGCCTAACCCGTTTCGCTGGGCGATCGCATCCATCTGCGCTAGGGCTGTGGCTGTGGCCTCAGAGGTCTCGCCTGCAAAGACCCACTGTTGACCATTGTCATCTTCTGGCAGCCAAGCCAGGGCAAATTCCCCTTCTACCCAGTCCACCCAGTCTTGCGTGAGCGGTATGCCTAGCTCTTGCTTAGCGCGTTGCAGCGCTGGAGTCACCAACGCAGACAGCACGCCGTAGGTCTGCAGCGTAGCGTTGAGCTGAGGCAACAGCGTATTTAGGTGTGTGCCCCCGGCAACCACGGCGCTGCCTAGCGGTATCGTCTTCAGCGCCTCTACCGGGTGGCTCAGAGCCGGAGGTGCCATGGGGAACGGATGCCCCTCGGCAGCCAGCAGCACCGTATTCGCCAAAATGCCCTGAGGGTTTAGCTCAATGCCCGCCACCATGCGATCAATCAGGGGGGCGGTGTCGCCTGCGTCGTCGTCTATTGCAGAAGATAGCTGGCGCTCGGGCAGGTCAAGCCATTGCCCCAGACTGGGCAGGTTAACGTAGGCCATGCCGATGGGGGTTTCAGCCAGTTGCGTTAACGACTGGCGATAGGTGGGATTGCTGCTGAGGTTGAGGCTGGCCGCTTGGACGTTGTTAATGGCATCGCGCAAAACCTTGGGCGCATTGGCAACCAGGACAAAGCGATCGCCCACCACCGCCGTTGCTAGGGTGCCATCCCCTGCATCCCCAGGCAGATCGCCCGTCGGCAACCCCACCACGCGGCTGGGCTGGCCCGAGATAATCTTTACCCCGGCATATTGCTCAAACACCAGGTTCACCCCGGCGATCGCCCGGCGTTGCCAAAGCACCTGCAAAAACTCTCGGGCGCGATCGCCATCCCGGGTTTCTAACGCCAGCAAATAGCCAGGCTGCGACCCATTGGCCTGATCGCGATCGACATCGGGAGTCGTGACGGCTAGGGTAACTTCACTTCCCAGCCAGGGTTTGATATCCGTGTCGTAGTCAAGGTTGCGCCCACTTAGCAGGCTCGATTTCAGTTGTGCAACCTCAGTCCGTGCCTGTCGCCGCTGGTTGGCCGGGGCGATCGCCACACGCACCGCTTCTAGCTCATCAGGGTTGACTAACAGCGACACCATAGCCGGAGCTTGCTTAGGCACAAACATTGCTGCTGCCGGGCTGGTCGCCCGCGTTTGACTCAGCAGCATGAGCGGACTTTGAGCCGCCAACCAAACCCATCCCCCCGCGCTGATGCCAAGCAAAACCAGCACCACCAATCCTAAGGTTACAAAAAATGAGCGGAGCTTCATGAAACCACCACAGCGTAACGCCAGTGCCAACCATTTAGTGTAGTACCGGATGGGCATGGCGTAGCGGTTTAGACTATCTTAGATGGCTCAAGCGACTGAATATTTACACGCAGCCCAGCTACGGAATGACGCTAGCCAAGTCATAAACGCAACCTAAATTACTGGCAACATTATAGGGTGGATTGTGCGCCCCGCCTCTTGACGCACACTTAAAAAATCACCCCTGTTTTATCCTCGGCAAGGATTGCTACCTATGACGTTTTGTGTGGATGCACAAGCGGTGAAGCGGCTAGGCCACCACACCATAAGCCTTAATAATTGGACATTAAGCTGATGCTAGTGAGCGTGCTATGGATTTTGCTGGCAGGCTTTTTTGCCGGGCAATTGGTGCTGCGACTGGGCGCACCGCCGCTGATTGGCATGATTTTGGTGGGCATTGCCATTGGCCCGCAGTTTGCTGACTTCATTAGCCCCGAAGTCTTGGATGCTGCTGATAGCCTGCGGCTGGTGGCGGTGATGATTATTTTGATGAAGGCGGGGCTGGGGCTTGATCGCGAGAAGCTAGCACAGCAGGGGTCAGTGGCGCTGCGATTGGGAGTTTTGCCTGCGGCATCAGAAGCGATTGTAGTGGCGATCGCCGCCATGGTTCTCTTCAATTTCGACTTCCTCACCGGACTCCTGCTCGGCTGTGTTGTGGGGGCAGAATCCCCAGCGGTGATTGTGCCGGGCATGTTGCGGCTCAAAAGCTTAGGGTGGGGGGTAGCCAAGGGCATTCCCGATGCAATTCTGACGGGCAGTGCCCTGTCGGATGTGCTGCTGCTGCTGTTGTTTGGGCTGCTGCTTAACTTCTTGGGGCAGGGTGGTGCAGAAACAGTGACACTCCCAGGCGGTCTCAGCCTGTCGCCGCTGCAACTGTTGCCCTTTCAGGTGGTGCTAGAAATTGCGCTGGGCCTCCTGGCCGGATTTCTGGCGGCGCGGCTGCTGGTGCTGCTGCTGGTCAAGCAAAACTGGACGCGCACGATCGTACAAGACCTGATCATTGCCGCCAGCGTCGCACTGTTCTTGGTTGTGTTTACCGATGTGTTTCCCTACTACTCCGGCTATCTGTCGGTGATGGCGCTGGGGTTTTTCTTGATTGAGTTTGATACACCCTTGGCACGAGTCATCCGCAGCGGCTTTGATGCCCTGTGGGCCGTTGCAGAAATTGTGTTGTTCGTCCTCCTCGGGGCTAGCATTCAGCCTGCTGTTTTGGGATCTGTCCTCTTGCCAGGGCTGGTGCTGCTGACCCTGGGGCTGGTCGTGGGGCGGGCGATCGGCTGGTATCTTTCTACCCTGGGCAGCAATTGGACCTGGAAAGAGCGGGTATTTTTGCTGCCGGGGAACATGGCCAAGGCCACTGTGCAGGCCGCGATCGGGGCGCTGCCGCTGGCAGCGGGGATTGAGGGAGGCGAGGTGATTTTGGCGATCGCCGCTCTTTCTATTCTCACCACTGCCCCATTGGGGGCGTGGGCAACCCAGGTCTTTGCTCCTAGATTGCTCGAAAAAGGCGAGGTTGATCCAACCAAAGTCTCGGTGAGCGATCGCCCTGTCTTTCTGGCCGCCGTCGATCCATCCCCGCTTGCGGCCCAGGTATTGCGAAAAGCCGCAGACTTGGCCCGCCGCAGCAACGGCGAAGTGATCATCCTCTACGTCGATAATGAAGGCAATGCCGACGGCGTTGCAGCCTTGAAGCAGACCGCGCAGCAGGTTCTTGCCGATATTCGGTTTGAGTTTCTAACCCTGCCAGGTGCGGTGCCCGAAGAAATTGTGAGAGTCGCCCAAGCGCGCCGGGTTGCAGACGTTGTGATTGGCAAACGTGGGCATCACCCCTGGCACGACCTAGCGCTGGGTTCAGTCTCTCAGGCCGTGTTAGAAATGAGCCCCATTCCAGTTATTACAGTAGATAGGCCAAATAATGAGGGCGATCGCCCTCCAAAAATCCAACAGTAAATTTGATAGGGGTGCCTAGGTGATGAGTGGAGATCACCCACGAATTTAAACTCAGTAGTTCACAAACCTGTTGTATTCTTCTCGCAAAGATCAGGCAATTCGTTGCCCGTTATCCGGTTTTTAGGATAGATACTGGGTAATCTTTTGGGTAGCACATCGTTAAGAATGGGAGTCTCATGTCGCAACAAACGCCGACGATCTTGGTAACGGGTGGAGCGGGATATATCGGCTCCCACGCAGTGCTGGCGCTTCAGCAGAGCGGATACAACGTCTTGGTGCTCGATAACCTGGTATATGGACATCGAGACCTGATCGAGAATACCCTCAAAACCGAACTGATTGTGGGAGATACGAGCGATCGCTCACTGCTCGATAAAATCTTTGCCAGCCGGTCAATTGATGCCGTGATGCACTTTGCCGCCTATGCCTATGTGGGCGAATCGGTGAGCGATCCCGCTAAGTATTACCGCAACAACGTGCTGGGCACCCTCAGCTTGCTAGAAGCGATGCTGGCCGCCAATGTCAAAAACTTTGTCTTCTCGTCTACCTGCGCCACCTACGGCGTGCCCACGACCGTTCCCATTCCCGAAGATCACCCCCAGTCGCCTATCAACCCCTACGGCATGACCAAGCTCATGGTGGAGCACATCCTCCAAGATTTTCAGGTGGCCTATGACTTCAAATCCGTGATCTTTCGCTACTTCAACGCGGCAGGGGCCGATCCCGAGGGGCGGTTGGGAGAAGACCATAACCCCGAAACGCACCTGATTCCGCTTGTGTTGCAAACGGCAATGGGCATCCGCCCCTGCATCAAAGTCTTTGGCACCGACTACCCCACCGAAGACGGCACCTGCGTTCGCGACTACATCCACGTCTATGACCTTGCGTCAGCCCACGTGCTCGGCATCGACTATTTACTGAAGGGGGGCGACAGCACTATCTTTAACCTCGGCAACGGCAGCGGCTTTTCGGTGAAGCAGGTGATTGATACGGCTCGCCAAGTGACCGGAAAAGACATTGCTGTAGAAGAGTGCGATCGCCGTCCCGGTGACCCCCCAGCGTTAGTCGGCAGTGGCGAAAAAGCCAGACGCATCCTCGGCTGGAACCCCCAATACGCTGACCTCGAAAAAATTATTGCCCATGCTTGGGCATGGCACCAGTCGCGTCACGGATGATTCTATCGGGCTGACGCGGTTGGGGAGTTATCTCGTCGGCCCTTGCTTTGTGGAGTGAACGAGTGGCGATTTGTTTAAGGGGCTTGTCACATGCGTCTTAAACAAATCGCTGAATTCTCACGTCAGCGCGTTAGGAATCTGAGGCACTTGCTATACTAAGGCGCTTCATGCTGGCATCTAGGGAGTATTGGCGCAACGTTGTGAAGTACTTTTTTTTGGCCGATGGTTGGACGATTGGGCGCGTGTGGGAGTTGGGTGGGCTGTGGAATGAGGCCGCTTGGCGACGAAAGCCCTGGATTGAGCGCACGGCCCTAGCCATGAATGAGCAGCAGCAGCGGCTGTGGCTCTATCGGGTAGAAGAGTCGGTGCTCATGGTAGAAGTGAAGCCGAGTGAGGCCGTCGCGAATGCCACCCATGTTATTGGACAGGTGGTGCTGAAGCGGTTGATGACAGCAGATCAGGCCATTGATTTGCTCGCATCTCCAGGGGCACGCTTAGAAAATCATGTAGCGTCACAAGCAGAGTAATCGAGAAACCCGGGCGTTAATCCTCTGGAGCGGCTATGGGTTTACCAGAGCTGCTATAAGATAGCAGATGTTGTTGCGGGAGAGTTGAGATGGCCTCGCCATTGGTGATTCCTGAAGATGTAAGCTTTGAGGGGGCGATCGCCCTGACTCAATCATTGATGGAACAGATGGAGCAAGAACAGCTCTCTGATGTGGATTTAACCCAAACTCTGACGCAGTTGGTCGCCACTGAGAACGGTGCACGGGGATTCTTTGTCACCTACTTAACGAGCGATCGCCCCCTAGCCGATCAGCCCTCAACCGCCGTGCTGTCTGCACTCAACACTGCACCCGAGGACGTTGGAGAACTGCTCGTCAAAAACCTGGCGATGTCATCAGCCATGGCGGTGACGCACCGCCGCAATGGGAATCATGACATGGCAGAGGGGTCAGACCGGGTGCGATCGCGCACTGCCAAGTTAATCCAGCAATTGCAGTTATTGACCGTTCCGGCCAAGCTCACTCAGCTTAAGGACAGCGCCACCACTGGCACCGGCGACTATGCCAGCTTTCTCACCCGGTGGGGCTATGACGACGAACAGCGCCAGGTGATTGTGCAAGCCATTGATCAGAGCCTCTCTGCTGGGTAGGCCGAGCGGTAGCCTCAATGGGTCAAGCCCAGTGCAGTCGGAGTCAGATGCTAGAACATCGCTCCATCACAGCGTTTCTAAATCGCGCAGGTGCAGATTAAGCGCATCCGTCGAAATCTGAATTTCCCGAAACGACATCGCTAGAGATATCAGCATCAACACGAGGCTAGCGGCAAACACCAACCGCCCCAGCACCAGCAACCCTGCAAACAGCAGCAGCATACAGGCCACACAGAGCAGCAAGCTCAGCGCTCCAAACGCTTGCATATTGCGAATAAGCCGCACCCGATAGCGCAGGTTTGAGATCTCTTTGAGCAGCACAGTGCTGGGGTGGGCCTGATGCGTGGCGTGCAGATTGCGAATGATACTCGCCAACGCCAGAAACCGATTGGTATACGCCAAGAGCAGCAGCGACACAGTGGGAAACAAAATCGCTGGGGTGTTAATGTCAATATCCATGCGTGCGATCGCCCCTAAGAATGGGACACGGTGTAGATAGAGCTAGGCGTAAAGAAGCCCGACTGTATTGTAGGGCGATCGCACGAGCACGCGCAGGGTTCATGATTCGTAGCGATCGCCACTGAATAGAAGCGGTAAGGTAAGGCCAGCACTACAGATAACCCTAGTTCCCGAGATGAAAGCAGGCCTCTGACGCAACCTAGAGAGCCCGCTCTATCCAGCTCCGACCGATCCTTCGGTATCGCCACAGCTTCAGATATCGAGAGTAGAACCCACGCTAGGCGAGGATTCCACTACACAAGGGAGCCGAAGCACACCGAAGCACATTGAGCATAGCTATATCCAAAATCCATCTATCCCAAGCCGATCTATGACGGTCGAACGAAACGTAGCCGCAGTGTTCAAGATGAGCGATGATGCGTGGCTCCGTCACGCCAATCCCTGGAGCGGATGGACACGGTTTGCCACGGTCTTGCCGCTGCTAATCTTGGCATTTTGGAGCCGCGTCTGGTTGGGCGGATGGTCGCTGCTCCCCATTGCCGGAGCCTGTGCCTGGACGTGGCTAAACCCGCATGTGTTTCCCAAGCCTCGCTCAACCCATCACTGGATTTCAAAAGGGGTTCTGGGCGAGCGAGTCTGGTTGAACCGGGATCAAGTGCCCGTACCTCAGCATCATCAGCTTGTTCCCTCTCTGCTCAATGCCGTCGCAGTCGTGGGTGGAACAATTGTCATTTGGGGCGTTGTTGTCCTTAGTGTTTGGGGCGTCAGTTTTGGGTATGCCATTGTAACGCTTGGCAAACTCTGGTACATCGACCGCATGGTGTGGCTCTATGGAGACATGAAAGACGTTAATTCTGAGTATGGCAGTTGGCTCTACTAACGGCGGATTGAGGCATTGGTCTCAGGCTAGCAGACCTCTTGTGACGCGTATAAACGTACGTATCGGGCGATAGGATGTGGAAACGAAGAACACTCCATGAATGCGCTGAGGAGTTAGAAGTACTCAGCCAAGACTTTAGAGACGCTTACATAAATAAATCGAAGCTAGATCAACAAATTCGAGAGAAAATATTACAGAAGTCGTCTGAAAGAGGTATTGAAATATTGCGGGTGCTAGCTCTTTCAATCCGCTCAGAACAGGATGTTGGCGGCATTCCTCCTATTCGTACAACTGTTGGTGCTTTGAAACGCTCTGCTAACACCAATGAAGTCTTGGCTACGTTAAATAGCTATCGACCACCTTACCCCTCTTTAATCACTTTGAGGAGAAGAATTTAAGATAGGAATGGAGAGTTTTAAGGTGCGAAAGATCCAATGCCTGCTTCGAGAGAGGCGCGACCCACGATTCGATTTGTGGATGAATACTG
>JAESGQ010000113.1_pt1 | contig 23854 bp, 21 predicted proteins | sample 9266251 | NCBI WGS metagenome assembly JAESGQ01 (sample SAMN17056778, study PRJNA650883) | algae metagenome | isolation source: Kaiparowitsia implicata GSE-PSE-MK54-09C and co-occurring heterotrophs from... | place: USA: Kaiparowits Plateau, Grand Staircase Escalante National Monument, UT ... | reverse complement strand
GTGAAGGATCTCGTCAAGGATCTTCCGCCGCTCTACGAAGCCTTCTTCTCCGACGAGAAAGCCCGCACCTGCAAGCATTGCGGCACCCTCCATCCCGGCAGGAAGCCGCCGGCCGGTTGGGTTGCTCTCTGAAACTCATGACGCCGCCCCTCGGCGGTGCCGTAAGAACTGAACGAGCCTGAGCGCGGCGGCGCAGAAACGCCGCGTCAAATGATCTCAGAGGCAAACCAAAACAGCGGGAGTTCAAGATGAAATTGCGAGGATTGCTATTCGGCATCGCGGCCGCCTTGGCCGCGACGACCGCTCTCGCCCAGCAGCCGGTCAAGATCGGGATGATCACTACCCTTTCGGGGCCGGGCGGCTATCTCGGCCAGGATATTCGCGACGCGTTCAAGCTTGCGATCGAGATGGGGGGCGGCAAGCTCGGCGGCGTGCCGGTCGAACTCGTCGTCGAGGATGACGCATTGAAACCGGGCCAGGGCAAGCAGATCGCCGAGAAGATGCTGAAGACCGACGGCATCAAGATCATGACCGGCATCGTCTTCTCTAACGTTGCCGGAGCAACTGTGCCCGACATCGTCGATGCGGGCGCGCTCTATGTCAGTCCCAACGCTGCGCCGTCCAACTTCGCCGGCAAGGAGTGTAACGAAAACTATTTCGTCGTCTCCTGGCAGAACGATAGCCTGCATGAAAGCGCCGGCCAGCACGCTACCAATCTCGGCTACAAGAAGGCCTTCATCCTTGCCCCGAACTACCAGGCCGGCAAGGACGCGCTCTCCGGCTTCAAGCGCCTGTTCAAGGGCGAGGTTGTCGGCGAGGTCTATACCAGACTCGACCAGACCGATTTCGCGGCGGAAATGGCGCAGATCCGCTCGGCCAATCCGGACGTGGTCTTCCAGTTCCACCCGGGCGGGCTCGGCATCGCCTTCCTGCGCCAGTACCAGCAGGCGGGCCTGCTCGGCAAAGTGCCGATGGTGCTGGCCGAGCCTTCGCTCGACGCGACCACGCTCAAAGCTGTAGGCGATGCCGCGCTCGGGCTCAGCGTGACCTCGCACTGGAACACCGACTTCGACAACGCTTCCAACAAGGCTTTCGTCGAAGCCTGGACCAAGGCCTACAATCGCGTGCCCACTTACTATGCCAGCCAGGGTTACGACACAGCGCTCGCCATCGCCTCGGCGCTGAAGGCGACCGGTGGAAAGACCGATGTGCCGGCGCTGCGCAAAGCGCTCTCTAAGGCCGATTTCCAGTCGGTGCGAGGCGCCTTCAAGTTCGGCACCAACCAGCATCCGATCCAGGACTGGTACGCCCTCAAGGTCGAGAAGGGCGCGGACGGAACGCCGGTGCTCACGACGGCGGGCAAGGTGCTGAGCAATCACGGCGACGCCTATGCGGCGCAGTGTAAGCTTTGAAACGATAAGCTCCCGCATCGACGGGATAGGCCGCCGGCCCATCCCGTCGCCAGCCGGACGTGACCAGCGATGACCCTCATTCTCGAACAACTGCTCAATGGCCTGCAGTTCGGCGTGATGCTGTTCCTGCTCGCCGCCGGGCTGACGCTGATCTTTGGAATCATGGGCGTGATCAACCTCGCCCATGGCTCGCTCTACATGGTCGGCGCCTATGCGGCCGCCTTCGCCGCGGCGCAGACCAACTCGGTCCTGCTCGCCGTCCTGGCAGGCCTGGCGGCAGCGGCCCTGCTCGGGATGGCGATGGAAGTCTTCGTGCTGCGCCGGCTCTATGCACGCGACCATCTCGACCAGGTGCTGGCCACCTTCGCGCTGATCCTGATCTTCAACCAGAGCGTGACGATCGTGTTCGGGCGGCAGCCGCTCTTCGTCTCCGTGCCACCCGCTCTCAACGGCTCGGTCGAACTGCTGCCCGGCCTCACCTATCCGGTCTACCGGCTGATCATCATCGCCGCCGGCCTCGCCGTTGCGCTCGGGCTCTATCTACTGATCAACCGCACGCGCATCGGCATGCTGGTCAGAGCCGGCGCGACGCATCGCGAGATGGTCCGGGCGCTCGGCGTCGACATTCGCCTGCTCTACACTGCGGTCTTCGGGTTAGGGGCCCTGCTCGCCGGCCTTGCCGGGTTGATGGCCGGCCCTATCCTGGCTGTGCAGGTCGGCATGGGCGAGCAGATCCTGATCATGACCTTCGTCGTGGTGGTGATCGGCGGTGTCGGCTCGATCCGCGGAGCCTTCTTCGGCGCCCTGCTCGTCGGCCTCGTCGACACATCGTTACGCGCATTCCTGCCCGGCCTGCTGCGCCAGGTCATGACCGGCTCGGAAGCCGATGCGCTTGGCGCCGGGCTCGCCTCCATGGGCATCTACATGCTGATGGCCGTCGTGCTTCTGGTGCGGCCCAAGGGACTGTTCCCCGCCAATGTCTGAGGACGCCATCACTCGCGCTAATCCCTCTGGGCAGAATGCCGGTCGCGCCTTAGCGCTACTCGCGCTGGCTCTCGGCCTCGTCGCGCTGCCCTTTCTCGTCCAGGCGGTCGGCCAGCCGGCGCTGGTGCCGCTGGCGACCCGCGTGCTCATCTATGCGATCGCCGCGGCCAGCCTAAATTTGGCTCTGGGAGTTGGCGGCATGGTCTCGTTTGGGCACGCAGCCTTCTTCGGGGTCGGCGGCTATGTCGTCGGCATTTTCTACCGAACCTATGTCGACGACGGCCTCTTCCTCGGTTTGATCCCGGGGACGACCCAGCTTCTGGTCACATTGCCGGCTGCTATCCTGGTCGGCGGGCTGCTTGCCTGCCTGATCGGCGCGCTCTGCCTGCGCACCAGCGGCGTGCAGTTCATCATGATCACGCTCGCCTTCGCGCAGATGCTGTTCTTCCTGTTCGTCTCGCTCAAGGCTTATGGTGGCGACGACGGCATGACGATCCGCCGCCGCAACGAGCTGTTCGGCCTCAACACCCGGGATGACGTCACCTTCTATTTCATCTGCCTCGCCGTCGCGGCGCTGGTCTTCTTGGCTCTCTGGCGTATCGTCGGCTCGCGCTTCGGCATGGTGCTCGCCGGCATCCGCCAGAATGAGCGGCGTATGGCGGCGATCGGCATCGCGCCCTATCGCTACAAGCTGGGAGCTTTCGTGATCTCCGGCATGGGCACCGGTCTCGCCGGCGCGCTGATGGCGAACTATCTGCGCTTCGTCAGCCCTGACATGCTGCACTGGACCAAGTCGGGCGAGCTGATGATCATGGTCATCCTCGGCGGCGTCGGAACCTTGCTCGGCCCGCTCTTCGGCGCCGCTGCCCTCGTTATCCTTGAGACGGTGCTGACCTCTTGGACCGAGCATTGGCAACTCATCCTCGGCCCGATCCTGCTGTTCGTGGTCCTATTCACGCAAGGCGGGCTCACCGGGCTGTTCGACCGGCTCGGAATTGGCAGGAGCGAGCGATGAGCCAGCCGCTCCTCTCAGTTCGGGGGCTACGCAAGCGCTTCGGCGGGCTCATCGCCACTGACGGCGTCGATCTTGATGTCGTCGAGGGCGAGATCCATGCGCTGATCGGTCCCAACGGCGCCGGCAAGACCACGCTGCTGACCCAGCTCTTCGGCGAGCTTAGTCATGACGCCGGCGAGATCAGGCTGGATGGCGAAGCGATCGACTCTCTAGCAACGCCGCAGCGCGTCCACCGTGGCCTCGCCCGCACATTTCAGATCAACCAGTTGCTGCCCGACTTCACCATGCTCGACAATGTCGCGCTCGCGGTACAGGCGCGAGAGGGACACAGCTTCCGCTTCTTTGCCGCTGCCCGCGGCGACAAGAGCTTGCGCCAGCGTGCCCGCGAGTATCTGGGCGCTGCCGGCCTCGCCCATCGGGCCGAGATCAAGGTCGCCAACCTCTCCCATGGCGAACAGAAGCAGCTGGAATTCGTCATCGCGCTCGCCTGCGAGCCGCGCCTGCTGCTGCTCGACGAGCCGATGGCCGGCCTCGGCCATGCCGAAAGCGAGCAGATGGTCGCGATGCTTGCGAACCTGAAAGGTCGCATAACCATGCTGCTGGTCGAGCACGATATGGATGCCGTCTTCGCGCTCGCCGACCGGATCTCGGTGCTGGTCTATGGCCGAGTCATCGCGACTGGAACGGCGGAGGAGATCCGAGAGAACCAAGAGGTTCGCATCGCCTATCTCGGCGAGGGAGACGCCTGATGCTGAGCGTGCGCAACCTGCAGTCGGCATACGGGGCGAGCCAGGTGCTGTTCGATGTCGGGCTCGATATCGGCGAAGGCGAGGTCGTGACCCTGCTCGGGCGCAACGGAATGGGCAAAACCACGACGGTGCGCTCGCTGATGGGGTTGCTCGTGCCGAAGGGCGGCGAGATCCGCTTCGATGGTTGCATGCTCCAGGGCAGCGCGCCGGAGGTAATCGCGCGCTGCGGCATCGGCTTGGTCCCGGAAGGCAGGCAGATCTTCCCGACCCTGAGTGTGCGGGAGAATCTCGTTGCAACCGCAGCAAACCGGCTCGGGCGCGCCTCGCCGTGGACGCTGGAGCGGGTCTATGCCCTGTTCCCGCGCCTCGAGGAGCGCGCCTGCCAATCCGCCCGTACACTCTCCGGCGGTGAGCAGCAGATGCTCGCGGTCGGCCGGGCGCTGATGACCAATCCGAAGCTCCTCATCCTCGATGAGGCGACCGAGGGGCTGGCGCCGGTGATCCGGGCCGAGATCTGGCGCTGCCTCGAAGCGCTCAAGGCGCAGGGGCAGTCGATCCTGCTGATCGACAAGAACATCGCCGTGCTCAAGCGCCTCGCCGATCGCCACTACATCATCGAGAAGGGACGTACGGTCTGGTCCGGCTCCAGCGCCGAGCTCGGAGCGCAGGCGGAGATGGTGCATCGTTATGTCGGTGTCTGACATCCGGACCACGGAGATCGTCGCGCATAGCGCCGAGGCCGATCCCGTCGAAGCCGTGCGCGAGACCCTGAGCGAGGTACTCGTCGGTCTGATCGCAGCCGGTTCCGGCCCGCATCACCTTACCGGCATGGACTGGGAGGCTGCCGATCCCTCTGCTTTCCACCTCTCACGCCATGCGATTGAACTGGCCTATCGCGAGGTCTTCGCCGGCTTCCGGCCGGCAATCCGGCTGCAGCCCGGAACGGAGCCCGGCCTGACGATCCGTGCCCGTTTCGGTCCGCCCCAGCCACTGCCGGACATCGAAGTCGAAGGCTACACGCTGCGTGAACTCGCGCGACAGTACAGCCCGCGCCTCCAGGCCGACATGACGGCTCTGTTCCGGCGGTGGAGCCGCGATGGCGCGGCCTTCCGCGCCGACCGTGCCGGTCTCGATCTCGCGTATGGCCCGGGCCGCTTCGAGACACTCGATCTCTATCGCCCGGTCGGCGCACAGCGCGCTCCGGTCTGGGTCTTCGTCCATGGCGGCTATTGGCAGGCCTCCGACAAGGTCCAGCATGCACAATTCGCGCAGGGTCTGCTCAATGCCGGCTTCGCGGTCGCCATGCCGAATTACGGGCTGGCGCCAGACACGCCAGTCGAAGCGAGCATCGCGCAAACCGTGGCTGCCCTGGGTTTCCTCGTTCGCGAGGCAGACGCGCTCGGCCTCGATCCGGCGCAACTGCATCTATGCGGCCATTCCGCCGGGGCCCACCTCGCGGCGATGGCGCTGTGCGAACCTGCAGCTCCGCTGATTGCCTCGGCCCTGCTACTTTCCGGCCTCTATGATCTGCGACCACTCGGCCACTTGCCGATCGGGCGTCTGCTCGGCCTCGATGATATCGACCGAGCGGCGCGGCTCGGCCCGCTCGGGCGGCCACGCCCGACCAGCACTCGCCTCGCTTTTGCGGTCGGCGAGGGCGAGAGCGAGACGTTCAAGCGGCAATCGACAATGCTGGCCGCGGCCTGGCAGGCGCCCGAGCCAATGATCTGCCCGGGGCACCACTTCAGCATGCTCGACGGGTTGAATGGCGGCGCATTGTTCGATCTCGTCGTACAGACGGCCAAGAACTGATGACGAACCGCAAGCGTAAGCCGCTCCGCATCGCGCTCATCGGCTGGGGTGCGATCAACCGGCGCGTCGCCGAGCTGCTTTCGGGCGCTCGAGACGCTGGCGATATCGCCATCGCTGCTGTCGGAGCCCGTTCGAGCGCGCGAGCACACGACATTCCCGCCAGCGCGGTCCTTGTCACCGCTCCGGCACAGCTTGCCGGGCTGGATCTCGACCTTGTGGTGGAGGCAGCCGGCCGGGATGCGGTGGGGGTCTGGGGCGAGGCTGCCCTGCGGTCTGCGCCCGCCTTCGCGATTGCATCGGCCAGCGCGCTGACCGATGCCTCGCTGCTTGAGCGCCTCCTGGCGACTGCCGAGGCTTGCGGCAGCCAACTTATTATTCCCCCAGGCGCTCTCGCCGGGATCGATGCTATCGCAGCGGCGTCGACGCTGCCGCTCGACGAGGTCGTCCACAGCATTGTCAAGCCGCCTGCAGCCTGGCGCGGCACGCCCGCGGAAGATATAATCGTGCTCGACGAAGTCCGCGCGCCGACTGCCTTTTTCACCGGCTCTGCACACGAGGCGGCGGTTCGTTTTCCTCAAAACGCCAACGTCGCGGTGATCTCGGCGCTTGCCGGCATCGGCCTCGACAGAACCCGCATCGAGCTCGTCGCCGATCCTGGCATCGCCGCAAATTGCCATCGCTTGAGTGTGCGGGGCGCTTTCGGCCGCCTGAACATTGCTATCGAGAACCGCCCACTCGCCAGCAACCCGAAATCATCCGACATGGCGGCGTTAAGTCTTGTCAGGACGATCAGGAATAGGATCAGTTCGCTCTCTCAATGATTTTACCTTGTCAAATCATCGCAAGTTTCCACCGCCTGGAAATCTGCATTTAGAAGGTCGGCTATTGGCCCGGCGTGCCCAAGGGCCGCCGCTACGATAAGCATACCCAAAAGCGGACGCTCAGAGAGTCTGGAATGGGCCAGCTGCGGAATCTCCGAGTCTAGGTGTTCAGTCCGGGCTTTGATGGATTGGATTGAGGATGAATCGGTTTGGTTCTGAAGTCCATCGCTTGCAGATGAACTCGTAGGGGGTGAGGCCCTTGAGGGTCTTCAATCGTCGGCCGAAATTGTAGGCGCCGACGAAGTCGTCGAGGTGGCGTTCGAGCTGATCGTGGCTGTCGTAGTGGTAGCGCTTGACGGTGGCCTCCTTGATCGTGCGGTTCATCCGCTCGACCTGTCCGTTCGTCCACATCGCTTCACAAAGATCAATCATCCTGCTCGATGCCGTTCTCGCGGCAGCGCATCGCGAACATGTGGGTCATGTAGCGGGCCGTCGGGCCGGCGGCGTAGCGTGGCGCGTATCGGAACTGGATGCCGTTGTCGGTCAGGGTCGTATTATGGCCACGAACAGATAGAGCTTGCCTTGCGCCGTCTGAAGCTCGGCGATGTCAATATGGAAGAAGCCGATCGGGTAGGACTTGAACCGCTTCTTTGGCTCCTTGTCGCCCTCGATCTCCGGCAGCCGCCCAACCCTGCGAAGATCCAGTCGTCCTCGAATGTTGTTCGTGGCTTTGATCTTTCCACTCGCGAAGCCGACGACGAGGACCCGGTCTCCCTGCGCCACGAACTTCCGGGGTTGCGTGGGCGTTTCTATCGACCCGGATGCGTCTCCAGCAAATCCGCCAGCCCGGCGTGCCCGCGGTACGTTCCGGCCAGTCTTCGCCCGGGATAATCCACTCTATATCCTCAGCGACCAGCGCTAGCAGACCCTCCCTGTCACCGCGATCGATCGCGGCGAAGAAGTCCTTTACGGTCTGGACATTCTTCTCGGTACTCATGGCATTCTTCATTTTTCGGTCGTGGCGTCCATCAGTCAAACTTGACCAGGTCCTTGAAGATCAGGCGGCCCCAGCTCTTGCCGTGCGCCTGCACGAGCAGCCCACCTTCTGACAGCGCGCCAAGCTTGATCGGTGCAAAGCCCAGATTTTCCGCGAGCGCGCCGATCTGCGTCGCGGCATCGTCATCGTCGCTCGTCAGGAACACGACTCGCCTGCCGCCATGCACGGCCGGATCCTGGTCCAGGACGGCAGCGACAAGATGGTTGAAGCCCTTGACCAGCCTGCCGCCCGCGAAGGCTTCCTCGACGACCTTGGCCGAAGGCCGTCCACCCAGGTCCTCAGCGGACACGCCGTAGGCATTGGTCACATCGACGATGATCTTGCCCAGCCAGCTCGGCAGCGCCTTCGCGACATCCGCGTGCGATTGGAAACGGACAGCCAAAAAGATGACGTCCGCCGTGACCGCCTCCGCAAGTGTTGTGGGGGCGATCCCGGGTCCGATCGCGGCCGCGGCCGATGCAAAGCTTTCCGGGTCGCGCGTCGTTGCGACGGATACGGCGATGCCCTTGCGAGCAAACGCCTTGGCGAGGGCCTGGCCGATCTCGCCGAAGCCGATGATTGCGTAGCTCATATTGTTCTCCTTTGGTTGTTCGGCGCAGTCAGAGCCTGTAGCCGCCGCTCGCCTCGATCGTCTGGCCGGTCACCCAGTGCCCCTCATCGGAGGCCAGGAACGCCACGACCGCGGCGATTTCCGCAGGCTCGCCAAAGCGTCCCAGTGCGATTTGGGCCTCGACTGCCTTTACGAGTCCGGGATCCTCCCGGAAGGCCGCGTTTGCGTCGGTTCGCGTGAAGCCTGGCGCTACGGCGTTCGCGGTAATTCCGCGCGGTCCCAGCTCGGACGCGAGCGCATGGGTCAGGTTGTTGATGGCCGCTTTGGCCATCGAGTAAATCGGCGCGGCTGTCACGGGCTTCGTGGCGGCGGCGGACGAGATGTTGATGATGCGTCCGCCATCGGCGAGACGACTCAGCGCGGCCTGAACGATGAAGAAGGGCGCACGGGCGTAGACCGCGATCAGGGTGTCCCAACTGTCCGGCGTTGCGTCGGTGAGGCCAACCCAGCCGGCATTGCCAGCGTTGTTGACGAGAATGTCGAGGGCCTTGCTTCCGCTCCGCTTGGTGAACTCGTCATCCAGTCCCTCGAACAAGGCCGGGACGGTCGCCGGGTCGACGAGGTCCGCCTGGATCGCGAACGCTGTCCCTCCCGCTTTCTCGATGGCCGCGACCGCCTCGTCTGCGCCGGATTTGCTGGCGTTGTAGGTCAGCGCAACGGTCGCGCCATCCTTCGCAAGACGTTCGGCGATGGCGCGACCAATGCCCCGCGATGCGCCGGTAACAAGGGCGGTTTTCCCTTTGAGAGATTGGTTCATTTCATTCTTCCTTTGATGTGGGCATTTTCGGATAACTGGCGTGACCAGGCGGGCGCGACGCGTCAGATTTGCGCCAGCCCCCCGTCCACGGCGAGTTCGCTGGCGGTCATGAAGCTGCTGTCAGGCGACGCGAGAAAGGCAGCCGCCGCCCCGATCTCCGCCGGATCGGCCATGCGCTGGAGCGGATTCATCGAGGCGAAGACCTTCAAGCCCTCCTCGCCTATCGCTGCCTTCGCGAGTTCGGTCGCCGTCGGCCCGGGTGACAGCACGTTTACCCGGATGCCGGTGCCTTTCAGATCCTCCGCCCAGGTCCGCGCGAGGTTGCGCACTGCCGCCTTGCTCGCGCTATAGACGCTGAATGCCGGGGCGCCCGTGGTGCCGGCGCTCGATCCCGTCAGGATAATCGAACCGCCCTGGCCCATCAGCGGCAGCGCCTTCTGGACCGTGAAGATCGTACCCTTCACATTGGTGTCGAAGGTTTCATCAATGTGCTCGGCGGTGAGCTTGCCGAGCGGAAGCAGGCTTCCCACCCCGGCGTTGGCGAAGATGATGTCGAGGGTTCCGCGCTCGGCCTTCACCGCCGCGTAGAGCTTGTCGAGGTCGGCCTCATCCGAGACCGAGCCGTTCACCGCGCGGGCGTTGGGCCCAAGCTCGGCAACAGCGGCGTCGAGCGCGTCCTGTCGACGGCCGAAAATGAATACGAAGGCGCCCTCCTCGATGAAGCGCTTTGCTGCGGCGCGGCCGATGCCGGTGGCGCCGCCAGTGATGACAGCAACCTTACCCTCTAGCTTTCCCATGACGTCTCTCTTCGTTGTGTCGGACAGCGTATCTGTCCCGAGGACATCGAGATGGGTCTGCAGGCGTCGGGCGTTGAGTGCGGAAGCGCGCATATTGGTGGTGCGAAAGCTATCCACCTGGGCGACTGACGCGATCCGCGACGATCGTTGCATGCCGTCGGAACTGGGCTGCGCTCGTCTATATCGGCTGTGACGCCAAGCCGTAGTGCTGCTCGATGTGTTAGAGATAAGCTTTGGAAGCGGCACGCGGTGCCGGATTGCACCATGATCGACTGGGATGACGTTCGCTACTTTCTTGCCGTCGCACGCGGAGGCTCAGTGCGGGCTGCCGCCAAGCACCTTGGGGTGAATCACTCGACCGTGCTGCGACGCATCGCTCAACTCGAGGGAGGCCTCGGGGCGCATATGTTCGAAAAGCTGCCTTCGGGCTACCGCCTGACGGCTGCGGGCGAGGAAGTCCTCGAACTCGCGCACCAGATGGAAGCGTCGTCGCATTTGCTGGAGACGCGCGTCTTCGGTCGTGACCAGAGCGCGCGCGGGCTTTTGCGGGTGACGTTGCCGCCGTTCCTCGCCACACACCTGCTCATGCCGGATCTGGCCGACTTCGCGCGTCTGCATCCGGACATCGAGATGGAAATCTTGCCGACCGGCGAGGTGGCGAATTTGACCAACCGGGAGGCAGACGTCGCGATCCGCATCGTCGCCAACCGAAAGACCCTGCCGCTCAACCTTCACGGCCTGAAGGGGCCGGAGCTGTTCAGCGGCGTCTACATGTCTCGCGATCGACTGGCCGCGTGGCGTGCAGGCGCGCCTGATCCCATCCGGTGGATCGTCATCGACGATCATGGACTTCCGGACTGGGCCCGCGAGGGAGAGGTTCAAACCACGGAAGTTCCGTTCAGGACCCCGGACGCGCAGACGCAGATCGTCGCGGCGCAGCAAGGGATCGGGATGACGAAACTACCGTGCTTCGTCGGAGATGCCGACGCTCTGTTGGTGAGGGTGCCGGGCGCCGACCTGCCCGTGCATGGGACACTCTGGCTTCTCACGCAGGGGGAGACGCGCAAGACGACGCGCGTGCGGCTCTTCACCGAGTTCATATCCCGCAGGCTCGCCGCCTACGCTCCGCGTCTCGCGGGGCTATCCATATCGCGCGACTGACGCCCGGCAGGTCGTCTGCAGGCTTTCGAGGACATGAACTCGAGCATCGAGCCACACGGCATCACGCCGGTGATGGACCGCGTTTATGCCTTCGACGACGTGCCATCTGCATTCGCAAATCTCCGGCGCGGATTTTCGGTAAAACTGTCATCAAGACCGATCAAAATCGCCGTTCTATAGATGCGGTGCTGACCTCGTCGCTTAGCGCCACAAGCTGACGTTGGCACCTGCCCCGGAAGCGGACGTTGCGCACTCTCGCGCCGGATTCAGACTGCGACCTTTTTCGGACCTAGCAGGCACCATAAGTCGGACTTTGGACGTCTTCGACTAGTAAGGGACGACCCTCTTATAGAAGGCAACAGTGTTGATCGTAGCCTATATCGACGAGTTCATCGTGTTTTGTGGAGGCCTATGAATGACGGCCGCCGGCCTCGATTATCTGCCGTTGCCCGGCAATGCCGCCAACCAACCGCCTTGGGTGACGACGCTGGTCAGCCACTTCAAGTGGATGGGTCCTTTGTTACTTGCCATCGCCATCGCTCTGGCGATCGCGTCCTAGACGCGCCTCGCCAGCCCTCTTTCAGAACCTGACCGCGAGGTTTGCCTTGAAGGCGTGGTCCTGGGCGTCCTTGGCGAGCTGGCCGGTATAGGCCAGGCCGAGCGCAGCGCTTTTGCTGATGGCGAGGTCTAGCCCGGCCTCGACGGTGGCGGCGTCCCTGGCGATCGGCAGGCCGGCGACCGAGAACGGGTTGCTGCCGGCGAAGGCTAGCGTGGCCTTCGGGTCGACATCGCCGAAGGCATGGCGCCAGGCGAGGCCGCCGCGCAGGGTCAGGTCCATACCCTGCAGTGCGAACGTGGTCGAGCCGCGCAGGCCCAGCGTCGAGTAGCCGAGACTGGTGCCGTCGCTGCGGGCCGTCAGCGCCGCCGCCCTGCCGGTCTCGCTTAGCCCGTCCGTGTGCAGGTTGACATAGGCCAGCCCGGCGAACGGCTCCAGCGCCACCTTGCCGAGCACGGTCTGGCCGAGATCGACGCGATAGCCGAGCTCGCCAAAAACCTGCGCCGTGCCGGCGTCGTAGTCACTCTTCAGGCTGTCGCCGAATCCGGCGAAGGCGACGGTGCGGCGGGTCTCGATATCGTGCCAGGTGTAGCTCGCGCCGGCGTGCAGGCCGAGCGCGCCCCATTGGCCGCCGCCATAGAGGCCGAGATGGTAGTTGTCGCTCTCGCCCGAGGAGAGCCTCGCGTTCGCGTCGAATTCGCTCCGGCTGTAGCCGGCGACGACGCCCAAGCGCATGGTGTCGAACACCGCGACATCTGCGCCGATCAGGAAACCGCCGGTTGAGCGGGTCAGCTTGGCGGCGTTGTGGTCGCTGTCGGTCCGTCCCCAGGAGCCGTAGCCCTGGCCCCATACCGCGAAGCGGTCGGTCCTGAGCCTGGGCATCGGCCCGGTCGCGCTCGGGGCGAGGTCGGCGCTGAAGCCGTAGTTCAGCGTCGCCATCGGGCTAGCGCCGACCGCGCCGAAGGCCGAGCGCAGCCGGTCGTTAATCGCCGCGCGCAAGAGCCAGCTCTCGTCGACCAGCGCGCTCTTGGCGGAGGCGTGGATCTCGCCCGAGAGCGCGTCGAAGGCCTGGCGGGCGGAAGGCGCATCGAGCATCAAGAGGCTGTTGTAGAGCGCCAGCGTGCCGCCGGCCTGCGGCAGCGTGTCCAGGCCGGCTGCGGTGGCGAACTGGTTGCGGGTCTGCGCCACCGTCCCGAAGATAGCCGGCGGGGTAGTCGGGCCAGAGCCGGGAGGCGTCACGGGCGGCGTGTCCTTCAACGCGATGACGAGATCGACCCGGTTTGGCCGGTGCTCGACCATCAGATCGAGGAAGGCTGAGCGCGAGACCGCGCCCGCGACGGTGCCGTTGACCCCGCCGGTAGCGGTGATGATCGTATAGCGCTGGCCAGTGATGTAGCTGGTCTGCGGGTCGAGCGCCGTGACCCCGACCAGGCTGCCGGTGACCGTGGCGATCCCCGTTGCGGCGATCCGGTCGGAGGCGCCGTTGCCGGCGATCTCGACCTCGTAGGTCGAACCCGGCGCCAGTAACAGGTTGCCGTTGACGTTCAAGGTGCCGATCGAGTTACCCGGCGCGATGGTCGCGCCGGGCTGGATTGTGGTGGCGCCGACGGTGCCGTTGCCGCCAAGCGTCGCGCCGCTCTGGACGGTGACGGCGGACCGCGCGAGCGTGCTATTGACCGAGAGCGTGCCGTTCTCGACAGTGGTCCCGCCGGTGAAGGATGAGGAATCGCCCGTCAGGCTCAGCCGGCCCGAGCCGGTTTTGCGGACTCTGCCCGATCCCGACAACCCGCCAGCATAGGTCGCGTCGGCCACCTGGTCGAAGGTCAACGACGCCCCGGCCGCGACCGCCGTATTGCCGCCGAAGCGTTCGGCCGCGGTGATCAGCCCGCCGGCCGAAATCGTCCAATCGACCGACGATAGCCCGGCCAAGGTCACCGTGCCCGTACCGGTCTTGGTCACCGTGCCGGTGCCGAAGATCGTGCCGCTATACGTCCCGTCGAAAGCCTGATCGAAAGTAACGCTGCGGCTGCCCGCACCGCTGGCGAATCGCACGCTTCCGGCAAGGCTGTTGGTGTCGGCCTTCAGCGCCCCCGTCACGACCGACCAGATCTGATTGCCGGTCCCTGTCAGCGTCCAGGTGCTCGCGCCCGTCTTCTCGTAGGTATCAAAGCCGCGATATTGCTGCGTCGCGCCGATCTGGGACGCGTCGAAATTGGCATCGGTCGCACCGCCGAGCACCAGAGTGTTGCCGGCGCCGCCCGACACCACGACATCGCCGTTGATGGTCGAGCCCGCGCGCAATTCCAGGCGGTTGCCGCTGCCGAATAGCGAAATGGCGTTGGATCGCACCGCGCCTCTGCTGTCAACGCCGCCGTTGGTCGTTCCGGAGTTGACAATGGAGATGTTGCCACTCAACGCGCCGACGATGGCCACCCCGCCCACGCCGACCGGGTTGTCTCCGGCTGGGGTGGCGCCCCCCGCTCCGCCTTCGATCGTGCCCGCATTGGACAGGCTTGCCGCCTGCCCGTCGAGGAACTGCACACCCGCGCCACCGCTGCCCGCCGGAAAGAAGCGGCCTGGTTGACTTAAGCTGCCGCCCTCTCCGCCAGAGATCGACCCCGACGCTTCGTTTACGACGCTGCCGCCCCAGGCGGCCAGGCCTATGCCGCCTCGGCCCCCGCCAGTAACACCATAGCCTCCAGTGCCCCCTGCGATCGTCGCCTGGTTGCCGATCGTCCCGAGATTGCTGAGCACGCCCACGCCGCCGTCGCCACCGGAATTGGCCGACAGGGCAACGCCGCCGCCATTCCCGCCACGGATGGCACCGACCTGATTGGCCAGCGCGCCGCCGCCGTAGAGAAAAAGCCCCGCGCCGCCGCCGCCGCCCGTTGCCCCCGCATTGCCGCCGGCCCCGCCGGCAATGACGCTGCCGGAGACTGTCACCAAGCCGCCATCGAGCAGCACCAGCCCCGCGCCGCCGCCGCCGCCGATGCCGGCGATACCGCCGCCAGCAACGCTGCCGCCACCGGCGCCGCCGGTCACATCGAAGCCGTTGGTCGCCACATTGACGACCGGGCCCGTCAGCACCAGCCCACCGCTGCCGCCGCCACCACCACCACCACCACCAAGGCCGCCGAGGCCGGTGCTGCCGGCGGATCCGAGATAGCCGGCGCCCAGCGAATAGAAGCCGATCGTGGAGTCGATGTTGCCACCGCCGCCGCCAGCGCCGCCAGCGCCCGCGGACAAGCTGTTGCTGCCGCCGCCGCCGCCACCACCGCCACCTGCCGCAAGATCGTTCGGAGTCCCTGCCACCCCGCCTGTGCCGCCTCTTGTAGCGTGGCCCCCTGCGGCACCATTCAGAGCCAATCCCGCTGGTCCTGCTGCTCCGGAGCCGCCCGCGCCGCCAAACCCACGGCCAGTACCCTCGCCGCTACCCCCGGCGCCACCGCCGCCGCCGGCGATGCCGCCCGCAGCGCCACCACCACCTTGCGTTATCTGCTGGGCCTGAGCCATCGGCGCCGCAGCAACGCCGAGTGCGAGCACAAGCGCTGCGACCGAAACCGAACCGCGCGCCGGCAGGCGTGCGACGAGGGGTGAGGAGCAGCGCGCCGGCAGGAGGGGAGAAAGCCTGATGGAACGTGTTTCACGCGACATAGGAATAGGCGAACCCCGACAGCTCGGCCCGTCGCTTCGCACGACGAGCCATATGCGCGCCTGGCAGGAGTGCAGCTTTCAGGGTCGCATGGACCCCGAATCCTGACAGTTGCAATCAGTCACAAACATAGCCCCGCACCCTTCGCCGACTATGCGATTCCGGCATGAATAGCCGGGGCGGCCGAGGCGGCAGCCCTTCGCAGCGTATCCGAGGGGCGCTCGCCAAAGCGCAGGCGATACGCCCGGGCGAAACGCCCGAGTTCCCAGAAGCCGTATTGCATCGCAACGCCTGTGACCTGGGTCGTGGCGGGATCGGACGCCAGCAGCGTGTGGCGGACCTGATCGAGGCGCCGCTCGCGGGCATATTGGAACGCGCTCTGCCCAAGGAACTCCTGGCAGGCGAGGTTGAGCGTCCTTTCGGCCACGCCGACCGCGGCGCACAGGTCGGGCACCGACAGTGTATCCTCGGGCCGCTCCCGCAACACCGTTTCGAAGCGTGCGACGATCTGGCGATGGCGACCGAGCGCTGCACGGTCCCGCCTCGCCAGCCCCTGCGTGAGGCAAGCGAGCAGCGCCTCCAGAAGCGTGCCAGCAAAAGCCCGAGCCGGTTCCGGAGCCTCGAGAATCCAGGGTGTGGCCCGCGCCAGGCGCGACAGGTCGGACATCAGCGAGACCAGCCGGGCCAGCGCCGTTTCCGGCACGCGGATCATCCGATCGTCGTTGAGCGGCATGCCGCTGGCGAGCCCGGTCACCTGCGGAGCGGCGGTCGCGAGCACATCGAAAGGCACCATCAAGATGCCGAACGCCCAGGGCTGTCCTGCGGGGGAGCGCGTGACGGCGCGGTCGTTGGGGCGGCAGTGGAAGATATGGGAGCCTCCCAGCACATGACCCGAGATATGGCGCGACAGGTCGGGCTCGGTGGCGAACATGAAGATGTGCGCGTTGGGAATACCCGCGCTTTGGGGAATCCCCCGGCTGAACTTGCCGGCTCCGGCGTTGATCGCGCCAAGCGTCGCGCGAGCCAGCATGCCATTGAAGCTCGGGAGTTTGCGTCCCCTGGGATGTGGTCCCGTCGCGCCGGGATCGATGCCGTTGAGCGCGGTTGCCATGGCCTCCGGATCGGAAAACGTCCCGAAATGAGCGCGCGGCGCAATAGCGCCTGTCATATCGGCCATGCTCAAGTCTTTCCCCTCACCAAAGTGGGCCTCTGGCGGCATGCAGTGCCAGAGTTCTCGCACTGAGTCAGCCTCACCTGTTGCTGCTATTGCTCGCTCGGCTGGCTGCGGGCCCAACCCGTCGCTTGCGCGTTGAGACCACCTCGCGCCGATTGTGTTGAAAAAGTCGGGCCGGCTTGAAACTCAAGCCGGATGGCGCCTGACGGAGAATAACGTTCTTCTTGCTCCGAATAACGGCCTCATGTCTGGCAGTATTGCCGTCGTCAGAAAGATGAAATTTCCACGCTCGGGTCGAGCGAGTTCGGCCCAAGTAATGCTGCGGACTTTTTCAACACAATCCGCCAACTGCTGACGTTGGATGAGCGCCAAAAAGCGCACTTTCCCAACGATTGTTATGAAGATTATGCAGCCGCCGCCCCGGCACTTTCCGTTCTCAGGATATCGGCGCGAACTTCAAAGCGTTTTCGTTCCCCACTTACAGGAACAAAACTGGCGCGGATCTCATCAGGAATGGGGATGTACAGCCGGTCTTTGAGGACGATGGAACAGGTGGGGTAAGCCCCGCCTCCGGCGGGGGCTTCGACAACTTCTCGGGTTTGGAGGTCGTAATAGAGTCCGAACTGGCCGGAATGATGCATGAAGATGAACAGCGTTTTTTGCCCCCCCCAAACAATCGAGGTGCTGTGCGGCTGCAAAAAGAATTCGCCCATTTCCTCTCGCGCCTTGTCAGTGATCGCGAGAAAGCAGCGATAGCCGCGCAAAGCGGGTTCTTGCTCGTCGATGACAAGAAGCTTCGCTGATGAGGTCATCTCAAGACGGGTAATCCCGGGCGAGGGATCAAGATTGAGAGACGGCCCTGCCGCATCATGGAGAGCTTGTTCGTTCTCAATCACATCCGGGACGACATCCCGCGCGCGCGTTGCAAGATCAACAACTTGAACGCTGGATCGAACGGCTGTCCGCGAACGAGCGACCGCTTCATCGAGCGGAATCCGTCCCTCGTTGTAGTCCTCCCAGATGCTGGGCAGAGTACCGAGGTCGTCATCGGCGTATTCAAAAACTTCCCTTGGCCTGCGGATGGCTCGCAGAAACGCTTCTGCACCCTGCCGGGTGCTGCTGGGCACATAATCTGCAATGCGCGGAAAAAGCACAGTGCGTACGAAATCCTTAGCCATGCTGCCAAAGGCGTTGAACTCGGTCTGGTAAAGACCGAGGAGCAATTGAACCGTCTGCCCTTCGGGGTTCAGAGTGACCCGGATTCGATCGGACTCCTTCTGTGCCAAGGCGGGCAGTCCGTGGCTGATCAAGCCGAAATCAACGATACCTTTGATGAAATAGTCGGTTTCGAGGATCGACTCCACTCGGTAGGCCAATGCACTCTCCGCCATCGAGAACTGACCGTATGATCGCCTATTCTTGACGACAGGCGCATCCGAAATGGGAGAGACCATTGCATGGGCCTTTAGAAAGTGGCTCTCGCAGCGTCGGCGCGGATTGGCCCGTGCGAGAATGAGAAGTGGCGTATCTTCGCTGGCGTGAGCCTTTATGACACCCTGATCAGACCCCTCGTAAAGCATCATCGACTTGGTTTGCGACCGCTTTGCCACGTCTTCGAGTGAAATGCGGTCACCGGGGTTGATCGTCATACGGAGTTTTCCGCAGAGGTCGTAGCGGCCATGTCCTATCACCCAGTTCATGAAAGGGGTGCTGGCATCGCTTTCGTCCCGTCTGGCGAGGAGTTCTGACGCGAAGAGGTCGATATCCGCCATCATCGACTGCAAGAGCTGGAGGCCATCAACGGTTATGGCCTCGCGTCCTGCCGTGGGCTCAAGCGCCAGAAGATCCGCAACGCCGCCAAACTGATACGAGGAATTGACTGATGCGGTCGCAAGACCAAACCCGCTACGGAACGTCCGCAGATTGGAATGGCCGTTGCGCAGCACCAGGCGACCATGCATAGGGCGCGAATCCCAGATGATGTTCGTAAGGCTCAGCCAGAGATCCCCATTGTTGGACAAAATGACAGTTACGTCTGCGGTCATCCTCGAACCAATTTTATATTTTCCCTCAGCCATTCGCCAAGTTTCTGGGACCGGGGGGACGAGATGCTCGACTGGCTTCTGACTGACGATAACGCCGTTGACTGTAACAGGCAGTGTAACGAGGGAGACGAAGTCGGCGATATAGTCGCTCGCCTTCTGGACATTGATTTGCTCGCCGGGAGCGACATGCGCTGTGATGGTCGTCCCCGGTTGGCCGGATGACGGGAGGAATTCGCGCTCGATGCAGTTCTGCTGCAGGTCGAGTTTTGCACGGTCGGCGCGACAAATTGTGTGTTCGCCCGTTGCCGCACTTTCGGTCTCGACAGTGAGGCGATCGGCGATTCCGAAGTTGGCCATTGCTCCGATGCCGAAGGTGCCCACAACACCCGCTGCTCGTGCGGCATCGTTGTTCTTACTGCTGCTCCCCGCCGTCCAATAGTGCTTGGAGAGGTCGTCCGGCGTCATGCCGATGCCGTTGTCGGCGATCACGATCCTATCGGGTGCAAGTGTAATCTCGATCGCCGGCGTGAAAGATGGGTCTCCATGCAATCTCTGACGCACCGCATCGAACGCGTTCTGCGTATTTTCGCGCAAAAGAGCGAGAGGTGATTGATATATTTGCTTCGCAAGAAGCTGAATGACTCGCTGCGTCTCAATCTGAAATGGAATAAGATCGCCGCTCATTTCGTCCTCATAAGTTTTTTAATATCAATTATTGCTTGAAGGTCCGCACGCGTACCGTCCTCTATCCTGGAGGCTGCATTTAATCTGCTTTGAGCATTTTCCAAATCGCCGGTTTCCATGAGCGCTGAAACTAGAAAGACGCTCTCCTCAACTGTTGCCGGCGTATGAAGCAGGGCCACAAGTCCGGTGTGGTCCGGGATGGCGAGAAGCGCGTCAATCATCAGCTTGCGTGCATAGCCAGGTGCATCGATATCCACGCTTTGGAGGGCACGCACGGCATTCTGCGGATCGTTTTCACGGAGTGCCGTTTCGGCACTCATGACCGCGCGCCGCGCGTTTTCGGCATGGGCATCGACTTCGCGGCCCATGACATCGGTCTTGGGTTGCCAGCCAATTTCCACGAAACCATCGAGAAAGGCGCCGTTTCGTTTACGCGAGAATTGGTCCCCATCGCCCATTTCGCGGACATGCACCCGTCCATGTAGGAAATCGTCTTCGATCACGATGAGATTGTATTGCCGGTTCACGCCGCGAGGCAGCTCTTTGGCCCCGGCGCAGAGGGATCCTGCGCTGACGACTGCCATTGAACGGCCCTTATCGAGATGGACGAGTTGCGTCTGAGTGGCTGCAATATGCTGATGACCATGCAACCCCAACTGGAAGCCGTGGCCGATCATCTCTTGGACCTGAGAAGCATCCATGTAGTCGGCCCGGATTGGTGGTCCCTGGATGCTGTGGTGCCATACTGCCATCCTGAGATCATACGACCTTCCAGCATCGCGTAATGCAATGGCACACTGCCCCACGGCACCGCGCGGGATCGCGCCGGAATAGCCGAAGCAATCGTTTCCTACGATTGAGTCGAACGCGGCCACGATGATGCGTTGGTCACAAAGTTCAAAGAGCTGAAAACCGCGCGATCGATTAATCGGAAGGGGTAGCTTCACGTTTCTGTAAAAAGCCTCGACGAAATCCCAATAATAATCCATTCGTCGTGCGTAGCCAGCCATGTCTCCTATGCGATAAAGCGCCTGCTCAGACCATGACCACCGGAAGGCACTGTCAGGCTCAACAAGAGCAGAATGCAAATTCTTGGGATATTCAGCCGGAGAGACGAGTTCCATCGCACTGCGCGAGGTGTTCCAGCAGACGTCGTGGTTTCCGGGAATCAGAACCATCCGGCTCTTATCGCCGTTCAGAAAGCGGTTGCACAAGGCAGTCAAGAACCCATTAGCGACCTCATATTGGTCCTTCATGGACTGCTGCCAATTGGCGGCCCCTATGCGCGCTCCCTGGATAAGGTCACCGCTCACCACGAGGGCATCCGGCAAGGGGACTCGTGGAGTTTCCCCTGCGTAGCGGTCGCAATCAGCGAGTAGCGCTGCGACCAGACTGTCGTTGTCGACAGGTTCGTCGCTTGAACGATGGAGATCTGAAATGTGCAGGATCGAGAACATAGCCTACCCCTAGCCATGTCCGCGGGGTAAATAAAGGGAACCCCGCAATCCATCTGTAGGGAAGGTGAGCGGGATTCTCTCTGGTCGTCATTCAACTCATGACGTGACAATGCCGGGCCGGGAGGAGGCTCCCGGCCCGCGTAGTGATCGGACGGCCAAACGTTTGGCAATAATCGGTGTGCGTGTAGAGGGCAATCTCCTGGTCCGTCAGGGGGGTACAAAGGGGCGACGACGAACCCTTCTAGCAGTAGGTGCTGAGAGAGCGGTAACCGAGGACCTTCTTGAGCTTCACTCGGTCACACATGTGCATCGCCGAGATCAGCATATCTTCGAACAAGCCGACCGCCATATCTGTACCGGCCATCTCCTGGGAGCAGACGAAGCGCGCGAAATCCAAGTCGGACATCCCGTCAACGATGCTATGGAGCTGAAGCTTCGTGAGATTTGGGCCGAACATGTCGTGGTACCACCGTTATTGGCAGGTAGATAAATTTAGCCTTACTGTCTTATGATGGCCGCGATGGCCAGAAATCCGAACAACAAGTTGGAGCGTTGGGAGGTGGCGGTCATCAAGGCGATGATAGCGACGCTGCCACGGAAGACCGACCAAGACATCCTCGCCTATTTCACGCGGCCGACGCGATCCATCAATCACGGCCGGATCAAGGATATCCGCGACGGCAAGACCCACACGGCGGTCACGGCGGCGACGGCGCAGGAGTTGGCTGATTTCCTCGAAGTGTGGCCGAACGTGGACGGCAGCGGACTACATTTGATCGGCGATGAGCTTCTGATCAAAGCGCGCGAGGCGATGCTTCAGGCCGTCCAAGGCTTCAACAACCCGCGAGCTTTCTTCAAATCTGAGGTGTTCATCGTCACCGCGGTGATCGCTTGGACCTATTTGATGCATGCGCACTTCAGGCGCGCCGGCGTGGACTATCGCCATCGCAACAGGGCGACAGGCGAGGTGATAAAAACACGCCATGGTGCTGATAAGCACTGGGAGCTGGAGTATTGCCTCGGCGATAATGGCTGCCCGATCGACGATCCCACCAAGGCCAACCTCTTGTTCTTGATCGAGATTCGCCACGAGATCGAACATCAGATGACGCGCCGGATCGACGACATGATCGGTGCCAAGGTTCAGGCCTGCTGCCTGAACTTCAATGCAGCACTCAAGTCCATGTTCGGCCCGGAACATGGCCTTAACCGGGAGCTTGGCATCGCCCTTCAGTTCGCCGGCATTGCCAAGTCTCAGCGCGACCTTCTGCTGAAGGACACGGACCTGCCGCCCCACCTCATAGCCGCGCACCTCGCTTACGAGGATGCGTTGCCGGACGCTGTCATTCGCGATCCAAAGTACGCGTACCGGGTCGCTTACGTCGAACGGTCGGTCAATTCGAAGGGCAAGGCGGATCAGGTTGTCGAGTTCATCCGGCCAGAGTCGGCTAAAGGGCAGCAGATCGCCAGCGTGCTGGTCAAGGAATCCGAGCGCAAAAAGTACAAGCCCAAGGACATTGTCGAGGCCATGCAGCAGGAGGGCTATGGCGATTTCAACCAGTATGCCCACCAGCTCCTATGGAAAGCTGCGAACGCTAAGAACCCACAGCACAAGTTCGGGGTCGAACTACGCCCCGGCGACTGGTGGTGGTACGACAAGTGGCTCGACCACGTTCGCACGGCCTTGGCCGGTCATTGATGCCGACGTTCGAAGGGATGAGCACACCGTCCAGCGGCGGCGAGCGACAGCCTCGATCGGCACTCGAACAGCAATGGGCGATGATGGATCTGCCGGTGTCCGGAGCTCATTCTCCAGAACTCGCCACGGTTCTGCAGATGATCGGCCCACCCGGCAGTATCGCTGAAGTCGTCGCCGCCCCCGGCATGGGCAAGACGGCCCTGCTGAAGATGGCGGCCGAGTTCTACAGACAGCAGTTTGGCGGCGTCGTCGAGTTCATAGATGGTGGACGAGCCTTCAACCCCCAGGACGCCATCGAGCTCATAGCCAGCAGCTTTCGCGCCGCGGCCGGCCAGAGCCTGCGCGTCATTGACAGCGCTGAGGAGCTGGACACAGGCGACATCCTTGCAACCGTGAACCGGCTCGGAACTGGGCCGTGGAGTTTCTCCACGCTGGTTGGGACCCGAATGGCGAAGGACGTTGGCCATCGGCTCACTTTGCAGCCATTTGCGCGCAACGCGATCGCTCAATTGCTGGCTGAACGGATTGGCGATGGTGCGCCTTCGGACACCATTGACCGGCTCCTGCAGGCTAGCCGGGGGGTACCGCTCTTCGCGGAGGTGTTGGTCGACCAACTACGCGGCGGAGCCACGTTGGAGGATATCGAAAGCCTAGTCGCACCTTGGCGCGCCACCGGGCTGATCGGTCCTGATGGACAACCCCTCAGCGGCCATCCGAACGGTCGTCGCCTCTTCACCGACGTACGGCTGATCAGCAATGAGCTGATCGACCATCTGAGCCGGTTTCCTGATGAAGTGTATGGCCTGACCAGCCGCCAGTTCGAGGAGCTCACGGCTGAACTGCTTAATCGCCAAGGTTACGAGGTCGAGCTGACATCCGAGACGCGTGATGGCGGCAAGGACCTCTACGCCGTGAAGAAAGATGGCTTGGGCTCGTTTCTTTTCCTTGTCGAATGTAAGCGTTACGCAGCGGAGCAGATCGGTCGGCGTCGGGGTGGTGAGCATCGTTCACGGCGTCGCGCAGCATGAGCGGGCCAACGGCGCGGTCGTGCTGACAACGTCGTTTTTTTCGGAGCCTGCTAGGCGCTTCGCGCACGATCTCAAGGGGCAAATGTCCCTAAAGGATTTTGTCGATTTGCAGGTCTGGCTGCGCCACGCGCTGCAGCCTAAGCGCTCACCCGCCCGCCCCTTGAGCGGGCATTCCCAAGGTCTGCGATGAGAACGTCGCTCGCGTTACCAATCTGCCGATCAGATCGCCAGGAAGCGGACATCCTGGAAGCCTGCTATGGGTCGATTTTGTTGAAGAAGTCGGTGTTGCTGCGAGCTTGAAGTCCTGATTCAGTCGTCCTCGGGATCGGGGGGCGGTGCGATGATGGGCGAGCGGACGGTGGCGCAGGAGGCGCTGTTCTACGA
>JAESGQ010000153.1_pt1 | contig 23943 bp, 14 predicted proteins | sample 9266251 | NCBI WGS metagenome assembly JAESGQ01 (sample SAMN17056778, study PRJNA650883) | algae metagenome | isolation source: Kaiparowitsia implicata GSE-PSE-MK54-09C and co-occurring heterotrophs from... | place: USA: Kaiparowits Plateau, Grand Staircase Escalante National Monument, UT ... | reverse complement strand
GGAGTGAGCCGCGTGACTACGACACCTGTTTGTATCAAGCCCGCCATCTGATTGAGAACGTGTTTGCCAAGTTGAAGCAATATCGGGCGATTGCGACCCGCTATGACAAGCGGGGTACCACGTTTCTTGGTGGCGTTTACCTAGCGGCAACTGTCCTTCTGTTAACTTGATTGTCTACACGCCCTAGTTCTTGTTGGATATGTTGGAGCGTCGAAAACTCTCTGGGGAGGCGTGATAGATTTGGTCAACGAATTGCCGCAGTTGGAGGAGCGATCGCTCTGTTTGGTGGTCGTAGTCTGGGTGGCTGATATAGCTCAGCACTGGAATCACCTCCGTATCTAGAGCAGGGCGAAATAGCTTCAGCGGCAAAATCAAATCTGCGCCATCTCTCAGATCGTAGATATATCCCATCTCAAGCCCCAAAGCCGCACTGCTAGCTTGATCAGACTCATCGGCCTGGTTAATGTGCAGAGCTAAAGGGCGAACCCATAACACAGCACGATGCTCAGCAGTTTGAATCAGTTCTGCATAGAGCCGCGCTGAACCGGATTCAAGGCAGACGATAGCGTAGTGAATAGGGTCGGACTGGAGATGCATGCTCGACATACAAATAAAAAAGAACAGTCAGCTTGAAGCAGAAAGGCTCTAGGCAAAGTGGCTAGGCCGTTTCACGCTCGTGAAACGAATGATGAATTTTGCCGGGTTCACAGGTTCGACCTCTAAGAAATGTTCTGACAAAGGCCATCCCCACATCAACCAGCTTTTTTTTAGAGACGTTGGTACAGCTACGCTGAAGGCTTTACGGTTGTTCGCCCAAGGCGGGGACGTTCTTTGCGAGAACGCTCTTAACACGAGGTCTGCAATCAGAACAACGATCACTGTAGATTGATCGCTAGCAGATCTATTTTGCCATTTTGCTAGGGCGTGTCATCAATTCTGACTAAAAGCCTTGTGCTATGAGCATTGCCACGCCCGACTCAAAAACAGGCTAGGGCTGTGACTATTGATTTTTGAGCCACCAACGGCTAATTGATGACAGCCCCTGGTCTTGACCGCTATCATCCCGATCGCCATCACAATGTCCATACAGCGAATGCGGAAGGCAAAAGCCTCCCGCATTCGTTGGTTTAAGGAATTTCAGTGAGCAACCCTAGCGGATATACTCTTTCAGCACGCTGTTGCGGTTGGGGTGACGTAGCTTCCGCAGTGCTTTGGCCTCAATTTGGCGAATCCGTTCACGGGTTACGTTAAAGATCTGACCAATCTCTTCTAGCGTTTTCATGCGGCCATCATCCAACCCGTAGCGTAGCCGCAGCACGTCACGCTCTCGAGGGCTAAGGGTGCTGAGCACACTTTCTAGATCTTCCCGCAGTAGATTCTTCGACACCTGATCTTCTGGTGTTTCGCCATCAGATTCAATGAAGTCGCCTAAACGAGAGTCTTCTTCTTTACCAATGGGGGTTTCTAGCGAAATCGGAAGCTGGGCCGACTTAGCAATAAACCGCAGCTTCTCGATAGTCATTTCCATTCGAGTTGCAATTTCTTCTTCAGTAGGCTTGCGACCCATCTCTTGCGACAGCAGTTTCGTGGTCTTCTTGATGCGCGAGATGGTTTCGTATAGGTGCACCGGAAGCCGAATAGTACGAGACTGATCGGCGATCGCCCGAGTAATGGCCTGACGAATCCACCAAGTGGCATAGGTCGAAAACTTGTAGCCTTTTTCGTGGTCAAACTTCTCAGCTGCCCGAATCAAGCCCAAACTGCCTTCCTGAATCAAATCCTGGAAGGACAAACCCCGGTTCATATACTTCTTGGCAATAGATACCACCAGACGCAGGTTGGACTGCACCATTTTGTCCTTTGCACGTCTGCCGATATAGAGGCGGCGACGGAAAGCGGGCAGTGCCATATCTACTGCTTGTGCCCATTCAGCATCCAAAGGCTCTCGAGAGAGCTGATCCAGCAGCTTTTCGCGAATTCGCTCGAGCTCTAGCAGGTCTGCAATCTTACGGGCGAGCTCAATCTCTTCATCAGCCCGCAGCAGGCGGATACGCCCAATTTCTTGCAGGTAAAGACGGATAGAGTCTTCGGTGTAATGCTTCTTCTTGGTCTGGGCTCGACGACGAGACGGTCGACTTTTTGACGCCTTGCCGTTTTCTTCATCAGGTTGTGTGTCAAACCCCTCGTCTTGCTCTTCCCCTGCTTCATCAACGGGGTTATATCCACTCTCAACTGGTTCAACGGTCTCGAGTACGTCATTAGCCTGGGTCATGCCGCGCTCCTCATGCTCCTTAACTTGAACTTAAAGGTTCTGAATCTGAAGGATTCTCGAACCAAGAATTTGATCTGACAAAATGCGCTTTATAGGCGATCTATCTTTTATGCAGATAGACGCCAGCGCAATGCCAAATGGTCACTCATTATGTTGGTTGTCGGCTCCAGAAGCCTTAAAAAGTGCTCCTGCTCCGAGAACTCTACGATTGTAGCCTTTCTCACAAAATCTGCTGAACGTTGTTAACCACCGCTGACATTCCTGCATTTGGCAGTTCAAACCGTTAGCACCTAGTCACATTACACACTCGCATTATGCAACTAGATCCATACTCTAGCCATTCTTTTGTGAGATCGCCACCAAAATCTGGAAAAGTTCCGGATCAAGACCAATTGACTTTAGGTAGCCTCTGATACTTTCTTCTCGATGAGTCCTCTAAGCCTAGCCGCGGAACATGAGTTTGCGTATAGGGCGATCGCTGAACTACAATCCGCTGTTCTGCGGATGCCAAGTTGAGATGCCCCTTGATAAGCGGGATGAACGGGGGGTCGTGGCGCAAGGATGGAGTAGCACGACGGCTGCGTTACCCCATCGCTACAGCCACATCGCTACAAAATAAGGCCCACTACCGGGCTTGCTATGCGGGGATTTGCAGAATACGGATGGGCGCCCCTGCGGGGATATGAGTGGTGCCCACTGGCACCACTGCCAAGGCGGTGGTTTGGGCCAGGTTTACCAAATTGGCAGAATTATGGCTGCCTGCTGCTAGGGTGAACTCGAATTCGGTTTCTGTAGACTGCAGGCGTCCCCAGAGGTAGGTTTCGCGTTTGCCATCGGCTCGCAGATCTTGGGGCGATCGCCCTGTTATAAAAGTGGGAACCCATCCTGTCGCCAGACCCGAGAGCTGGAGCAGGGCTGGCTGCACAAAACGCCAGAACGTGACCAGCGCTGATACGGGATTGCCCGGTAATCCAATATAAAGCGGTTGAGTCAGCGACAAGGGCGCATCCGGGTGGGGCGGGTGGTGCGATCGCTCAAAGGTGGCAATTGTGAGCGGCTTACCCGGCTTAATCGCAACCGATTGGATGTGCAGCGTCCCGCCCAGCGATTCTAGGATGCGTTCCACATAGTCATAGTCCCCAACAGAGACACCACCCGACGAGATCACCAAATCTGCCACGGTTAGCGCGTGGGCGATCGCCCGCTTCAAGGCGGCTGGGTCATCCGGCACGACGCCCAGTGGAATCGGCATAGCTCCTGCCTTCGCTACTGCTGCCGCCAACGCGTATTGATTAGAATCGACAATTTGTCCCGGTTTTAGGATCTCCGTAGGCGACACTAATTCATTCCCCGTTGAGAGAATGACGACGCGCACCGGGCGATAAACCCACACAGGGGAGCATTGAGCTGCCGCCAGCACCGCAATTTCGGGTGCACCCAGCCGAGTGCCTGCGGGCAGCAACTGCTCACCTACCCGATGAAAGGCGCCTTGGCGTCGCACAAACGACTGGGGCTGTGGCGCGGTCAACACTTGGATGCGATCGCCCGACCGCTGAGTCACTTCCTGCATCACCACCGTATCGGCCCCGGCAGGCATCATGGCCCCGGTCAAAATCCGCGCGGCCTCGCCAGCGTTCACCACCCGTTGCGGCACTCCCCCCGCCGGAATCTCCTCGATTACTATGAGGTCAACTGGCTGCTGCTCCGAGGCCTGCTGCACATCTGCAAATCGCACGGCGTAGCCATCCATCGCGGAGTTATCCCAATGGGGAAAATCGAGCGGGCTGGCGACCGACTGCGCCAAGATGCGCCAGGCGGCAGTCCAAAGGTCAACCTGCTCTGCATCGGCAGTGGGGGTGAGGGGTTGAACTAAAGACTCAATGATGGACGCAGCTTGATCGGTTGAAATCATGATCCCATCAGCAAAACAGAAGGACTGTACAGCGCCAGCGAGTGCTGTCAGTTGCGTCACGGTTCATGAATCAACCCGATTCACATTCACTAGTAAATCGGTGTTAGACCTGACTCGGTGAAGTGACTGGCCGCAGGCGAGGGCGCTGACTCAGTCGGCTGCGATCGCACACGAGGCTCTGCCGGAAAGACCGCTGGCGGCACTTCTTGTAGTATGACAGGCGGCGGCACGGCTGGCGGCGTCGCTGGGGATGCGGGCGGAGCGCTGGGTGCTGCCGGAGCAGCGACGGCTGGGGCCGGGGCGGGTGGTACCGCAGGCGCATCTAGAACGCGGGGGCTGGTGGGACTGGAGTCTGAGGGCGGTACATCAGCCGGAGTCGCTGGCGCTGGCGTCAAGACTGCGCCTGGGTTCTCAGGACTGGGATAGATCGGCGGGCGATCGCCCTCTAAGGGCTGGGGTGGCGCATACAGCGGTTCAACCCCTTGGCGCAGAGCCGGGGTTGGGGCCGCCGGGCTGGGGCTGGGGCTGCTCGCAGCAGGCAGTCGAAACTGGCGGGGCGCAACGGCATCGGGTTCTGCCTGCGGTTGAGGGTCGGGAATAGCGGTGGGCTGAGCGGGCGGTGCAGCCTCGGCCTCAATGGCCCGCTGCTGCACCGCCCGCTCCTGTGCCCGGCGGATGCGCGTTGCTTCGGCAGCACGGATTTGTGCCTGCCAACCGCGAATGGCTCCTGTGGCTTGAGGATGCAAGGCGCGGCCTGGGCGAATTACCGATGCCGTGCGGATGGCGTCATGCAGTTTGCCCTGACGCGCTAGCGACTGTGCCATCCGCAAAAACGGTTCGTCTTCAATGGTTTGTATCCGCTGCGTCCATTCATAGGCCAGCCCTTGGGCTTCACCTCGCAGCGCTCGACCCATCGGCACCCGTTCAGCTTGGGCGATCGCCCCTTTGAGAGCAGGCACCGTGCCGGGTTCTGCCAGTCGTCGGGCGCGTTGCAGCAGGGGCGCATCCTCGCGCCGTTGTATTTCGTTGAGCCAGTGCGCTGCCAAGGTTTGCGCCTGCACCCGCCGCAGGTGAGAGGGCTCTATCGCATTGGCTTGGGCTATCGCCAGATGCAGCGACTCCACAGTGCCTAGCGCAGCAGTGGCCTGAGCCCGTTGCAGCTGATGCAGATCCGCCAACTGTTGCTGCCAACTGGTGATGCTGTCTTGCGCTTGGGCATACACCGAGCTGCCTTGGGGAATGGTCTGAGCTGCTGCGATCGCCTCTCGCAGGCTGATGAGATGCCGCGCCGAGGTGTGCCAATGCGTCACCGTCGAGAGCGCCAATTGTCGCGACTCACTCAGGCGAATCAGATGTTCTGCCGCAAGACGGCGCTCAGCATTGGGAACCACCAGTTCAGCAAGGGCGATCGCCTCTGTTAGCTTGGCATCGCGCCAGTGCTGCAGCCCTTGGGCCAGCAGCGCATCACTCCACTGATTGAGAGTCGGCTGCATAGAACGGCGGGCAAAGGTGTCGGCCTCCATCTTGGCTACGACTGCCATTGCCGCCTGAAAATCAGTGGGCTTGCCCGAGGCCGCCAGCGACAGAGCCTCTTTTTCATAGTTGCGACCTTGCCGCTCTTGCCAGAGCCGCCGCGATAGCTCAATCACCTGCTCCACGCGCCAATAATCATGGGGCACATATTCAAGCTCGCGCACGGTAGACAGCGCGGCCCCCCAGTTTTGCTGTTCCATAGCCTCTAGTGCGGCTGTGCGAATGCTCTCGGCTTCGCTCCATAACGCAGTCCACTGCGCCACCGACTCCTGCACTTCGCGATAGACAGGGGTAGACGTGGGAATTTCGTTGACGATCGCCATCGCCCCGTCTAAATCCCCAGCGCGCATTTTTTGCCGCGCCATGACCAGCAGTTGGGCTGACCATTCGTTGACAAGGCGCTGAGCTTCGCGATACAGGGGTTGATCGTCTGTCCAGCGATCAAGGGAATTGATGCTAGCCATGAGCTGAGGCAGTTCTCCAGTGCGGGCAGCGGCTTCAGCACAGTAGAGCCGCTCCATATCCGCTGAGAGTGCCGTTAGCTTGTCGCATTCAGGTGCAGGCGGCAGCGACAGCATCCACACAAAGGCAGCAGCGCCAACACCACCCAACAGCGCACAGAGATTAAGCCCCACGAGAACCCAGCGCCACGATTTAGCGCTGGGTCTAACAGTGCGCTCCGGAGCCGGACTCAGCTCTGCAGCAAGATCTGCGCCCTCTGTTGCCAAGATTGGTTCTAGCCCGTCGGGTGGGTATGGATTTAACTCATCGCTAGCCAGCATTGCCATTGCGTTTACTTCCCTTCTAATACCAAGAGAACTCACTATCCAAACACTAAGCCGCGAACCCCATCGCTAAATCACGAGGTCAAGATGGCGATCAGTTTGAGGCGTTTGATCAGGCTTCTAAACAGTTGAGTGTGGCAGCGGGAGCACCATGAAGGGGACTTCTCCCTGATGCAACATGGTTCTGTTTAGCCTGTGTCTTTAGGCAAAGCCTTTAGGCCAAGCCTGCTGCGTCACCCCTTTCACGTTCTCAGGGCTGCTGAGAGATAAAAACACCCTTGCTCTAAGCCATACTTCATGGCTCTCGAATTGGCCCTAGTCTTCCCAGCAGTCTCCAGAAAAACAACGCTAGATGCCGTTGCATTTAGTTTAGTTGAAGAATATAGAGGTTGAGCGATCGCCCGAGTCGAATTTGGCCCAAAATCTTAAAATTTGTATTGTGGGTATCCAAATCCTAGGAATTTGGGTTTCTGCGGCGTTCGCGATGACGGGATAACGACGGATCTGATAACTGAGGGATCTAGGGGGTCTAATGATGTAGATCTGTAGCAGAGCCAAACTGCCAATGACGATGTCTCTATATAATTCCTCCCTATATAATTCCTCTTCGTTGCCCCAGAGCTTAAACCAGGAATCTAACGATAATCTATCGATAGTCTATTGATGGAGCGTTGGGGTGATGGAGCGTTGAGGACGGAAGGGCTTAGCCAGCAATCTGGCGGGAATTCTGAGAGTCTATGTCTAGATTGAGGTCTAGATTGAGGTCTAGATTGAGCCATGCCGCACAGTACGACCTACTTGCACTGGCTATGATGTGGAGAATACTAGCGGTGATGGGATGTTGGTCTTGATTGCCATGGCGCGTCAGGCGCTGGCTTGAATAGTTTCCTTTTCGTGAAATTCTTGCATAGTTAAGGTTTAACGAAAAGGATTGACCTCCAGCCAACTGAACGGTTGCGATACCGCCGGTATTCTCTAGGTTTGTGTTGTCCTCATTGCCTACTTCTATTGCCTATGTCGGCTTTTTCTGGGTCTTCAGAATCCTCACCGTTATCTAGCCTTGCCGTTGGGGAGCAGCGATCGCTCCAAACTCAGCTCGACGCCTATTATCACGAGGTAGAGGCGGTCATTTTGGCCCGGCAAAGTCCGATTTCGGGGCTATTGCCCGCCAGCACAGCCATTAACACCCACGGCAACTATACCGATGCCTGGGTGCGCGACAACGTTTACAGCATTTTGGCGGTGTGGGGGTTGGCGATCGCCTATCGACGAGCAGGCATCGACGACGGCCGCGGCTATGAGCTAGAGCAAAGTGTCGTTAAGCTCATGCGAGGGCTGCTGTTTGCCATGATGCGGCAGTCGCCCAAGGTCGAAACCTTCAAACAAACCCAACATCCCTTAGATTCACTGCACGCTAAATACGATCTGGCTACTGGTGACACCGTGGTTGGGGATGACGGCTGGGGCCACCTGCAGCTGGATGCGACGTCGATCTTTTTGCTAATGCTGGCGCAGATGACGGCATCAGGGCTCCAAATCGTCTACACCCTAGACGAGGTGAACTTCATCCAAAACTTGGTGTACTACATTGGTCGAGCCTACCGCACGCCCGATTATGGCATTTGGGAGCGGGGTGAAAAAATTAACCATGGCACTCCAGAATTAAACGCCAGTTCGGTGGGCATGGCGAAAGCAGCGCTAGAGGCGATCGCCGGTCTTGATCTGTTTGGGGTGCGAGGCAGCCAGTCGTCGGTGGTGCATGTGCTGCCCGACGAGATTGCGCGCGCCCGCATGACGCTAGAATCGCTGCTGCCGCGCGAGTCTGCTTCCAAAGAAGTAGATGCGTCGCTGCTCAGTGTGATTGGCTTTCCAGCCTTTGCCGTTGAAGACGAAGCCTTGACCGACCGGACTCGACAAAATGTGGTGCAGAAGCTGGAAGGGCGTTATGGCTGCAAGCGATTTCTGCGAGATGGGCACCAAACGGTGCTGGAAGACATCACCCGCCTGCACTATGAGCCGACAGAACTAGGCCAGTTTGAGCAGATCGAGTGTGAGTGGCCGCTATTCTTTACCTATCTGCTGCTGGATGCTTTGTTTCGGGGCGATCGCCTCATGGCCGACTGCTACCGCGCCAAACTAGATGCGGTGCTGGTGCATCGAGGTGAGTTGGGGTTATTGCCAGAGCTTTATTACGTTCCCGAAGGGGCGATCGCCGCCGAACGCGCCCAACCCCAAAGCCAGATCCGACAGCCCAACGACAACCTGCCGCTGGTGTGGGCTCAGAGCCTATTCCTGCTAGGGCGGCTGATTCAGGACGATCTCCTATCTCCGGCTGACCTCGATCCGCTCGGGCGATGCCGCCGAGGCACCTATCCCCGCCCCATCGTGCAAGTGGCGCTCTTAGCAGAAGACGAAGATCTGCAAAGCCAGCTTGCCACCTTTGGCATCGTCACGCAAACGCCCAAACAGCTTCTGCCGATTCAGGTGCGGCGTTCAAACGAGCTATCTCAGGTCTATACCCAAATTGGCCGCAACGACAAGCTTGGGCTGAGTGGTCGCCCCATCCGCCGCCTTCGCAGCCTCACTACCTCCCGCATCTTTCGCATCCGTCGCGAAACCCTGGTATTTCTGCCGTCGTTTTTGGATCAGCAGCAGTTTTACCTCACTTTTGACTATCACTTTTTGGTGGCGCAGGTGCGGGGCGAGTTGACCTATATCTATCGTCACTGGAATCAGTTGGGTCGTCCGACCCTGACGCTGCTGCTGACCCACGACATGATGAACAATCAGGACATCCTGTTAAAGCTGATTCGGGAAATGCAAGACGGGCGGTGCGGTGGCGTGCCGGTCAAGCTGGGCCGGCTGCAAGAGTTTTTGCTCACGGCAGGCTCAGAGCGATTTGACTTTATTCACGACTTTCAATTCACTCAGTCACCCGTGCAAAATGCCCAGCCCCGACCCCATTCCCTGCCCTTTGACCCGGCACTGACGCAGGAACTCACCCCGGCGCAAGAAACGACACTGGAACTGGAGGGCGATCGCCAGCAACTATTAGCGCAGCTGCGGCAGTCGCAGAACCTCTACGAACAGATTGAAATTCTAGAAGCGCTCACCCGGCTAGAGAGTCTAGACTTTGACACTGGCATGGGAGATGCCCAGAACCCGGTGCAGGTGCGGGATTTGCTCGAAGATCTGTATGACCACGCGAGTCAGCAGCGGCTGTGGGCCATCATCCGGCGGGCTGCGGGCCTGCTCGATAAGGTTGATGTGAGCTTATCGGACTCAGTGACCGATATTTTGGTGCGTCAGAAACAGATTGCGGTGGGTAAATCCTACAGCGAGGCGGCGCTGATTACCGAGCCTATGTCTACGGTAGACATCATGGATCGCATTCGTGAGTTCGTGCGTCAGGATGTGCGCGATCGCCCCCTCACGCAGGAAATGCTGGTCTACCTCAGCATTTTGATCAAGACCGATCCGCACCTATTCAAAGGCTTTTTAACCTTGCGCGTCGGCTACTTGATTTTGCTCATCACCAGTGATCTAGGCCAAGAGCGCGGCATCACCCAAGACGAAGCCTACGAACAGCTGATGCACCTTGAGCCGTTTGAGGTAAAGTCGCGGCTCTATCAAGTGCTGGCAGGTTACGAAACCCTTGACCAAAACCTGTTTCGGCAAGAATCACTGCGAATCAAGCAGCAGCAGCCCATTCAGTGGACCGTCTCGGATGCGGCTCCCCATGATCTGGAAACGGCTAACAGTACCACCGACCAAAACTACGACACCTGGCTGCAAAAGCGCCAGCGCGAGGGCGCACTAAACCGGGTGCCTCAAGATTTTTATCCCAATGTGTGGCAGGTGCTAAAACACTGCAAAGGGCTGGTAATCGGCGACAAACTCGATCGGCGCAACCGCCTCGACAGCGAACTCACGTCAGAAATGACGTCAGGCGAAAAGAAATTTGCCCTGTTGGTTGAGCATCTACTCAACAAAATTCAGTCGCCAGAATATCGCCAGGTAAATATCGAAACACTGATGGAACTCGCGGCGATCGCCCAGCGAAATCCCAATCTGCAATTTGAGGAACACATTGTCCTCGATGTGCTGATTGGGCACGCCGTCCGGTTCTCTTGGCTCGAGGCCCATCCTCAGGATCAGGATCAATATGACGAGCACAAAGCCCAAGCATGGCGCTCGTTCTATCGCACCTCCCCCTATGATTGCGCTCGCTTTGTTGTGAAGGCGCTGCAGTTTCTATCAGAATTGGGCGAAGAAACGGCCGCTGCGTGATTCTGTCATCCCGTGGGTGTGGGACGTAGATGTGGGACGTGATGTGGGACGTAAAGTGCGGGAATTCAGCTCAACTCATCGCATTCCCCCTGTCGCACAGATCTAGAACGCCGATACAGAAACCCGGTTTCCAGCGACGAAGAAACTGGGTTTTTAGCCATACTGTACCGATGCTCTAGGCACAGCGACCGTTCAGAAGATCCCCAGCTAAGGCAAGATAAAAGGTTGTATGGCTCCTGCTCTACGGCTTAAGTTTGCCTGCCTCTGCAAAAAAATAGGAAAAAATAGCAAACCAGGCAGAAAAACAAATAGATTTTTCTCCTGCAATACGAACGGTCTATCTGAGTAAGCGCATCATGGCGATCGCCTGGTCTTTATCCATCATTTGGAAAGCGCTGACCCTCAACACCCAACTCTACGACGATGCCCACCAAGATAAGCGGGCAGTTCGACTGGGGCAGGGCATTGTGTGGGCAGCCGCCGTGTCTCATGGCATTGGCAGCGCCCTTATTTTGATCATTTACCGCCCCTCACTATGGCAGCTACTGGTGGGATGGGTGGTCAACACGTTGACGGTGGCGGCGGGCTACTACGGCTGGACATATTCCATCTGGCGGATTGGTCGGCGGTTGCAACCCTGGGTGCCTTCGTTTCGGGAGTTGCTGGCCCCGACGGGCTTGGCTTATACTCCCCAGTTGCTCAACATCCTTACGGTGATCCCCCTATTTGGACGCCCAATTGGACTGGCCTTGGGGGGATGGAGTTTGCTCGCGGTGGTGGTGGCCGTGCGCTATGGTCTCAATATTTCTCAGAGAAAAGCGATGCTGATTGCGCTTCTGGGCTTTCCAATCGTGCAGCTATCGACGGGGATGGTGCAGGTTCTGGTGCAACGGTGGTTTCAGTAGCAGTCTGTTAAGAAATTCAGCGCCTACACTAGACAAATAGTGATAGTCCCAAACAGGCAAGGATTTTGAAGTGCTATGTCTAGCTGGTTCTCGGTAGATTCATTGATTGAGTTAATGCTGGGCATTAGCCTAAGTGCCGCCTGCGGGTTTCGAGTGTTTGTGCCGCTGCTCGTGATGAGCGCGGCGGCAGTGCTAGGGCAGGTGGATTTGCCGTCAAATCTAGACTGGGTGGAATCACAACAGGCGCTGGTGCTGTTTGCGATCGCCAGTGTGATTGAGATTGTCGGGTACTACATCCCCTGGTTTGACAGCATTTTAGAAGTGGTGGCGCTGCCGGCTGCTGTGATTGCAGGCACCATTGTCACGGCGTCTACTGCGCCAGAGCAAATGAACCCACTGGTGCAGTGGACGCTAGCCTTTTTTGCGGGGGGTGGCATTGCTGGGGTAACGCGCGGGATGAACTGGTTTCTGCGCATCATATCTACCGCCGTTTCCGCAGGGTTGACCAATCCAGTCTTAGCCACGCTGGAGCTGGCGATCGCCCTCCTGCTCACTGGGCTGGCCCTCACCATGCCACTGCTCGGGGGAGTTGTGATTGGCAGCATATGGATTGCAGCCATTCGCAAGATTCGGCAGTTCCGCGCGGGCCGCAAGCCCGACCCCCATCAGCCCGATGCCGTGGCTTGAGCTGCACCTTGACTCGATTATTTCGCGATCGCCAATAAAATCTGAAGGATTCTAAACCTTCTCTGGTAGCATCAAAGCCATTGGCATTGCGATCGCAGCGTCGGTGTGCAGCCTCCCTCCGTTTAACCTGACTAGGGGGATGCTGGGGCGCTGGGGCGATCGCCGCAACAGCATAGCGTGGTTTGGGGGTGTGTATGAGAGTATTTGGTTTCTTGTTGCTGGCAGCGTTGTCGATGGCAGGTTCTAGCTCGGTCGCCGCAGAGTCTGAGGTGGCGGCGATGGGCGCTGCATCTCGACCTTGCGCGCATTGCCGCGTTGACTTACTCGCCTTATCGACTGGGCCTTTATCGACTACGACCCGCAGTGCGTGGGGGTTGCCGCTAGCGCAGGCACCGATAGCAGAAGAGGCCACCGAACCAGCAGAGGTAGACGATTCAATTGTGTCTTCCCCAGACATGGCACAACTGCTGCTGCTGACGGCGTTGGTGGTGGGGCTAGTGGGCGGAGCAGGGGCGATCGCCCTTGGCGTTTACCGCTATAACCGCAACGAAAACTGGCACCGGCTCGAGTTTTTACGCGAAGCGGTTAAGGAATTTGAGCAAGATCCAGAAATTTGGAAAGCGCTAAAAATTCTCGACTTTGAAGAATACCGAGACTACGACACGACCTACAATGGCGATCGCCTCATCTTTCGGGTGACCGACCAACAACTCTGCAATGCGCTCGCCACCCACGACATGCGTGTGCGCAAACAAAAGGCGATGGACCGCCAGCGCCATCAGCACTCACTCGACGAGGCCGCTGAAAAAGCCTATTTGATTGAAACCACCCTGCGCGACTGGTTCAACAAAATGTTGAATGGGTTGGAGCACTTTGGCTACCTGCTAGAGTCAGGCATGTTTGGGGTCGAAGACCTCCGCCCCTGGATGAGCTACTGGATTCGGCTAATTGCCGATTTGGAGTATCGGCGGGCTGGGTCGTCTCGCGTCTATGATCAGCTCTACACCTACATCCATGACTGCGGCTTTTTTGGGGTGCTCAAGCTGTTTGAGCGGTTTGGCTATCGTATTTTGCGCCCGCCTTACCATCCTCAAGACTTTGCCGATTTATCAAAAGGCTTACAGGAATTTGATCCCAAAACGGCCCTTAGTCTGGCAAAGTCCTCTTACCTGATTTATCAGGATATGAGCTATGTAGCAGAGATTACCCAGCTCTGGGCGGTTGATATGAGGACGAGCTTTCGCTATTTCAACGCGCGCGATCGCAACACCCAGGCATTTATGATTCGCACACCGCAATGTATGGTGCTGGCGTTTCGGGGCACGCAGGAAATGCAGGATTGGCGCACCAACATTCAAACCCGGTTAAATAAGTTTGCCATCACAACTCAAATGGAAGACCTCAATGAGGATCACACGCCTCCTAAAGGACAGGTGCATCGAGGCTTTCAGACAGCATGGACCAGTATCGAAAGTGACGTGATTCAACAGATCAATCGCTGGAATGCTGACTCACTGGCTCCGCTACCGTTGCTGATCACGGGGCACAGCCTGGGGGGTGCGCTTGCCACGGTCGCAGCGGCCTCTTTGGTTAAGCAGCGATTTTCAGTGGATGGGGTATATACCTTTGGGCAACCCCGCGTGGGGGATATCGTGTTTGCCGCAGAAATCGGCCTAGCGCTGCGAGGCAAGCTGTTTCGCTTCGTTAACAACAACGACATTGTGCCCCACATTCCGCCACCGCTTCTGCCGTGGAATCCCTTTCGGCTCTATGTGCATTTGGGCCAGCAGTATTATTTCAATGCCTTTGGCACTATGACCAGTCGCCCTAACTCCATTCTGCGGTTTCTCAATTTTTGGCTGGGGCTCGCGCGCGACGCGTTTGAACCGGGGTTTTCTATGGTGAATGACCACCGCATGGAATATTACATTAGCCGCTTGCAGAAAGTCGTAGATTTGCAGCAGAAGCGTGACCAGTTAGAACAAGGCAACTATTTGGTCGATGATATATCGAAGAAATGACCCATGCTTCAAATTGCGACAGTTTGGGGTAAGAGGGTTTGAGATTGTTCCGGACTCAGGGTTCAAATTGGGCACTTGTCATCTTTTTTTGAAGCCCCCATTGCAGCCCGCTTCAAAAAAAATAGCAGTCGCTGCTGGTATGCAATCAGACGGTTAAGAGGGCATAGTCCGTGTAGCTGTCAGCTCAATCGACAATCAAAATAGGGGCCTATGCATTACGCAGTGCCCTATTTTAGTTTGCTGTATGCAATTGAACCCTATATAATCCAGTGTTTGAACTTATCTCAAATCATCCACAGCAACAAATCAGGGGCAAATCAGAGAACGAGAGGGGGTTTGTCAGACGTGGGACGATTACTCGCCAATAATCTCAGGCTGGGTGAGTTCGTCTGACATTTCGATGATGGCGCGAATCACCGGCTTCATTTTTGGATCATCCAAACTGTCAAATTCTTCGTAGCGTCGGCGCTGGGCTCGGTTCGCAACTTGCACCGTAATCCGGTAGCGGTTAGATGCCGCATCAATTAAATCTTCGGCACGACGCATTATCTGAGTTGGATCAAGTGAAGGACGTCTTAACATTTAGAACCCTCAAAAAAAGAAAGCAATTGATTCCCGTGATGCCAGTTTTGCACTCACTGCAACAAAACCGTGACCCCGGCGACGATTGCGGTGTAATGATCTACCTGGGCGATCGCTCTCTTAGTGTACCAATCCAACTGACAATACGGGCGATCGCGCTGCCATTGGCCTACCCAATCTAGCTAGGAGCCTGGCTCTAACACCCCAAGCTATCTTGCGTAGATACCCCAGTCGTGGGGTTTATCCCCTCAGCGCGATCGCACAACTGGTGCAGCTCATAGCGATCCAGAATCGCGCCTGTGAAATCGGCCCCTGTAACCGTCACGCCCTCAAAACTGGTGCGCGCCAAGGTTGCCTCTTGCAGAATGGCATTGGTGAGGTTAGCCCCCACCAGAAACACGCGATCTACCAGCGCTCCAGTTAAATTGGCCCCTTCCAGATTGGCATCAAGCAAGACCGCTTTAGTCAGCATGGCATTGGTTAAATTAGCGCCGCTAAAGTTTGCGCCCCGCATTTCTGCTGCCACAAACGCCTTGCCCCGCAAATCGGCATCGGCAAAATTTGCATTCGCCAAGCTGGCATTGTTGTAATTCACCGTGTCTACGGCAGCCTGAGCTGGCAACGCCAAGAGTAGAACCCATAGCAGTGCTAGGGCGATCGCCCCTAGCACTGCCGCCACCCGCCGCCCAATCTGCTTCATCAACGGTCTCCCATCGGCTATCCTCTCTGACATAACGGATGGTTTGTTGAATGACCCTACCTTAAATATCACCAGCCCGCTCATACCAATCCATTCCAATTCTCAGCGTTAAATCTGAGCTAATTTCACCTGTTGACGCAGACACCACACGCCCCACACCGAGCAGCGATTCCACAATTTGAGCACCCTGCAAATCGCCACTCTGAGCAATGATTTGGCTCTCTGCTTCATCCTCAGCCCAGTCAGAGATGAGATAGACATTCTCAAACCCTTGGCTCCGCAGATACCGCACTACCCGACTGCCCGTGCGCGGGTCATCCGTCGCGTTTTGCACCGCGATTCGCATGTTGGTATAGGTGCGCTGCACCGGCTCACTAGACACCGAGTTGACGGCAAAAAAGTCACGCATTATCCGCGCTTTTTCAGTCTGATTGATCACCCAGTAGCTAATTCTAGATTCGTCGGGCATGCTAAAACGGCCTGGCAGTATCACCATCCGAAACGCATCGCGATCAAGCTGCAACGCAAAGTCAGCCAAGGCTAAGGTCTCGTCTAGCGTTAGGTTCGTGTCGAGATATGTCTGCACAATCTGCACGGCTTGGGGAATGCGGGGAATAGTGGTAGGGCTCGTGAGCCGATCCTTCAGCGCTCGCAGAAGCTGCTGCTGCCGTTGCACTCGGCCCACATCTCCCAATGCGTCTGACCGAAATCGGGCAAATTGTTCAGCCTGAGCGCCACTGAGAATCTGCACTCCAGGCTGCAAGTCAATTTCTAACTGCTGAGTCAGATCGGTGTAGCGCATGCGGACGGGCACGTTCACCTCGACTCCACCCAGCAGGTCAACCAGTTCTCGAAACGCCTGGGTGCTGATGCGAATATAGCGATCAACGGTAACCCCATCCAGGTTGCTGCTTACGGTTTGGGCTGCCAGTTCTGGCCCACCTTCCATGTTGGCGTGGTTGACCTTGGTATAGCCCAAGCCCCCCACATACACCTGTGTGTCGCGAGGAATTGACAGGACATTTGCCGTTTTTTCTATAGGATCTACTCGCACCAGCAGCATTGTATCGGTGCGCCCTTCAAAAGCACGCGCAGGGTTGCCTTCGGCCTCTGGAACAGCATCAATGCCCATGATCAAAATATTGACCGGGCGCGTGATGCGGTAGCCCAGCGTATTGCCAATCATGCTCACCAAGTTGCTGCTCTCATTCGGCAGAGCAGTCTCTTCACTAGAAGACGGCATGAGCAGCACTAGCAGTAGACCCAACGTAGAAGAGGTCACTGCTGTGAGCACAAACGCGGCCCCTAACCACCACCGCCGCCACCGCCCAGCAGAAAATGGAACCACTGCCCTAGCGCGCATCTGAGACGCCTGCGGAGGCAACGCGGTGAATGCGGCTGGGCTGCTCTCCTGAGCTAGGCTGCTATCAGTTGCGCTTTCGGATGGTTGGGATTGCTCAGTCTTGTCCGTGTTAAGAATATTGTTCTCTAGCTCAGAATCAGAATCTAACCGTACCACTCCGTTTCACACCTCGCCTGTATCCACTGGCTTGAATTAGTCTACACAAATCTATATGCAATAGGTGGGTAATTATGACAGGTCTGAACCAAGTAACTCTGCGTCATGCGAGCGTCATATCAGCTCTGCCGATTGCCTGTCTTGTCTTACACAATCCGTTTTTATATATCGCTCTCGTTATTAGGGGAGCTCTAAGTAGTTGGTAGTTGACCGACTTGGTGACTCTAGTTGACTTGAGACTCTAAGTGTCTCAAAAGATAGAGTCACTGACTGTGGCAAAGATCCCAAGCGATCGCCCAGCCGTCCCACAACATCGGGATACGCATTAGGAAACTATTTCGCGGTTACTTTCTAGTTTAGGCATCTCGGATGAGAGTAAGTCCTATCCTAAGACGGAACGTTAGCTGCTGAGACAATACTCTATAGAGATAGTTCGCGGCACAGCAGTGCTTAAACAGTCGGTGAACGCAGATCTAGTCAAGGCTACCAAGGGATTTGCCTTTGGGAGCTTGCACTAGAAGTCTGCAAACCTATACGACCCTGATTGAACAGTATCAGAGTGAATTCGCTACATGCAGTCAGGATTCTCACATTCTGGCGATCAGTCTGGCGATCGCCCTCCTAGCCATCAAGACCAATTAGGGGAGCGATCGTTTAGGGCTTTTGTCTTGGAACCGATGCAGTTGGGCGATTTGGGGAGGCATAATCTTCCAAAGATCGCCAGATTGCCCAAGATCCCCAGGCCACCGCTCATAATGCAGAATTCTAATTCTGACGCATAGGCACTGAAGGTGTGCGGCACGGCGTTAGGATGCCAAAAACCCGAAAAAGGCCAGCCCTTCTAATACACCAGCGGCATAGTAGGCCTGCGCTAGATACCGATGGTCGGCAGGGTTTGCGCTATGCCAGTCCAGCAACTCGGGCATGGCGTTGCCCACAATGATGCCTCGCTCACTGCCCACTGCAAAAAAGGCGCGATCGTTGCCAGAGTCGCCACAGGCCACAGTGCGCTCGGGGGCAAAGCCGTAGGCATTGCGGAGAAAGGTCATGGCGTAGCCCTTGTGGGCATTGGCAGGCAGCAGGTCAAAGTCTTTGCTGCCGCTATAGATTAAGTTGACCGCTAAGGCCTCGCGCTGGAGCTTGGCTTCGAGCTGTGGCAAAATATTGGACGCGACAGACGGATGCAGGTAATAGCTAACTTTGAACGGCCCCTGCTCACTCTCTGGCTGGGGCATTAGATCTTCAAATGAGTCGGCGATCGCCCGTACCCGTTCTCGATCCCAATTCTGGCTGAGCAACGTAGCCCAATCGGCATTGGGTTCTCTCGATCCCTGGTGGTAGATGGCCGTGCCGACCCCAGTCACCAACGCATCGGGATCAACAAGATGCTTCTCAGCTTTGAGTTGCTGGTAAGAGGTGAGCGATCGCCCCGTGGAATATACAATCTTGGTTCCATGCTGATCCCGATGGCGGGTCAGCTGATCCAACAACTGCTGCATGGCGGCATCATCGCCCACCAGCGTATTGTCTAAATCAGTAATAAAAAGAAACTCTGCCACAGTTAAGGCCCGTTAATGATACTGCTGGTTTAAGAGGTAAGTTTGAGCGGATAGTGCCTGCTTCGACTCACTTTGGATTCACTGCGGAGTGAAGCAACGTCGGGAAAGCTTCTAGAAAGCCTGGAGACTGCTGCTTTAAGTGTTGCGGGATGTATGGACAATTTCAAGTTCTTAGGCAAGAAAATTCAGGCGTTCCCACCCTCGTCCAGAATCACACCCCCTGCACTCCCCAAGCACTAGGAAACGGTTTGTTTCCTTTACCCTACTATCAAATTCTGCATGCTCAAACGATTACCCTTAGACAGAGAATCAATCAAGCTAGAAAGATCCTAGACTTTTGGCAGATCCCAGGATCAACCATTTTAGAAATGATAATGACAGCGGAATAGTCTTAAGCATGTCAGGCTTTTGGATGGGGTCTATCATCTGAAACCCTTACCCTGAAACCACTAACCCCAAACGGCAAACCATACGGAACTATCAAAATGTCAGAATTGCTACAAGCGGTCTTAGAGGGCGACGAGCGTGGAGAATTTCGCCAGTTTTTACACCATTTGCGGCTCAGTGAAAAAGCTTACCTGTTGCGCAACGAAATTCTGATTGCGTTTGAAGATTATCAGCAGGCCCACGCCGCCAAACACGCAGGTCCAACCTCGCTGTTAAACAAGCTGATTGCTTGTACGCAAGAAATGATTTTTGAGAACGACAGCGCCTACTTTGTGCTGCGGTTTGGGATCGCGTCAGAAGAAGCCTACTGCGTTAGCGATGAGCTGGTGTACGAAACCGTGAGCGTGCGCGACTTGCTGCAACTGCGCGATCGCATCGTGAATCGCTCTCATCCCAACGAGGGCGACGTGCTAGAAATCGACTTTCAGCCCTTTTACGACTACTCTCCCCTAATTCGCGATCCCAAGAACATTGGACGTGGGGTGCAGTTTCTCAACCGCTATCTCTCTAGCAAGCTGTTTCAATACGCACAGCAGTGGCAGAGAACCCTGTTCCAGTTCCTCAGCCTGCACCGCCACGATGGCACCCAGCTTTTAATCAACGAACGCATCCAAAATCCACAACAGCTCTCCGATCAGGTCAAGCGGGCGCTGCGCTACGTCAACGACTATCCTGCTGAAGAGCCCTTTGCTAACCTGCGATTTGAGCTTCAGTCGATGGGGTTTGAGCCAGGCTGGGGCAACACGGCCGGGCGCGTCTGGGAAACCCTGGGCTTGCTTGACGAACTGCTAGACTCTCCCGATCCCCAAACGCTGGAAGCGTTTTTGTCACGCTTGCCGATGATCTTTCGGATTGCGCTGCTGTCGGTGCATGGCTGGTTTGGGCAAGAGGGCGTGCTGGGTCGCCCCGATACCGGCGGTCAGGTGGTCTATGTGCTAGATCAAGCGCGCAGTTTAGAAAAGCAGCTTCAAGAAGATTTGATCCTGGCAGGTCTAGAAGGCAGCGGCATTCAGCCTAAGGTCATCATTCTGACGCGGTTGATTCCCAACAGCGATGGCACCCGCTGCAACGAGCCCCTCGAAAAAGTGCATGGCAGTGACAATGCCTGGATCTTACGCGTGCCCTTCCGCGAATTCAACCTCAGCATGACCCAGAACTGGATTTCGCGATTTGAAATTTGGGGCTATCTAGAAACCTTTGTGATCGATGCTGAGAAAGCGCTGCTGGCTGAGCTGCAAGGGCGGCCTGATCTGATTTTGGGCAACTACTCTGATGGTAATTTGGTAGCCTTTTTGCTAGCACGTCGCCTCAAGGTGACGCACGGCATTATTGCCCACGCGCTCGAAAAATCCAAATACCTCTTCAGCAACCTGTACTGGCAAGATTTGGAAGAGCAGTATCACTTCTCGCTCCAGTTCACGGCTGACCTGATCGCAATGAATGCGGCAGACTTCATCATCAGCAGCACCTATCAAGAAATTATTGGAACGCCGGATAGCCCTGGGCAGTATGAGTCTTATCGCAATTTCACAATGCCAGAGCTGTATCACGTGGTTCACGGCATTGAGCTGTTTAGCCCCAAGTTCAATGTGGTGCCGCCTGGAGTTAACGAAACTTACTTCTTCCCTTACACCAATCAGGACGATCGCTTGGTGGATGACATTGAGCGGTTGACGGATTTGTTGTTTACTCGCGATGATCCCGATCAGGTGTTTGGCAAGCTGGATGACCCGTCAAAGCGGCCTATCTTCTCAATGGCGCGGCTGGATCGGATCAAAAATATGACGGGCCTTGTCGAGTGTTTTGGCAAAAGCCCAGCGTTGCAAGAGCGCTGCAATTTAATTTTGGTGGCGGGCAAGCTGCGAACAGAGGACACCACAGACCAAGAAGAAGCCAGCGAGATTGAGAAGCTCTATCGTCTGATTGATGAATACAACTTGCATGGCCACGTGCGGTGGCTGGGCGTGCGCTTGAGCAAGAGCGATTCCGCTGAGGTTTATCGCATCATTGCTGATCACCAAGGCATTTTTGTGCAGCCTGCGCTATTTGAGGCGTTTGGTTTGACGGTGTTGGAATCCATGATTACGGGGCTACCCACATTTGCCACGCGATTTGGGGGGCCGTTGGAAATTATTCAGGACCGAATCAATGGGTTCTACATTAACCCGACGCAGCCGGAGGAGATGGCCGAGATTATTCTGGAGTTTGCGTCGAAATGTGACCAAAACGCCGACTATTGGTCGCAGATTTCACAACGGGCGATCGCCCGCGTCTATAGCACGTATACCTGGAAGATCCACACCACACGGCTGCTGTCGCTGGCCCGCATCTACGGCTTCTGGAACTACACCACGAAGGAAAACAACGAGCGCGAAGACCTGCTTCGATACATCGAGACGATCTTCCATCTGCTGTATAAGCCCCGCGCTAAGGCTCTGATGGAAAGGCACGCAACTAATTAACCTGAGTTCGGGATAAGCTCAAACCCTTAATGTGCCGTGCGCGACGCGCACGGCACATTAAGGGTTTTGGGGCATCGCGCGTCGCGCGATGCCCCAAAACCCTCTTAACCCGAACTGACGTTAATTAGTGGGCCATTTTAGTGGGTCATTAACGGGTTAGCAGGCATCCCCGACCCCGACGTAAATGCTAAAACTAGCTGAGGCTGTTTTACTACGGGAGACAGCCTCAGCTAGTTTAAACGTGAATTCATTTGATAGCGTTGTTTCAAACCCCGCGCAGCGAGATTGAAACAACACAAAACTGATGCTTTTTTTGCGGGTTCGAGATGAAAAGATTACGGCTGGTCTACAAACTTCAACAGTTAACAGCAGGGTGTATGGATCAACGGCACACCCTGCTGTAGGAGCTGTCATCAATTAGCCGCTAATGGCCCAGAAATGAACGGTCACAGCCCCTAGCCTGTTTTTTGGATCGGGCATGGCAACGCTCATAGCACAAGGCTTTTGGTCGGAATTGATGACACGCCCTAGGGGACTACCGCTAGATACCCGCTACTTTAGGCTGGGCGTTGAGGGCGAGCAGCTCTTGCTCCACTTTTAGCAAATTCTTAATGCGTTGCTCAGTGGTGGGGTGGGTTCTAAACAGCCCCCCCATCACCTGCCGAGGCAGCGCATTCACAATCATCAACGGGCTGAAGGATGGATTGACCGCCATCGGTCTCTGAGTTGCCATTGCTTCTAAGCGCTGGAGAGCGCTAGCCAGGGCGCGGGGTTTGCCTGTGAGCCGAGCGGCACCTGCATCCGCCTCAAACTCGCGGGTTCGAGAAATCGCCATTTGAATGACAGATGCTGCCATTGGCGCAAGAACGATTGCAGCCAAGGCTCCCAGCGGGTTGCCGCCCTCACGGTTGCGCCCACCGCCAAACATCAAGCTAAACTGCATCACTTGAGCAATGTAGGAGATAGCTCCGCCCACAGTGGCCGCGACAGCCTGGGTGAGCGTGTCCCGATTTTGAATGTGGGTTAGCTCGTGAGCCAACACGCCTTCCAGTTCATCCTTTGACAAGGTTTGAACAATGCCCTGGGTCACTGCAACGGCGGCGTGGTCTGGGTCGCGTCCCGTTGCAAAAGCGTTGAGGGCTGGCGTAGGCACCAAATAGAGCTTCGGCATGGGAAGTTGAGCGCGATCGCTCAACGTTTTCACCATCTGGTAAAGCTCGGGCGCTTGCTCGGGCGCAATGGGCTGGGCCTGATACGCCGCCAAGGCGATTTTGTCAGATGAATACCACGAGAAAAAATTGGTCACAGCCGCGATCACCAGCCCAATCAGCGCGCCGCCGCTTCCCCCAATCATGTATCCAATCCCCACTAGCAACCCTGCCAGCAGAGACAACAGGCTTACAGTTTTAACCTGGTTCATTGTTCACATCCCTCTGAAATTAATTTTGCCGATACCGCCCAGAACTGACTTCTGTTGTCCATATCTGGGCCATTTAAGAAGACAAAAGCACGTCGGACGGCATCCAGTTTTTAGGGCTTGTGGGGCGAATCTGGCGTGCTTGGAGTCGACTTAGCATCATCCACTCCATTCATCCTGATCCACTCGACGACCGAGGGTGCAAGATGCGGTGCTGCGGTGCTCTTACAAAAAACTGTTCGGAAGAAGAGTCGTTCAGAGCGCTACCGAAGGGTTGCGGCTTAGAGAATTGGGATTAAGGCAATCTCGGCGTCACAGGCTCCATTGGACTTATGTTTAATTGAATCAAGGTTTTGAGAGTTTCTGAAGTCGAGGTTTCCCTAATTCCCCCGCCCTTGTCACGTGACCTGTAGCTAGTCGAACGGTTCGAATGGTGTAAGGAGTCAAACGCTGCGACGGGGAGGCGACCCACCCTAGAGCTAGGCTTATGGCTCAAAATACGAGATAAAAGTAAGAGCGAAATAAAGGTGGGGATTGTTTCTGGCCGGATGGCAGCCATGAATAGAATGGTACAGGCATGACTCGATGGCTAAGATGCCTAATGACGCCTACCTATATCGGAGAAACAGATGGCAAAGAATGTGTTGGGCGAAGCGTTGCAGTGCTGCTGCACTGACCCCATGACCGGCTTTTATCGCAATGGATGGTGTGAGACGGGGCCAACCGCAGGATTAATTCGTTGTTGATGTAGAGAAATTAGAATCAGAGGTAGCCATCTGACTTTTAGGGAGGCATGAGTGTGAGCATTATCGAAGCCCTGCAACAGGTGCCCGACTATCGAGCCAAACGGGG
>JAESGQ010000152.1_pt1 | contig 25706 bp, 17 predicted proteins | sample 9266251 | NCBI WGS metagenome assembly JAESGQ01 (sample SAMN17056778, study PRJNA650883) | algae metagenome | isolation source: Kaiparowitsia implicata GSE-PSE-MK54-09C and co-occurring heterotrophs from... | place: USA: Kaiparowits Plateau, Grand Staircase Escalante National Monument, UT ... | reverse complement strand
GGTTCAAACCCGTTAACGCCCGCAGCAAGCGGTCTTGGCGGAGCACACGGTCGATGCTGAGCACGGCCCTAGTCAATACACATCGTCCTTATCTTCTCAGATATCTCCTTATTCCCCAACAGGTCTAAGGTTTGCCGATACCTAAGCCAACAACAATTTGTGAGTATGTCGAGGCTTAAATTTTTGTTTTTGTATCGATTAAATTAAGGTTCTCATAGCAAACCATTTGAGTGAGCATGATTGCTCAGTTAATGAAACAGCCTATGCCGGGAGGCGAACAGCGCTTAGTGCTGCCAGCAACTCATGCTTGGCAGGAGCTTCAGGCGCTAAAGTCGGTGCTGGGAAATATGCCTGGGGTGCGGGTTGCGTTTTTGGATGGGTCGTTGAACTCATGACGCTAGGCGAAGAACACGAAGAAATCAACCGCTTCTTATCGATGCTGCTAGGGCTGTATTTCTTGGAGCGAGGCATTGAATTTATCCCGGTGGGTAGCGGAACAAGGCGCATCCTTTCAGCCGGACGAGTCCTATTACATTGGCGATCGCCGTGCCCATCCACACTTAGCCATCGAAGTCATTATCACCAGCGGTAAGTTAGCCAAGCTAGAAAAATACCAGCGGTTTGGCATTGACGAGGTGTGGTTTTGGGAAAACGATACGCTGGTGCTTTATCGACTGGACAATGTTGGGTATGAGGCGATCGCCCGTAGTGAGTTTTTGTCTGATTTTGACCCTGCTGTATTGACAACCTGTGTAAAACAGCCATCTAAGCTAGATGCCATGAACGCCTTTTTGACAGCCATTCGGGGTTAGGTTTCGGCCCACCCGAAGGTTTGATTGAATCCACGCCTGAGCTAACCGATGAGGAATCGCAGTAGGGATGTGATTGTGAATTGAGTGAGGGATGCGTTGGGTGAGACTGAAGTGGATGGTTGTCGGGATGGGCGATCGCCCAGTTGAAGGCTTTTTTTGCGGACATCGTTAAATCACCCACTCAGGTGATACAACGGCATGAAGCAGCAGAGGCAGCGCTGACGATACTCTATAAGTATTGAAACACAACGAGGACATGAACCATGAACCTTCAATATCGTGGTGTTAAGCACAACGCTCAAGTCGCGACCATTTTTACAGAAACAGGCAATGTAATCGGCAAATATCGCGGCGTTGCTCTACATGCTCAAGCCGTTAAGCCAAGCCACAACGCCTAACGCCATTCACTCGACGGCAGCCCGATTAAGAGATAGAACTTGGCTCGCTTCAACAGCAAGTGACTAACCTAGTTTTCGGGTCTGCATCATTGTGTTGATGACGCATTGAGATTTCCGCTTTTAGAGAGACAAGTGAACGTTATGCCTGGTAGGGGGCTACCAGGCATTTTTTTGCTCTTTTTTGGCGTTGCTGAATTGAGGTATAAACTTTCAAAAGCTGATGAAAGCAGGCAAATTGAAATTAGCAGGCGTTTGCATTGCGACCGATTCCGCGTCAGTTCAGCAAATGCCTAAAACGGTTTACCTGCCACACAGGTAGAACGGTTTAGCGATGTTCTAGCCCCGCGCTGCGAGGCTGAGGCATCGCGGCAGACCCTGCGTTAACGAAACGGAGAGGGGGGGATTCGAACCCCCGTTGGGTGTGACCCCAAACTTGATTTCGAGTCAAGCGCATTCAACCGCTCTGCCACCTCTCCAGGGTGAAGCATTCACTATCTTACTCCGCATCGGCGAGGTTATAGCGAGAAAACCCAACTTTTGGACTCCACTGCACCGCACCGTCGCGCTCGGCAGCCAGAAACTGAATGTCGGTTTGCTGGAGCCAAGCTTGCAGCTCGGCCGCAGGCACTGTGCCCGAGGCGATCGCCACGCTTGGGTTCACCGCCTGAATTACGGCCTGGTCAGCAAATCTGCCATCAAACCACAGCACATTGGCGGCGGAGAGCGCGTTGGCGAATATAGGAGTGGGGCGATCGCGCGCGGGGCGATCGCCCAGCATCAGCCAGATCAAGTCTCCTAGTTGAAACCTCAGCACGACAGGGTTCAGCGAAATCAGCCGCACGGGCATCGAGCCAATGGCGATGGCTTGATTCAGTGGCAAAAAGGGCGATCGCCCGCCGCGAGTTCCCAACGCGTGGAGCAGATCGTGTTGCAACGGCTGTGACGGATCGATCGCCAGCGTCGATGCGTTGTAAAGGATGCGAATAGACACCTGCTGCAACACCTGCCGCCAGCCTGCACTGGTTTGGGATAGCTGCGGGGCGATCGCCCAGTCCACCCGATTAATGCCCTGCGTTCGCAAAAACGGCAGCACCACATACTCCGCATCGCGCTCGCTCAAGCTGCCGATCAAGCCCACCTCTCCGGGCTTTTGCACCACCATCACAGGCGCATCCGCCGTGGTCAAAATCGTGGCTTGAAACTGCTGTTGTGTGCGGCTCCATGCAGGCAGTGCCACCAGTCCAACGCAGAGCACACCCATCACCCACCAATGCCGCTGCACCCTCGCCACCCACCACACCAAGCCATAAACCGCATAGAGCAGACCCACTTGAACCACGGTGATCGTTCCCGTAGCAAACCCATTGCCGGGCAGATGGCTGACCCACTCCACAAGCAGCAATAATCCATGGGTGGGGTAATACAGCACAGACGCGACCCAACTCCCCAGCATGGGCGACAAAACGCCCACGGCTGCTGCGATCGCACCGCCCAGCGTCATCACCGATACTAGGGGCGCAGTGATCACATTAATGCCAATGCTGTAGACCGACACAACCCCAAACGCATGCATCTGCAACGGTAGCGTCCACACATAGGCTGCAATGGGAATAGCAATGAGAGGGGCGATCGCCGGAGGCAACCAGTCTAACTGTCGTTGCACACAGGGAGCCGTCACCAGCAGGCCCAGCGTCGCTAAAAAGCTCAGCTGAAAGCCCAACTCCCAAATCCACAGGGGATTCAGCCACAACAACAGCACCGCCGCCAGCAGCAGCGACCCCAATGGCTTAATCTGCCGCTCCAACACTGTCGCCAGCACCACTGCCCCGCCCATGAGTGCCGCCCGCAACACAGACGGCTGCACACCGGTCAACCCTACATACAACAGCAAAAACCCCAAACAAACCCCGAGCCGCCAGCGGGCAGAGCTGCGCTGCGTCAGCCACAGCATCACCCCGAGCAGCAGCGACACGTGAAACCCTGACGCCGCCAGAGTATGAGCCAGTCCAACGCTGGCAAAGCGATCGCGGATATCGTGGGGCACATCTACCGCATGGCGTCCCAGCAGCATGCCGCTGATGAGTGCGCCTTCCGGCTGCCCTAACCCGGCTGCGTGCGATCGCACAATGCGCCGCCGCAGTTGCCATAGTCCATACTGGAGGGTGCGACTAATCTGGCGAGGCACCGTCAACTGCTGCGGAAACCGCCCCGCCCCATCAATGGATTGCACCACCGAGGCACTCATCCCCGTAAAGATGCCCCGTCGCGCCAAATAGGCCTTAAAGTCAAACTGGCCAGGGTTAGACGCCGCCGTGGGTGCATAGAGAAAGCCCCGCGCAATCACCATCTGTCCTGGGTATATATCGGCAAAGGCATCTGGGATAGGCTCAGCGCGTTGCAGGTCAGACGAGGGTTGCCCAGAGTCGTCAGCCCCGGCCTCTAGGAGATCAGCCGGAGCGGCAGAGTCGGCTATTTCCCCTTCGTCAGCAGTATCGTCAGGCACACGCGCGTCTTGCATCCCTTTGCGAGGGGGAGCGGTGATGTAAAGACGCCCGGTGACGGGTTGGGGAAAGGATGTAGAAGGTGCGCCTGAAGGCTCTCCTGAGGGAGCGCGATCGGTGGCACGGTCTGCCGCGCGCACCTGAAATGCGGATAGCACCAGTTGTTGCTTGCCGGTGCGAGTGCGGCGTGGCGCACTCTCCACAAACCCATAGACCATTTGCACCTGTGCCGATGCGCCGGGCTGTTGCAGGATATGGCTAATGTCACTCGCAGCCGGAGCTGGCGTTCGCAGGTGCAAGTGCAGCGCAGCCACAATGCCCACTGCACCTGTGAGCAGCCACACTTGCCAAGAAGGCCCACTCCGCCACAGACGCGGCAGGGTAAGTGCCCCCAGTCCGCAACTCAGCGCCAGCCCCGCAGTTCCCACCGGAAGTCCCCAAGCCATACCCGGCAGGCCCGTCAGCAGCAGCCCTACAATATAGCTTAGGCATAGCAAACTCGAGGCGATCGCCCCCATACCGCTTTACCCCAACGCACCCTCACCACCCAGAGTGCCCAATTTTAGGGGCGATCGCCCCAGCAAAACCCAGCGGTTAGTGGCGCTGGTATCAGTTCCCCTAAAGCCCTCCCTGGCTTAATCGTGCAATCAAGGGGCTCAAGCCACCGATGTGACGTAAACCCCCTAATTAAAGGTGAGTTCAACAACGCTATCGAACTCACGGCTATTAATTGAGCGTTGGGATTAAGGTGTAAGCGCTTTCCTATAACCACCCACAACCCCAATACGGAACATCAATGCCCCGCTAACCTGCGCTTGTCTGCAACTGCGTCAACACGTTGCGCGCTGCATCCAGCGTGCGCTTTACATCCTCTTCAGTGTGAGCCATAGAGGTAAAACCCGCCTCAAACTGCGACGGAGCCAAGTACACTCCCTGCTCCAGCATGCCCCGATGAAACCGGCCAAACTTCTCTAGGTCAGATCGCTTCGCCTCATCGTAGTTGTGAACAGGGCCGGGGTTGAAGAAAAAGCCAAACATAGCGCTGATAGAACCGCCACAGGCCTCGTGCCCTGTCTCATGCGCTACTGCCACCAAGCCCTCAGCCAGAGCATGGGTAATTTGTTCCAGATACTCATAAGTGCCGGAACGCTGCAAAATTTCCAGCGTTTTAATGCCTGCGGTCATTGCTAACGGGTTGCCCGATAGCGTCCCCGCCTGATACATCGGCCCCGCTGGAGCCACCATTTCCATAATCTCGCGCCGACCGCCATAGGCACCCACGGGCAACCCACCGCCGATGATTTTGCCCAGCGTGGTGAGATCAGGCGTAATGCCAAATTTCTGCTGAGCCCCCCCATAGGAGATGCGGAACCCCGTCATCACCTCATCAAACACGAGTAATGCGTCATGCTCCCGCGTGATTTCGCGCAGCCCTGCCAAAAAACCGCCATCCGGCTGAATGAAGCCCGCGTTACCCACCACCGGCTCCAGAATCACGCCACAGATTTCGCCAGGATTCTCAGCAAATAGCGCTTTTACCGCTTCTAGATCGTTATAGGGAGCGGTGAGCGTGTTCGCAGTTGTGGACTTAGGCACTCCGGGGGAATCAGGCAGCCCTAGCGTTGCCACGCCCGACCCTGCTTTAACTAAAAACATGTCGGCGTGGCCGTGGTAGCAGCCTTCAAACTTAATGATTTTTTCGCGTCCGGTATAAGCACGCATTAGCCGCAGCACAGCCATACAGGCTTCCGTGCCCGAATTGACGAACCGTACCATTTCGATGCTGGGTACAGCGTCAATCACCAGTTCTGCTAGCACGTTTTCGTGATAACAGGGTGCGCCAAAGCTGGTGCCCTTCTCGGCTGCTAGCTGAATTGCTTTGATGACTTCGGGATGGGCATGCCCACAGATAGCAGGCCCCCAAGTGCCGATGTAGTCGATGTATTGATTATTGTCTACATCCCAGGCATAGGCACCCTTAACGCGGTCAAATACCAGGGGCTGCCCCCCGACCGATTTAAAGGCTCGCACTGGGGAGCTAACGCCGCCGGGCATAAGCTTTTGGGCGGCCGAAAAAATTTCTTCTGAACGGGTGGTTTGCAAAGGGGTTGCTGTTGTCAAAACCGTCTCCTGCTAGTGTTGCAAGTGATTTGAATAAATGAGAGGGCAGTTGCTTAGGCTAGTAGCCCTAAACATGGCATGATCTAGCTGGTCGCTTCGCCACGAGTTAACCTTACGCCAGACTCATTGCTTTTAAGCGTACTACTCACGGATCGCCGGATCTTGGATCATCTGAGCCAATGGCTAGGGCTAAGGGCGCTAGCGTTCGGCTGTGCCGTCTCGGAGAGAATTGCCCCACGCTTAAACCCATTTCCTCATTTTATGGCAGAAGGTCAGCACAAGCAGAATCCAATTCTCGAAGCACTCGGGCTGCAAGGAGGCTTGATCGTGTCATGTCAAGCTCCCTCAGACTCCCCCCTGCATAAGCCTGAGGTGATTGCTGCCATGGCCGAGGCGGCGGCGCAACAGGGCGCCGTGGGTGTGCGGATTGATTCTCCGGCTCATGTGAACGCGGTGTGCGATCGCCTATCAACGTCAACGCCAGTGCCGATCATTGGGCTGTGGAAGCGTCAGATACCGGGCTATGACGTGTATATCACCCCTCAGTTTGAGGATGCTCGGGCGATCGCCCAAGCAGGAGCCGACATCATTGCGATCGATGCTACCGCTCGTCCGCGGCCTGGACATGAAACGCTCCCCGAGATGATTGCCCGCATCCACGAGCAACTGGGCAAGCCTGTCATGGCCGATATCGACACGATGGAAAGTGCGATCGCGGCAGCTGAGGCTGGAGCAGACCTGATCGGTACAACCCTCTATGGCTATACTGCCACGACCCAGCACCTCAACCCACCCGGTTTAGATTTGCTCAACACCCTGACCCAGCTCTTAGATGTGCCCATCCTGTGTGAGGGAGGGATCGCGTCCCCTCGAATGGCTCAGCGTGCGCTAAAGTTAGGAGCCTACGCCGTAGTTGTAGGCACCGCGATTACGGGTATTGATGCGCAGGTTAGCGTTTATGTATCCGCATTGATGGGAACCCTAGAAGTACCTTAGAACAAAGTTCTTAATTTCCTCTTAATTAAAGTTGAGCATCGCTCTGAATTTATTCCAGTTCTAAATCGTGCCCATCGGTTTAATCCCTACTCCAGCAGATCGTTTTTTGCGCTTCTAAGATTACGACTCTATCCTTGCAGCGAGATTTATCTTTTGTGGGGATGCTATCGCTAATAGATGTCCTTAGAAGAGGTCTCTTTGCATCCTCATCAATTGTGCACCTGAGGTTGTGCAGAATAGATCTAATCAATAGGGTTGAGGCAGCGGAGAAGCGAACACAGCACGACGGTTTAAATAAATGAAATGACTGAAATAATTGCGTTGCTGCCTGCAAGTGAGATACGTTAGCCAACGCTCAACACTGGCACCAGAGGCAATGTTGAGGCTTCAAAATGATTCTGCAATCATCTTAAACTCTATAAATTTCTGAGCTCTAGGGTCTTGGCAGTCATGCCTTCACACGTTGTCGTGGGCAGCAAGATCAACGGCACTAATCTAGCAGGCTTCAAACTCGGGCTTTCATCAGCACAAGGACTCCTAGGGAAAGCAGATTATCGCGGAGTCCAGTAGTGCCTTTTCAATCTTTTGAGATAAACCTACCCGGTTCCACGGTGCAATCACAAACAATTATGCAGGGCATTCCCTTTCGGATTTTAGTGGTGGCAGACGATGAAACACTGTTTGCCCAATTAAAGCAAGCCTTTGGGCAAATGAAAATGACGGCTTTTGGGACGACTCGGTGCCTAGTCGATTGGGCTGTGGATGAGTCAACGGCACGCCAATATTTGCAGTTGCAGCAGCATGATGTGTGGCTGCTTGATTTGCAGCCTAATGGTCAAGCGGCTGAAGCTGCAATAGCATTGCTAGAGTGGGCGATCGCCCAAAAATTCTGCCTGCCGACGGTGCTGCTGCACTCTGCCGATCAGTTACCGACCAAGGTTTTACCGGATGCCCTATTAAGTGAGGAGGCGATCGCCTGGATACCCCACACCCACATCTCAACGCAAACATTGCAGCGCTGTCTGCAAAAAGTGTCGCCGCGATCGTCCCTCACTTTGACTTGCCACACAGCACTCAATGACAACACGCTGCTGAATATGGCGATCGCCCAGTTGCCCGTGGGCGTGGTGATCTCAGATCCCAACTTGCCCGATAACCCCACTGTGTTTGTCAACAGCGCCTTTAGCCAAATTACAGGCTACAGCGCCGCCGAGTTTTTGGGCAACAACTGCCGCTGCCTGCAAGGCCCTAACACCAATCTAGAGACCGTGGCTGAAATTCGAGGGGCGATCGCCGCTCATCAGCCCATTTCCCGTGTGCTGCTGAACTATCGCAAAGACGGCACTCCCTTCTGGAATGAACTCAACATCACCCCAGTCTTTGATGGCGACGGCATCCTCACCCACTACATCGGGCTGTTAACAGATGTAACAGAGCGCAAGCGCAACCAGGAAGCCCTCAAAGACAGCGAAGAGCGCTATGCCTTATCCGTGCAGGGTGCCAACGACGGCATCTGGGACTGGAACCTGCAAACTGGCGACCTCTACCTTTCGCCTCGTTGGAAGACCATGCTGGGCTATACCGCTCATGAATTAGACGACACCCTCGACAATTGGTTTGAGCGTATCCATCCAGATGACCAGTATTGGCTAAAGCGAGAATTGTCTGCCCACTTAGAAGGTCTCACGCCCCACTTTGAGTACGAGCACCGGATGCGTCACCGCAATGGTGCCTACCGCTGGGTGCTGACGCGGGGGCTAGCGGTGTTTGATGCAGCGGGCAAAGCCAGCCGCATGGCCGGCTCTCAAACCGACATCACTGGGCGCAAGCAGGTAGAAGAGCAACTGTTGCATGATGCGTTTCACGACGCTCTGACGGGGTTGCCCAATCGGGCGCTGCTCACAGATCGGCTACACCACGCCCTAGAGCTAAGTCGGCGCAATTCCGCGTTTCTGTTTGCGGTGGTGTTCTTAGACCTTGATCGATTTAAGGTGATTAACGACAGCTTGGGGCACATGATGGGCGATCGCCTGTTAGTTACCGTCTCTAAGCGACTGCTCGCCTGCCTCCGCCCGGGCGACACCGTAGCTCGACTGGGTGGCGATGAATTTGTGCTGCTGCTCGAAAACCTGACAGATGTGTATGGGGCCACGAGCGTTGCCCAGCGCATCAAAGCAGCACTAGCAGAACCCATATCCCTCTCTGGGCACGAAATCTTCATTAGCGCCAGCATGGGTATCGCCTTAGGCAACTGCGACTATCCTCACCCTGCAGACCTAATGCGCGATGCTGATACTGCTATGTATCGAGCCAAATCTCAGGGGCGCGATCGATACGAAATTTTTGATACTGGGATGCACCTCCGCGCCGTCACTCTGCTGCAAATTGAGAACGACCTACGGCGAGCAGTAGAGCGACAAGAGCTGCGATTGCACTACCAGCCCATTATTTCGCTGCGCGACTTTAGCCTCAGTGGGTTCGAAGCCCTGTTACGGTGGCAGCATCCCCGCCAAGGCAATATTCCCCCCAGCGAATTCATCCCCATTGCAGAAGATACTGGCCTAATCGTACCCATCAGCCAGTGGGTCTTGCACACCGCTTGCCAGCAGATGATGTATTGGTGCAATCAATATCCTGAAGCTGCAGCGCTCACCATTAGTGTCAACCTTTCCAGTAAGCATTTCACGGCTCATCTTGTGAACGACATTCACACTGCATTGGCTGATACGCACCTGCCCCCAGAGCGGCTAAAGCTCGAAATCACAGAAAGTGTACTGATGGAAAATGCAGAAACAGCAGTAGCAACCTTGCAAGAACTCAAAGAGTTGGGCGTGCAGCTTGCAATTGACGATTTTGGCACAGGGTATTCCTCTCTAAGCTATCTGCATCGGTTCCCCATCGATACCCTCAAGATCGATCGCTCTTTTGTCAATAGGTTAGATACTGATCCTGAGCAGCTTGCCATTGTTCGCAATATCATGTCGTTAGCCTGGAACTTGGGCATTGACGTGGTTGCAGAAGGGGTTGAGCGGTCTAAGCAGTTGACGCAACTGCGATCGCTCCAATGTGAGCTAGCGCAGGGATTTTACTTTTCTAAGCCTATCAGTGCCGAGCAGGCCGAGGTATTGGCTGCCGGGACGCTGCCCTGGAAGCAAGAATCTAAACTGAGCTGAGTTGACGCTGGGCTGTTAAAACTGCACATCAACCCAGACCAAGCGGTGGTCTGAACTGATGATGGGGTCGCCGCTGCCTACCAGGCGGTGGAATGGGTCACTGCTCGGCGGCCAGAAGACTCTGGCATTGATGAGTTCTAGATCACGGGAGGGCAGGGCATAGTCAAGCCGAAAGTTGCCGTTGCGAAAGCTAGACGTGTCATGTTCCGGTGGCCCTTGATGGTCGTCGTTTATTCCTGCTTCTGCGCCGCCCTCGCTAGCGGGTGTGAGTTGGGTGTTGACACGAGGATGAGAGAGCAGTTGGGCGATCGCCCCCGGCACCGAATCCCCATCCACAGGGTCTGCATTTTGATCTCCCACAATCACAAATGAGGCGTCGGCAGGCAGTCCACCCCGGTTGCCTTGGTCATCATAGAGATAGTTGGCTGCACCGGGGGTAATGTAATCGGCCCAGAGACGAATTTCGTCGTGGTTGCGTCTGCCGTTGCGATTTTCGGGGCCGTCGAATACAGGCGGGGTGGGGTGGCTGGCGAGAATGTGGAGCTGGCGATCGCCCACCTCAATTGGAACATCCCAATGGCTTTTAGACGACAGCCGAAATACCGCTAGCTGCTCTGCGCTATACCAGTCTTGTGGTTCGGGCGTATCGGGATTGCTGGGTAGCAGCGCGTTGGGCATATCTTTCCACAAAAACCGCTGAAAGGTGCGCACCTGCTCGGTGCGGATGGGATACTTCGACAGCAGCGCCATGCCATATTGCCCCGGAAACATGCCAAACCCAAAGGCGTTTTCGGCATAGCCCCGATTCCTCGGAATGAGCGTTCGCGGCTGCTCATGGCTGAGGGGCACAGGGGCCAGCACGCCTGTGTTAAAGGGAGCCAGGTAGCGATAGGGATAGTTGATCGGGGCGGCTCCCCGTTGGCTGATGCTCAAATAGTTGTCTTGCAACCGCTGGAGCGATCGCCCGCTGGCATCGTAATCGACCTCTTGCAGCAGCAGCACATCGGGTGCAACCCGCTGGATGATCTCGGCTACGGCCTGAATTTGGGGATGAGCGGGTGTAGACAGGTCGCGGAGCAATTGTCCGGCAGCGTCGCGATTCATATAGGTGTTGTAGGTGGCGACCCGCAGCATGGGCGGTGGCGCTTGGGCGATCGCCCCCCAGCGACTTAGTCCCAGCCAGCTTGGCCCCAGCGAACTCAGCACCGTTGCCCACACCGTCACTCCAAACACCAGCATCAGTCGCCCCAAGAGTTGTCGAGTCATGCCACCTTATCCGATAGAGACAGGACTGACGCACGTCGCGCAGCGTCCTGGAAATTTTGGACAATGCTTAGGAGGCTATACCTCCCCAAAAGCGTTCAATTGCGTAAGTCTGGGGCCAGAGGCGTGGCAATTGCCAGAGCGTTACAAAATCCCTGTAGCCGCCTTCCCTCATCTGGCCCCAGGCTCAGCATTAGACGAAAGGCCTTTCTAACAAATCGAATGTTCTGCATTGTACTGAATGGGGTGCCAAATCGCGTGCCACGAAGATCACTCCCTAATGTTAATGCGTGGCGCTGGCGGCATAGCTCGGAGGCATGTTATGGAGAGGATACTAATCCAGAACGAATGCTAATCCAGAGAGAATGCTAAAGCAGGTTAGAGCGCCAGAGGTGTTGCTGCTGAACGAGGGTATGCCCTCGCCAGTCCTCTTGAGTCTGGGGAAAGTCGGCGCGATAGTGCCCGCCGCGACTCTCGGTGCGGAAGTGGGCGCATTGCAAAATCAGCAGCGCAATATCTAGCAGATTGCGGGTTTCGCCCCACTGGCGCAGCAGCGCTTGGGGAACGGCGATCGCCCGGGCTGATTCTATCGAGAGAGACGCCAATTGCTGGCTGAGCGGCAGTGCCGAAAACTCATCGCGCCATGTTTGAAGCTGGGCGATCGCCCCCTCCATCACCGTCTGGGTGCGGCTAATGCCAGCACTGTGCCAGGTTAGCTGAGCAATGCGCTCCCGCAGACGGTGCAGATGATCCTGCTGCGTTGCCCAGGCCTCGAGTTGTAGGGCCGTGCCACTAATGGGGGGCAGAGCACCAGAATTTCCTGGCCCTTCGGGCGCTGGCGTGGGCAGCGACAGCGACTTAAGCTGCGCCCCAAACACAATGCACTCCAGCAGGGAATTGCTAGCAAGGCGATTGGCACCATGCACCCCCGTGCTGGCAGTTTCTCCCACGGCATAGAGGTGGGGAATTGAGGTTTGGCTGCTTAGATCGGTAGACACACCGCCCATCCAGTAATGGGCGGCAGGTGCGACGGGGATCGGCTCCTGAAACGGATCGACCCCCCAATCTTGGCAGACCTGCACAATATTGGGAAAACGGCGTTGAATCGTATCGGGGGCGATCGCCCGTAAATCTAGCCAGACATGGGCCGTCGCATCATCAGGGTGCGTGGTTTGCAGATGCGTAAAGATGGCACGGCTGACCACATCGCGAGGCGCTAGTTCACCATCGGGATGATAAGCATCGGCAAATCGCTTGCCTGTGTCGTCAATGAGGTGTGCGCCCTCGCCCCGCACCGCTTCGCTAATCAAAAACCGGGGGGCTCCTGGCAGCGTCAGCGCTGTGGGATGAAACTGCACAAACTCCAGATCCCGCAGCAATGCCCCTGCCCGCCACCCCATCGCCACCCCATCTCCTGTGCTGAGGCTGGGGTTAGTGGTTTGGGCAAACACCTGCCCGCCTCCCCCCGTTGCCAACACCACCACCGCTGCAGCCAGCCAGTGAACCCGATCTTCATAGGCCAGAATTACACCCCGGCAGGGCTGGGAATGTGGCGATGCGGTTGAGGCCGCACTCGGGTTTAACGAGCCCGGCCCTAAGTCTAGATTCGTGTGAAAAGGGTCTGTGTCCGTGGGCATCCACAAATCCAGCACATAGCCAGAAATCACCTGAATATTGGGTTGGCGCAGCACCTGCTGCGTCAGCGCTGTGACGACAGCGCGCCCAGTGGTATCAGCCGCATGCAGCACGCGCCGTCGAGAGTGGGCGGCTTCTAGCGTGAGCGCTAGGTGACTCTGATGCTGGTCAAAGGCCACACCCATCGTCACGAGGTCTTGAATGCACTGAGGCGCTTGCTCCACGAGCATTTCTACTGCTGCAGAGTCGCACAGCCCTACACCCGCTTGCAGCGTATCTTGGTAGTGCAATGTGGGGGAATCATCGGGGGCGATCGCCGCTGCAATTCCCCCTTGCGCCCAATCGCTAGCCGATAGCGACAGCGGCTCTTTGGTCACCAGCCCCACCCGAAAGTGATCGGGTAAGCATAGGGCTGAGTAAAGCCCTGCGGCCCCACCACCAATCACAATCACATCAAACTGCGGAAATATTGGAGAATCTGACACGGGGGAATCGGGAGTTGCCGGACTATTCGTAATTCTAAGAAAGAGAGTGGGTTTGTGCAGACGCTTTGATGAATGGGAGTAATGCGGGATGGGGAACGGCTCGACTCAGATGACTTAAACTCGGGCGATCGCCACACTCACAACATTCGCCACATTCAACAGATAGACCCGAATGCTAAAAACCCAAGTGCAGGTCTGAAGGGACAGTGTACCTAGCAGACCCACACTTGGGTTTACCTAAATTTTGCAGGCCTGTTACCCGCAGCAGCCCGAACAATGCCTAGCGATAAATGCCATTGTTAATCCGGTCAGCGCCTTCTACCAAGGCATCTTCCGGATCGCTGACGGTAAATTTGTTGAGATTGGCCTTGAGCACATCAAGCTGGCGCTCAGTGAGCCCTTTAAGGTTTAAGACATCCTCAACCGAATCATAGGGCGCGTTCTTGACAATGGCACGAGCCAGAGTGGGATACAATCCCGGAAATTGCATGAATGCTCGAACGTTAGTGTTGTTCAAGTCAATTTTCTGCCCGAATTCCGTGGCGAGCTTATCGTCCATGACGTTGCGGAACTCTTCAGCCAGCAGGGGCGTAGAGAAAAGCCCAGACTGAGACAGACCTAGGGCGATCGCTGCTTGCGATGCTACGGGCAGCACCCAGGCACTAACCACCATTCCTAAAACCAGTAATACACCAGCGAGTCGCTTCATTGGCCGAATCCCTTCCAACTCCATTACTCCAAACATTTGATGCATCTGCACTGTCTTGATTGCAATCTTTAGACGCAAATTCTATGGACTAAGCAGACACATAACCACAGCAGTAGAAATCACTCAAACCCGGTCAGACTGCCGGATTAAGTTGTTCCTATTTAGAGCCTACCACTTCCCGCGCAGACTTCTCAGGTCTGCCCCAGAAATTCTGCGATCGCACCAAATCTCCCACCTTCTAACACCATTTCTAGGGCTGCACCACCACCCGCATGCCCACCTGCACATGGCGGAAGAGGTCTACCACATCATCGTTGCGAAGCCGGACACAGCCATTGGACGCGGCCTGCCCAATCGACGATACTGTAGGCGTACCGTGAAACCCAATCACACCATTGTCTAAGCTGGCAAACCCAATCCACCGTAGCCCTAAAGCACTATCAGGCCCAGGAGAATGCACCTCACCCGTCCAGGGACTCTGCCAAATGGGGTTTTCAATCATCTCAAAGATCTCAAACTCGCCCGTGGGCGTAGGCGTGCCAGGCTTGCCCACGGCGACCGCAAATGCCGCTAGGACTTCATCCCCCGATTTCACAAACACCTGTCGCTCGCGCAGACTCAACACCAAGTGCGTCGGCAATGGCGCTTGTGCCTCTGGTAGATAGGCGGTGTCGCTAGGCAGCGCCGGAGGCGACAGCGGCGGCAGTTCCAGTAAGGGCGGGCTATGGCTCAACCTTAGATTAGCGGCTGGCTGAATTGTGGCGTTAAGAGGTGCTTCTTCTGGCGGTTCAACTTCAGAGAGGGCATCTTCAGGCAGCGCCTCTGCTGACATATCTGCGGCTGACGGCACAACGGGTCGTGGAACAGCGGTCGGTGCAGCGTTGTCGAGTTGCGCAGGGGGGGCAGAGCGATCTACAGACGAGGCTGATTCATCTGCGGATGCATTGTCCGTGGGTGCGCTATCTGCGGACGCGTCATCTGCGGATGCGCTATCTATAGAGGAAGCCGAGGACGGATCTGGTTCTAACGCTGGCTCAGGAGTGGGCTGAGGTTCGCTCGTCGTCGCATTCACATTAGCCGGTGTGGTCAGCGGTGCAGCATCTGCTGGAGCTTCCGCTGAGTCGTTTGATGACGTCGGATTCTCGATGGTGGAGGGATCAGTGGGGCGATCGCCCATGTCCGGCATTCGATTTGCGCGATCGACTAGCGCTTCATCAACCAAGCGTCCTTGCCCCTCATCAGTCCAGGGGCGATTCACTCGAATTCGGTGGCTAGACTGAGCACCCGCCGTCAGATGCCAGGTGCTGGTCAACACAATGCAGCCCAGCAAACCCAAGAAATACCGTTGCGATCTCACCATCCCTACCCTTCACACCACAACCAACACTATAAAGCACTATTTTGCAGGCGCGACGCACATGCGTATGATTCAGAGCCTTGCTGGGGCAAGCATTTCACCAGGCCTTTACCCCTGAGCCAAAGGGCTAAAGACCACCCGAAATCATGACCAACATCCAACGTCAGTTCAGCATATGCCTAAACCTGTGCTGCCTGGCACGAGCTAGGGCTGTTTCGGCCCTGCGTCACAAGGCTGAAACAACGCTATCGAACTTACGTCAATCTAAGACTGCTCGTTCCCTCGTACAGAGGCGAATAGCGCTAATCCTGACAAAAGTCTGGCAAATTACATCGCGCCTGAGTTTTTGTTGAACAAAATCCAGACCGTTTTGGCGATGAGCTTAATGTCATACATCAGGCTCCAATTTTCCTGGTAGCGCAAATCTAGCCGCACAATATCTTCAAACTCGCGGATGGAGGAGCGCCCACTCACCTGCCATTCGCCAGTCATGCCGGGCTTTACGTCGAGCCGCTGCCATTGGGGGATTTCGTAACGCTCAACTTCATCGGGCGTAGGAGGGCGCGTGCCGACTAGGCTCATATCGCCCTGCAGCACATTCCAAAACTGAGGCAGTTCATCTAGGCTGGTTTTCCGCAAGAGCTTGCCCACGCGGGTAATGCGGGGATCATAGGATGCTTTGAAAATTGCGCCACTGGCTTCATTTTTGATCAGGTGCTTTTGCGCTTCTGCATCGGTCACCATTGAGCGGAATTTCCACATTTTGAACCGCCGACCCATGCGCGAACAGCGCACCTGCCCAAAGAATAGAGGGCCAGGACTGTCGAGCTTAATGGCGATCGCCAATGGCACCAGCAATACCCCGGTAATCGCTAAGCCCACGAGCGCACCTGCAATATCGAGCAGACGTTTTGGCTTTGACTGAACAGACGGGTGAGTGATGAACACCCCCTCAGAACGGGGCGATCGCCGCTTGGGCACCGCCTTCCCATCTGACTCCGATCCCGCGTTAGCTACGAGCGTCGGGGTTAGTTTTTGGGGTTGCTTCAGTCCGCTGGTCGCTGGGGGCGAGACGGGTACCGCACGCCCCTGCTCGATGGTAAAAAGCTTATTGAGATCGGCCAGAGCAAGCACCATCATCACCTGCTCTGAAACATTCCGCAAAACCAGCTCAATCCGCTGCTTCTGCGCCATTTTTTTAACAGACACGAGCGCTCCCAGCCCGCTGCTATCCATAAAAATGGTGTCGCTAAAATCTAGCTCGGCTCGATTCAGGTCTGGGTTTTGCTGGCAGAGGTCTTGGAAGGTTTGCTTAAACCCAATTGCTTGATTAATGGTAAAGGTTTGAGGAAGTTGGATCTGACAGGTGCGACTCTGAATCGTGGTTTGGCTGACAAGGTTGTTGGATTCGACCACGGCGATTTACTCAACTCTAGAAAAGATAACGAATTAGCAATAGGGAGACGAGAGAGTGGCGACGGAATACATTGGCAATAGACCTTGTTTCTACTTACATGTCAGGTTTGGGACTGCCCGAACCTATTGTATGAAGACCTATTGCTTTTTTCTAAGCCTGACCGCTGTCATAGCCATAAAACTAGACGGATAGGGTTGACGCTGCTCTAGGCAAGGTTTTACCTCATGATGTGACTCAAGTGCTGTAGCTATGGTTCTAGCTTCTTATTCGACTGGTGTAGATTCAGACGACACGCTGGAATCATAATGTTCACGGCGTCCCTATACGGTAACGGGTTGATCTCCCCTAGACATAAGGGTAATAACCCCGCTTAGTCTTAAATAGAATGGCTAGACGCTGACAGGTAGGGTGCACCTCTAGCAAAAGAATACCCAACCCCATGGGCGATATCACAGTCTCTCAAAGGGTTTAATGAACCAGCACAAACCTGTAGATACTACGGAATCTAACAGGATTCTAACTACAAGATGCAGATAAACCGTGGCCTGTGGGTCAGTCTGACAACAGCGGGTTGTGCTCTGCACCCCTGCCTTGGTAGCAGTTGTGACACCAGAACGTGATTAGACGGCTAATTCCGTAGCTGTAATGCTAACCAACGCTGGGTAATGGCGCTCAGGACGGAATATCTACAAAAGCCCCATACTGCAAGGCTCACACAATCTGACTTTAAGGTAGGGCTGGTTTCATAGAGATCTGCCATGGCATTGATCCTCTTCCGTACATCTGCTTCCCTTTGGCTCGTGCGATCGCCCTAGCGCTAAACCAGCGGGATAGAGCCCATATAGAACTCAAATTTCGCTACCACAAACTGTCCTAACTCAAGCGGCAGATTCATCTGGTTTTGCGATGTTTTGCGCTATCAATTGGCTAGGTAAGTGTATTGGCTGAGGGAGTTCTCATAGGTTTTGAGCAGCAGTTGCGCATCTTGTAGGGTGATGCGCTGGTCTTGTAGAGCCTGCTCAGTTTGGCGGCGGATGCTTTCGGTAAGCGCTTCGGTGTCATATTGCACATAGCTCAGCACCTCTTTCATGGTGTCGCCTTTAACCACATGCTCAATTTGATAGCCGTTGGGGTTGAGGGTGATATGTACGGCGTTGGTATCGCCAAATAGATTGTGTAGGTTGCCCATAATTTCTTGATAGGCCCCGCCCAAGAACAGCCCTAAATAGTAGGGTTCGTGATCCCGCTCGGTGGTTGTGCTGCTGCCATTGGTGCTTGGCTCAGGCGATCGCAATGGGTGCAGTTCCAAAACTGACTTCACATCGCGCAGGTCAATAAATTGGTTAATCTTGCCATCGCTATCACAGGTGAGGTCGGCTAGAGTGGCGCGGGCAGTCGGTTCTTCATTCAACCGATGAATCGGCATGATGGGAAACAATTGGTCAATTGCCCAAGCATCGGGGGCAGATTGAAACACAGAGAGGTTGACGTAGTAGATAGACGCCATGATCTTTTCTAGATCTTCTAGGTCGTCGGGTACGTAGTCTTGCTGCCGGGCGATTTGCATGATTTTGGCACAGCAGGCCCAGTAGGTTCGCTCAGCGCGGGCGCGGTCGGTGAGGCTAAGGTAGCCAAACCCAAACATGCTCACGGCTTCGTCTTTGAACTGGGCGGCGTCGTGGTAGGCCTCTTGATAGTTTTCTGCTGTGATTGACTGGCAGGTTTCGTAGAGATTGCGGAGCAGCAGGTGGTCGTCGGGAGTCGGGGGTTCTGGTGCTTCTGCGATGACATCGCTGGTGCCCAGCACGTCGAATATCAGCACCGATTGGTGAGAGGCGATCGCCCGTCCACTTTCACTCACGAGCGTTGGCATTGGAATCTGCCGCTCATTGCAGGCTTCTTTTACTTCCGCCACGATGTCGTTGGCGTAGTTTTGCATGTTGTAGTTTTTAGAGGCGTAGAAATTGGTTTTGGAGCCGTCGTAATCGACCCCAAGTCCGCCGCCCACATCCAGGTATTTCATCTGGGCACCCAGTGCGGCCAACTCAACGTAAATTTGGCTAGCTTCACGGATGGCGTCTTTGATGACGCTGATGTTAGAAATCTGCGAGCCGATGTGGTAATGCAAAAGCTGCAAGCAATCCAGCATATCGGCGGCGGCGAGCTGCTGCACCGTGCGCAAAATTTCGGGTACGGTAAGGCCAAATTTGGCGCGATCGCCCGCTGAGCCGCCCCAGCGCCCAATGCCCCGCGTGCTGAGCTTGGCGCGCACACCTACGATGGGCTTTAGGCCCAGCTTGCGGCTGGCTTCGATTACTAGATCCACTTCTTCCCGCTGTTCTAGCACAATAATCACAGTCTTCCCGAGCTGCCGCGCTAGGGTTGCCGCTTCGATATATTCGCGATCTTTATAGCCATTGCAGATCAGCAGCGCGCCGGGGGTGTTTAGGGTTGCCAGGGCAATCATCAACTCTGGCTTAGAACCCGCTTCTAACCCAAACTGATGGGGCTTGCCAAACCGCACCAGATCTTCCACCAGATGCCGCTGCTGGTTGCACTTAACCGGGAACACGCCCCGATAGCTGCCTTTGTAGTTGTAGCGGGCGATCGCCTTGGCAAAAGCTGCATTCAGCCGCTGAATTCGATCATCTAAGATGTCGGAAAAGCGAATCAGCATGGGCAGCCCCAAATTGCGCTGCTTCAGCGCATTCACCAGATCAAACAAATCGAGTGAGCCGCCTCGATCGCCCTGGGGCGATACCGTAACATGCCCTTCCGCATTAATCGAAAAGTAAGGTTCACCCCAGCCATTGATGCGGTAGAGTTCTTCGCTGTCTTCGATAGTCCAGCGGTGTTGAATGGCGGTGGATTGGGTGGGAACAGGCACCATAGGTTGCGGCAGGTTGGGGTAGCGGGGGGTGGCAAGCGCGATCGGAGAAACGGCGTAACGTGGGACGCGGCTGGGTCAGAGACCGAGTGATATCCAGTCAGACCGATGTTAATCCGAGTCAAAGTCTAGCGTATTTATTCGGTATCCTGGGTGACGACTCAGACTAGGTGCGGTTCAGACTTAGTGCGGTGACAGGGGCGATCGCTCCATAAGCCTGTCCGTTGAATCAAGGCTTGGCGGGCCAAAGCTGTAAAGTTCTGGCGTGGGCACTTTACAAACGATCCGCTTTTTCCCACCATAGAAAAGGTTTTGCATGTTAGGAGCAGCAAGTCGTGGAACGAACCTTTATCGCCATCAAGCCCGATGGCGTTCAGCGCGGGCTAGTGGGAGAAATCATCGGGCGCTTTGAGCGCAAGGGCTTCACCTTGGTGGGGCTAAAAGCGATGACCGTGTCGCGAGAGCTGGCCGAGACACACTACGGTGTTCACAAAGACAGGCCTTTCTTTGCCGGGCTTGTAGAGTTCATCACTTCTGGCCCCGTGGTGGCAATGGTATGGGAGGGCGATGGCGTCATTGCCTCAGCGCGCAAGCTGATTGGCGCGACCAATCCCCTGAATGCAGAACCGGGCACCATTCGCGGTGACCTTGGCGCAAACATCGGGCGCAACATCATCCACGGCTCGGATGCGCCCGAAACGGCTCAGTCAGAAATTGCCCTATGGTTCTCTGACTCTGAACTGTCGAATTGGCAACCTACCATCATGCCCTGGGTTCACGAATAGTTTGGATGTAGCCTTTATCTCTAAATACCGTGATTGGGTTAATTCGATAACGTTAGTTCGGCAAATTCCTTAAACCGTGCTGCCCGCGTTGCGGGCAGCACGGTTTAGCGTTATTTCAGCCTCGTAGCGCAGGGCTGAAATAACGCTATTGAACTCACATTTGCTCAAAGCATTCGCAACGTTCAACGGCTTTAGCGAAAACCAGCAGGCCTTTCAGCGCGGCTGAATCGACCTCGGTGAGGGGAAGGTTGCGCTTGCGCCTGGTAAGTTTTGACTCATCATAGAAGGAACGGTGACAGGGAATACAGGAAACGGGGGAACGGTGGGCGATCGCTCCAATCAAACTCTACCGACGCGCACTGGGTCAAGCTCGAACCCGCGTCAGGTGGCGTTGCTGGCGCTGCTGGCAGTGCAGCGGGGAGCCTTTGCCGATGTGGCCTTGCACGATGCGCTGAACCGAGCAGACCTGTCTGCCGTAGATCGGGGCCTGACCACAGAGCTGGTGTATGGCACGGTGCGGCGGGGGCGATCGCTCAATGCGTTGATTCAGCAATTTGCCAGCAAGCCGCCCCCGCCTAAGCTGGTGCCAATTTTGCAATTGGGGCTGTATCAACTGCGCTACCTGAGCCACATTCCGCCTTCTGCCGCGGTGAATACGACGGTGGATCTGGCGAAGCACAACGGACTAGGCGGTCTGGCGGGATTCGTCAACGGGCTGCTGCGCGCCTATGGGCGATCGCACGCTGCGGGTGTTGATCCACTCGATCTGCCCAGCGACCCGGTGCAGCGGTTGGGCGTGCTGCATAGCTATCCTGACTGGATTGTGCAGGTGTGGGTCGATCAAGTTGGCTGGGCGGCAGCAGAGGCGTTGTGCCAGTGGTTTAATCAGCCGCCTCGATTGGATGTTCGGGTTAACGAATTGCAGACTTCAGTCACCCAGGTGCAGCAGGCCTGGCTAGCGGCTGGGGTGGAGAGCGAGCGCCTGCCGCAGAATCCGCAAGGGTTGCGGCTGCGACAACATATCGGCGCGGTGCAAGCGCTGCCGGGGTTTGCCGAGGGCTGGTGGGCTGTGCAAGACTCCAGCGCCCAACTGGTGAGCCACCTGCTCGACCCGCAACCGGGCGAAACGGTGATTGATGCCTGTGCGGCTCCCGGTGGCAAAACGACTCACATCGCTGAGCTGATGGGCGATCGGGGGGTAGTGTGGGCGGGCGATCGCAGCGCCAATCGACTCAAAAAAGTAGCAGAAAACGCCCAGCGATTGCGTCTGCACAGCATCCACATTCAAGCTGCTGACAGTCGGGAGCTGCCGCAGTTTGCGCACCAGGCCGATCGAGTACTGTTAGATGTGCCCTGCTCTGGGTTGGGCACCCTGCATCGTCATGCTGACGCGCGCTGGCGACAAACACCCGAAACAATCCTGCCGCTGGCACAGCTTCAGCAAGAATTGCTCAGCCAAGCCGCCACTTGGGTGAAACCGGGCGGGCTAATGGTTTACTCTACCTGCACCCTGCATCCGGTAGAAAATGAGGCGGTGATTCAGGCTTTTTTGGCACAGCATCCCACCTGGCAAATTGAGCCGCCGCCTGCTGATAATCCGGCGGCGGCGTTTGCAGAACCCCCAGGCTGGTGCCGCGTTTGGCCGCATCAGCATGATATGGATGGGTTCTTTATGGTGCGGCTGCGGGCTGCGATCGCCTAACTCTAAAGGTCAAGCGGTTTAAGAGTTAGCGATTCAAGAGTCATCTGAAGACGAATTGGCATCAACCTCGGGCACGATATCGGGCCGCTCGCGGCCTTCCCACCCGGCAGGGCGCTTGGAGTTATACCAGGCGATAGACCCAATCGTTACGGCGGCCACAAAGCCTACGGCATACACTGCCGTAAACCAGGGAAACCCACCCGCTGCCGTCACATCCATCAAAAGCATCATCCTGTCTATATCCTGTACGTTGGGTAAACGAAGGGAACCCAACTGCAGTATGGGTAGGGCGATCGCTCACCTCCACCCGATCTAGCACTTGGGCCACCGACCTATGTTGTGCGGCCACCGGCTCAGCCCTGCGGTGTGATGCAGGCTTGACCTCTCAGACGGTTCCATCCCGCTACGCGCGGGATCGCCGTGACAGTGGCTACATTTAGAATACGGCAGAGGGGTTCTGCTGAACCATGGGGCGAACTCTGGCCGCGCAAATTCCCTCGGCTCAGCTAATTTGCAGGGCAACGCGGGTGGCGCGCTGCACCACCTCGGCAGGCAGGGGCACATAGCCCAACTCAGGGCCAAACGCCTGCCCGTCTTGCAAGCCCCACTGAATCAAATCGCGCAGCACGGCAGCTTTTTGGGGGTCGTCATAATGCTGATAGACCAGCAGCCAGCTATAGGTCACGATGGGATAAGCCTCGGGATCATCGGGATCAGCCACTGCTCCGCGTAAATCGTCGGATAGCTCAATGGTGGCGATCGCCCGAGCCGTGGCCTCATCGGTTATCGCCACAAATTGCCCCGCCTGGTTTTCTAACACAGCCGTCGCTAGGTTTAACTGCTTCGCAAAGGCATATTCCACGTAGCCAATCACACCCTCCGCCTGGATAATTTGGGCACTGATGCCTGCATTGTCTTTGATCCCAATGCCCGCTGGCCAAGCCACACTCAAGCCTTGCCCCACTGCAGATTGCCAGGTTGGGCTGATGGCGCTGAGATAGGCCGTGAACGCAGCGGTGGTGCCGCTGCCATCTGAACGGTGGATCACGGTGATTGGTTGATCGGGTAAATCCAGATCAGGGTTGAGCGCCACCAGCTTGGGATCATTCCACTGAGTAATCACGCCTAAAAAAATCTCGGGTAGAACCTCTCGTGACAGCCGCAGCTCAACCGTTACCCCCGGCAGGTTATAGACTACAGCAATGCTGCCTGCTGCCGAGGGAATGAACAACGCGCCTGGCTCTACCTGCGCCACTTCTGCATCCGTCAGCGGAACTTCCGTGGCACCAAAGTCTACTGTGCCAACCAGAAATTGCTGAATGCCCGCCGCGCTGCCGATGGGCTGGTAGCTAATTTGCACCTGAGGGTGCCGCGTATTGTATTCCTGAAACCAGCGCAGGTAAAGAAATGAGGGCAAGGTTGCGCCCGCACCATAAAGCGTGACGGGAGGTTCAGGTGCATCAGCCGAGGCCTCTAAGGAAGACGGTGTCGAGGTTTGCGGTTGGCAGGCTTTGATGCCCAAGCTAAGGGCGATCGCTCCTCCCAAAAACTGCCGTCGAGACGCATTCCGCAATAGAATTCGATTCAGCACAGCCGCTTCTCCGGATGTTCAGGTCACTGATTTCTTCGCGATTGATTTTGGGATTAATTGCGAGATTAATCTTGCGCAGCTCGGATGCATTGTTTTAATGCAGCCTCACCGCCTAGGCCCAGCAGCGCTCTGTTCCTAGCCGATCAATACAGACAGATTTTTCAGCAGCGGTCAGTTCATCCATCATGACATCACGCCGCAACAGCAATCCGTTGTGTCCTGCCATAAACCGAGGCAGTTCAGCCATTTCGATGGGCTGTAGGGTTTGCATATCGTAGGTAGTGTAGGTCGTCAGATCCGGCGTGTCATAGCGAATGTCCAGCACGGTCAGGGTTTTGCGAGGTGCGAGCGCACTGTCGATAAAGGGACGCGGCCCCGACCCTAAAATGCCCATGTGCAGCAGTTGTAGCGCGCCTTTGTGGGCGGGATAGTAGGTGTGGTGGTGGCCGCTGATGTAAGTGTGGACGCGGTGGCGTTCTAACATGGCCTGGAGTTTATCGGCATTTTCCATCACTTCGCCCGGACTGTCGCGCCCAACTGAGATGGCATAGAGCGGCAAGTGCCCCAACAACACCCGCAGCTTGGCCGATTGAGCCGCCGGACTTTCGAGCGCTTGCTCTACCCAGGCCAGCTTGTCATCGGGAATATGATGCGAGGAGCCATCCCACGCCAAAAAGAAAACATCATCATGGGTAAAGGTGTAGTAGAAGGGAAACTCAAATCGATCGGCAAACTCCACCCCCGGATCATGGGCAGGGTCGGCCCAATAGTCGGTCGCGACTCTGCGCTCCCGCTCAAACAAAAAGCCCCCTGTCACCCCCAATGCGCTGGATGCGTCGTGGTTGCCAATGGTAAACCCGTAAGGCAACTTCTCCGCCCGCAGGGGGGCCGCAACGTGGGCATCAAAGGCTTGCCACATTGCTTGGAGCTGGGGTTCAGTTAACGTGGGTGACTGCCCCGCTACCATGTCGCCACTGCACAGCACCATATCGGGCTGCCAAAAGGGTAATAGGGCGATCGCCCGATCCACCTCGGGGTCGTAGTCCACAGAACCATACACCCCGTTCAAATCGCTCACCACCACAAAGCGCACATCTCCCCGAGGCGGGTTATAAACGCTGTCGGTGCCAGCACTGTCGAGAATGGCCTGGGTTTCTGCAGGGAGACCGGAGTCTGCAGGCTGCTGCACCAATGGGGCTGGCGGCGGCTCAACGCGGCTAGAGAGCGGGTCAGAACTGCGGCAGGCATGGAGCGCCAGGGTCAGGCAGCAGCTCATAATCAAGATCAAGAAATGCTGTCGCCAACGTTGCATCACGCTATCTGCTCAAACTTTAGACGATTGTTGTGTATCAATGCCGCCCTCATTAATGCATACATCGCCTTACGACACCAATGCTTGAGATGACATCTCACGACCTGCCCCATTATGGGTTGAATAGGTTGGCGCACTGCCTCCACACCTATTACGGTGTTACTGAATTGAGACATGAAAGTCAAAAACTGCCCTCTCCCTAGCCTTCTCCTGTTGGGCTACCGTGTATACACAAGTCTGAAACCCTTGCGACCAGAGCTTTCCCCTCATCCCCCAACCCCTTCTCCCAGTACGGGAGAAGGGGAGCCGAAACGCCTTGTCTGGCCTTCCCCTCTCCCATTTTTGGGAGAGGGGGACTGAGGAGGTGAGGGCCAAGATTGTGTATAAGCAGTAGCCCGTTGGGAGAGGGACAAGACTTTTAGCTCCCTTCTCCTGAGAGGGCGTTTGAAAAGTTACAGCGGTGTAACCAATTACGCCAGCCGCCTCACCATCAGCCGAATCATGGCGATGTAAATCATCGCTTCCGTACTTTCTGGCAGTCCCTCATAGTCACAGTTGAGGC
>JAESGQ010000151.1_pt1 | contig 26562 bp, 14 predicted proteins | sample 9266251 | NCBI WGS metagenome assembly JAESGQ01 (sample SAMN17056778, study PRJNA650883) | algae metagenome | isolation source: Kaiparowitsia implicata GSE-PSE-MK54-09C and co-occurring heterotrophs from... | place: USA: Kaiparowits Plateau, Grand Staircase Escalante National Monument, UT ... | reverse complement strand
TCGTAGAACAGCGCCTCCTGCGCCACCGTCCGCTCGCCCATCATCGCACCGCCCCCCGATCCCGAGGACGACTGAATCAGGACTTCAAGCTCGCAGCAACACCGACTTCTTCAACAAAATCGACCCAAGTCGGACCTTGCCGGGCGCCGGCGATCCGCTACGCTGTCGGACGTGCCGCTCCCTGCACCAGGCCGAGAGGGGAGGGCGGGAGAACGGCGGCGGCTGCCCGTTTCAGCCGTCGACAGGTTCGCGCACTCTCCCGAGCCTCCCAAAAAGCTGAAATCGGCCAAAAGCCGCTCAGGGCCCCGTAGGTAGCCATTTGCCGTTTTCCAGCCTTGGTTCCCATCGGTAGCCCTCGACCGGCCTCTACGGCCTTCTGACGAGGTCGATGAAACGGGTCTGCCACTGGCCGGTTCAGGGCCCACGAACCCGTTGGAGCGGAATGCTTGAGACGACGTCAATCGGAGTCAGAAATCGTGAGACTGCGTAACAAAGCGCCCCTTTTGCTCGCCCAAAGCTAGGGATTCGAATAAATTCAATGAGTTAACCAAATGGCAGCCCGTCGATCCGGCAGGCTGTCTCGCGAAAACCGCTCCAAAATCGGCACGACGGCGGCTGAGTCTCACGAATTCCGGTCTGCTGACACCGGCCATTAAATCAAAACGACATTCGACCTCTTCATCTTTAATGAGTATAACGTCCGATAATGCAAGATTATCGGGCGTTACGATCAGGGCTTGCGATGGTTTGGCGCGTTCCCACCCGCCTAAATCGGCAGCATCTCAAGCCGGTGAGACCGCGACATGCCTATGCCAATCGCTAAAGCGTCAATCGAGCGGCCTTGCTGCGATGACGGTCAGCGTCGTTATAATAGCTTGCCGCTTGCTGGACCGAGCGATGCTGCGACTGTTGCATCGCCTCAGGCAGTGAGACACCGTTTTGGGCGGCTTCGGTCAGGTAGCCGGACCGCAGCCCGTGCGCCGAAAACTCCACCGGATCGAGACCAGCCATGGCGCAGCGGCGCTTCAGAATCAGGTTGATCGCCTGGGGCGTCAGGGCGCGCTCGCCAAGACCCTCCCAGCGGTCGACGGCGCGGAACACTGCCCCCTTCTTGATATCGGCCCGCTCGAGCCATTCGCGCAGCGCCGTGACGGGCGGTCCGATCAGCAGAACCCGCGCGTCGTCGTCGGCCTGGGCCGTCTTGGTTCGCCCGAGCGATATCGCCATGCAGGGCAGCCGCGGGGAGTTGGGATCATCGGGATCGAGCGGGACATCGGCCTCAATGCTGAGTTGCTCGAGCCGCAGTTTTGCGACCTCGCTGCGCCGGCGTCCGCCCGAGGCGAAGGCGACGAGCAAAATGGCGAAATCGCGGGTGTCGGCGAGACGGTCCGACTGGCAGATCGCGAGCAGACGGTCCAAAATATCGCGCGTCACCGCCCGCCTGCTTTTTCGACGACGCGGGCGTGCGCTCGCCCGGACGGCCAGGCGCAGGCTGGTGCGGATCGCCGGCGTGCCGAGCGGACTTTCAAGTCCCTTCCAGCGATGCAGGGTGGCCCAGTGCGCGAGGCGGCGTTTCACCGTCGCGCTCGCGTGCGGCCCGTCACTACGCAAATGGTCGCCGGCGCGAAGGGTCTCCTCCACGTGGGCCGGCATGCCATGCGAAAAATCCTCGGCACGCCGCGCCGGATCCCAGAGGTGATGGGCGATAAATTTCAACGCCAGCGCTTCGGGCGCCGGCCAGGGCAGGGGTGAGCCTGTCGCTGCGAGCGACCAGGCTTCGAGATAAGCCAGGTCCGAGGCGAGTGCGCGCAGCGAGTTTTCGCCCATGCCCTCGCGGGCGAGATGGCGCAGGGTCTCGACATCGTCATCGGTCAGGATGGTTGCCAGCTTGTCGCGGCGCTCCAGCGGCAAAATCCCGGCGAGCGCGTCGAGTTTTTCGGCCCGGCGGTCTTGTGGTTCGGCCGAGAGGAGGGAGGTCGAGGCCACGTGCGCTCCTGGTGCCGTTTACGAGGGTCGATTTCGTCGATCGGAGCCCATCTGATGCCCGCCGGCGGCGTTTTGGAGCGCCAGAATCGCCGATTTCCAGGCCTCTGTCCATCACTATCGATAAGAGGTAATTATCGATAGTGATGTGTGCGTTCAAGATGATGTCGATGTGAAACAAGTGACTGGTTATTTAAATTGGTTCTGATAGATTTCTTGGCGTGAATTCAACTCGCTACGATATCTCGCGCGCCGAGTGCAAAACCCTGGTTTCGGATTGCGCCGCAGCCTCCGAGGCTGCGGCGATCGCGCTCGCCCGTTTCGACGAGCGTGTGCTTCGTGCCGAGCCCGTCCTGGCCGAGGGGGGACGGCAGCGCGGCCACGCCTTTGAGGCCCAGGCCCTGATCGGGCTCACCGGGGGCCTCTGTCCGCTCGAGGATCTCGTCCTGCACGATGCCGGCATGGATGTGCGCAGCCCGACCCGCGAGATCGCCCGCGCCGCCGCCATGCTCGCCGAGCGCCGGCGCCTGGCGCGGCGCGAGCCGGCCGAGATTTTGAGCCCAAGCGCCCTGCGACAACGGCTCGGGATCACGCCGCCGCCGGAACCGGATGGGCCGGACCGGGTGACGACCACGGCGGTGGCCGTGAAAAAGCTCGCGGCACCATGGGACCGGATCGGACTGGACGACGACGAGGACCAGGCTGTTGAGGATGAACCCGACCTTGAGGAGGAGGGGCTCGGCAATCCGGCCTTCGCCGAAATCGACGCATTGTTGGTGCGGACGCGCAAAAAGCTCGACGCCTGGAACGATCTGTCCTCCGACGCGGGCCGCAAAAACCTGATTTTGCGCGATCCCGCTTATGAGGCCGCCGGGCGGTTTGCGCGCTGGCTCAACATTCTGGAGGAGGGCAGGAGGCTGCCGGCGGCGCTCGCCGCCGCGCTTGCGCTCGACGCCTGGCTTTGGCTCGAGCCGTCGGAACGCGCGGGCGAGCTCGGATTTGCGCTGGCCGCGACGGTGTTGCGGCAGCGGGGGTTGGCGGCGGCGCATCTGCCGCTGGCGGGGGTCGGGCTGAGGCGGGCGAAGTTCCGGTGGAGCCCGCACCAGGCGCTCAGCCTCCGGATCGCGGGGCTGCTCGGCGCGCTCAGTGAGGCGGCCGCGTTTGGACAGGCGGATCTCGATCGACTGTCGCTGGCGCGGGTTGTGATGCTGCGGAAATGTGAGGGCCGGAGGGGGAATTCGAAGCTGGCGGAGTTGGTTGATCTGTTCGTCGCCTCGCCATTGGTGACGGTGCAACTGGCGGCGGCGCGGCTGCAGGTCACGCCGCAGGCGGTTGAGGCGATGCTGAAAGAGCTCGGGGGCAGCCTGCCGCGCGAACTCACCGGGCGGAAGCGCTATCGCGCCTGGGGCATCTTATAGGCTCAACTTTCATTCGCGGCGGGTAACTCGGAGTAGGCGGTCAGATTGGCGAGAGTGGCAGGCGCCCTTGCAGCTTGCTTTGAGCCTCACATGAGGTTAGATTGAGCCTCAACTGAAATGGAGGCGGCGATGCTCGCATTCGGATCTGTCGCGGATATCCTTGGACTTCCGGCAAGGGAGATCGCCGCACGCTCGCCATTCGGCTTGATGTCGCGGATCGAAGATGGATTACCGGTCGGAGCGCTAGACCGAATGGCCCTTCTTCTGGCGCCAAGCGACGCACAGTTCAAATATCGTCTGGTGCCCAAGGCCACCTATGAGCGACGCAAGACAGCGCTCCGGCTGTCGTCGGACGAAGGGACCCGTCTGGCTCGGGTCGCACGCGTCTGGAGCCTGGCTCTCGATGTCTGGCAGACCGAAACGGAGGCGCGTGAATTTCTGTTTCGATCCCATTCGATGCTGGAGGACAAGCGCCCGATAGACGTCGTCATTCAAAGCGAGATCGGGGCCGAACTGGTCATGGATATCCTGGGCAGCTTGAAATACGGCAGCGCTGCGTGACGGCCCAGCGTCTCGATCGCACGCTATTCAGCTTTAGGATTGGCGACCCAAACGGCACCTATTCAATCTTCGATGCCACCGGCTCAACGATTGCGCCCGGACGATGGAATACGCCTGGCAGTCCACTGATTTACAGCAGCGAACATTTCTCGACGGCGCTGCTCGAAAAACTCGTCCATGGCAGCGGGCGTCTGCCGCCCAACCAGCATCACATCGAAATCACGCTGCCCAAGGGGCTGTCCTACGAGATCTTCTCGCCGCCCTCCTTGCCGGGTTGGGACAGCATGCCTGCCGCAGCAAGCAAAACATTCGGTCAACAATGGTGTCAGGAGCGCAGGAGCGCGATTTTAATCGTGCCGAGCGTGGTGGCTCGGCTCGATCGCAACGTGTTGATCAATCCAGCCCATCCGGAATTCGGGATGATAACTGCGAGCCTGCACGAGCCCGTTTACTGGGATCGTCGGCTATTCGGATCGTGACGCGAGAGGAGCAGCGGCTCAACTCGGCTTCCGAAGTTTGCCCCTATCCGACGCTCGGAGTGTCCGCTTCCGGCATCCAATTCGCGCGGCAGTGCGACGATCGAAGTTGGGATGCGTCAGGCTCATAGCCAAGCCTATGCGGTCACCTTCGGACCGAATATCGGCACGACAACGACCCGCTCGTCGTTTAACGGCTCGGATATTTGGAGATCAAGGTCACTCAGAACGGCCGAAGCCGCGTCAGGGCGGTATGGCTCTAGCCAGCTGACACCGGCTGCGCTGCCGGCGTCAGCGCGTTGATGGTCGACTGCTTGGGCCAATTTCCCTTTTACAACCTGTTCTGGCAGAACAGCTGTAGCTAATCGCTCTCCTAAAGTAATCGGGCCATGACAACAGCTTCGCCCTCGGGGCAGTCAAATGTCTGACTGTTGCCATGCCATACAATTGGGCGACCGATATTTCTCATCGCGAGCTAGGGGGCGGCATGCAGTTACGACACCTGAAGGTGGAGAACTTTCGTGGCATCGCGACACTGGATTGGTCTCCAGAGGGTGCGTTCTGCTGCATGATCGGCCCCGGCGATGCGGGCAAGTCGACTGTTCTGGATGCGATTGAAGCCGCACTCTCGCCGCGCTGGTTTGTCTTCGGGGAGCACGACTTCATCGGTGGCGACACGTCAAAGACCATCTCGATTGAAGTCACCGTTGGCGAGCTGTCCAAGGCACTCAAGTCGGACGAGCGCCTTGGTCTCTACATCCGCGGCTGGTCTACCGCGCGCGAGATGCGCGAGGAACCTGAGGGCGACGACGAGCCGGTGTTGACCGTGCGGCTTACAGTAGACGCGACGCTTGAGCCGGTTTGGCAGATCGTCTGCGACCGGGCGGACGAGCCGCGGACCATTTCCAATCGAGATCGAACTCTCTTCGGTCTGGTCCGCCTTGCCGGCGATGACGCGCGGCATTTGGCATGGGGTCAAGGGTCTATCCTCTCGCGATTGACTGGTGACTCGGACGAGGCAGCCGCGAAGCTCGCCGGCGCCTATAAAGCAGCGCGCGACAGTGCGAATTTGGGCGACATCGAGGCTTTAGCCACAGCCGCCGGAGCTGCAGAGCGCTTCGCCAAAGGGCTTGGTGCCTATGTGGAGGGCGGCTATGGCCCAGGCCTTGAGCTTGGACGTGGCGGCGTGTCGACGGGATCCATTGCGCTCCATGACGGAGGCGTACCCCTACGGCTAGCGGGATTGGGCTCGCGGCGACTGGCTACCCTCGCCATCCAGAAATCCGCAATTACGGAAGGCGCCATCGTCCTGGTCGACGAGATCGAGCACGGCCTGGAGCCACATCGGGTGATGGGCGCGATTTCGCAACTGCGCGCAGACCAGACGAAGGCAGCGGCGGAGGGCAAACCTATCGGACACATCCTGCTGACCACCCATTCGGAGGTGGCGCTTGGGGAGGCCGGCGCAGCTAGCTTGGGCGTGTGCCGAACAGTCCGGCCCCAGCGTACGACCACGATCGTGAAACCAGGCGCCTCCGACGTCATTCGCGGCATCATGCGCTTCGCGCCGCGTGCACTGTTCTCTCGGCGCATCCTAGTGAGCGAGGGTAACACCGAAGTCGGCATTCTAAACGGGGTTCGGGAGTTCTGGCCCGCTCTTCACGGCGGGCTGCCCATTGAGCACGTCGGTGGCTTCATCGCCGATGGGAATGGCGCAGAGGCACCTGCGATCGCATTGGGGCTGCGAGCCCTCGGCTTCGAGGTAGCCGTCTACCGCGACTCCGACAACGCCTTGGCAGTCGACGTCGCCGCCCGCTTCGTCGAAGCTGGCATTCCTGTCATCGAATACGGGGGCGGGCTCGACGTGGAGCACGCAATCATTTCGGAAGCCAACGACGGGCAAATGCAACGCCTAATTGAGCTTCTCCGCGCTGAGCGCGGAGAAGGCAAGATTAACGACAACTTGAGACCTGCCTTGGAGCTGTCCGCGGCAGGTATCGCGCTTGGCTTCGACGCCTGGGAAGTATCCTCTCCGCACGACGGCGCGGAGATCCGCAAGCGAGTTGCCGACATCTGTGTTGAGCGTCGCTGGCTAAAGGATCAAAGAATCGCGCGGGGAGCGGGTTCGATCGCGTGGGACATCGCTCAGAGCGAACCGGAGTCGCCCCTCGCGCATAGCTTCGCCGCTGCGAGGGCCTGGCTTTATGCCTGAAGCGCAGGATCTGCTGGGCCTGGATCGCGGTGCGGTCGTCGCCCCAGCCGGCCATGGTAAGACCGAACTGATAGCCAACCTGGCAGCGCTAGGCCGTCGCACGCTGGTCCTCACCCACACGAATGCCGGGGTCCAGGCGATCAGGTCTCGCCTCAATCGGCTTCGGGTTCCCAAATCTTCCGTTGCGGTGGATACGATCTCCGGGTGGTCGCTCCGCTACGCCCACGGCTTCCCTCAGGCGGCGAAACCGCCCATCGATATGCCGATAGGCGCGCAATGGGACGAGGTCCATCGCGGTGTGCTGGCTGCCCTCGGAATTGCCGCCGTGCGCCAAGTGGTGGAGGCCTCCTACGATCGCATCCTGATTGACGAATACCAAGACTGCAATGGACCCCAGCATGATTTGGCGGCCGCGCTATCCGGCATTGCTCCAACCCTCGTTTTCGGGGATCCCATGCAGGGCATCTTTGAATTCGCCGGCGCGACACTCAGCTGGGAAGGTGAGATCCACCGCCAGTTCCCCCTGGTGGGCGAGCTTGAGACGCCGCACCGCTGGCGGGGAAAAAATCCCGAGTTAGGTGAGTGGATCCTGGACGCCCGCGACCGCCTCATGCGCGGCGACCGGGTCGAGTTCAGAGACCCCGTGAGCTATCGGCATGCTCCAGACGCCTTTGACATGGGAGCGCTCTTCCAGAGTATCGAAGGCAAGGAAGGTACTTTCGCCGCCATCCACTGCAATAAAGGCATATGCTACCAGGTCGCGGCAGCAGCGCGCGGCGGCTACCAAGCCATAGAGGAGATGGCCGCGCGCACGATGACCGAATTCGCGGGCCTATGGGACGCCGAGCCTAGCGCTGAGCAGCGCCGCGCAGCCCTCCAGTGGCTCTTCAGAAAATCCTTCAGCACGCAGAGGCTGGCTGACGGGGAGGGTCCGCCGCCTGAGGAGTCACCGATCGCCGACGCGATTCAGTCCGCCGTTGCTTCGCTCTCGGAGGATGGGCCGCGCGCCGCACTTGAGATCCTAACCCTAACTCGGAAACTGCCGAGGAGCAGACTTCATCGCCAAGAACTGCTGCGGGACGTCGAGAGGGCGATTTCGGAGGTGGCTGCTGGCCGCTGCGCGACCATGCTCGAAGCAACCTCTCGCGTGCGAGATCGCGCGAGCATCGTCGGGCGCAAGCTGCCGCACCGCACAATCTCCACGCCACTTCTGCTTAAGGGCCTGGAATTCGACCACGTCGTGGTGCCCGACGCCACGCACTTCGGCCGCGAGCCAAACGCTCAGGCGAAGCTCTTTTACGTGGCCATCTCGCGGGCAAGCCGCTCGCTAACCATTACGGGGACTCAAGACTTCGTTCAGCTATCCGCGCCGCTGCTGTAGCGCAGGCTATTCCACCGTTGTCGCGCGTCCGTCGATCGGAGCGGCGTCCACTCGGTTCGCAACGCGCTGGGACGGCGGCCGGCTGGAACGGGTCACCTTGCCGTCGCGCAGGGCGTCCAGCTGCTCCGGTGAGGGGGGGTCGAGCTTGGTCGAGCGATCCGCCAGTCTCAATTCCTTCCCGATGCTAAACGCGACCCGCGCATAGTGCTGCCGGCCGCCGAAGCCGTCTCCCGGCGACTCCCCGTACACGTTCTTCTCGCCCGCAGTCAGCCAGACGGCGGCGAGACGCTCTCGATCTAAAAGCTCGAGGAACGCGGCTCGATCAATCAGCGCCGCGGTGCTCGAATTGCCTTCCGCGGTCGGATCCATGAATAGGACGCGACCGTCGCCGTCGAGGTACTCAAAGGCGCGGCCGTCGCCCAGGCGCAGCCCGAGCGCGTCCATCAGCCAGCGGCATGGTAAGCGGGCGTCAACGTTCACGTCGACCGACTGGTCGTAATTCCCTTCCTCGGCTAGATAGCCCACCGTGGTGGCTCGGACCCGGAGGCCATCCCAGTCAAGATGGGTGCGCCGCCATCCGCCGTCCGGTTCGTCGTCCCAGAGCCAGGGGCGCTCCCCGAGGTAGCTGCGCCAAGGGACCCGTTCCTCTCCTTCCACGAGGTGGTCGTGATCGAGGCCCAACGCTCCCACGACCGCTTTCAAGAACGTTTGGAGGTCGCTTCGGCGAACGACGAAGCAGGTCGACCATCGTGTCAGCTGGCGGTCCAGGTCCGGCCGGCCGCCGCTCCAGAGGTCGAAGCCCTTGAGCGCCAACCACTGCCTGCCCGCTAGCTCTAGCTCGATGCCGTCCAGGCCGTCTGGGAGGTCCTCCAGGTCATCCCGCCAGATCAACGCATCGTCGAGCGTGACAGGGGGCAGATGGACCGTGCGGCGCCACGGCAGGTCCTCCGGGGGAAGGGGATCGTCGGCCGGCCCCTGTTCGAAGCCATCGTCCGTCGCGCCAAGACGGATCCCAGCGAGCAGCGTCGGGTCGATCGCGCGCAGCTCGTCGGGCTCGGGCTTCGCCCCAGCGTCCACCGGCGCGAGATTGTCGGCCATGCGAGCGCGCAGTTCGTATAGCGCGAGCCATTGATACTTCTTCCCTATGCGCTCCACCGAATGCGACATCCTGGCGGTCGGGACCCCGTCGTCGAACGCCCCATGAAGCTCCTGCGACCAGCCGAGTCGATGGGCCTGGAGGCAGACCCAACGCCGCGCCGAGGCTAGGTTGATCTCAGCGCGGTCGCGCGGAGCCTGGCGCTGATACATGCCGCTTCTACGCCAGTATTCCGCTTCCTCCCGCCACCGCTCGTACATGTCCGATCCGACCGCCGCCTCGAAGGCGGCCTTGGCCGTGACGGCCTTCGGGCCCTCGCGCCAATGCGACTCCTCTCGATCCTCCTCAAGGGCTCGCGTCAGCGCGTCGTACGCCGCCAAGTCTTTCGGCTTGGCGCCGGCCTCGAAGTCCCGTTTCCAACCGTCGTACAGGGCCTGTCGGGTGGGGAGCGGGTAAACGCCGCGTCGCGCCGGGCTCCAGTCGCTCACGGCGCGATCTAGGACGTATCGAGCGAAGTCTCCGTCGTCGACGCATGAACGGACTATCGCGTCACTGCCGACGTGGCCGTTCGGATAGGTTCGACGAAAGCTCCTGATCAGGCTGTCAGGGACGTGCTCAAGGGGCCAGTCGGTAGCGCAGGGTCCTTGGGACGGGGCCTCGTCGTATTGCGCGGGCAGGATGCTGTTCGCCTTCGCCCAGCGGATCAGGAGCCGCGCGTGCTCGCGCGACAGACAGTTCGCGGGCGGACACCCCGAGCCGAAGACCCTCAGGTCCACCGCCCGGACGGCATCGGCTGCCGCCTGCCTGGGCCAGCGGCCTTGCAGCGCTGCGCCGTAGATCGCGCACAAGAGTCGTTCGCTGACGTAGCCGTCGTCGACGTCGAGGAACCGGTCCAGCAGGGGAACGACGAGTTCGGCGCGATCCGCGAGAACAGACACGATCGCCTTCGTCGCCCGGTCCCGCAGGCCGCGATGGCTCGTCGACAGGAACCAGGTCAAGGTGATCGCGAGGAGCAGGGCCCGTTGCTCCGCCAGCTTGCCCTTCCGGGACGCCAACGACCATTCGATCAGCTGTTCCGCGGTCTGGCTGGGCGCGGCGAGATGGACGGACCACGTGGCGTCGCGCTCCGGCATCGCCAATGCCTTCAACCTCGCATGCAACGCCTCTGCGTTCTGCTCGGCGTCGGGCTCGCTGGCGAGCCGGATGCGCGCCTCCCACTCCTCGACTTCACCGCCCTGGCCGATCAGCTCCCAGGTGCGATCCGAGAACGCGGTCGCGTCCCGCGTCGACAGGCTCAGGTCGAACGCGTGCGCCGCCTGCCAGCGCGTTCGTACGCCGAGAGGAAGATCGGGAAGCTCGATGCCGAACCGCTCCGGCAGAAGCACCGCCAGCGCTTCGAGGGCGCCGCCGACATAGCCCCGGGCTCCGGAAAGGAGACGCGAGAGCGGGCCGCCCTCGGAAAGCCTCGCATTCACGTCCGCTGCGTTTTCGCAGCTAGCGATCGACCCGCTCGCTATGGCGAAATCCCCGAACCGCTCGAAGGTGAAGCGAACGAATTCCCCGCTTTCCGCGATATCGGTCGAGAGCAGGCCCGACGAGATCAGCTGGAACAGTAGATCCCGCGCGGACGTACCATCGTTCGGCAGGATAGCGGTGGCAATCTCGTCGGCCCTGAGGTACGGGATGGCGGGATCGCCGGTCTCCGTCATCTCGCGCGCCAATCCGTCGACCAGCCTCTGGACGTGCGCCAGCCTCGGGTTGAGGTCCATGTCGCGTTGGATCTTATCGGCGATCGCGCGCGAGTAGATCCCGAAGATCGCGGAAATGCCTTGCGAGCCCCTCGGAAGCTCGGGCCGGCCCGTCAGCGCGAGCCCGTCGCACAACGTCTTGAGAAAGAGCGGGGTGTCGAATTCCGACAGCGGCCAAGGCGCGTCCAGCGTCATCACGCCCCGCATGTCCAGGTAACGGGCGGCGTCGGACGTCGAGAAGCCGGGATGGTCGAGCCGAGGGAGATCGGCCTCGTCGAGCTCGGGCGGGATCGCGACGTCGAGGTACGTGCTCCGGCAGGAGAGGACGACGCTGATCCAGGGATAGGGCCGCGCATCGTGGAGGAAACCCGCCAACCGCGCCGACCACATGGCCTGCCTGCCCCGCTCGTTGATGCCGTCCACCACGACGAGGGCCCGGACGCCAGCGGCTTGCGCGGCGGCGTCGAGTGCGCCGAGGAACTCAACGACCCTGACATGCCGAGGCAGATCGAGACTCGCCACGATCTGCGTCCACGGATCCCCGTCCGCGAGGAGATGGGCCGGGACCAGAAGGGCGGGCGCGCCCCTTTCGACCTGGTGCAGGCAAGCGTCCGCCAGCAGATGGGATTTGCCGCGACCGCCTTCCCCCGTCACCAGTAGGCTACGGGCGTTGACCAGCGACCATCTGCGGGACCGAAGCCTCTCGCGGGCGTCGGCCAATCGGGTCCTAAGGCGACCGAGCTCGGAGGGAGGCGTGTCATCCGCCCGTTCGCGGTAAAGCCTGCGCCAGGCGTCGACGGCCAATTCCGCCGATGCGACGTGCGCCTGCAGCTCCGTTAGCGGCAGTTCGAGCGGGCGCTCCTCGACGACCTTGGACATGGCGGCGGCCGCGTCGTCGGTCACCCGACGGACGGCCTCCGCCTCCGGCCGAGCGTCTTCCGGCAAGAGCGACCGCGCCTGCGACAGGCCGCGCGCGAGCTGACCAAGCTCGTCGACAAACGCCCGATCCCCAGTCAGGGCCAGAAGGGCGTGGCGTATGGGGAGCTTGACGTGCGTGTCGGGCGAATAGCGCGCGCCGAGCGACTTCACCGCCTTTTCGAGCTTCTCCTCGAACCAGGCGTGCGAAAAGAGGGCCTCGTCGAACCAAAAGGCGATCCGGCCTGCCGCCTTGTCGCTGGCGAGGAGGCGATCCTTCAGCTCCTGCGCCGGCCACAGATCGATGACGAGCGTGCGATGCGCGGCGGCGGCCTTAGCAACGGCCGCATCTCGCCATTCGTTCCACTTCGCAAGTGCGCTCTTGGTTCTCCGGACGCGGCCGTCGGGCGGGTCGAAGGGGATGCAGGCGACGAACCGGTCCATCGCCGGATGTTTCTCGAGTGCGGTCGCCAAGGAATCCGACAGGCTCGTGATGGCGCTTTCTATGGTCCAGTAGTACTTGACCTGCCAGCCGACCTCAGCGCGGCCCGGCAAGACCGCGAAGGCCTCAATGCCGCCGTCGGCCCCCCGCCCCTTCCTCACGTAACGAGCCCCGAGCGCTTTCGCCTCGTCGGCCGCCAGCTGGCAGCATAGCTCCTCGAATGCGTCGGATCGCACACCTCGATGAAGGCGGATGGCTGTGAAGTCGATGTCCGGTACCGGCATTGGATCCCGTTATTTATCGTCCGGTTGGACGCAGTAAATTACTCCTGCGATCATGGCGTGAAACTCCCGCGCCGCAACAGCCAAAAGGAATTGCTCGATAGTCTTTTGGGCTTCCGGCCTGCGCCCTCTTCGAGCAGATCGAGGCTGTAACCATCAGGGCCATCGAAATACGCAGAGCCGAAAGGAAGTAGTACCTGCACGCCGATCGAGCTTGCGACGCATGTTTCATCACCGACCGCCAGGGCAACCAGGTCGATGACCCAGCCGTCGCCGAGCGTTTTCGAAGTCCGGCATTCCCGTGACCTCCACGATGGCCGTCGATGGAGCGGTCTTGCACGAGCTGCAATTCGGCGGCTCGTTACAGTACGTGGCAGCATCCCGGGACCTACGTCGTGCAGGACGTCGCCTCTGCGGGGATCCCGTTGACGGTTGTCACTTCAGACGGCCGTTCTATCTTGACGGAGGTCGTGGTAGCCGGGCTGAAATAAGATCGGGCCGGAGGCTTTTTCAGCCGTGATGCGAACGGGCTTGGTCAGGTCTGCGCGCAGAAACGGCCCTTCATAACGGCGTGTCGGGCGACGTAGACGCCGAATACTGTCGGCTCACAAAGGTCTGCTTTTCGGCGCGCTTCGAATGTCGGCTACTGGCGCATCTTGCCCGGACGAGCCGCGAGTTCCACAAGGCTAGAATTTCGATTGCGCTTGACGATTTTGGCACCGGCTTCGCGTCGCTAACCCATCTCAAACAGTTCCCCGTCGATCACATCAAGATCGACCAGAGCTTCATCAGGAACTTGGAGACTGACAAGGACGACGCGGCGATCGTCGCAGCAGTGGTAGGCCTTGGGCGCAGCATGGGGATGAAAATCACTGCCGAGGGCGTGGAGAATGCCGGTCAAGCAGAGCGACTGCGGGAGGCCGGCTGCGACAGTGGGCAGGGCTACTTCTATGCGGAGCCAACCTCCGGCGAACGTGTGCCGTGGATGATCCGTGGCTGGTCATCATGCGGTCAGCCGGAGCATCCTCACCAACCGAATCTTCGCCGAGCGTGATTAGGATCGATGTCGAATAGGTTGAACCAGGCACGAAGCCCTTCGAGCTCGCGGTCCTGCTCTTGCGCTTGTGCCGCTCGCTCGATGAGATCGTCGGCGGGATGACGACGTTGCGGCAGCGTGGCTCTCTAATCCGAACGGTGTTAGACGCACGTCCGATCGAGAAACTTCAAACCGTGAGCGGGATTGTCGATGTTGTTGCCTATCTGGACGCGCGTCGCGCGCTCGTCTGAGTTCCGGCCGTTCGCCGAACCATGCCGGCGGCTCGTCGAGGCTCAACATCTCGGCGTCGCGGGTCGGCACGGCATCTTCTCCTGACGGCGCGCATAGCCAAGACTGACCTCAACCACGTCGACACCTGGCGAGATAGGAACGACGTGGAAGCCCAGGAGCACACCGCCCCTCTTGTTACGCTGCTATCCGCCTCGCGGGAAACGGAATCGTCTGGCTGGGCTTCCCCCACTAGACAGATTCGGCAGCAGCTAGACAGTTTCCGCAGTAATGTGGCTGCTGCACGGGATTTGGCGTCATCCGGCTGCTCGCCATGCGATTGTGAAGACAGCGGTTGCTGTAGGCCAAAGCCGCTCGATTGCCTCACAAGGGGGCATCGCGCTGACATTCAGTCGCACGCAATCGCCGGAGTCTTCATGATCTGCTCGTTTCCCATCTCCGGCCTCTTTGCTCGAAGCGCGTGCGTTCTGCTGGCTTTCACGGGCGTCACCCTGTCAGCTCAATCGACGCTGGCCCAGCCGGCGGGGAGCAACACAGCTGCGCCACAAGCGGCAGCCCCAGGCCCCGCGGGAACACACGCTCCGGTCCCGTCAGAGCCCGGAGTGACCACGGCAAGCTTCGGCGACTGGACCCTGCGTTGCCAGCGTCTCGACGCCAATGGACAGGTAGGTCGCGTGTGCGAGGTCAGCCATACTATTCAGGTTCAGGGTCAGGCGGGGCCGATCGCACAGGTCGCGATTGGCCGGCTGAAATCGGCGGACCCGTTGCGTTTAACGGCGGTACTGCCAGTCAACGTCTCGTTTCCTGGTGCCGTCCAAATCGCCACCGACGAAAAGAACGTCAAAGCTCTCGATCTCCCTTGGCGGCGCTGCCTGCCGAGCGGCTGCTTTGCAGACAATGCGCTCAGCGACGAGGCGCTGGCCCGGTGGCGTAGTCTCAGCCAGCCTGGCCGAATCCTCTTCAAGGATTCATCGGAACGCGAGCTAACGATTCCGCTGTCCTTCCGGGGGCTCGGTCAAGCGCTCGATGCGCTCGCAAAGGAACGGCTCTGACATTTGAGCCATGAGGCATCCGGCAGGCTGCGCCGGCGCAGCCTGCCCACAACGGATCGCGCGTTGAAGGCCGGCTGGAACGCCTTATCCGTGCGACGCGCCGGCCGTGGCCAATTCAGCTTCTCGGCTTAGAAGCTGACACTGAGCTTGGCTGTTCCACCGACGCGGCGGGTGTTCCCGGACAGATCCGCGTCGATTCGCGCGCCGAGGCTGACGCTTTGGCTGAGCCGGATATCGGCGCCGGCCGCGAGCAGTGCGGCGTTGCGGTCGGGCCGTGCGCCTGTGGCGGTGAAGCTCGCGCCGGGCAGGCCGTTGAGCGAGGCGGTGAGTTCCGCGTCGCGCTGATAGTAATGGGTCCAGGCGGCGCGCACGAAGCCGGTGACGGGAGTAGCGCCGGCGATCAGGCTGGTGTCGAGCTGCAGGCCGAGTTCGCTGCGGCTGGTCATGTCGGACCGGCGTGCGAGGGTCAGCATGCCAGCGGTTGCTCCCATACCGTCGCGCTCGACCGCGGCCGGGCTGCTGGCCCGCACCGCCTGGAAGGCGGCGAACGGCGAGAGCGTCAGGCCGTGCCATGTCGCAACGGGAAGACTGGCCCCGATCCGGCCGCTCCAGGCCTGCGTGGCATAGGAGGCGGTCACGCCGCTGCGCGACAGCGCCGGGATGGCGCGGGTGGTGTCGGTCTCGAGCCTGGCATAGGCCAGCGCCGCAGCGAGATTGACCGTGCCCAGCGTGGTGCGGCCGTAGAGCCCGGCCTGGAAGACATCGGCCTGCGCCTTCCCAAGCCCGCCCGAGAGCGAGGCGCGCGATTGCCCGCCGGCGACCGCGACGCCCGCGACCGTATTAGCGCCGAGCCGGATGTCGGCACCAACCGCGACATGGCCGTCGGAGAGGTTGCGGTTGGCCGAGCCTACCGCCCTGTCGCCGTCATTGCGTCCGGTCGAGCCGAAGGTCGCGCCCCAGAGCGAGAAGCGCGCCGGGTCGAAGCTCGGGCGGCCCGGCCCATCCTGCTTCGAGGGCAGATCGGCGGTGAAGCCGGCAGCGCCGCCCGGGCCGCTCAGCGCGCCCGACAGCCGGCCTGCGCCCGAGCCATCGAGCATCGTGCGCAGGAACTGGTCGGAGGCGACATGCGCCATGGCGGGTGCGGCGGTGTGGGCCTCGCCCGAGAGCTGGTTAAGAGCGGCGGGGATCGCGCCAGCCGGCAGGTTGTAGATTGCAAACAGCAATGACGGATCGGCGCCAGCGGCGATGGCGGCGTCGATGGCGCCGGCCACCGAAAGTGCGTTGCCTAGGCGACCAACGCCTGGACCTGAAGGCGGTGTAGCGCCGGGACCTGGAGGCGGCGTTACGCCGGGCGCCATGGGATCGACAATTGGTGCCAACGGCTTTGGCGTCAGTGTCAGACGGACCTCGGTGCCTGTATAGGCGATGCGCGTCGTCACGCCGTCGCCGAAGGAGCCGGTGGTATCGACCGTGCCGAAGGTCGTGCCGCCGAGCCCGCCAGCCGCCGAGAGCAGCGTATAGGGCGCGGCGAACATATAAGCGCCGCCGAGCGGCACCAGCCGCAGCGTGCCTGCCAGAGACGCCGTGCCAGTCACCGTAACCCGGTCGGCCAGAGGTCCCTCAACCTCGGCGAGGTACAGCGAGCCCGCCCCCAGCACGAGGTTGCCGTTGACCGTCAGCGTGCCCGGCGAGTTGCCCGGCGCCAGCGTGCCGTTGACCGTCAGCGCGGGCAGGATGCCCGAGCCGCCGATGGTCGCGCCTGCGCCGACCGTCACGCCCGAGGACGCGACGATCGAGCCGTTCACGATCAGCGAGCCGCCGGTGATGATGGTGGCGCCGGTATAGGCGCTGACGCCCGACAGGGTCTGCGTACCGGCGGCGAGCGTCAGCCCGCCGGTTCCGGCGATCGCGCCAGAGAAGATCGCGGATGCGGCATTGGCGAGTGTGAAGCGTCCAGCGCCAAGCGCTACATTGCCGGCGCCAGCCAGCGAGGCGATGGTCTGGTCGAAGCCGTTGGCGTTGAGGACAGCTCCGGCCGCGACTGTGACTGCGCTTGCGGCGCTGAAACGGTTGGCGGCACTCGCCCGCAGCGTGCCGGCATTGACCGCCGTCGCGCCGACATGGGTGGCCGCACCCGCAAGCGTGGTAACGCCGGCGCCATTCTGTTGCAGCGCCCCGGTGCCCGAGATGTCGCCTGGCAGTGTCAGCGCGTCGGAGCGATCAATCGCAAGGATACCGTTGTTGATGACATCTCCGACAATCGAGCCTGTGGTTCCACCGTTGCCGATCTGGATGGTGCCGAAGTTGATTGTGGTGACGCCTGTATAGATGTTCGTGCCGGTAAGTGTGAGCGTTCCCGGACCGTTCTGACGGAGTGCCCCCGTGCCTGAAATGACGCCCGCTATCGTGAGCGCATTGGAGCGGTTGATCGCGACGACGCCGTTGTTCGTGACATTGCCGACGATCGAGCCGGTAGTCCCGCCATTGCCAATCTGCAAAGTGCCGGCATTGATCGTGGTGCCGCCCGTATAGGCGTTGGCACCCGTCAGGATGAGCGAACCGGTGCCGCTCTGGTGCAGCGCGCCGGTGCCGGAAACGATGTGGGCAAAGGTGACCGCGTCTGAGCGATTGATCGCAAAGACCGCGTTGCTGGTGACATCGCCGATAATCGAGCCGGTGGTACCGCCATTGCCGATCTGCAGGGCGCCGGAATTGATGGTCGTGCCGCCATCATAGGTGTTGGTCCCGGTGAGGACGAGCGTACCGGCGCCCTGTTTGGTAAGTCCAATGCCGGCTCCGGCAATCGTCGAGGCGATCGTCGCCGTGACGCCTGCATCGGTTGTGAAGAAGCTCTTGGTTGCGTCGCTAAATGGATCGCCGGTCATGTTCAGCGTCCCACCGATCAGCGAATAGCCATCGACCGTGAACTGCAGACCCTGAATATCCCGCGAGCCCGCAACTGTGACCGTTCCCGCTGTGCCAGCAAAAATGCCGACGCCTGCACGCCATTGGTCATTGATTTGTGCGCCTGGCAGGGAGGTCCAGTTCGTGCCGCCGGCATTCCAGGTTGCGGTTCCGCCATTGGCAGCCCCGTTGCCGGTTGTATCGCCGCCATCCCAGAACTGTACGCTCTGACCAGCCCCGGCCAGCAGCACGTTCACCTGATTGGGGATCGTCGTGTAGATCGTATGGCTCAAGGCGCCGGAATTGATGGTGTCGTAGGAGCCGGAGATTGTTCCCGCCACGTTGTAGAGGCGGTACCAGCCTGCCGTCGTCGCAATGAGGTTGAGCGTGCCGCCCCTCGTCAGATCGCCGCCGACGTTGACGAGATCATTGCTGGCGCCGCCGACAACACCGGACTGCCCGAGCTCGAAGTTGGTGATCGATCCGATGCTCTGAACGAGATTGCCGGTGATGGTGAGCGTACCCGGGCTGAAGCCTGCGGAAAGGATGCCACCTGCATCGATGGCTACGTTGCCGCCGACCGTGCCCCCTCCGCCGAGGGTACCGCCATTGTGGACATTGAAGACGGCTGCCCCGTTGCCGAGCGTGCCACCCGTGCCGATCAGCAGCCTGCCGGAATTGACGTTGACGATGCCGCTGAACGACGAGCTGTTGCCCGTTAGGGTCTGGGTGCCCGCTGTCAGCGCCAGTCCGCCACTTCCGGCGATGGTGCCGGCAAATGTGCCCGACGCGTTCGACAGCGTCAGCGTCCTGGTGCCAAGCGTCACGCTGCCGCCGCTGCCCGCCAGCGACCTGATCGCGGCTCCCGCACCGGCCGAAGCGGAGATGTCGAACACCCCTGCTGTCATGGTCACGCCGCTTGAACTTGCGATGCTGCCGCCGCCGCTCAGTGCCAACCTGCCGCCGTTGATAGCAGTCGCGCCCGTGTACCCATTGGTCCCGGTCAGGGTCTCGGTTCCGGCTGTCAGCGCCAGCCCGCCCGTCCCGTCGATCGTCCCGCCGAAACTGCCGGAGGCGTTCGACAGCGTAAGGGTTTTCGACCCAAGACCAACTGTCCCGGCGCCCGTCAACGATGTGATGCTCGCGCCGGTGCCGGTTAAAAATGAGATGTCGAAACCACCGCTGGACGCGATGATAACGCCGCTGGAGGCTGCAATGCTGCCGCCATTGACCAACGCCAGAAAACCGCCGTTGACCGTGGTCGTGCCCGTATAGCTGTTGCTCCCGCCCAGGCCTTGAGTTCCGGTCATGTGCGTCAGCCCGCCACTCCCACTAATCGTGCCGTCGAACACGTTTAGAAGGGTGTTCGACAACGTCAGCGAGTTTGAGCCGAGCGAAACGGTACCGCCGGTTCCATCCAGCGCTCTGATTGAAACATCTGTGTTCGTGGAAGCAGAGATGTCGAAGGACCCTCCCGGACTAAGGGTAACGCCTGCCGAGGCTGTAATGCTGCCGCCGCCGGTCAGCGCCAAGGTGCCACCATTGATAATGGTCGCGCCGGTATAGCCATTGCTCCCGGTCAAGATCTGCGTTCCTGCCGCCAGTGTCAGACCGCCGCCCCCGTTGATCGCTCCGCCGAACGTGCCGGAAGCGTTCGACAATGTCAGTGTCTTGGTGTCGAGCGTCACGGTTCCACCAGCGCCGGCCAGCGACCGGATACTGGTGCCGGCCGCCGTCAAGGCCGAAATATCGAAGGACGCGCCCGGCGCGAGAGTCACGCCACTGGAAGCTGCAATGTCGCCGCGCTCACCCAGTGCCAAAGTCCCCCCATTAATGGTGGTCCTCCCGGTGTAACCGTTGATATAGGTCAGCGATTCCGTTCCGGCAGCGAGCGTCAGGCCGCCGCTACCATTGATCGCGCCAAGGAATGTGCCAGAAGCGGCGCTTAGAATCAGCGTATTAGATCCGAGAGTGACGACAGCGCCGAAAAATGGCCATGTTTCGGTCGTAAGAGATTTGATTGTTACATTTGGTCCATTAGCGCCAGAAATATCAAATCTTCCGCTGTTGAGAAGATATACGGCGCTTGAATTTGATATACTGCCTGCCCCACTTAATAGTAGCGTGCTACTGCCGTCCACGGTTGTGAGCCCCGTGTATCCGTTCGACCCTGTCAGGGTCTGGCTCGTGGAGCTGAACCTTAACAAAAGCCCGCCACTTCCACTGATATCGCCGCCAAATGAGTTAGAGCCACCTAGAATTTCATATGTATTAGAGCCAAGTAATACGCTTCCGCCATTACCAGATATTATAGATCTGGTTGCGTTCACGTTCGTCGAAGCAGAGATATCGAACGTGGCGCCACTCACCAAATTGAGAGTTCCGTTCCTTAGCTCACCGTTTCCGCTCAATGCTAGGGTGCTGCCCGACGCTATAGATACGCTGCTGGCGAAAGCGAGGCCCGTTAACGTTAGCCGGCCAACGCCGTTCTGAATGATTGAGGTTGAAGACGCCTCGATTCGATTGACGAGAGTGACGTCGGTGGATTGAGTGAACGCCAAGCTGCCGTTGACAGCGATAACTCCGGTCAGAACCCATCCGGTCTGGAGGTTGAGCGAATTTGCGCCCCCCGTGAAATTGATGGCGTTGTTGCCCGTTATGGCGCCGCTGTTGTTGATGGTCAGGTTGCTGCCGACCACGCCATCACCGCCGCGGCCGCCGCCGTTGCCTGCGATTGTTCCGCTGTTGTTGATGGTCAGGTTGCTGCCGACCACGCCGTCACCGCCGCGACCGACATTACCGAAAATGAGGCCTGTGGAGCCGGTGGACGTGTTCCCGCCATCGCCACCCGTGATGGTGCCGGCATTCGTTAATAAGGCACCTGAAACCGCGATGACGATGCCCGCCCCACCATCGCCGCCGTTGCCTGCAAAGCCCCCGATGACAATGCCGGGCTGCGCGGAGTTGCCTCCGTCCCCACCCGTTCCACCGGCGCCGCCGGTGATCACCGATGCGTTCGAAATGACGTTCGCCCCCCCGATCGCAAGGAGGCCCGTTCCACCGCTACCACCGCCGCCGCCGCCGCCGCCCGGATTGCCGCCAGCAATCGCCGATCCGCCGCTGCCGCCAGCACCTCCGTTCTGACCCGTTAATGGGGCGACAACGTTCTCTGGCCCGGCGGTAATCTGCCCGTTGGCGCCACCGCCACCGCCGCCACCGCCGCCAGGCCCGACGCCGTTTGCGCCTATGCCTCCATCCGCACCAGCGGCGCCGCCGGCGCCGCCGGGTACGGCATTGCCTGCGCCACCGTTACCCCCAGCGCCTCCGCCTGCACCGCCACCTCCGCCACCGCCACCGCCGGCTGAAGCGTCGCAACCATTCGGCCCTGCTTGGCCGTCAGCACCACCACCGACGGCGCATCCAGAAACAGCAGCGCCGCCATTGCCGCCAGCTGCCAATGCCGGACTGGAGCCAAGGGTCAACACGATGACCGGGACAAGCGACATGACACCGACGAGAGCGGTAGTGCGGAGCAGGCCGTGGCGGCGTTCCGAGACGTTCATGCAGGGTCGGTCGCTACGCGACAAACCGCGGCTAAAGAACGGAAAATGGACCAACAGAAGCTCCCCGCAGTCAAACACCGACGTTCAGATTTCTCGCGCCGTTGCGTCCCGGGTCACCAACTTGATAGCGGAGCTGATCTGGCGATGCTCGCGGGTCGCTGTGCGCCCCGTCTTGACATCAGCTTTTGGACCGCTCCGAAACCAATTCTGAAGCTTCTCGCTTCTTGGCTGCGGAATCTGTCCACGCACTGCGAAATCTGTCTATGCTGCGTGTGAACGGCCGCCGCGGCTGGGGATTGGACCTACCCGATGGCCGTGCCTATGATCGAGCCTGCTCCGCTGGCGATGTTCGACGTTATACGGGCAAGCCGTCCAGAAGATCTGGACGGCCGGATGCGCGTGACCGAACGTGTCGCAAAATCAGACCGCGTGTACACGTACCAACTCCAAAATCGCGCGCTTTGGAGCATGATATTCCACAAACCGATTTTTACGCTTGCGACCCGTACAGCAGGCTCGATTCTGGCAAGCTACGTCGATACGAGGTTCGCGACAGATGTTTCAGTCGATGGCGACGAAGGTGATCTGTTCTGCTTCACCACGATGCTCGATGGCCATATGACGCTGGCCCAAACGGGCACAACGACATCCGCCATGAATGGTCGCGGACTCGCCTGGAGGCCTGGTCCGCGCAGCCGGCTCTTGATCAGCGATGACAGCGCACGCACGAATGTCTTCTTCAAGGTAGCCGACGTCGAGACCGCGCTGGAGAACATGCTCGATGAGCGCCTTCGACAACCACTCGAATTCAAGCCCGATCTTGATTGGGGCAGCGGGCTGGCTACCAGCCTGAAGCGCCAGCTCGATTTTGTCATGGAAGAGTTTCAGCGGCACGACGGAGTGGCTAACAGCCCAGTCGCAATGGCGTCACTGACGGACATGCTGATTGCGCTCGTGCTCCGGGGCGCGCCTCACAATTATATCGAGCAATTGGGCGGCGGAGCCTCGGGTGTGGTCCCGGCCTATATCCGGCGTGCGGAGGACTTCATGCGCGCCCATGGAGCAGAGCCGATCCGCATCTCACACGTCGCTGCCGCGGCCGGATGCAGTGTTCGAACATTGGAGCAGGTGTTCAAGCATTTTCGCAGCTGTACGCCCCTCGGCGTGCTCCATTCGATCCGGCTTGAGCTGGCTCGAGACGATCTGACTAGTGGTGATTCTGAGGCCTCGGTGACGACCGTTGCGCGCCGCTACGGCTTCACCAACACAGCGCGCTTCGCCACTGCCTTTCGTCGCCGCTTCGGCGAGACGCCGTCTGAAGCCGCGCGTCGCTCGTCGCGCTCCTCCCGCTGAGCGCCATAAAAGCAAGCGAAGGGCTCGAGCGTGTTCGCGCCAAGCGGCGTATCGCTCCTCTAACTTGCCACGATCCATTACCAACCTCAGACTTTGGCGTCCTTCGGCGAAGCATTTTTCGGGTCTAGCCGGTCGTGGACGGCACATTTAGGGGCAGGTGCTGTCAGCATAGAACTCACTCCACCCCTGCCTCGCCTCCTCCCTTAGAAGCTGACACTGAGCTTGGCTGTTCCACCGACGCGGCGGGTGTTCCCGGACAGATCCGCGTCGATTCGCGCGCCGAGGCTGACGCTTTGGCTGAGCCGGATATCGGCGCCGGCCGCGAGCAGTGCGGCGTTGCGGTCGGGCCGTGCGCCTGTGGCGGTGAAGCTCGCGCCGGGCAGGCCGTTGAGCGAGGCGGTGAGTTCCGCGTCGCGCTGATAGTAATGGGTCCAGGCGGCGCGCACGAAGCCGGTGACGGGAGTAGCGCCGGCGATCAGGCTGGTGTCGAGCTGCAGGCCGAGTTCGCTGCGGCTGGTCATGTCGGACCGGCGTGCGAGGGTCAGCATGCCAGCGGTTGCTCCCATACCGTCGCGCTCGACCGCGGCCGGGCTGCTGGCCCGCACCGCCTGGAAGGCGGCGAACGGCGAGAGCGTCAGGCCGTGCCATGTCGCAACGGGAAGACTGGCCCCGATCCGGCCGCTCCAGGCCTGCGTGGCATAGGAGGCGGTCACGCCGCTGCGCGACAGCGCCGGGATGGCGCGGGTGGTGTCGGTCTCGAGCCTGGCATAGGCCAGCGCCGCAGCGAGATTGACCGTGCCCAGCGTGGTGCGGCCGTAGAGCCCGGCCTGGAAGACATCGGCCTGCGCCTTCCCAAGCCCGCCCGAGAGCGAGGCGCGCGATTGCCCGCCGGCGACCGCGACGCCCGCGACCGTATTAGCGCCGAGCCGGATGTCGGCACCAACCGCGACATGGCCGTCGGAGAGGTTGCGGTTGGCCGAGCCTACCGCCCTGTCGCCGTCATTGCGTCCGGTCGAGCCGAAGGTCGCGCCCCAGAGCGAGAAGCGCGCCGGGTCGAAGCTCGGGCGGCCCGGCCCATCCTGCTTCGAGGGCAGATCGGCGGTGAAGCCGGCAGCGCCGCCCGGGCCGCTCAGCGCGCCCGACAGCCGGCCTGCGCCCGAGCCATCGAGCATCGTGCGCAGGAACTGGTCGGAGGCGACATGCGCCATGGCGGGTGCGGCGGTGTGGGCCTCGCCCGAGAGCTGGTTCACGGCGGCGGGGATCGCTGCAGCCGGCAGGTTGTAGATTACAAACAGCAACGACGGATCGGCGCCAGCGGCGACCGCCGCATCGATGCCGGACGCGACGGAAAGCGCATTGGCCGGGCGGCCGACGCCAAGCTGCGGAGACGGCGTCGGCGGCACGGGATCGATGACGATCGGTGTGAGCGGTTTCGGCGTTAGCGTCAGACGGACCTCGGTGCCGGTATAGGCGATGCTGCTCGTGATGCCGTCGCCAAAGGAGCCGGCCGTATCGACGCTTCCGAAGCTCGTGCCGCCGAGCCCGCCCGCCGCAGAGAGCAGCGTATAGGGCGCGGCGAAGAGATAGGCGCCACCGAGCGGCACCAGCCGCAGCGTGCCCGCCAACGACGCCGTGCCAGTTACGTTGACCCGGTCCGCGACAGCGCCCTGGACCTCGGCGAGGTAGACCGAGCCCGCCCCCAGCACGAGGTTGCCGTTGACCGTCAGCGTTCCCGGCGAATTGCCCGGCGCCAGCGTGCCGTTGATCGTCAGCGACGGCAGCGTGCCCGAGCCGCCGATGGTCGCGCCTGCGCCGACTGTCACACCGGACGAAGACAGAAGCGAGCCGTTCACGATGAGCGAACCGCCGGTAACGACCGTCGCGCCGGTGTAGGTGTTCGCTGTGCTGAGCGTGACCGTGCCTGAGCCCTGCTTCTCAAGTGAGCCGGTGCCACTCACGAGCGGTGCAAATGTGATGTTGTCAGACTGATTGAACACCAGGCGCGATGTGTTGAAGAGCCTGACCTCAGACGCGTTCAGCGTGCCGCTCGCCCCTCCATTGCCGATTTGGAGCGTACCAATCCCGTTGTAGAAGGCGAGCCCAACCTCGACGACACGGTTCCCAGCAGAACCGGCATTCACCACGGCGCCATCGTCGATCCTCAGAAGCGACGTTGTGCCCGTTGCTCCGACGATAAACCTGTAGTTTGCGCCATCAATCGTGAGTGTCGAGCCAGCACCTGTGACGATGGCGATGCCAGCTTGCGCGGTGTTTGCACTACCGTCCCCGATAAAAAATCGCACGGCGCTCGCGACGCCGCCGCTCTGGATGGTCAGCGTACTGTTTTGTGTTGGCGGATTAACGCCCTCGACCTGCCCGACGATGAGCGCTCCATCGTTGAGGCCCACTGGCAGCAATGTCAGGGTTCCACCGGCCCCAACGGTCAGATTTGCATCGCCGAGAAGTATGACTCTCGAGGCGACAGCGCCAGGCGCGGCGATAAGGGCAGTCTGACCAGCTGTGTCACTGCGGAGGAAAGCGCCGTCGCTAGCATTTGGAACCGCCCCGCCTTGCCAGTTGCCCGTTGCGAACCAGTTGTTGTCGCCCACGCCGTTCGAATAAATGACATCCGCAGAGAGAGCCGGCAGGGACGTCGCCAAAGCGATCAGTAGCGAGCTACCAAGGGCCGTCGTTGCCGCGAGCCGCTGGCGGCGGGAAAGGCCGATCTTCTCAGGCATAGTGGTCCCTGCTTCGCATTACGCACGATGGTGAATGGGGGTGTCAGTCGGGCGAGCTTAAACCGTCCGGAAACGGCGGATCGGCAACGACGGGGGTGAATGACTTTATGGACGGCCAACAATGTTAAGCGGCGGCTGTCTTTACATTCACAAGTCGAGCGCCCGGAGCGACTACAAATCCAAGCTGACGGCTGATTTGTTGCGGGATCTGTCTAGCGGTTGCCGAATCTGTCTATTGAGCGCAGGCCTCGGCGCTCAAGTGTTGGACATGAGCCATCTGGCCTGCTGCCGGTTTCGTAGACACCGAGATTGGGTGTTTCATGAAGCCGGAGGTGGCAGATGCAGCGAAGACGATTTGGGCGTGAGTTCAAGATCGAGGCGGTTCGCCTGATCAGGGAACGCGGGGTGAGCGTCGCGCAGGCGTCTCGGGATCTGGAGGTCCATGAGAACGTGCTGCGCAAATGGGTGAAGGAGTTTGCCGCGGATCCAGGGCAGGCGTTTCCTGGACAGGGTCATGTGAAGCCCGAGCAGCTCGAGATCGAACGGCTGCGGCGTGAGGTGGCCAAGCTCAAGGCGGAGCGCGATATCCTAAAAAAGGCCGCAGCCTACTTCGCGAGGGAAGCGATATGAGGTTCGCTTTCATCGCGAGGCACCGGAGCATCTGGCCGGTGGCATGGCTTTGCGAAGCGCTGGATGTCTCCCGCTCCGGGTTCCATGCCTGGCTGACGCGCTCGCCGAGCCAGCGCTCCGTGGACGACGAGGTGGTTGGCGGCAAGGTCTCTGCGAGCTTCAAGGCCAGCGACCGGACCTATGGCGCTCGCCGTGTCTGGCGTGATGTCCTGGCTGACGGCGTCTCTTGCGGCTTGCACAAGATCGAGCGCCTGATGCGGATGCAGGCCTTGCGGGCGCGTCCCCGGCGTCGTGGCCTTCCGAAGGACGAGGGAGCACGACTGACCTCGGTCATCGCGCCCAACGTCCTCGATCGTCAGTTTACCGCGACCCGGCCGAACCAGCGCTGGATCGGCCGTGGCCTGCCCCCATCAGGTGGCCCGATTTTAATCTAATGCATGGTGGGCTTGGCGGCCACGTTTGAGGTGGCCGGCCAAGCGGGTTGGGTTTGCGCAGCCGGCCACACCACGGCGGCGGGCGCTGGC
>JAESGQ010000150.1_pt1 | contig 27725 bp, 20 predicted proteins | sample 9266251 | NCBI WGS metagenome assembly JAESGQ01 (sample SAMN17056778, study PRJNA650883) | algae metagenome | isolation source: Kaiparowitsia implicata GSE-PSE-MK54-09C and co-occurring heterotrophs from... | place: USA: Kaiparowits Plateau, Grand Staircase Escalante National Monument, UT ... | reverse complement strand
CCTCGTCAATCTGGTCTCAGGCCTGATCGCCTACGCTTACCACCCCGATAAGCCCTCGTTAGGTATTCCGAATGATGAGCTTCAAGCCCTGCCACAAGCCGCTTTTTAACTGTCGAACTCACGTTCAAACAGTACCCAAATGGGGACTATTCATCCAGGATTGACCCAGCAACAATTGAATTGGCTTCACCGCATTCGCTCAACAAAGTCGACTCCCCTGCATAAAACCGACCGGTCTAAACCAGAGTCGTTGCAGTCGCGCCAAGGTTCTTAGCAAAAGACTCGGCTAGACATCGTCTCAGATTTTTCTTGCATTCAGCTCTGCACCTGCATTCACATCTCTCAGACTGAAAACCCATCCTCCAAACCACCTACACCGCCGCACAACGTGCGTTGGTTCTGCTCTTCTGAATCTTCCCTCCAAGCTTCAAGGAGTCCTATGACCACCTCTTTGCCCAACGACCCACTGTTTCAATACCAGTGGCATATTCTCAACACAGGCCAAACCTGGGGTACCCTCGGTATGGATCTCAACGTCGTGCCCGTCTGGCAAGACTACACCGGTGCAGGTGTGCTCGTCGGCGTTCTGGATGATGGCGTGGCCTATTTCCATCCCGATCTCGCCAACAACTATGACGCTGAGGCCCAGTATGATGCGGCAGAACTCGATGGCGATGCCGCACCCAACAGCGAATGGGATAACCACGGCACAGCGGTAGCCGGTATTATCGCCGGAGAAATGGACAACAACGAAGGGGGTGTGGGCGTTGCGCCGGGGGCCTCCATTGCTGGCATCCGCATTGACTTTGGAGACTATCTCACCTTTGAGCAACACGCTGCCGATGCCCTGATGCAGATGGCAAATTTTGATGTGGTCAACAACAGCTGGGGCTACAATTACCCGTTTTATGACAACGTTGCCGAGCCGCTGTTTCAGCCTTATCAAACTGCATTAACCAACGCCGTGCAAACTGGACGGGATGGCAAAGGCACCATTGTGGTCTTCGCTGGCGGAAACGCGCGCGACGGGGGGGACAACGCCAATTACCATAATCTAGAAAACTCTCGCTTTACCATTGCTGTCGCGGCGCTCAATCACTTTGGAGTTCACACCTACTACAGCACCCCAGGGGCAAGTCTTCTGGTCTCGGCCTTTGGTGGCGACCAGTGGGATGACGGCATTGTCACAACTGATTTACCGCCCAGCAAGACCACATCCACAGACAGCGATGGATACAACTACTCCTTTGGCGGCACCTCAGCCGCCGCCCCCATGGTGTCTGGCGTGGTGGCGCTCATGCTCGAAGCCAACCCCAACTTAGGCTATCGGGATGTGCAAACAATCTTGGCTTACTCTGCCCAGCAGACGGATGCCAACAACCCGGGCTGGGCGATCAACGGTGCCAAAAATTGGAACGGTGGCGGGTTGCATGTCAGTCACGACTATGGCTTTGGCTTGGTGGATGCACTTGCTGCGGTGCGCCTAGCAGAAACCTGGACGCTGCAAAGCACCACTGCTAATGAACAAAGCCTCAGCGCGATCAGCACACCAGCTCTGCCCATCCCTGATTTGAGCACCGTCAGCGACAGTATTCAGCTCTCGGGCGGGTTGCAGGTTGAGCAGGTGGAAGTAGCGTTGGATCTGACTCATACCTGGATTGGAGATTTGACCGTCACCCTCACCTCACCCACAGGAACTCAGAGTGTGCTGGTGTCTCAGCCAGGAAAGGATGACTCGTGGGAACCGTTTGGATTGTCGGATAGCGACATCAAGTTCACCCTTTCTTCGGTGCATCATTGGGGCGAAGTTGCAGAGGGCACGTGGACGCTGACTGTCACTGACAGCCAAGGATTTGATGCAGGCACCCTCAATAGTTGGACATTAACGCTCTACGGCAACGCCCTCAGTGAAGACGATGTGTATATCTACACCAACGACTTTGCCCTCGTGGGTGCTGATGCGTCTCGGTTAACGCTGAGCGATGCAGAAGGCACTGACACCATTAATGCGGCTGCCGTCACAGCCAATTTATGGATTGATTTGCGCTCGGGGAACACCAGTCAGATTGCTGGGCAGAGCGTTGTGATTGACGCCACCACGGTGATTGAACATGCGATTGGCGGCGATGGTCACGATGTGTTGCTAGGCAATGCTGCCTCAAATACCCTCTACGGTAAGCGGGGCAATGATACGCTGCGAGGCCTTCAGGGTAATGACTCCCTGTTTGGTGGCCAGGGCAACGACCTGCTTGTAGGCGGTGCGGGTAATGATCTACTCGTGGGTGGTGCCGGACACGATACGCTACACGGTGGTGGCGGCAACGATACGCTGACCGGCGGCAACGGGAGCGATCACTTTCTCTTCCAATCAGGGCAACCCTTTGCCAATCAGAACTTGGGCACCGACACCATCACTGACTTTCAGTTGGACACCGATAAACTAGTATTGAGCAAAACTAGCTTTACCAAACTGGGTAGTGCGATCGGTTTAGGGTTTAGCCTCGCAAGCGAATTTGCCCAGGTGGGGACGGATGCTGCGGCCAAGGTGAGTTCTGCTTTGATTGTGTATAGCCTGGGGTCAGGTAATTTGTTTTACAACGCCAACGGGGAGTCCACGGGACTGGGAAGCGGGGGATTGTTTGCCAACCTCAGCACCAAGCCTTCCCTCACGGCAACGGATTTCTCACTCTCGGCCTAGGGGTAGTCTGCTTTTGACCGTCATTTGAGTCATATCAATTCCGAAAATTTGGGCTAAAAATGGGGGGCAAGGGGGCTTTGACCCCTTGTGGGGAACTGCGTTCCCCACCACCCTCCTCAAACAATCCGTCGTTCTGATTTAGAGAATTGATATCAGGAGGGTTTTGGGGCACTGCGCGACGCGCGGTGCCCCAAAACCCTTAACGTGCCCCGGCAAATCAAGGGTTTAAGCTTCTCCCTAATTTAGGTTGACAGAGCTACAGTTGCACAGATAAAACGGGATGCTGGATCAGTGCCCAGCATCCCGTTTTAAAAACATGTCTTTGTTGCAACTCTGTTAGCGGTTGGGTTTAGGCTGCTTCTGAATTAGCATGCGCTCAAAGCTTAGGGCGACCACGCCCAATGTTACCGACAGAATGCCCACAAGCTGGATGGATTGCAGGGCGGTGCGATCGCTCGGCGTTAACAAAAAGGCTAGCAGAGCCGTGAGCACCGGGCCACTCGATGCAACAATTGAGGCCCGAGCAGCTCCCAGCCGCTTCACCCCTAGGTTATTCAGCAGATAGCCAATCAAGGTCAAGGTGCCCAGCACGACGCCCCCAATCAGCAGACCCATGAGATTATCGGGCGGTTCTTGCACGCCAAAGGGCAGCAACATCATGCTGGCTAAGGTAAAGATGGTGAAAAACTGAATAAAGCTCACAGGAACGGGATGCAGCTTTTTGAAGCTGATTTGCATTGAAATCAGATATAGCGCAAAGAAAATACCGGAAAATACGGCAGCAATGACGCCAATGCTAGAGATGTTTGTGGCACTGGCCAACCGGGGTGCAGCGGTCAGAATCACCCCCAACAAAATTGCGAACATGACGGCTCCCCGAAGGAGAGTGGGGCGATCGCCAAACAGCACCCAAGCCAGTGGCACGGTTACCAGGGGATACATAAACAGAATAGTGACTGCAACCCCAGGACTAATGGCGGAAATAGCGATATAAATCAGCACCTGGGAGCTAAAGAGGAAAAAGCCACTGCCGATTACGGTGATCACTTGGCGTAAATCACGCGCTGTCAAAAACGCCCGCACATCTCGCCAGACGGGGGGATAAAGCCCCTTCGCCACAAACCACATCACCGGAACCACTACCACCATGCGCAGCCAGAGAATCAGCAGTGAGTTGGGGAGGCTATTCAGGCTAATGGAGCGCGGGAGATTGATCAGACCAAATACGCTTGTATCCCAACCAATAATGCCAACCACCACATTGTGAAGCGACAGCGCTAGGGTCGAGAACAAAATCAGCATTAGCCCAATCTGTGAGCCGCTGGCTTTGGTGAACTTAGCAGCGCGCGTCGAGGAGTTAGGAGGAACTGGAGGTGGGGCTGCTGAGCGGCGATCAGCACTAGCACCTGTCCTGGGGTTTGGCGGCAGTGGAACCGCAGCGTCTTTCGACGCGGATTGCGGAGGCTGGGAACTCAAGGTGGAAGGGCTAGTGTCGGGCGATCGCCCGACATCTCCTGCGAACGCAGCCCGAGACACTGCTCCATCGTCTAATCGGGACGGGGTATAGTCTGGCGCGGCGGCTGGCGTGGCAGCAGACTGACCATAGCCACTAGAAGGCACCTGCGGCGGTGGCGCGGCGGCCAGTTCTGCTTGAAGGCGATCGCTCAACCGACTCACCAGCGCATCTAGCAGCGCTTCGCCCTGATGCTCCAACGTTTGCATTCGATCGAGCTGTTGACTCAGCGCAGATTGGTGGCTGCTCAAATCCTGCTGAAGGGCAACCAGCAGCTCATTGACGCTGTGATCAACCGCCAGCATTGTCTTGCGTTCTCGGTCATGCGCCTCGCCATCGAGCAACTGCCCCTCAGCCTGAAGGGAAAAGCCGGACTGTTTCAGCCGCTGAGCTAGGATGCCGTAGAGCTGGCTAGCGAGCGCCTGTGCTAGCTGCTTGGCCCACAGCTTTTGCTGATCAAGTTGCTGCTGCGTGAGTAAAACTTGGTGTTCAGACTGAAGCAGTTGGTTTTGCGCTTGCAATTTCTCAATATCGTTGAGCAGGCGCGATCGCTCCGCTTGCAGACGCGAAATATCGTGCCCCATTTGGGACACAACCTCATGCTGCAACGTGCGCAGGTCTTGCGTAACGCTCTTAAGCACCTGCTCCATTGCGGTCGAGTCCGCCTGATTGGGTTGGCTGTTCAATTCCCCCATGCCTATGCAGCCCCAGATATTGCTTGCGTCGCTGCGCCGTTATTTGCGGATGTGATGACCGATATGATTGCAAGCATCATGACGTGGACTTCATCTTGGAATCATAAAGACTGGCTGAACCATTCAGGCGATCGCCCGGTGGTTGCTGCCGCTGTCATCAAGCCCATTGCTACACAGCCTAACCTACTGCCTTGGTCTCCAGTGCAGTGCAGGCAGCAAGCTGAGTGGAATGAGCTGGGAAGATAGATGGCAAAGCCTCTTTACCTCAACCCCGTCCACAGGCATAACTACTGCAACGTTTAGGTCTAGACTGCTGAAATGGCAGCGCATTATGTGACGTTTGATCTAACAAAGTGTACCCAACCCGCTCCATTTGAGCGCAAGGTTCTAGAAAATTGCCCCATGAATGCTGGGTCAAGCCTCGCAATGAACCGATTTAGTCTACTGGTTAATTAACTGAATTAACCTGAGTTCGGGATAAGCTCAAACCCTCAATGTGCCGTGCGCGGTGCGCACGGCACATTGAGGGTTTTGGGGCACCGCGCGTCGCGCGGTGCCCCAAAACCCCGTTAACCCGAACTGACATTGAATTAATTAGTTAATTAAAGGATTAAAATCCTGACTTGGCTCAGTCCTTCGCTATCTGTGTCTATCACGACCGCTAGGCAAGGTGCTTGCCCATGTAGCAGACAGACCCCGTCCGAAGGGTTTAGATTTCTCTCAACGCCCTGTAGATAACCCGTACAATGACCCGACCTAAAATTGTTGTTCTAGATGATGACCCGACAGGGTCGCAAACCGTGCATAGCTGCCTGCTGCTGCTGCAATGGGATGTAGAGACTCTGCTGCTGGGCCTGGCAGATGAGTCGCCGATTTTCTTCGTGCTTACTAACACCCGCGCCATGTCGCCCGAGCAGGCTGATGCCGTCACGCGAGAGGTGTGCCGCAATCTTAAAACGGCGATCGCCCAGGCTGGCATTCAAGACTTCTTGGTGGTGAGCCGCTCTGACTCCACGCTGCGGGGTCACTACCCGGTTGAAACCGATGCGATCGCCCAAGAGATCGGGCCGTTTGACGCTCACTTTCTCACCCCCGCCTTTTTTGAGGGCGGGCGAATCACCCGCGACAGTGTTCACTACCTGTTGATCGACGGGACGCCCACCCCCGTCCATGAAACTGAGTTTGCCCGCGATTCTGTATTTGGCTATCACTACAGCTACCTGCCCGATTACGTAGCAGAAAAAACAGCGGGACGCATCTCCGCCGACCAAGTGGAGCGATTGGTGCTAGCAGATATTCGCACTGGGGTGCGCCAGCGACTCATGCACCTGCGGGATAACGTCTGCGTCGCCGTTGATGCCGAAACGCAAGACGACCTGAATCAGTTTGCCGACGATGTGTTGGCGGCGGCGAGCCAGGGTCAGCGATTTTTGTTTCGCAGTGCTGCGAGCATGCTCACCGCGCTGGCGCAACTGCCGCCCCAGCCCATCGCGCCCGAGGCCATGGGCCACTACAACCGAGGCGGCAACCCTGGTGCGGTGATCGTAGGCTCTCACGTTAAGAACACCACAGAGCAACTAGAAGTGCTGCTCCAAGCGCCGGGTGTGGCACCAGTGGAGGTGGATGTCGCCCAATTGCAGGGAGATGCCGCTGCATCTGAGGCGCTCCTGGCAGCGGCGCTGGATCACGTGCGCATGGCCCATGCTCAGGGCAAGACGCCCGTGGTGTTTACCAGTCGCACAGAGATTACTTTTACCGACCAGCAGACGCGCTTAGACTTTGGCATGGTCGTGTCGCGGTTGTTGATGGACATTGAGCGGGGGTTGCCTGCGGAGATTGGCTTTTTGATCAGCAAGGGGGGAATTACCTCGAACGACACGTTAAGTGACGGGTTGGCGCTGCAAACGGCGCGGCTGCTGGGGCAAATTTTGCCTGGGGTGTCGATGGTGCGAACGCCCGCTGATCATGCCCAGTTCCCCAATCTGCCGGTGGTGCTGTTTCCGGGGAATGTGGGCGATCGCTCTGCCCTGGCCAATGCCTATCTCCGCCTGCGCTCTAACCCCAACACAGACCAAAAGATCTGAATTTTCCAGGAATCTGGGTCTCAATCTGACCTAGGCCATTACTATAGATAGTTATTTGAGATCGCTGCTCAAAATAGCTGCTTGACGCAGTTGGTTACGCGAAGTATCAGGTTCCGGTTGCGGTCCCCCCCATTCACATCAGAACGGCAATATTCATGAATTCTGAGTCCACGCCCACCCCCCTGTCCACCCTTTCCCCGACGTCATCCGATGCCGCCAGTCCGAACCTGCAGGTGCGGTTCAAGAGCGAGAACGGTCGGCTGTTGCTGCTGCTGCCGCCCGAAGGCGAACAGAACAGCCTGTCACTCACGTGGACAGATGTGTGGCAACAGCTCAAGCAGCGGCTGAATGCGGGCGATCGCTTCTGGCAACCTAATACGTCCGTTCATCTCATTGGGCGCGATCGCCTGCTAGATGCGCGCCAGCTCCAAGCCGTTGTGGATCTGTTGGCAGAGTCACAGCTTTACCTCAAGCGTGTTTACACCAGCCGTCGCCAGACAGCAGTGGCCGCCGCCACAACGGGCATTTCGGTTGAGCAACAGCCCTCCGTCAGTCCGCTGACTCCACCAGCTGAGTCTCAGTCGCCCTTGGCTGATCCCCTCTATCTGCAAACCACTGTGCGCTCTGGCATGGAGGTGCGCCACACAGGCACACTCGTGATTTTAGGAGACGTGAACCCCGGCGGCAGCGTCATTGCGGATGGCGATATCTTGGTGTGGGGCAGTTTGCGAGGGGTAGCCCATGCCGGGGCATCGGGAAATGGACGCTGCATGATTATGGCGCTGCGGCTAGAGCCAACCCAGCTACGCATTGGCGGTCAGGTAGCCCGTGCACCCGAAACGCCACCCGCTCAATATCAGCCAGAAGTGGCGTACATCAGCGAATCTGGCATTCGCATTACCAAAAGCACCGATATCTCAAGACTGCGTTCCTATCTGTCAGATTTGTAGAGATAGAGATCTAAAGCGACTATCCAGCGCTGGGGTGCATTGGAGTCGCGCTATGGACACAGAAGCTCCAGCTCCATTCATTACATAGAGCCCTAAAGCCTAATCCTACTGACTCCATTTTTAGCTCATTCATTCGATCAAACGGCCTAGATTAAACAAGAGGATTTTCATGAGTCGCGTCATTGTCGTTACCTCCGGTAAAGGAGGCGTGGGAAAAACCACTACCACTGCAAATTTGGGCATGGCGCTGGCGCAGCGCGGACGCAAAGTTGCAGTAATTGATGCTGACTTTGGGTTGAGAAACCTAGATCTGCTGCTCGGTCTAGAGAATCGTATTGTCTATACAGCAGTAGAAGTGCTAGCGGGCGAATGTCGATTAGAGCAAGCCTTGGTCAAAGACAAGCGACACCCCAACTTGGTCTTGCTGCCAGCGGCACAAAACCGCACCAAAGACGCGGTGACACCCGATCAAATGAAGCAGTTGGTTCAAGAGCTCAGCAACAACCGAGACTATGTGCTGGTTGATTGCCCCGCAGGTATCGAGATGGGCTTTCAGAATGCCACCGTGGCTGCCACAGAAGCACTCATTGTCACCACGCCAGAAATTGCCGCCGTGCGCGATGCTGACCGGGTTGTGGGGCTTTTAGAAGCAAGTGACATTCGCAAGCAGCATCTGATCGTGAACCGCCTGAGGCCAGCAATGGTGCAAGAAGATTTAATGATGTCGGTGAAAGACGTACAAGAAATTCTGGCCATTCCCCTCATCGGGGTGGTGCCGGATGATGAGCGGGTGATCATATCAACTAACAAGGGTGAGCCCATTGTGCTAGCGCAGAAGCTGACCTTAGCGGGGCTGGCCCTCGACAACATTGCCCGACGGCTAGATGGTGAAGATATCCCGTTTTTGGATTTAACAGCAACCCACGATGATTTGTTTTCGCGCCTGCGACGCATGTTTCGCGGAACTTCATAGGTAGGGGTTAAGACGGCAAGGCGGCAGATCCCCTCCTCTTACCCTATCTCTACGGTCTATGCATTCCCTTGCGTTTTGTGATGAATGCGTCCCTAATGCAGACGTTGATGTCTAAATTCAGATCAGTGGTGTCGAGTTCATCATTAGGGCGATCGCCCCACTCACCGCCTCTCTTTTCCTCCTTTCCGGTATCCACTCCCCATGCTAATTGAACTGCTCGAACGACTTTTTCCCAAGCATTCTGAGTCTACTAGCCGCGATACAGTCAAGCAGCGGCTGCAACTTGTGTTGGCGCACGACCGCGCCGACTTGTCACCTGCAACGGTGGAAAAAATGCGACGGGAAATTCTAGAGGTGGTATCGCGCTACGTAGAGATTGATCAAGACTCTACCGAGTTTTTATTAGAAAATAACCAGCGCGCTACAGCACTGATTGCCAATGTCCCAATTCGGCGGGTAAAACCGGCTGACCACACCCTATAACTCGGGGTAATTCCTGCTTGTAAACGGGATAATTCTCAACTAGCTGGCCTAGTCTTTTCCATCATCAAGGATAGGGTCAACGCAACCACCCCAAATGCTGCGATCCATAACCGGATCAAGTGATAGAAATGCCACTGATAACGCAACTCCATCCAGTTTTCAGGCACAAATGCTGGAGACCAGTTATCAACTTGCTGATTGATAGGCTGAATAAAGATTGCCCAGACGACCCATAATGCAACCATGCAAGCTGCGCCAAGAATCGTCAGCCAAAATACCTTACGATGCTTGCGCAACAGTAGGGCTGCCGCTAAAGCAGAAATAATAGCTGGGACTTCAATCAACCCTAATTTGACTCGATATCGAATGACGTCATTCTGCACCAGAATATAGCAATCCAACGGCAGTTCTAATTTGCCAGGCATTTGCATAAAGTGAGCATAAGAAACGCCGAGCTGTATCCCCATCAATACAACAGCTAAGAGTTGGAGGAGCTCAAGCATCGGGTTCATCCTATCCCCAGGGATTACCTTGTTCACGAGGCCAATCATAAAACGAGGATGCCCTCCATTGTTGTGACTCAGAATACGTCGACACCCCAGTTGAACTCACATTCGGGATAAGGAGACCAGGACAGACTCCTGATCAAAAAGATGAGTCATATCTTTATTCATGCTTGTCATAGTTATGCAATCATGTGGTAGTCACGCAGTCTCAGACGTTAGAAGATCTTGAATTTGTTATCTAATCTTTTGCAGCTTAAGTTTATCTATGCTTGTGGAGTTCTGCTTTGTAGGGTTAGTGATCGTCTAGCGATAGAAATTAACTGACTCAGTCGCAAGGCTTGTCCATTAAAATCGTTTGAGTCTCTGAAAAGAAGTGAGAATCAAGTTTCTTTAGATTTATTAATTAACCGCAACCTGAGTTCGGGATAAGCTCAAACCCTTAATGTGCTGTGCGCGACGCGCACAGCACATTAAGGGTTTTGGGGCATCGCGCGACGCGCGATGCCCCAAAACCTTCTTAACCCGAACTGACGTTAACCGCAATTCGAATTAACATCTGTTTGGCAAACTTTTACAACCGTACTGCCTGCGAAGCGGGTAGTACGACGGCTGAGCATTGTTTTAGCCCTGCGCTGCGAAGCTGAAACCACTGTTATTGGACTCACGTTAAAGCAGATTACTGATTGAGCAGCAGCACTATTGTTTGCATCAGTCCAATGACCACACCTAAAATGCCGCCTAGGTTTACAATCCCTTGCAGTTCGCTTTTGACAATGCCCTGAATCGCACTTTCCATATCGCGGGGCGGCGTTGCCATCACACGGTCAATAATGACTTGCTCCAAGTTCAAAATTGGGATAATTTGCGCCACAATAGCCTCCAAATCGCGCTCAAGGTAGCGTTCTAGCACCAGTGCCAACTCATAGCTGACGGGGCTCAGCGCGTCGTTGAATGCGTCTGAATTTTGCAGCCGATTGAGCACCACTACCGCGACCTTTTCCCAATCAATTGAACCGCTGAGGCTCTGCAGTAAGTTCTCTCCGCTAGTTTGGATGTAAAGACGCACGGTTTCGCGCATGGTTTTGCGGAGTTGTCGCACCGTAGCGACCGGCAGGTTTTGCAACGAAAAGTTTTGCAGCCAATCCTTCATGCGAGTGCGGATGCTTAGGGAGCGCGTCAACTCAGTAAGTAACGCATTGCTCGCGTCACGCTCATCTAAAAAATACGTTCGCAGCCGCACGAGGGCATTGCGCACCCCAAGTAGATTGGCAACCAGCCAGTAGGTGCCGCTGGTTTTGCCGCGAAACCCTTCGTCGATAATTTGAATGTTGCGATCGGTGAGAAAGTCCACAATGCCTTGCCGCATTACATCGGGGGGCACCACTATTTCGAGAAGCCATGCTGCAAGCTGGTCTGCTTGGGGATCGGTCAGCTGCAAATCGAGCAGCACCCGGTCAAAGATCTGATTGAGTTGATCTTCTAAAAAGTCATCGCGTCGCGCCAGCACTCGAATGATGCGCGGCAGCGATTGTCCCAGTAGGTCGCGTAGAATGCTCGCTAAGATTTTGGCGGTGCGCTGCTGGTTATCTTTTTGCAGTTGGTCTAGCGCCAGTCGCAGCAGCCATTCAATCGCCTGTTGCACCCGATCGGTTTCTAGCAGTTTGGCCGTTAGGTTTTGCAGTTCTTCTGGTGTGAGCAGCGACCCCATAATGGCATTGGCTACTCGCTGCGCTAGCCGCTCTTGGTTGCTGGGAATTAGCCCGGGTGTAAACGGCAGCCGCCGCCCCAATACGTAGCGCGCTTTGTAAGGACGAAATAGCATTTTGATGGCGAGGTCGTTGGTGAAATAGCCAATGACCCCACCCAGAATGGGTGGCGCAACGTAAATCCAAGATGCTAAGGAAACCAAAGAATTGCTTACCGTAGAGGTGGAAAGGCGGGGGCTAGACGAAGCATGAGATGGGCGATCGCCCTCAGTCCCGCACTGCACTCAGGGGATACCCACTTTTATCCTAAGCAGTCCATCCCCATTCAGGGAAAGATTATTGGGGTTTGGTTGCAACCAAAATGCCCATCATGCCCCCGGCGATCGCATAATGCACCACCTCCCCAAACCCTACGGATTGAGCTAAACGCACCTGCTGCGACCCAATCGGAAACCGCTCTAGGCTGGGGGCGATGTAGGCATATTCTTCCCGCATTCCAAATCGTGCTGCCATGGGCACCACTAATGTATCCAGATACCACTGCTGAAAGGCCTGCACTGCCACAGATCTAGGGCGGTGAAAATCTAAAATGGCCGCTGTCGCGCCGGGCTTGAGCACACGATGCAGCTCTCTTAAACTGGCAGGAATATCCACCACGTTGCGCAGCCCATAGCCCATGGTGACCGCATCAAAGGTGTTGGCCTCGAACGGTAAGTTGAGGGCATCGCCTTCGACCCAGGTGATGGAGAGCGGCTGCACCCGCTGTTGCGTTTGCTGATGGGCGATCGCCAGCAGTTCCGTTGAAAAATCGAGTCCATAGACCTGGCCTGTTGCGCCCACTCGTTGGGCCAGCAACCGTGCCAAGTCACCGCTGCCGCAGCATAGATCCAGACAGGTGTCGCCTGCGGCGGCGTTGCTCCAGCTCACTGCCATTTGCTTCCATACCCGGTGCATCCCAAAACTCAGCCCGTCGTTGAACTGGTTATAAACCGGGGCAATACGGTTAAAGATGGCTTGAATTGTTTCGGCTGGAGGAGAGGAAGACATAGAACCGACGACTAACGGCTAAGGCGTTGACAGGCTAAGAAACCGGGTAAGGAACGGGGCGGTGTGTTTAAAGCTTTAAGTGAATCGGTGCAACGAGAATCTGGGGTAAGACAACAGCCAGCGTTGCGGCCCCCCACGCTGCACGGGTTTCGCAACACCCAACCCATCAACCCGCGCGTCTAAGCGAGAACCCTGCCAAAAGCGATGCGCCGCCCGCAGTACAGACGGCGCATCGCGCTGACAGATCGTGATTCTGTATCTGGCTATAGCGTCATTTCGGCAGCCTGAACGCGCTCGACCTGCTTTTTCTTCAGCACGAGCAGAATTTGCGTCAGCATCACTGAGGCGAGAAAGGCCACCAAACCTTTGACCCGGTTGGGGCTTTGCAGCACAATTTCAACATCTTTTTGACCAAATCCGCCCACGTTTGGGTTTGTGGTTAAGGCCGCTCCGGCTTCTACTGCTTCTCCTTCAGAGACCACCAGCCCTGGGCCAGCGGGAATCTTGTCAACCACAGCAGGGCCGTCAGTTGGCTGAATTGTCACTTCATAGCTACCGTCATCAGCACTGGCGATCGCCGTAATAGTGCCCGCCGTCGACGCGTTATAAACCGCGTTATTGCTCTTTTCACCAGTTGGGTAGACTTGCCCCCGCCCTCGGTTGCCGCCGAGGTGCACCTGATACTTGCCAAAGCTCACAGCTTTGTTGGTGCTGGGATCAGGGGACAGCACTGGGAACACCACTTCCTGATACTGATCGCCCGGCAGCGGCCCGACCAGAACCCAGTTTTCTTTATCGTCTGCGTAGGATTGGAATAAGTAAGACGGGCCGACTTCTTCCTTCATCTCTTCGGGAATGCGGTCTTCGGGAGCTATCTTAAAGCCGTCGGGCAGCATCAGCACAGCGCCCACGTTCAGCGGCCCACGCTCACCCGTGGACACCACCTGCTGCACGCTGGTGTCATAGGGAATTTTGACCACAGCCTTAAAAACAGAATCAGGCAGCACAGACTGAGGGACTTCAATTTCAACGGGTTTAGCGGCCAAGTGGCAGTTTGCACAGACGATGCGCCCGGTGGGTTCGCGGGGCGTTTCGTAGTTTTGCTGTGCCCAGAAGGGATAGGCGGCCGCAGCTTGGGGCACTAGTGCATCGCTAGCGAGGAGCGTGGCGATCGCCACGAGCCCAATCAGGGTTCCCTTCAAAACCATCTGCATGCTGCGGTGCAGCAGCGTGTGTAAACCTTGAGATTTCATGGATGGGTGTTCTCAACCGAGGAATATGACAATGATGAATTCAACACGACGGACTGGATTGCAATCCTGCTATGGCGTTGCGCGTGGGGATGAAGCTATTCCTCAAACCCTTACTCAGTCAGGACGACCGTGGCTGAATTGCAGAAGCTATTAAATCGTGGATAAATCGCGAAGGCTGAAAATCGCCGGGGCGATCGCCCAACGTGAGCGCTTTCCGGGCAACCGGCCCTAGCTCCACCAGGGTTCATCACCCGTGCGGAAGTCGGTTTCAGTCCAAGGCGTCAGAGCGACTTTGCCATCGTCTGTGGTGCCTGTGTGCACCAGCGCCAGAGACAGCGGTGCTGGGCCTCGAACCACTTTGCCCGCGCTATCGTATTGCGACCCGTGGCATGGGCAAATGAACTTATTTTCGTTGGCGTTCCAGGGGACGACGCAGCCCAGGTGAGTGCAGACGGCGTTAATGCCATAGCTGGCGATCGCATCAGAGCTTTCGACTACCAGATACGTGGGATCGCCCTTGAGCCCTTGAGCCAGAGTGCGCTCACCCACGTTGTGGGTCGACAAAAACTCGCTGAGCACCACGTCATTGCCCAAGGCATCCTTCGCAGTGACACCACCGCTGCTGCCACCGCTCGACGGCGGAATGAAGTATTTCACAATGGGATACAGTGCACCCAGCACTGTTCCAGATGCCGCCCCTAGCAGCAGCACATTCATAAACTGGCGACGCCCCAAATCAGGTACGTCAGGATTTCCAGAAGCTTGAGTCATGATTTACCGATGTAGGCTGTGAACGAAGGATTTAAACTAACGACCGCGCAATGACCGCATTCAGCCCAATCCCAACGGGGCGTCGCAGTCTCTAGCAGCAATAGTTTACAGTTTTTCTATAAGCATTATTACACCGCACCGGATGCAGACACTCAAGAACCTGTGCATTGTAAAGAACCGTAAACATTCGGAGCCTCACCATGACTGGAGACGACCTGCATCAGCTCATCCTCAGCAAATGGGGACGCTCATTTGATGTACAGCTGCGCAAAGTGCAAGATAAGGTGTTTTTTCAGGTGATGTGGAAGTATTTGGAGCAGGCGTCGTTTCCCCTATCCGAAGGGGAGTATATGGCCCATCTGGATGAGGTAGTTAGTTACCTTGAGGCCTGGGACGGCACGGCTCAGGTGCGGCAGTTTATCGAAGAAACGAGCGATCGCCCTCGACTGGGCAAAGCCGTCAGCATTCCCATTAATCTGGGCAGCCGCGCATCGGAATGGATGCTGGAGTAGGGGCGATCGCTGCTTTCTAGCCTGACTGCTGTTTAACCTGGTAGATCTAGAGACAAGACGTTTGGCATTAGCGGCGGGGTTCGATGGCGATTTCGATCCGTCGATTCCGCTGCTGCTGGGCTGCGTTGCTGCCTTCTCCCAAGGGTCGGCTGTCGCCATAGCCCAGCACCACCCAGCGGTAGTTGTCGCCTAGGGAGGCCCGAAGCTGCTGCTCAACGGCCTTCGCCTGTTCGAAAGAGAGGGAGCGGTTGCTGGTGGCGTTGGCTTCACTGGTGGTGTGGGCAGAGACGCGAATTAGCGCTCCCGGATACGCCCGCAGATCATTGGCAATGCTCGTGAGGATGTTGGCGGCGGCTGGTTTGAGGCTGCGGTCATCAGCTTGAAATAGCGCCGTACTGGGTAGCGTGACTAAAAGCGAGTTGCTGCGGGCTGCATCGGCGATCGCCACGGGAATCGACTCATCCTCTGGCGTGGGGCTTGGGGGTGCGGCAACCACGGCGGTCGGGTCTAGTCGCTGTTCCACCTGTTGCAGCCGAACCTCTAATGGGACAGGCGCGAGGCTGGCCGGAGCCCCCCCCACCTGTTGCTCTAGCTCACGAGTGCGATCGCTCAGCGCATCCAACTCAGCCTGCAATGCCAACAGCTCCGTTTCTACTTGCTGGCGCTGGTCATCGGATAAGTCGAGCGGAGCAGGGCTAGCAGGCGTTACGCCCCCTGCATCAGCGGGAGTGGGGCTGGGGTCAGCAGAGGGTGCGGGATCAGCGGGATCGGCAGGCGTAGCCGGGGTGGGTGTATCGCGCGTAGTCAGGCGACGGAGGCTGCGACTGGTTTGGTCTATGCCGCGTAACACTGCTTCACTGAGCGGCGGCTCGTTAACTTGAGTGGGATACAGTTGGGCGATCGCCATTCCGGTTAGCCAAGCCAAGCTAGCACTGGTTCCCAATACCACTAGGCGAAACAGCGTAGTGAACAGCCCCGCCAGCGGATTTCGTCTGGGCCTAGGGCGACGAGGCGGCTCTGTGGGCGATCGCTCGGTTGTAGGAGGCCCAGGAGGCTGATTTACAGGAGGCTGATTCATAAAATGCCGTCCATCAATTAAGTGATGTGAAGTCTCAGGTCGGTATGGCTTTGGGGAATAACAGAGCGCAGGGGCTGCACGATCCAAATGGCTATCCAATCCATTCCTAACGCCTAATCCTAATCCTTCCAGGGGTCATCTAAGAGCCAAATCCAAGCGTTGACACGAGTTCACGCTTGGGCAACGCGTTCGCTTTGAGCACTGGCGCAATACTGTGCCGCAAAGTCTACCCTATGGTGTACAACGCTGGGATTACCCGTTTGACGCTAAAAGTCTAGGCAATGAACTGCCCGGCGACATCTACATCGAGATAGACTTTGCTGAAAAAGACTGTTCATCTTGAACGATTTAGAAGCCAAACAGACCGAAGTCTATTGTGAAATATATTGTACAGGCTTCGCCCGCTAGCGCCATGGATAGCGTAAAGCTGGGATCAGTAAGGCGCTAGGGATTGAATCGGCGATCGCCCCAGACAGCCCTAATCCATTGTGTTAACTCTCTTAAAGACTTTTTAACCAGCTATGGCAGGTGGCGGAGTCTAATTGCTATACCTGAGAGAGTATTAGACCGCGTTCTGTGATTGAGAACTGGAACTCGCAAGGGCGATCGCCACTACGCCATGCCCCTGTGATGCCCGCTCTACAGGAATGTGTTTCTCAAGTCAGCGGCCGTAACGCTGTAACAAAGAGAGGCGGCTGAGTTCTGTGATCTATTCATCAGTTAATCTGTCGGTTGTCGAAGACCGACTTGACTTTGAACAATAGGTGAGTCGCGGGATGGTGCGATCGTCTTCTCATGAGAGACGTTTCGTTGGTCGTGAGCATTGGGTCATAAGTTTTGATCCTGAGCATTGATCCTGAGCATGGGGCCTGAGCATTGGAATGATTGATACCCGTTGGGGAAGGGCATGACGCAACCTTTTGTTCAGCTTGATCCACTTAATAGTCCGTTTCCTATTCCATGGAGCTGGGTGCAAGCTACTCAGTCAGGGGCAACCCAGCCTGGAGCCTCTCGCCTGCGCTACTATCGCACTCCAGCCCTGGTCTCCCCCACTGGCGACTATGCCGCCTATAGTCGCTTTCAAATGCGGGTAGAGGCCGACTTTGCTCAGAGCTGCGTGAGCAGCGTCCTGTTTGTCGAAAACCTGCGCAACGGCGAGCTGCAGACGGTGACAGCCGAGTCGCCGTTTGCCGACAACCCCTTTAGCGATAGCGATGACGCCGCGCAGCCTGGCACCATTGCCATGCTGCTGCCCATTGCCTGGTCTGAAACGGGCGATCGCATTCTGGCCCGCGAATTTGAATCGCGATTTGGGTCGGGCCTAGCGTCTGACTTTGCGGTGGTGTGGCATCGAGCCACTGGTAAAGCCTGCACGTTCGCTCCTAGTGGCGTCCAATATTCCAATGCCATTCTTCTAGGCTGGAGCCAGGTAACACCACAGCAAGTGCTGTTTCAAGCGGGCATGATAGGCGATATGGACTGGCCGCTGTGGCGGGTTGATGCCAATGGCACCACTACGTCTGCACCTGCCGACAAGCCCATCGTGTTTGGGTCATATCAAACCAACCTTTGGGTTGGCCCCCAGGCGCATCGCTAGGACTAAGCTAGCTATTGCGGCACAATTTCAGACACAACCCTACCGCCAGAGATAACCACGGTTTGGTTTTCCATTCTTCCAGTTGCTCTAGCGCCTTTCACCATTAGCGGTGGGTCAGCTTGGCGGTAGTCCACATTGCCCTCGGCTAGAATGTCGCGGGTGGTCATGTTCCAGGTGAACGTGTCTGATTTTACGACCGATTGGTTGCGCTGGGCCACTGCTTCAACCTCACCATTGAGGTAGGCCATCCGCGTTCGCATGTTGACGGTGCCCCGATTAGCGCTCATCACAATTTGGTCTTGGCGCAGCACAATAATCACGGGCCGGTCTGAGCGTAGAATTTCGCCATTTACATCCCAAATCAGCAGATTACTGTTGACCTGCATGGCGGGATCAGAGGTAACAATTTGCGCCTGCTGCTGTAGCGTGGCGGTTTTTGCCTCCAAATCTACGTTAGCGCGCTGCCCCACGGCAACATCTGTCACGCGATCGCCATCTAGTCGGCTGATTTGAACCGGGCGGTTGCTAAGCACCGCCTGGTCGTCGATGCGCCACACCAGCCGCTCACCTTGAATCATCATCGCGGGATCAGCGACAAGTGCATTGACATTGCCCAGCAACTCCATCCGCCGGTCTTGGTTATATAAACGGGCTTCGTTTGCTACAAGCCTCACTTGAGGATGCTCGCCTCGCAGATTGTTGCGAACGATCAACACTCCCTCATTGGGACTCCACTCCAACTCGTCGCCCCGTAACACGGCTTTGCTTTGCAAATCGGTCGCGACCACCTGCCCCTGCAGCACAATTTTCTCGCCATCCTGCTGCACAATGCCGCGCTGGGCTTGCACTTGGTAGATGGCTTCCCCATTCTCATAGAGTTCGCCATCTGGGTTGCGGGCGTTGGCGACTTGCTGGTCTTCGTTGTAATTCACTTCATCGGCATCTACTTTCCACAGCAGATTGCCTGATTCGTCTGACTGCTCTAGCGTGATGTTGTTGAACAACAGACTATTCTCGATTGGTTCAACCTCGCCCTCTGCAGCCGGATCTGATGCACGACCACCACCACAGGCTATGGCGCTCAGGCTGACCAGCGCTACTAGCCCAATTAGTGGGGCTCGGCGCATGATGTGAGTTAAGAATCCAACCATGAATGTTCCTGACAAATGAGACATAGATTGATATCACACCATACTCATGAGGCCGAGGACACCGTGATAGGGTTTCCTTGTTGGATAAGGGGGATTAAAGGCGATCGCCCATTAGCGTGAGAGGCTGCCTTGACCGAGATACCGTCGTGGAATGAAGTGTTTCCTCTTGGGTTCTACATCTCAGGCTAGGCATTCAGACAGCAGATCGGTCATACCTTCAGCTTAGACGAGCGGTTGTTCAAATTGCTCCCCAGCGTGCCACTCTCTTCCCCGTTCCAATCGTTTACCCTCCAAAAGCCAAGCTCTAGACAATCCCCAATGGTTACAAAAAGTGCCCCGGATGGTTTTCTCGAGAGGCTGAAGCTGGGCGATCGCTCACAACACTGAGTTAGCCCGTCTGCTTGCATTTTGTGGAATGAGCGGAGTCTGCAAATTAGCCGCACTAGCCGCAGCCGCTTCTGGCAAGGCATTGAGCCCTAGTGACGCTCCCGAAAAAAACCTGCCAAATTAGCATCTGCAATACACAGAGCCCGTCTGGCAGAGTTAAGGGTATGGAATGGGCGTGACGCTTCTACTCTGGTAGGTGCTCGTCTACCACAGACATACTGGTCAGAGGGCGATACGTATAGTTTTGGCGTGGCGTTTTCATGATGTCTTCTTTAATAGACTCCAGATCAATGTAGCGATCAGCCACATTAATCAGGCTGTCACTAGTCATAGCCCGCAGGCTTACCACTTCCACCCGCACGCCGCGATAGCTGGCTGCATCCACCGCATAGGCCAAGTCACCATCGCCGCTGACTAGCACTGCTGTGTCATAGGCGCCCACCAGCGCCATCATATCTACAGCGATCTCAACATCTAGGTTGGCTTTTTTAGATCCATCGGGCAGCTGCACGAGATCTTTGGTGATCACGCGGTAGCCGTTGCGCCGCATCCACAGCAAAAAGCCTTGCTGCTTTTCGTTAGTGCGGTCTACTCCGGTATAGAAAAAGGAGCGAAGCAACCGCGAACCCGCTGTAAGGCGGCAGAGAAGCTTTGTGTAGTCAATCTCAATGCCAAGCTGCAGGGCTGCATAAAACAGATTTGATCCATCAATGAAAATAGCAACTCGACCGCGATTTTCTAACACCTGTTCAGGTGTGAACATTGCATCGGCTTCCATGTGATTCAGCACGATATTATCCTCAAAAAATTTATAGTTAATGGCGATTGGTATAGATTAACCCAGTGGTTTGAGAGACTGAGCTTTTACGATAGCGTTGGGTGTCTTTTGCTTAACTTCATCGGCCAGCGATCGCCCATGCTGGACTCCTTAGTTCCTCATGTCATGAGACAGCCTGCTCCAGACGTTGAAACACAGGCTCTGGCATACCCAGGGCTTGCCCCGGTGGTAACACTCCCCACTGTGCATGAGTCGCAAACTTTGGCAGGGTTGCATCTCGACTGTCAAAGTTGACCGAGTAACCCAACTGCTGATAGATGCGGGTGCTCACGCCAGGAATGATGGGGGCTAGCAGGTATGCTGACTGACGCACTGTTTCTAACACACAGTAAAGCGTCTGCTCTACACTAGGGCGATCGCCCTGCTTATACCGCGTCCAGGGGGCTTGCTCATCCACATACTTATTGCCTTGCCGCACCACCGCCAGCACGGCATCACAGGCCTGGCTAAAGGCGAGCGCGTCATAGGCGTCGGTCACTCGCTTTGCCAACGCTTGGGTACTGGCCTTCAGCGCATCCTCATGGGAAATCTCTTCCACTACCACAGAGGGCACGTGAGCGTCGCAATATTTGTGTGCCATTTTCAGAGTGCGGTTTAGCAAATTGCCCAAATCATTGGCCAAGTCGGCATTCAAAATATTGAGAAACCGGGTTTCAGCGAAATCTCCATCTCGACCAAACTCAATCTCCTTTATGAAATAGTAGCGAACCGCATCCGATCCGTAGCGAGCGACTAAATCAAACGGGTCGATGGTGTTGCCCAGGCTCTTTCCCATCTTTTGCCCATCTTTGGTGAGAAAGCCATGGCCAAACACATGCTCGGGCACAGGCACCCCTGCCGACATCAGCATCGCAGGCCAATACACCGCATGAAAGCGCAAAATATCCTTGCCAATTAGGTGAATGTTAACGGGCCACCAGCGCTTGAGCGCATTCTCTAATGTAGGCTTATCGTCGGGGTCGAGCAAAGCGGTCACGTAGCCCAACAGCGCATCAAACCAGACGTATAACGTGTGGGAGGGATCGTTGGGCAGCGGAAAGCCCCACTCCACGTTGATCCGCGAAATTGAAAAATCCTGTAGCCCCTGGCTCACAAAACTCAGCACCTCGTTCCGACGGATGGCCGGTTGAATGAAGTCGGGATGAGCCGCATAGTAGGCTTCTAGCGGTGCTTGATAATTGGACAGCCGAAAAAAATAGTTCGCTTCATCGCGCCACTCGGCTTCGCGGTTGGTGTGGATGGGGCAGCGGTGCCCGTCGAGCAAGTCGCGCTCTTCTTTATATTCTTCGCAGGCGACACAATACCAGCCTTTTTGCTGACCCATGTAAATGTCGCCATTGTCCCAACACCGCTGAAAAAACTCGCGCACGATCGCCTCGTGCCGAGCGTCTGTTGTGCGAATGAAGCGATCGCACTGAATATTCAGCTTGTCCCACAGGGTTTGAAAACTAGAGACAACCAGGTCGCAATGCTCTTGGGGCGATCGCCCCTTGTCTGCGGCTGTGCGCTCGATTTTTTGCCCATGCTCATCAGTCCCCGTGATAAACCGAACGGGCTGCCCCTGAAGGTGGTGATAGCGGGCGGCCACATCAGCAGCAATAGTCGTGTAGGCACTGCCAATGTGGGGCACATCATTGACATAGTACAGAGGGGTCGTGATGGTAAAGGTAGGCAGGGATGAAGCGGAGAATTCCATAAAAATAGACAAAAACACACAGCTCGAAGCGGACCGTAACTCGTAGTAGAAGCATCGAGCGTCCCCTCAATTCTACTAATCTACTTGTATTGGATCACCCTCGGTCAGATACGCGGATTTATTTCACGATCGGCCCAAGTGTTTGTAGCGGGGTTGAATGCCAGATTGAGGCAGCGGTGAGTGGCACTAGCTGTCGCGCTATATTGAGCGATCGCCCCAGCCTCCACTCAAAGTAGCGCAAAACTTGGCGATCGTGTGAAACCCTTATTCTAACTGAGGTTAAAGGCGATTCTCATCCCTCCTAGCACACGGACAACCCTCCTTCGTTCCCAGCAGCTTTTGGCATAGAAGGAGTAGAAGCACGTATCTCGGTCTATCTCGTCGAGACAGCCGTTGTCCTTCGTTCCCAGCAGCTTTTGGCATAGAAGGAGTAGAAGCCCCCTCAGATCTTCTACTCCTATCCCTAAAGAATGAGTAAGCAACCGATAAACATACCTCTGACGAAAGAAGCTTACCTCTAAGTATCTATGTCCTACGGATGAGACTCGATAGGGCTGTGACCAAGATCACGTCTAGGGTTGATCCTAATCGCGATCGCCCTCTATCAATAGAGCCATACTCTAAATGACTCAACTCTAGCCGAGTCATCAACAGGGAACACACTACAAGCCGTCAGACTTCTTCGGAAGACTGTCGGTTTTTTTTATTATTGCGTGCTTACCGCCTGCGGTTCAACTGCAATCCCACCCAGAGGGTTGAATCCGCCCTCCGGCTATCGCATGGCCATCATCGTATTCTTCCACGCCGACTCGCGATATAGCATTTGTAAAGCCCGCTGCCCCGCGCCTGCAAACAGACCGCTGTCTGTCAACTCTTGCAGCACTTGCTGAATCAGCAGCCCCGAAAAACTGCCGCCGCAGTGCAGCAGATGGCTGTAGTAAGAAAACTGCGGTTGATCCGCTTCATTGAGATGAAACCGATGCACCTCAGCCTCGCTCATGGTGTGGGCCGGAGTGTTGACCGGCACCACCACACGGGGAATTGCATGGATGCCGTAGGGAGAAGACTCTACCCGTCGTGGCCTGTCGTGAACGCCTCCCTGCTGGCTCAGCGCGCTCTGGTCTAGCCTGCGGCCAGATTGAGGAGATGCACCCCTGCCTACTTCAGCACTTTGATTGACCATCCAGCCGATCAGCACCACGCCGAGCAGCGTGCGGGTTTCGCTAATTAAATCAGGCGTAAACATGGGGTCTGGCTCACTGGAGAGGCGCGGCCCGTTGTTCAAAAACATGGGATTCACCAACTGCGAGTTATAGACTACGCCCACGGCCCAATGCCGCCCATTCGTGCCCTCTAGCTTGACAAAGCTGCCAAACCCAAACTCATCGGGATTGGGCGGGGTGGGCGAGGCAAATTCATCTGCTACATCCACCACATAGTCGCAGTGCGAGTTTGACTTAACCACTTTGCCTAAAAGCATTGGTCTCCCTTGGGAATTGTATGGGTCTAAATCGGGGCTCTAAATTGGGGTTCTAAAATAGAGGCTCTAGCTATGGTCGAGACTTTCCTGTAGGCGTTGGTATGGTTTGCAACACCGGGGTATGGCTTGCATCGGGATGCTCTTGGAATTGCTGCATCTTAAGGCCCATAAAGTTAAGGCTCATACAGTCCATCGGCCTCAATTAAAAAAAGCCTCATCGGGACTTAAAGCCCTCCCAAAACCAGAAGATGCTCAGTACCCTATTAAGGATATTAATACACAAGTATTACGTTTGATCTGCCGACGCTCAATTGAGCAGCAAAAATGTAGCGCAACGTGGCCATAAACAGAATTAGGCATTGCAGAATCAAGAGATGAACCTGAGAGGGACAGGGATATCGTCGAACTTGAGGGAGTGCAGTAGCAGTCGGATAGAGTGAGCTAGCATTTCTACAGACTTGGAGCAGCAAAGCGTTTTGCGATGCAACCGAGCGAGATAGTGCCGTAACCGAGTGTTTTCTCCTTCAACCCGAATCATGTAGGTTTTACTGACAATCTGATCGCCGTCTGGAATAAAGTTGGGATACACCGTCCACCTGTCAGTGACATAGAAGCAGCACTGCCAACGAGCCACCCGCGACCAAAGCGGTTGAAACGCCTTGGCACTGTGGTCTCCCAAGACCCAACCCACAATCCCTTGCCTGAAGTGGTCAACCGACCTCTGGGGTTGTTTCAGAGTCGGACGCATCCGGGAGCAATTCACCCACTGGCTTCACCCAGGTAATCACGGTGGTATGATGCCCCCTTTGACCCGCTCAATGGCTCGAAACCCACAGCCGTTGACGTACAGCTTGAGGCACTCTCGCGCCTGACCTCATCTGAGTACCCTCGGTGGGGCTTGTAGGCATCAATGAGTGGCGCCACACTCTGGACATTACATCGCAAATTTCCCTAACTCATCTCTTAATTATGCAACGCTCGAACTCGGATAAGAAATCCACTTTGTAAGTCCTCCTTAATCAAATCTGAGGGTTAAGACGGCAGACAGGCGTGGCCTCGAATCTAGGTAGCTGACTCCACGCAGCCGGGTGAACAGCGAGTCAATCCGCCGCTCCATTGCATCTGCATCCCAGTGCGTCGTGTACTGGAAGATAGGGTTTCGCTCCGGCGAGTGCAAATCAGTGCATTAATTCAGTGATGATTCATGCTCGGGAATGAGTTGCGTTCTGTCAAACGCAACGCCTACCTTTGTCAAAGTGAGCGATCGCCCAATCTTGATCGATCGAATGACAGAGTACATAGATAAAAATCTATGTAGCACACCTATCTCATGCAATTAAGTCTATAGCAAAAGCTTGAAGAAGTATTCATTTAGAAAAAACAACTTTCAAATTTTATTGATAGTTTTTACTTATGTTTCTTGCGTCAATTTACGTTGACTCTTAACCTCCAAATTTAATCTCCAACGTGTTGCAGGTGCTGTAGGATGCATTAGCGATAGCGTAAAGCAACTGCTTGGGCACTTTTATAGCAGTTGAGTTAATGCGATCACGCTCACTTTAGAATGGGTTGAAGTATGAAATCCATCAACCACAGATGTGTGTGTCTAACCATTTAATGAAGCGGATGCTACAGGAGTTACGGTTGCCCATTTTGCCTCAAAGGAATTGTCGCACCGCTTGTCTCATAGCCGTTAGCTTGCTTCTTCCTCAGATTGCTTGTTTCTTCCTCAAATTGTGAGAATACTTTGAAAGGGTTTGGCACTGTAATTAGCGGTAAGGTTGTTTGATAGTGCAGCATAAGGTTTCGAAAAATGGGAAAAAATGTTTACTACAGCAAAATTGCTAATATTTATGATCAAACCCGCTGGCTAACAGAACCCATCGCTGAGGACGTTGCCGATTTTATTCTTACTCTAGTTGAGGCAACTCCTGAAACTACTTTCCTAGAACCTGGCATAGGAACTGGTCTAAACGTTCTTCCTTTAGTAAGACGTGGCTATTCTGTGACTGGCGTTGATGTTTCTCAGGAAATGCTCAATCAGTTTTGTCAAAAGCTGCCTGAAATGCCTCCGAATCTGGAATTGATTCATGGAGATGCCTCACAACTACCTTTTTCAGACACAAGCTTTGACGTTGTGCTAACTGTTCACATGCTTCACGCTGTTTCCAACTTGGAAATATTTCTGGATGAGATCGATCGTGTTCTAAAACCAAAAGGTTTTTATCTAAATGCTCAATGGATTACTCCACCTGCACGACTGAAATTTGAGCAGCATTTCAGAACTATCTTATCTAAGTATCAAGCGCCAGTACCCGCACAACAGCCACGCAGAGTAACTAACGGAATTAATGTAGAAGATTATTTACGTGACAAAGGGTATCAGTGTAATTATTTGATAGCTAAGGAATGGATAGTAAGCAACCAGGTTCAGGAATTACTCGGTTTCTACAGGTCACGAGCTTACGGGTTGTGCTGGCTCATTCCAGATGAAGCATTTCATCTTGCAATAGAAGAGTTTGAAGTATTTTGTCAAGACCACTACGGTTCATTGGAGGCGGTGTTATCATCTCAAGCACAATTTGAAATATGGGCATACACTGCAAGCTAATACTTCACGGCAACGGACTGTCGAAAGTCGCTTTTGCTGAGTTCGAGGTTATCTGCCGCCGCACAACTTCACTGGTAGGAACATAGCCTGGAGCTAGGGCGTGTCATCAATTCCGACCAAAAATCTTATGCTATAAGCGTTGCCACGCCCGATCCAAAAACAGGCTAGGGGCTGTGACCGTTGATTTCTGGGCCATTAGCGGCTAATTGATGACAGCCCCTAGTTGATAAGTTGATAGGCTGCTGGCGGGGAATGACTTAATTCATAGCCGGTGCATTAACTCCAGGCAATGCTTTTTTAGCGTTGCCGAATACGAATATGAATTCAAGCATCAATGTCCCTCGAAGGGGCGCGCCCGTGGGCCGCTTCACAGATTCATGCCTCAATTCAGCAACGTCCGCAACGCTTCTCGATCGCTCCTAAATATTGCGCTCAAGCTCTACCGCTCCAACACGTTCTCCAAGATGGCTTAGGCTGACCCAGGCCTAAAACCGCTCAAGAGCACCTTTAGAATGGAGCACCTTTAGAATGAAGTAGCCCTGATCCATTCCGATTTACGCTTAATTTTATAAAGGTGAATTGATTACACGCTGAGAATTATGGCAGGACATAGTAAATGGGCGAATATTAAGCGGCAGAAAGCGCGGGTTGATGCAGTTAAAGGCAAGGTATTTGCCAAGCTGTCGCGAGAGATTATTGTGGCGTCGCGGCATGGGGTGCCCGACCCGACGGCCAATTTTCAGCTCCGCACCGCTATTGATAAGGCCAAGTCTGCAGGAGTGCCCAACGATAATATTGATCGGGCGATCGCCAAAGGATCGGGTACGCTTGGCAGCGAGGCAGAGCTAGAAGCCATTCGCTACGAAGGCTATGGCCCTGGCGGAGTTGCCATTCTCATCGAAGCGCTGACAGACAACCGCAACCGCACCGCCGCCGACCTGCGCGCTGCGTTTAGCAAGCGGGGTGGCAACCTGGGAGAAACGGGCTGCGTCGGCTGGATGTTTGATCAAAAGGGTGTGGTTAGTTTGTATCAGCCAGGGGAGGGCAAGGAGCCCGTAGCCGACTTAGATGAAGAAGCCCTGCTAGAAACCCTAGTCAACGCTGGGGCAGAAACCTATGAACTCACCGATGTGGATGAAGACACGCCAGGCGCGGAGGTGTTGACCGATCCGGCCCAGCTCGAAGCTGTCAGCGATGCCCTGAGCCAGGCAGGCTACGCCATCACACAGGCCGAGATGCGGTGGATCGCTAACAACAGCCTAGAGGTTACAGAATCTGAGCAGGCGATCGCCCTGCTTAGATTGATGGATGCTCTAGAAGACCTGGATGACGTGCAATCCGTCACGGCCAATTTTGAAATGGCCGATGAGTTGATGGAGCTAAGCTGGGCCTAAACGCCAATCTCGTAAGGCTCAGGCAATAGTTTGTATTTGTAATAGTTCTGCAGAATTTGGGCAGTGCCAGTGCCTCTAGTACCCTTAAAATGGTGCAGATTGAGATATCTGAGACAAAAAAAATTGGGCGTTGCTGAATCAAGGGATGAACCTGGGAGGGACCGGGACATCGTCAAACTTGAGGGAGTGAAGTAGCAGGCGTACAGAGTGAGCCAGCATTTCTACGGACTTGGAGTAGCAGAGCGTTTTGCGATGCAGGCGGGCGAGATAGTGCCGTAATCGGGTGTTTTCTCCTTCAACCC